>Ga0068863_100000416_pt1 | contig 43407 bp, 36 predicted proteins | sample KBSSwiS62_FD_66596 | JGI IMG/M metagenome (GOLD analysis project Ga0068863, IMG submission 66596) | Switchgrass rhizosphere microbial communities from Kellogg Biological Station, Michigan, USA - KBS Switchgrass S6-2 | ecosystem: Host-associated > Plants > Roots > Rhizosphere > Soil ... | reverse complement strand
GGTCCAAGCACGTGGAAACTCATCCGACGAGGCAGTTCAGCATCAGTCGCAGCCTCGTACCTTTAACTTCAAAACCGAGAGGAGTACTTTTATGACAAATCACGGCAAACCCACCATCGTATTCTGTCACGGCATATGGGCCGACGGATCGTGTTTCAGCAAGGGTCATCTCCTCGCTGCAAGCGGACGGCTATGAGGTGATCGCGGTTCAATACAGTCTCGAGTCGTTTGACGAAGATGTGGCCATGGTTAAGCGCACACTTAACCGCGTCGGCAGTCCCGTCCTGCTTGTTGGACACTCGTATGGGGGCGCTACAATCACCGCCTCGGGAGTCGACGGCCGCGTCGCCGGCCTAGTCTACATTGGAGCCGTTGCGCCTGACGTCGGCGAGACTGTTCAGGACCAGCTCAACAAGTATCCCTCGGATATATTCTCTCGCGTCGAGGTCGCTGACGGGTACGCCTGAATGCTTCCTAGTGGCACAGAGTCTTTCTGCGGAGATCTTTCCGAGAAGGAGCAGAAGCTCGTCTGGGCGACGCATTTCCCTCCGCACGCCGACCTCTTCACCCAGCAGAATCTCCAGAGCACTCCCTGGAAGTCGAAGCCCAGTTGGTACATCTTGTGCCTGCAGGATCACACCGTTCACCCGGACCTACAGCGCTGGGTCTCGAAGCGAATGGGAGCGACTGTGGTTGAGGTGGAAAGCAGTCACGTGCCAATGCTCTCGAAGCCGGATATCGTTCTCGACGTGATTCGCAAAGCTGCCGCAGCGGTGATGGAGAAGAAGGGAACATTGGCGTACTCCTCTTAGGCTTGCGGAGAGATCGCCCGAAGGAGGTCTCTCCCACAAGTAGAGATTCGGGGACGATCGAGGTCGAAAATGAAGAAACGTAAGATGGCGCCTCCCGCTTCGGCAAACTCCACCTCAGCTGCTCTTCCCATTTCACTGGAACATCGGTGCAAGATCGGCGAACTGTTGCGTCTCCTGCTGGCGGACTTCTTTACTCTCTATCTCAAGACAAAGAATTTCCACTGGCATATGCGTGGTGCGCATTTTCGCGATTACCACCTTCTGCTTGACGAGCAGGCGGAACAACTGTTCGATGCAATCGCGGAAAGAGCGAGGAAGATCGGCGAGCCCACGCTTCGCTCCATCGGCGATATCACTCGCCATCAACGATTGAACGACAGTGACACCAGCGAGATTGATGCAACCGCTATGTTACAGTTCCTCTGCGATGACAACGCCACATTAGCAGGCTTCATGCGCAAGGCTCATGAGGTTTGCGATGCGGCGGGCGATCTTGCTACGGCAAGCCTCCTGGAGAATTGGATCGACGAAGCCGAACGCAGGTCATGGTTTCTCTCCGCAACCATCAATCCCAGTTAGAGCCAGCTGCATCTTACGATGGCTCGGGGCTGAGTAAAACAGCGGAATGCGCTGATCCCGGCGAGTCACAATAAAGAGAACCAAATCACGCTTAAGAGGTGAAAGGAACGGAGAGTTATGTCAGAATCTACGTCTTTGCCGAGATCTATCAGCTGCCCAGGTGGCGAAGTCATTCTGCACGGTCCAACGAAGCCATGAACGATGGATCGCGCCACGTTCATTGTTCCTGCAGAGTGACAATTCGAACACGTCGCGTGACCCGATCGACGTTCCGAATCGAGTATTTGGGCTTTACTGGATACGCACCAACTTCACTTTCAACATGCCGACTTTAGTTTTGGGTAGGCCTGATTCAAACAATTCATCGCCATTGATTCTGCGACCGGCAATCCACTTTCCATTTTCATAACGCCCTTCGTCCTTTGAGGCGATAAAGACCTTTCCCGAGCCTGAATCAATCGTGAAAGCGGGATCTCCATTCGCGCCGATGAAGAGGAATTCGTCGGGTGCGGTGTTGACCACAATGGCGAAGGGTCGCTTGTCACTCGGCATTGCACGAGATGCTGAAGAAACGCCCGCTCCGAGCTCCGCATCGGAATCGGGCTTGGGAGCCGCTGTGCCAAACCCCCTACTGGCCGCGAGCGTGATTTTGTAACCGCCCAGAGAAACAGGTTCGGACTTCTCGCCGTCGATAACCAGAATGCCATTCACCTTCCCTGCTGCCTCCCACTCAGCCAATTGGGGGAGCATCGGGGACAGCAGCTTGTACGCCTGTGCAACCTGTCCTTCAGGACTCAAATCTTCAATACCAAAAGGCGACCAGCCAAGGGCAGAGTGATGACCGAGGGCCCAGAAGAGATTTCCCACTTGGTCACGAGCCTCTGGAATGAACAATGGATTTTCGGAGCGGGCATAGAGGGCACACGTTCCTTTGAAGTCCGGTACGTAGATATCGGGAGCGAACAAATCGATCGAGGGTGCGGCCGCACGGTAAATGTCCATCACGCGGGCTACGGGCCCACCGCTTGGCCATTGACCTGGCAGCTCCGCCTTCGGCTGGGGACCGAGCCAAGCATTCACATACATCGGTATATTCAACTGGGCCTTCCCCTCTTTCGCGACGTCGTTCACATACCGCCCCATGTAATAGGCCATGAAGACCTCATCAGCCCACTCATTCTCGCCGAAGACTTCCTTCCAGCTACCCTTCGTCTTGTAACCGTTCTTCCCCCAGACCTCCTGCATCTCGGGCAATAGGGTGTCTTTGTGCTTTGTGAGGTAATTCATCAAGTCGGCTGGAACCTGCCCAGCCCATGCCGCTTCCGCCATAGGAGAATGGTCCCGGCTGTCACCCAGGCTGCCCATCTCATTCTCAATCTGCATCATGATAACGGTATGCTGAGGATCGACATCCCTGATATGACTCATCAGCGCAGCGAAAGCCTTTGCGTCAGCCTTGACCGTATTCTTCCCAAACGGGCTCAGCGGCCCCGTGCCTTGTTGTTCCATGTACTTGGCTAGAAAAGAACCTATCCCCCCATCCGGCCTCACGTTTAGGACCATGGGCGGAAAGCGCTTTGGGTCTGCCTTCACCCAGTCCGGAGGATAGCTTGAACCCGCGTTCTTCCAAGTTGCAAACCAGATCAGCACGAGCCGCATATTTCGCTGTCGTGCCTGGTTGATTTGGTCGTCAACAAGAGAGAAATCAAACTTGCCCTCTTTTGGCTCGACCAATTCCCAGCTAGCGGCGCCTATCACCGTGTTGAGGTGAAGCGTGGCGAGCTTGTCCCATATCGATCGCATGTACTCGATGCTCGATGGGCTTGAGTTGTGCAATTCACCTGAAAGCATGATGAACGGCTTGTCGTCGACGAAGAACTGTTTGACCGCGCCACTCTGGCGGATCTGCGGCAAGGGAGCCGTTTGTGCTTCGCAGGTCACAGCGGCGCATAGAAATAGAGAAATCACGAACTTCATGTAAGCCACCCTCGGTGAGTGATTTGCCGATTGATTATTCGTGGTCTGATGCTTACATGACCGTGACTTGCAATCGAATCATGTACCGTTCAGATCCGCGTGATCACGCGGCTTTGGACGCCACTTAATATGGTGGCGACGACCTCCTCAGCGTATAGCCGACGGCTGCTAAACGGAAACTTTTGTGCGGTGATCAGCAAGGACGCTGCCCCATGAGCGGCTGTCCACAACACTGTGCTCACAGCGAACGCCTCGCCTTGAAGCACACCGGCCTTGATTGCGGTTTCCACGCACTTGAATAACGCTCCGAAAGCCGGATTTCGCCCCTGCAAATCCTCGCGGCTCAGCTCCAGTTGTCCGAGAGTTTCGACCGATAGGAACAGAATCCTGTACTCGTTGGGGTTCTCTTCGGCATATGCAATGTAGTCCAGCAGTATCTTCCTGAGCGCGATAATCGGATCACGGCGAGCGGTGGAATCGAACCGCTTGGCCACTTTTTCAAAGCCTTCCTGTGCGAGCGCAATCAGAAGGGCCTGCTTGTCGGCGAAATAGGAATAGAGTGCCATGGGCGAGCATTCCATCCGCTGTGCGAGCTTACGGACGGTCAGCCCCTGGTAGCCTTCCTTCCGGATCAGCTCTCGGGCCGCCGACAAGGTCTCGGCGCGCAATTCAGAGCGATAGCGTTCCCTTCGACCTCGCAACGTTCCCTTCCTTTTTGCGGGGTTCTCTGTTTCCGGTATCAAACTTTGAATCCTTTTGTCCATGTACACCATAGTATACATGTACGATACTCCGTGCAAGTAAGGATACATCAGATGTTCCACTGCCATGATTCATCTAATTTCACCCTACGAATCGGCCTTGCCCTCGTCCTGGGCGCGAGCGTTACCGGATGCGCCGTGGGGCCAAACTACCAGCACCCGTCGGTCAAGCTGCAGCCGTTTCACAATGCCCCCGCCATCGAGACTCATACTGCTTCTCTACCAGCGCCGCCCGTTGACGAGTGGTGGACGGGTTTCCACGATCCTGAGCTCACACGGATCGTGAAGCGCGCGTTGGATCAGAATCTCGACCTCGCCGCCGCCATGACGCGGGTAGAACAGGCGCGTGCGGCTGCCCGAGGAGCGGGAGCGCGACGGCTACCATCTGCAGCTCTCAGTGCTTCGACGACCACGCTTTACCAGTCGACTGAAAGTACGACGGGCCGTCTCGCCTCGCACCTGCCCGGCTATAGCCGGTCTCAGAACTATTACGATCTCGGATTCACGGCGAGTTGGGAAACGGATCTGTTCGGCGGTTTGAAAAGAGGAGCTGAGGCTGCAACCGCCGAGGCCCAGGTGGCCGAGGCTCGCCAAACGGGAACTCGCATCACGGTGGCCGCAGAAGCCGCCGATGCCTACCTACAGATACGTGGGGCACAAGCTCGACTGAACTTTGCCGAAGATCAGATCGCCACCGACCAACATCTCGTCGAACTGGTACAACAACGCAAGGATGCGGGCGTTGCTTCCGATCGCGAACTCGCTCAGGTTGAAGCCGTGCTGTCGCAGGCGAAGGCGACGATTCCACTCATTACAGTCTCTCGGGAGGCACAGTTAAACCGGCTCAATGTTCTCATGGGCGCCCAGCCGGGAACGTACGCATCAGAGTTGACGCCCGTGGCCGACATTCCCGATGTACCGGAAATCTCCGGTTTTGGGACGCCCACGGACCTATTACGCAGGAGACCTGACGTCATTGCTGCCGAGCGAGAGGTTGCCGCCTCGAACGCTCGCATTGGCCAGGCTCTCGCCGAATATTACCCAAAGCTCTCCCTTTCAAGCATCGTCGGGTCTGAAGCGGTCGCGCCTGCGCACCTCTTTGAGCAGCAAGGATTTCAGCCTGTCGGTGTCGTAGGTCTGCGCTGGAGACTTTTCGATTTCGGGACTGTCGCTGCGGAAGTGAAAGAGGCACGAGGCGCGAATGCTGAAGCCCTAATTCAGTATCGAAGCTCCGTGCTGCATGCGGCCGAAGATGTCGAAGACGCCTTCAGCCTACTCGTCCAATCGGAGAATCGCCGCAATGAAATCCTGCGTGAGATCGCTGAATTGCAGCGCGTGCACGACCGCTCGGAAGAGTCCTACGCCGCGGGTGTCATCGGACTCACGGACGTGCTCGACGCAGACCGCCAATTGCTTGTTGCCAAAGACGACTTGGCTGTGGCGCGAGAGAGTGCGGCGCGCGCCGCAGTCGGCTCTTATCGCGCACTCGGGGGCGGTTGGCTCCCATGATCGAAATCAAAACATTTAAGAAGGAGCGCCCTATGAAGAAGATGAATTTCAGTTACGCCGCCCTGGTCGTTACCGCCCTCGTCGTCAGCCTGGCTGGTTGCAGCCCGAAGCAGGAAGCTGACCCAAGAACGAAGCCGGAGCTGGTTCGCGTCGTGGAGGTAAGCTCGTCATCGGGATCGGATCTCGCATTCACGGGTGTGGTTTCAGCACGTATAGAGAGCGATCTGGGTTTCCGAGTTCCTGGAAAAATCACGAAGCGCTTAGTCGATTCGGGGCAGTTTGTCCGCGCCGGACAACTGCTCATGACGATTGACCGAACCGACTATATCCATGCCATCACGGCACGGGCGGAAAGCGTCAGTGCGGCAAAGGCAAAAGCTGTTCAGGCTGCCGCCGATGAGGCCCGGTATCGCCCCTTGGTCAAAAGTGGTGCGGTTTCCGCTTCCATCTACGATCAGATCAAGGCCGCATCGGATGCGGCACGAGCTGACCTCGCTGCAGCCGAAGCCCAAGAGCAGGTTGCGAGAGATGAGGGCAGTTACTCCCAACTTGTTGCGGATGCGGACGGCGTCGTTATCGAGACCCTGGTCGAGCCAGGGCAAGTGGTAGCAGCCGGGCAAACGGTTATAAAGCTCGCTCATTCCGGCCCGCGCGAGGCAGCAGTCAATCTCCCCGAGACGTTGAAGCCGGCGCTTCGATCCACGGCATACGCAACCCTCTACGGCAGCACGATGAGAGTTCCAGGTCGACTGCGGCAGCTTTCCGATGCTGCTGACCCGCAGACCCGCACGTTTGAAGCTCGCTACGTTCTCGAAGGCACTGCAGCGAAAGCTCCGTTGGGAACAACCGTTACGGTCCACCTCTCCGGTGATGTAGCAACCGCAATGTTGCAGGTACCGGCCTCATCCATCGTCGATCGAGGCAAGGGGCCAGGTGTCTGGGTCCTGAACCAACCTGCGTCCACAGTGTCATTCCAGCCTGTGCAAGTGCGCCAACTGGATGAAGAACTGGCAACCATCAGCGGGGCCGTGCGCCCAGGACAAGATGTCGTCGCCGTTGGAGTTCATCTCCTTCACGATGGCGAACACGTGCGAGTAGAGACGACGGGAGAAGTTCGATGAGCCACCATACGTCAGATAAGACCGAGAAGTTGCGCCAGGAGCACAAGCTCTCTGGCCCCGAAGTGCCCGAGGCGGAGAAGAAGTTTCTCAACCTGTCGGCGCTCGCGGTCCGCGAAAAGGCGATCACCCTGTTCTTGATAATTGCGATCGCTGCCGCCGGCATCTTTGCCTTCCTGAAACTAGGGCGCGCGGAAGACCCTAGCTTCACCATCAAGGTGTTTGCCGTTTCAGCGGTGTGGCCCGGAGCGACAGCACAGGAGATGCAGGACCTAGTTGCCGAGCCAATGGAGAAGCGCATGCAGGAATTGCGCGACTACGATCGGGTAGAGACTTTTACGCGCCCTGGGCTCGCGCTGATGATGGTGACTCTCAAGGACAACACTCCCCCTAAGGACGTCCCGGAAGAGTTTTACCAGGCACGCAAAAAACTAGGAGACGAAGCACACAACTTGCCGCAAGGTGTGTATGGCCCTTTCATCAATGACGAGTACTCGGATGTAACGTTTGCACTCTACTCGGTCGAGGCTCCAGGCCTTCCTCCTCGCGAGCTTACGCGCGAAGCAGAAACACTTCGGCAGCGGATTCTTCAGGTCCCCGGTGTAAAAAAGATTGACATCGTAGGAGAACGGCCGGAACGTATTTTTGTCGAGTTCTCGTACCCACGGCTCGCGACGCTGGGAGTAAGCGCACGAGATATTTTCAGCGCGCTGGTTCGCGAGAATGCGGTCACTCCATCCGGATCTATCGATACGAAAGCTCAGCAGGTTTACATTCGCCTCGATGGAGCGCTCGACGACCTCCAGAAGATTCGGGACACGCCGATTGTCGCCGCCGGGCGCACCCTCAAGCTCTCCGATGTTGCCGATGTAAAGCGCGGATACGAAGATCCCGCAACCTTCCTTATTCGTCATAATAGCCAGCCGGCCTTGCTTCTCAGCATCGTAATGAAGGAGGGCTGGAACGGTCTGGACGTCGGTAAAGCTCTTGTGGCCGAACAGAAGAAGATTTCCGCTCATCTTCCTGCTGGCATCACTTTCAGCAAGGTGACGGATCAGGCAGTAAACATCCGCGAAGCCGTGGATGAGTTCATGCTGAAGTTCTTTGTGGCTCTTGCAGTCGTCATGATCGTTAGCTTCATCAGCCTTGGTTGGCGCGAAGGACTCGTTGTGGCAGCGGCTGTTCCGCTGACCCTAGCAGGCGTTTTCGTCGTCATGCTTGCCACCGGAAGGGTATTCGATCGCATCACGCTCGGCGCGCTGATCCTGGGCCTTGGACTTTTGGTTGATGACGCGATCATCTCCATCGAGATCATGGTGGTCAAGATGGAGGAAGGGTGGGACCGTGTCCGGGCCGCCGGATACGCATGGAGTCATACCGCTGCTCCCATGCTGGCAGGCACGCTCGTCACCGTCATCGGTCTCATGCCGGTCGGGTTCGCGCAATCGACTGCCGGCGAGTATGCCGGAAATATCTTCTGGGTCGTGGGTTGTGCGCTGCTAGCCTCATGGATTGTCGCGGTGACCTTTACTCCTTTTCTCGGCGTGCAGATGCTGCCCGAGATCAAAGCCCTGCCCGGCGGCCACGCAGCAATTTATGCAACACCCGGCTACGAGAGACTCCGCCGCCTGATCGCCTGGGCGGTACGCCGCAAGGTTCTCGTCGCGTGCATTGTTGTAGGCATCTTTATTGCCGCCGTTGCCGGTATGGGACTTCTCAAGCAGCAGTTCTTTCCGCAATCCGATAGACCCGAACTTCTGGTGGAAGTGACGCTGCCACAAGGCACGAGCATAGAGACCACCAACGCAAGTTCGAAGAAAGTAGAAGACTGGCTGCGGCAGCAGCCCGAGGCAAAGATCGTCACGGCTTACATTGGGGCTGGGGCTCCGCGCTTCTTCTTCTCGTACAATCCAGAACTCCCGAACCCCAATTTCGCCAAAATCGTTGTACTGACGGCCAGTGAAAAGGATCGAGATCGTCTGAAGCTCAGGCTGCGTGAACGGGTTGAGCATGGCCTTGCGCCTGAAGCCCGCGTGCGTGCCTCGCAACTTGTATTTGGACCCTATTCACCCTGGCCGGTTGCGTTTCGCGTCATGGGCCCGAACCTGGACAAAGACCGCGCGATTGCGGCGCAGGTACAGGCTGTCATGCTGGCGAATCCCCATACGCGGCAAGTAAATCAGGACTGGGGGGAACGCGCGCCCACTGTGCATTTTGTGCTCGACCAGCCCCGCCTGCAACTGATCGGCCTTACCTCCCAGGAGGCTGCCGAACAGATCCAGTTTCTTCTGACCGGTGCGCCAGTCACGCAGGTCCGCGAAGATATTCGAACAGTGGAGGTAATCGCGCGAAGTGCCGGAACAGACCGCTTCGATCCTAGAAAGCTGAACGACATGACTTTGATGAACCACTGGGGTAAGGCCGTTCCACTGAGCCAGGTCGGCCACATCGAGATTCGTCCCGAAGAACCGATCCTCAAGCGCCGTGATCGCTTACCGACGATTACTGTCGAGAGTGACATCGATGAATCGCTTCAACCCCCGCAGGTTTCTGCGGAGATTGAAAAGGCAATTCAGCCGATCATCGCAAGCCTGCCAGAAGGCTACAGGATCGCAACTGGTGGCAATGTAGAAGAAGCTGGGCAGGCGAACAAGGCCCTGGCCACGGTATTTCCCGTGATGATCGTGCTGATGCTTACGGTGATCATCCTCCAGGTTCGATCATTCTCCGCGATGTTCATGGTGGTTCTTACAGCGCCTCTCGGTCTCGCTGGCGTGGTTCCAACATTACTTCTCGTCCATCAACCATTTGGGTTCAATGCGATCCTCGGGCTGATCGCATTAGCTGGTATCCTGATGCGCAACACGCTGATCCTGATCGGTCAAATTGGGACAAATCAGGAGGAGGGACTTGATAGTTATCACGCGGTCGTGGAGGCCACGGTACAGCGATCACGTCCGGTAATCCTGACCGCCCTCGCAGCCGTGTTGGCTTTTATTCCTCTCACGTTCTCTGTCTTCTGGGGATCGATGGCATACACGCTGATTGGGGGCACTGCCGTCGGAACTGTGCTGACTCTCGTGTTCCTGCCTGCACTCTATTCCATCTGGTTTGGTGTAAGACCGACAGCAGTTCCGAGCGATAAAGAACAGGCAGTGATGACGCACGGATAGCCAAAAGGAGCCTCGATCATCAAGTGGCCCAACTTCAACATGGAAACCCAGGATCTTGTGATCCGCAGCGAAAGGGACTTATGAAACTCACTGGACGCACAATTCTCATTACGGGAGGCTCTGCTGGTATCGGCCTAGCTTTCGCTCTGAAGTTTCTTGAACTCGGCAATACGGTCATCGTGACTGGCCGCCGCCAAACCGTGCTCGATAAGGTGAAAACAAAATACCCAAATCTCTACACGATTCAAGGGGATGTCGCGGACACAGCACAGATCACCGCCCTCGCGGCTCATGTGAAGGCCAATTTCCCAAAGCTTGACGTCCTCATGAACAACGCAGGCGTCATGCTCCACAAAAACCTTCAGGTGCCAGCGGCCGACATCGACGGATTGATGACCGAGGTGAATATCAATGTAGGGGGAGTGATTCGCGCCACTTCAGCATTCATCGATATTCTCACCGCGAACCGGGGCACCGTTGTCAACGTGTCCTCCGCACTTGCGTTTGTCCCGTTGCCTTCTGCGCCGATCTACTGCGCCACGAAGGCGGCGGTTCACTCCTACACCCAGTCGCTTCGATTCCAATTGGAAGAGACCGGCGTGGAGGTTATCGAACTCATGCCGCCCGCGGTAAAGACAGAACTGACCGCAGACATGGACGAGGGAGGTTCCGTCAAGCTGATAACGACGGATGAGTTGCTCAAAATTTCCTTTGCAGCTTTGAAGGCCGGCAAGCTCGAGATCAGACCGGGGCAATCCAACCAGCTCGCATTTCTGCGCCGACTCGCCCCCGACTTCATCAATAGGCTGCTCTGGAAGGCTTCGAAGAAGCTGGTGCCAGTTGGCGTGGCGTAACGCCAGTGAAACCATCGCGGTGCACTTGGGTGACAGCGCGCGGCGTGGCCTGCGGACTGGTCACCCGGTTGCTAACCAGTGCGTAAAATATCTTTTCACATAATCTGGAGGAACTAAAAATGCTATACAGTTACAGCCACCACTATCAAGCGGGTAAAGTCCGCGTAATCAGATCTCCATTGAAAGCATGAGCGAGCTGAGACTCTTCCCGTGCGCGTCGAGACGCAGGGAGCGCGTCACGCTGTCGGTAGGCCTGCGCTGCAACACGAAGTTAAGGCTGCAAAGATTTGGAACGCAATATCGTGTGACCGGCCTCGTGATGTGTTCGCGGAATAGCTCGCTCACACGCTCCTCCGTCACGAGGTCAGCCAACAGCGCGTAGTCCTCATCGCGATAAGCGATCACGGAGATGTTAACCAGGTTGCCCTTATCGCCAGCGCGCGCATGCGCAATGGTTCGCAGCTTCATCATGCCACCTCCATCGAGATGGTTGGGGTGACGAGTTCGCGCGCGATGAGCGCCGGCATGATCGCGATGTTCTGCCGCACCGTGAGTGTAACTCCTGCGCCTGCGGCAGGGCCATTCAGATAGAGGCTCTCCACTTCACGTGTCAGGCGCTTCGCATCTATCTCGCGCCTGAATCGTGCAGCAGCGCGTAGCCGCACTTCGTAGGGTGCGGGCCAATCGGGGGGCATGCCGTGCATCGAGCTCAGGCCGATCAGGTCGATCCATAGATCCTCTGCACCAATCTGCGCGAGGCGTTTGTCGAGGATCTGTTGTGCTAACTTGGCTCTCGCCAGCGCGCCCAGTCCCGCATACGAGATCTGGCCTTCAGCGATCAATCCGTCATCAGTTCCAATTGAGACTTTGTAATCCCGCGGACTTGGCTTCCCCCTTGCGCCGGACACACGCATTGCGCCAGGTGATTGCTGCTCGAAACGGACCTCTGTGAAGTCAGCGATGACGTCGGGCGTTATGTACGAAGACGGGTTCAGGACCTCGTACAGTATCTGTTCGCGGCAGGTCTGTTGGGTGATGAGCCCGCCAGAACCTTCAACCTTGGTCAAGAGCGCAGAGCCGTCTTCGCATACCTCTGCCAGCGGAAATCCAAGTCGATCCAGATCCGGCACGTCTTTATATCCGGGATCCGCAAAGTAACCGCCTGAAAGTTGCCCAGCGCATTCCAGCAGGTGCCCTACTGCGGTGCCTTGGCCAATCAAGTCCCACGCTTCCGTGTTCCATCCAAACGCGTGAATCAGTGCTCCCAAGAAAAGCGAGGGGTCAGCCACTCTTCCCACCAGAACAACATCCGCACCGCGATCCAGCACCTCCGCCAAGGCGTCAGCACCTAAGTATGCATTCGCGGAGATAATCTTGTTGTTCTCTGGAAGCGGCTGATCGTCGAAGGGCCTGAAGGCATCTTTGAGATGCAGAACGTCATCCCCCTCGATACATGCAACACGTAATCCGTGAAGTCCCAGCCTTCGGGCGATCTCGATTGTTTCTCGCGCAGCCGCATGCGGGTTGGCCGCACCCATGTTGCTGATCACACGAACTCCGTTGCGGCAGCATGCCGGCAAAACAGCCTGCATGCGTTCGCCGAGAAGCGGATCGAAGCCACCGTTAGGATCTTCACGCTTGCGTAGCTGACTCAATGCGATGGTTCGCTCGGCCAGGCACTCGAAGACAAGGAAGTCGAGACGTCCTTTTTCGGCGAGTTCCACCGCGGGCTCAATCCGATCTCCAGAAAAACCCGCTCCCGCGCCGATTCTGATCTTCTTCATCCGCGCCCTCCTAAACGAACCCTCTCACAGTGGTATGACATGAAACAGGACGGCTGCGATCGTCATGACGACGGACGCTCCCAGAAGATATGGTCCAGCAAAACGCTGATGGGTGCTCAACTCGATTTCACTTAGTCCTGTAACAAGAAATGTCGCCGGCGTGAGCGGACTTACGGGGAAGCCGGTTGTCATCTGCCCCAGTAGTGCGGCTTCCGCGACGCTCGCCGCAGGCAGTCCAAAGCCCTGAACGGCGGCAGCAAGCACAGGGAGAATTCCGAAGTAAAAAGAGTCAGGATCGAACAACAGACTCAACGGCATGGCGACCAGGCCGAGCACGACCGGAATATGCGGCGCGAACGCTGGCGGTATGTGTGCGATGGACGCGTTCGCCATGGCGGCGAGCATGCCGCTGCCTTTCAGTATCCCCGTGAACACGCCTGCCGAGCAGAGAATGGCACACATCGACAGCGCAGCTTTCGCATGCCGATCAATCGCCGCGCTCTGTTCGCGCACTGATCTGAAATTGAGGAGCAGAGCCAGCGTCGTGCCCAGCATGAACGCGATTGCCGGCTCAACCTTGCCGCTGATCACCATGCTGAGAACTGCGAAGGCGAGAATCAAATTGCAGGCCAAGCGAACACGCGAACCTGGAGCAGCGATCGTGGCAGTTGCGCTCGCCGGCATGAACTTTGAATTCGTCTGTCCAATGCGCCTGCTTTCTCTACGTCCGAGATACACAGCAACAGCAAAAACATAGACCAGGCCCACGATCTGAACAGGAATCAAAGGCCTGAACAATGCTATGGGAGTGGTGTGGAGCGCGGTGGCAGCGCGAATTGTGGGTCCCGTCCACGGCAGAAAGTTCACGCCTGCCGCCAACGATACCGCGCATGCCAGGATTCTGCGATCCATCCCGAGTTCTTGATAGAGCGGCAGCAAAGTGGGAATCGCAACCAGAAAGACAACTGCGCCGGAACCGTCGAGGTGTAGAAATAGCGCCAGTAGAGCAGTTCCCGGAACGATGAGCACAGGGTTTTTGCCGATCCCGCGCAGCAGGATTTTGACAAAGGGCTCAATGGTCCCCGCATCGGTCAATACGCCGAAGAACAAGATGGCAAAGAGGAACATCGCCACTACGGGCGCCATTGATACCAGCCCGGAGAGCGCAAATTGCGCGGTCCTTAATCCGAAACCGGCCGCCACGCAGGCGGTTACCGGGAGCAGGAAGAGTGCAACCAGCGGCGATACGCGGCGGCTGGCGATCGCCACGATCATGCCGAGGATAGTGATCAGACCCCAAATGGCAAGCATGCTCAGCGACCGTTGGCGCAGCCCTTTCGCGAATAGTGCGAGTATAGAGAGCGTTGTATCAATATGTACATTGCATAAATCAGAAGCCTATAATCTCGATTTCCGATGATTCATGAGCTTCGTCACATTCGTGCTTTTCTCAAAATTGCCGAGACGCGCAACTTCACACGCGCTGCCAACGACCTGCATGTTTCGCAGTCGGCGTTGACCGTCCAGGTGCAACAACTCGAGGAGAGCCTGGGCGTCCGTCTATTCGACAGGAACAAGCGTGGAGTGACTCTCACTGCCGCCGGCAAGGATGTGTTCGGCCCGCTGCAACGTTTATTCAATGATGCGCAGACCATCGTTGAACATGCACGCGACCTGAGTTCCGCCTCAACTGGCTTTGTGTCCATCGCTGCTCTTCCCACCGTTTGCTCGGGGCCGCTTCCAGAGCTGGTGCGAAGCTTCCTCAACGATTATCCGGGCATCTGCGTGCAAATCTCCGACGTGATCGCGGAACGCGTGCGTGAAGCTGTGCTCAAGCGAGAGGTTGACTTTGGAATCGGGACCCTCCGCGGGCGCGATGCGGAGCTTCGTGCGACTTTCCTGTTTCAGGATCGTCTGGTTGTCTTTACGCCTCCGGGGCACCCGCTCTCGGGTAAGCACACCGTCACACTTCGCGAAGCATCAGCTCACGGTTTAATCTTGCCGGGGCGGGAGAGCAGCGTGAGAGATGCAGTTGAGGTCATTGCACATCGCGAGCGGCTGCTCCTCGACATACGCTACGAGACAAATTTCATGCCGACTGCCCTGGCATTCGTTCGCGCCAATTTGGGGATAGCCATTCTGCCGGAGACGGCAGCCGCCACTGACACTTCGGACTTCATCATGATTCCACTGAATAACCGGTTTTCGAACCGCCAGATTGACCTGCTTCGGAGAAGAGATGCCACTCTATCTCCGGCCTCCGAGAGCCTGGTGCGCCATCTCTTGCACAAACTCCATGCTAGAAAGCGCGAAGATCGCAGCGCAGCTTCCGCGAATGTGAAAAGGAAGCTAAAAAAATAGGTAATCGGCAAATCCGATTGCTCCGTTCGAATCAATGAATTGTACTCATGCTTCCGGGCGCTGTTATAGTCGCGTGCATCGCACCAATCAGCAGTTCCGGAGGCAATGATGGATGGTTTGAAAAGGCTCGCCGTGGCGGCAATCGCTGTACTAGCAGTGCCCCCCTTGTTTTCGCAGACCGGCGTAGTCGGCACCGATTCAGGCAAGTTGCAGGGCGTTACGCAGGGGCCTGTCGAATCCTTCAAGGGGGTGCCATTTGCAGCGCCTCCCGTCGGCGAACTTCGCTGGCGCGCTCCACTGCCTGTGCAGCAGTGGACCGATGTGCGGCAGGCCAACGCCTACTCCGCAGATTGCATGCAGGTGCCATTCCCCAGCGACGCTGCTCCGCTCGGCACAAAGCCGGCGGAAGATTGCCTTTACCTGAATGTGTGGCGTCCCGCCGGCACGAAGGCGGACGCGAAGCTGCCGGTCATGTTCTGGATATATGGTGGTGGCTTCGTCAATGGAGGCAGCTCGCCCGCGGTGTATGACGGTAGCAAATTCGCCGAACAGGGCGTGGTCTTTGTCAGCGCCAATTATCGACTTGGCCGCTTCGGCTTCTTCGCGTTTCCTGAGCTCACGAAGGAGAACGCCGACGGAATGGTTGGCAACTACGGCTTTATGGACCAGATTGCCGCGTTGAAGTGGGTTCAAAAGAACGTCAGCGCGTTCGGCGGCGATCCATCCAACGTGACCGTATTTGGCGAATCTGCGGGCGGATTCTCGGTAAGCATGTTGCTCACCTCGCCTCTGTCGCACGGATTGTTTTCGAAGGCGATCATTGAGTCCGGCGGCGGCCGCACCAACCTCGGTGGACAGCGTTACCTCAACACGTCTCTGCCGAACGGGCCTCCCTCGGCTGAATCAGTGGGAATCGAACTCGCACGCAGCCTGGGAGTGGATGGAACCGATAAGGACGCCCTCGATAAGTTGCGGCGTCTCTCCGCCGAAAAAGTGCTCGGCAATCTCAACATGGCAACGATGAATCAACCGGGATATGCAGGCCCCTTTATCGACGGCCGCGTGGTCCTATCCGATCCGCAATCTGTCTACCTGTCCGGCGCCGGCTGGCACGTCCCAGTAATGATCGGGACCAACAGCATGGATATTGGCTTCGGATTTGCGCGTAATAAGGAAGAGCTGTTCTCGCCATTCGGTGCTGATCGCGAGAAGGCGATCGCTGCTTACGATCCAACCGGAAAGGGGGACCTGCGCGCCGTGCAGTACCAGGTTTCCATGGATCGATTTATGGTTGAGCCCGCTCGTTTCGTTGCGAGCGTATTCGCTTCGGAAGGCCTCCCTTCCTACGTGTATAGGTTTTCCTATGTCGCAAAGTCCATGCGCAGCAAATGGCCCGGTGCGCCCCATGCAACCGAGATACCTTTTGTCTTCGATACCGTGCAAGCAAAGTACGGCAATGAGCTCGCGCCCGTGGATGAAAAGATTGCGCAGGCCATGCTGAAGTACTGGGTGGCCTTCTCCAAGACGGGCGATCCAAGCACGGGCAACACGCCGGCCTGGCCGCGGTACTCGCCCGCAACCGACATGGTGATGGATTTCACCGAGAACGGTCCGGTAGCCGAAAGGGATCCACTTAAAGCGAGGCTCGATGTTACGGCTGCATACGTAACGAGCTCCGCTCCTGCGTCGGCACCGAAGCTTCCACCCCGTCGATAGGCGGACGGCCAGGAATAAGTGGACCCCAATCGCGCCACCCTCAGCAACCTCAGGATCGGCGCGAGCTGCGAATAAAGCGATTTATTTTAGGTTGCTTGAGCGGCTCTGGAATGGGTATAGTCGAGAGTTCCGCGGACCCTTGGCAGCAAGCAGGGGCGGACATCTTGAGAGGCAATTCGAATGAGGTATTCAGAGATCGGAACTGTCGTGCTCGTAGTATTTTCGATTGCTTCACAGGCGCAGTCTGATTCATCGAACCACTGCGCCGCCCTGAAAAGTGCAAATTTCACCGGAGTCGAGATCACGAATTCCGAACTGGTTCCGGCGGGGAAAACCATTGCGCCTGCCTATCCCGGGGCATCGGCCGTCGGACCTCTAACCGCGCATTGCCGCGTTGACGGCAGGCTCAACCGCCGCAAGGGCGCTGATGGTGTAGAGTTCGGGATCGGGTTTTCAGTAGCCCTTCCGGAGCCGAGCGCATGGATCGGGGACTTCGTGATGCAGGGCGGCGGTGGCGGCAACGGTGTAGTGGCATACCCCACCGGAGCGAGCTACACAGGAGACAAGCCAGCGCTTTCTCGCGGCTTCGCTGTTGCAAGCACGGACTCTGGACACAAGGCGAAGACCGGCGGTTTCGACTTCAGCTTTATGCGCGACCAGCAGGCTTATCTGGATTTCGCATACATGGCCAACGCTGAGGTCGCGGGAGTGGCCAAGCAAATCATCGACCGCTATTACACGAAGCCTGCGGCCCACTCTTATTTCGTGGGGTGCTCCACAGGCGGGCGAGAGGGCATGATCCTGTCGCAGCGTTTTCCGACGGTGTTCAACGGCATTGTGTCGGGCGATCCTGCGATGCGTACGGGCCTGTCGAACCTCGCGATTGCACAGTGGATTCCGGTGGCCTACAACCAGGCGTCGCCCAAGGACGCTTCCGGTAAGCCGGAGATCGACAAGTTTTTGACTGAGACGGATCGCAAGCTCTTTATGGATGGCTTGATGAAGCAGTGCGACGGGCGCGATGGCGTGGCGGACGGCATGATCTTCGATCCAATCGGGTGCGACTTTGATCCCGCGGTGCTCGCCTGCAAATCGGGGCAGGCGGAGAGGTGCATCGCGCCTGAAAAGATTGCGGCAATCAAGAAAGCGTTCGCGGGGCCCAGGAATACCTACGGAACGCAGGTCTACCCTGGCTTTCTTTACGACGCGGGTATTGCTTCGACAACCGGCATACCCGGTTTGCTGGCGCTGAGCAAGAATGGTCTGTTCGGCCCGTACACCACCGCTACTCAACTCGATGTGGATGCCGCTGCGCTGCATGCGTCGGATCCGCTGGTTGAGCCAGCATCAACAAACCTGTCTACGTTCTCGCAGAACGGCGGGAAGCTGATCTTTTTTCACGGCGACAGCGATCCGTGGTTCTCACCGCTCGACACGCTCGGATACTACAGGTCGCTGGCCGCAACGAATGGCGGAGCGGACAAGGTGGCGGAGTGGAGCCGGATGTTCCTTGTGCCGGGAATGGCTCACTGCGGAGGCGGCCCGTCGTTGGATCACTTCGACATGCTCAGCGCACTCGTTGGGTGGGTAGAGAAGGGCGAGGCGCCCGAGTCGGTGGTTGCCACTGGCAGCGCGTTTCCGGGACGCAGCCGCCCGCTGTGCGCCTATCCAAAACACGCGCAGTACACCGGAAGCGGAGATACACAGGACGCTCGAAACTTCCAGTGCCGGTGAGGACTACTGCTCCCGCGAGAGGCTCGCGTACACGTTCATCGTTCGTTCGACCGGCGGTGCTTCGAAGAGTTGTTGAAAACGAAGTGGAGTTCACAGGAGTGTCGAATAATGCCAACGATGCCGGAATTATTCACTAAGACGTCGAGGCGGCCGAACTCCTGACGGATGCGCTCGGCCGCCGCAGCAATCGATGTTTGATCCGTCACATCGAGTTAAATGGCATGGCCCTATCGCCGATTTGTTTGGCGGCTGCTTCACCGTTTTCGTACTTCCGTGAGCCGATCAGAACGGTGAGGTCGTGGCCTGCGAGATCCTTGGCAATCTGCAGCTCTATTCCCTTGTTGGCTCCGGTAACGAGAGCGACGCGATTCTCCGACATTTGGAACTCCTTTTTGATTCGGGTACGGGCATGAGCTACAGCAGCCTCGCCGGATGATCTGCTCCCTGGTGGACTGATAGAAGCATCGACTTCGGCAGAGCGGCTCCGCCGAGGTCCTCCCAACTAGGGACGTATGGAAAAGACAACCTTGCCGATGTTTTGGGTCTCATGCTCGTCCCACAGGGTTTCAGGGGACCAGAGCGTCTTTACCGCAGCAATTTGCGGCTTAACCTTGCTCTTCGTGACCAGAGCCGCGAAGGCGTCCAGCCCTTCTGTTGTGACATTCGTCTCGACGAACTTGGCTTCGATGCCGAGGCGTTCTGCTTCTTCTTCGATCGGCGGCCGGTTCGCGGTCACAGCAACACCGCCTTTCTTCACGAGTGCGTAGGACGGCACCACCGTGTCTCCTCCGACGAGGTTGAGCACGGCGTCAACCTTCGGGATGTCTTCCAAGCGCTGCTTTGACGTGTCGATGACAGGCTCGGCTCCCAGATCCTGGAGGGCGGAAGCTTTGCTTCCCCGAGCAGTCGCGATGACTTTGACACCAGAGTTCTTCGCCAGTTGAATCGCCAGCGTGCCGACTCCGCCGGAAGCGCCAAGAATGAGCAGCGTCTGTCCGGCCCTGACCTTCGAGAGACTCAGCATCTGCGTAGCCGTCTGCCCAACGAGCGCGATCGCCGCTCCCACTTCAGCAGAGATCGAAGTGGGCCGATGAGCAAGACTCGCAGCGTTCACCAAAACAAACTCCGCGTATGCACCGGCTTCTCTGGTGTAGCCAAACACTTCATCGCTCACCTTGAAGTTGGTGACGCCTTCGCCAAGGGCAGCGACGCGGCCGGCAACATCACCTCCAGGTGTCCACGGAAACTGAAGCTGGAAGACTTGGCGCAGGAAACCCTGGCCACGTCCAGGATCGACGCCATTCATGCTCGTGTAGAAGTTTTCGACTAGTACCTGTCCCGGCGCCGGAGTGGGAACGGGAACTTCGTCGATGTGAAGAGGTGCTCCGTAGTCACTGATGCGTAGTGCTTTCATTGTCATTCTCCCTCTGAACCTTTGAATGTGATGTGTTAGCGCTGCTCGCTTTTTGACCATTCGGCAGTGGCTTCCTGCACAAAGGCCTCGTACGTTCGAGGGGCGTGGCCCAGCAGCTTTGTCACGCGGCTTACGTCCGCTTCGGTCGAGGCGAACCCGCGTTCTACGTAGCCCTCCAGCATGGTTCGCATGTCATAGGCCATCCATCCCGGAAGCTGCGTGCTCATCTGCTTCTCCCAGGCGTCGAAGTCGTGGCCCGTGTAGAAGATCTCTTTACCGAGCGCTTTGCTCCACAGTGCCGCGTTGCCAGGGCCGCTGATCTGGGACGAGCTCACAAGATCGTAGGTTTGTCCTTCGTGACCTGCCTCAGCAAGCGTGATTGCTGCCGCTTCGGCCAAATCGCGTGAATCGATTGCGGAGATACCCGCCGTGCCGATCGGCATGGGATAGATCCCCATCTGCTGTAGGAGAGGCTTGACCGTGAGATCGTTCTGAAAGAAGTAGCCTGGACGGAGGATGGTAAACGGGACGCCGAACTCGCGGAGCGCGTTTTCGACTGCGACCTTTGAGGCAAAGTGGGGTACGTCACGGAAACGGTCGGCTTTATAGACCGACACATAAGTCACATGCTTGATTCCAGCCCGCTTCGCAATCCCATAGGTAATGAGTGCCTGCGTGAGTTCGTCGGCGACGACAGCATTCAACAGGAAGAGCTTATCGATTCCTTTGACGGCTGTGCGGATGGACTCGGGATCGGTCTGATCACCGGCAACGACCTCCACGCCAGAAGGAAGCTTCGCTGCCTCTGGCTTGCGGACCAAGGCCCGAATCTCGACACCACGTTTGTGCAGATTCTTCACAACCTCCCCGCCCACATTGCCGGTTGCGCCTGTAATAAGAATCTTCATTGAATCTCTCCTTCGTGCCGCCGTAATGGGGCCGGTACGATACAAGAGACGTCCGGGCGTGTACCCGCGAGTCAACCTTTCATGGAAAGCATGATTCCATAATTGGAACAATGAAACCGGTCGTGACGGCTACAACCCCGGGGAGGCAGCCGGCTCCCTAACGGATTGAAGTTACGTTGTTCAACGCGGCTTCGAAATTCTCGTTCATAAAGGAGGCGAGCTTACGAACACGTTTGGGCTGTAACTCAGAAGGCGTCACGGCAAAGAGATGCGCTGGCGTGCCTTCCCAGTCACTAAGTACTCTGACGAGGCCATCTCCGAATCCTGGATGGAACGCAAGGAAGTCCGGAAGCGGTGCTATGCCCATGCCTTCCTTCGAGAATCTTGCGAGCATTCCAACCGAGTTCGCCATGGCGGATCCGCTCACCGTGACTGTCCTGCGATCGCGTCCGCGATGCAGCTCCCAATTGTTGACCGGTTCTCCGTGCACGAAGCGAATACATGAATGATCGCCCAGGTCTTTTGGTTCTTGGATATTTTTATGTTTTCGCAAATATTCCTTAGAGGCGAACAGGCGACGCGCAAATGTCCCGATCCGGCGCGACCAGAACGAGGAATCCGGCAGGCGAAGTTGATGTCCCACCCAGATGGCCATATCAAGGCTCTCTGCAAGGAGGTTCGGATGGCCGCTGATCGATAGGACCTCAATCGAGGTGCCGGGGTTTTCGTCCATATATCGCGCGAACAGCGGAAGGAAAATGGTCTGTGCCAGATCAAACGGTACGCCCAACCGGATATGCCCAGATGCTTGATGGGCAATCCCCGCAACATTCTCCTGGATGCGCTTCGCTTCGGTGACGAGGGTTTTGGATTGCTCGTAACAAGCATTGCCTGCGTCCGTTAACGCGAACGTTCGTGAAGAGCGGTGGATAAGCTGGAAGCCTAGCTCCTGTTCGAGCGCACTGATGCGTCGCGAGAGAGTCGATGCGGGCATTCCCAACGCGACCGCCGCCCGGCGAAAGTTACCCGTGTTGGCAACCTCAACGAATAATGCCAAATCAGCAAGAAAACGCATGGACGTCTCCTCATTGTCAGATCGGGGCGTGAGGAGTATTCAGCCGCCAAGAGCCCCGTGTAAGCAACTGCTTCTTACTGATTCTTGCATCGGGCACCGGTTTTCATGAAGTTCCCAACCCCTTTCCGCGCTCGACTGAAACGGCCATGGCTGTCTCTTTGCCCAGAGTGTCAGGGGTGCAAGGGATGTAGGAAGTGATCAAGCGTTACGAAAGACTTACGGGATATTTGGCGAAGCGAAATCAGTAGACATATCTATTTCGGCACCGCCCCAATTTGCTGTAGTAGCGCGAGCAGGTCTGGTTGGCCATACTCTTCGACTAACTGTTCATTGGAAAGGCGGTAGAAATTCATCGCTTGCACCTGAATCGTGTTTCCAGTCGGGGGTACGCCGAAGAATGTGCCTTTATGGGTGCCGCGCATTGTAAATCGAGCAGCAATCCTGTCGTCTTCGGCAATCATTTCTTCCAATGTCCATTGGATATCGGGAAAGCCGCTGCGCATCATCGCCATGATCGCGAGGTAACCCGCCGGCCCTCTCATCGGCTCTGGACGTCCTGGAACATAGAAAATTGCGTTCGGGGAAATGAGTTCCGCAGCCAGCTTCTCGCTGGCGGTATTGATGAACTCAGTAAAACGGTGCATGGTGCGCTTGTTTGACTCGATTGTCATACGACTGCCTTTCGCGAATGGGCCGACTTCATTCGGTGTGGAATCAGGCCGAGGTCGAAATGTTCAATATCTTCCGTGTTCAGTCTGACGTTTGCTCACGTGCTAGGGTGAGAGAATATGGGGATATAAGGATGGCTTATGAGGGTGGTGGCTCTCAATACCGATTGGGGGGCGCACGGGGTGGGCGAATGGAACTGAAGCACATTGAGCTGCTGGAGATACTCACTCGGACACGTTCCTTGAGCCGAGCCGCGGTGGAACTCGGCACCTCGCAACCTCGCTTGACGCAGCAACTGCACCTCGTGGAGAAGGAACTGGGTGTTTCACTGTTTCATCGATCTGCGCGTGGACTTACCCTGTCTGAAGCAGGGAGCGCCTTCCTTCCATTTGCCATTCAGATCTCGTTCGCCTTCGGGCGCGGGCGATCGGCAGTTTCGGCACTGAGCAAAAAAAGCCTGGCGCAGCTGCGTCTTGGGATGAGCATCACTACATCCCCGACGATGATTTCGGAGTTCTTGCAGGAGTATCACAAGCGCTATCCCGGTGTAGGTGTCACATTGACCGAAAGGACTCCACTCGAACTAGTAGAGGGGCTGGAAGGCGGCCAACTCGACGTCTGTGGAGGACTTGAATTGCCCGAAACAGCGACTCTTGTTCGCAAACACATCTTTAATACTCGGCTCGTCGGGATCTCTTCGGCCGTCATGAACGTCAGGACTCGAACCCGTCTCAGAGACTTTTGTACTAGACCACTCGTCCTTACTTCCAGGAAATGCGCCACGCGAATTCGGCTGGACACCGCTTTGAAACGTGCAGGAGTGAAACCAAGAATCTGCATGGAACTGGATGACGTGAGCACGATCGTCCAACTGGTCAAGGCGGGGTCTGCTGTTTCTATCCTTCCAGAGACTTTAGCGGTCGGAATTCGCGCCCCTTTCATTCATAAGATCGATGATCTGGATGTATCCGTTACAGGCTATTTCCTTCACCCTCGGAATCCTTCCAGGGAGGCTCAGGATTTTATGCGCATCATCATGGAGAAAATTGCGCCTCGGCTGCATTGATCGTGAGCGACTTCTAAGCTGGTTCAAAGCGACAGGTCAAACAAACCAACTTGGCTCAGGCCAGACAAATCTCAATTGGCGACAACAGGACAAAGCGCGTTTCCAGACTGAAGCCGCCTAGAAAAGCGCATTGGCGATTTTTGCATTAAGTGAGATCAACAGAATTGGATGATCCAAAGGATTGCCGCCAGGCGAGGGGAGCGACACCAACGGAGCTCTTGAAGTGTTCTCTGAGCACGGAAGCGGATTGGAATCCTGCGTTGGCAGCGATATGCTCGATAGAAAGCGGCGTTGTTTCCAATAATAATTGGGCACGGCGAACTCTTGCCCTCGCAACCCATTGGGCAGGAGTCAGTCCAACTTGTTCGGTGAAGCGTCTGGACAAAGTTCGTACACTCATCTGAGCGTGGCGGGCGACGGTGGAAAGCGAGAGGCTCTTGTTGAGATTGTGCTCCATCCAGATCAGCAGCGGCCCCATGGAATCGCCGGCCTCGGGAGGTTTGAATTCGATGAACTGCGCCTGTCCGCCTGCTCGTTCGAGCGGCATTACCGCGGCCCGGGCAACATGGGCGGCGACGGACGCTCCGTGATCGCGGCGCACGAGATACAGGCACAGATCCATGCCTGCGGCGGCTCCGGCAGAGGTGAGCACATTGCCGTTGTCCACGTAGAGCACATCAGCATCCACTTTGATTTGCGGATAGCGACGTGCCAGCTCTCCGGCGGCCCTCCAGTGCGTGGTTGCGCGCAATCCATCGAGCAGGCCAGCTTGCGCGAGGACGAAAGCTCCTGTGCAGATCGACGCAATACGGGCGCCCCGGTGCGAAGCATTCCTAAGCGCGCCGAAGATGGTGGGTGGCACCATGCGGTCGCACCGATCGATGCCGGGAACGACGATAGTGTCAGCGCGTGCCACTGAAGTGAGCCTCCACGGAACCCTCAGATTGAGATGCTCCGATTGCACCTGCTCGGAGACTGCGCAGACGCGCACGTCATAGACAGGCTGTCCCTTTGCATCGCGCACTCGCCCGAAGATCTCAAGGGGCATCGCAAGGTCGCCGAGCACCACGCCGTCGTAGGCAAGTATCGCGACACGGTGTTTTGAGCGTCGCGTCGCCGCTGGCTTAATTCCTGCGAATATTGTCATTCTGGCCACTGGTTCCATGATGGCAAATTTCTTAGCCTCAGTCGAGGAGGAATCTATGTCAGCCGTACCGGCTCTTGCACCGATGAACTTGATTGGACCTGCTCTAGGAGGAGTTCTTTTCATTGCCATCATGTCGTTTGTGCCCCACCCGGCCCGACGGAGCTTTAACGCTATCTTCGCGGCCGGAGCAGTGGGCGCGTATATCGGAGGAACGTTTGGCGTATGGGAGCTCCTCTATCCGATTCTGGCAACACCGGTGGTCTACCTCGGCCTGCGTTCTTACCGCGCCATCGGTGTCGCATGGCTCATGCATGCTGCCTGGGACCTGCCACATCATCTCGCTGGGCATCCCATCTGGCCTTATGCGCGGACTTCTTCACTGGGATGCATTGTCTTCGACTCGGTGATCGCTCTGTGGTTTCTCGCAGGCGCACCGTCCATCTTCGGCAAGCGTACGGCAGTGCGTGTTGCCTTAGAGGGACATGCTGACGGACAAGATTGCATAACGTCGTGAACGGAGCTTCGATAGATGCGTATTAGGCGAAGCACTCATTGTGCCAGATGCCCGATTCGGGCAGAGGTCTATCGGCAGAGGTCGCGGGCACAATAAGGGCACAATAATGGTTACCATTCGTGCCTTAAAGCGCCAAAAGGAGCGATCCATTGCGCCTATTTTCTATAAGTTACCGGTTTCCTGTGCCCTGTCACGGCAGAGGTCGCGGGTTCGAGCCCCGTCGTCCCCGCCATACATTCCATAAGATTTATGGAGCGTATGTCCCAGTAGTGACTACCCACAATCCAAGCCGCACCTGCTATTGGAACGCGTGCGATTGCATCCCCATCTCTTGCTGGGATGCTCCTTAAGCCGCTTGCATCTCGACCAGGTCCGACTCAGTGTAGAGATCCAAAGTTGTCTGAATCTTTGGATGTCAGCCCGTCGCCCCATTACCGGGCGCAGCGGAAGGGGGCCGACCGTCAGACGAAGCCGGGCGGGGGCTCAGATCAGGGTTACGGAACTCCCATTATCCCCATGTTGTCGTTCCAATTTCCGCCTGGTTGGGATATTCGGGTTGACATCCGACCCAAGCTGAATCATGCTCATGTCGAATGCCGACCCAAGAAATGCCGACAAGCGAATCGCCTTGCTGCAGTGAACGCTGGACCTGATCCTCAAAACACTTCTGCTCCGCCCTGGCCACGGACGTCGGTGCCGGGCTCAGGCAAGCAATATCCTTTTGGAAATTCAGGCGACTGGCTTTCTTTGCCGGAAAGCACTTTGGTGGTATTACCGAAGTGCCTGAATACACGGATGTTGTATGTACCCCACTCACGCACCCCGCCAAACTAGCGACAGTATCCAATCAGGTCAGCCGCGTAAGACGTTGTCGCATACAGTCCCCAATTTCCACGAGAGTCACAACGCGCGAGCAAGAACAAGGCGGATGGCATTCGGACATTAAGCCGAACTGATTCGTAGTTTTAGTGTTTTTACCTTTTTCCTTTGATCCGCCGTTACGAAGTGTCTGCGTCGACCGCCCGTTTTGAAGAATTTTGTTTGAGGAGAGGTTAGCTGTATGAAAAAGATCGGCACGCTGGTTTGCTCGATTTTCGTTGTTTGTCTTGTTCTCTCGGGTTGTGGCGGGAGCAGCCACAAGAGCTCGTCGAACAGCAGCGGGGGAACTCGCACGCTTACTTCCATTACGGTGTCAGGAGCAAACGCCGCACGATCGCTCCCTGCGGGCACAACTCTGCAGCTCAGCGCGCGGGGTAACTACAGTGACGGAACAGTTGCCGATCTAAGTTCGCAGGTCACGTGGGCCTCGTCGGACTCTACAATTGCCAAGGTCGGGACTTCGGGTCTGCTCACAGGCTACAAATCCGGGTCGGTGATTGCCACCGCGACGCAAAGCTCCATTTCCGGAACGCTGATTCTTACCGTCAGCGGCGGGGCTCTGTCCACAATCTCTGTCTCGGGTGGAGCATCGCTCGCCGCAGGACAGAGCGAGCAACTCACTGCTCAGGGAACCTACACGGACACCACAACCCAGGTACTGACCAGCCAGGTTAGCTGGCAGAGTTCCGATACGACCGTAGCCACCGTATCCAGCGGTGGACTGCTGCACTCGCTCAAAGCTGGTGCGGTGACGATCACCGCCACAATGAATTCAGTTTCGGGAACCACGGGCGTGACCGTGTCGTCTGCGGTGCTGGCAAGCATTAACGTGGGTGCGCCAAATCCGTCATTAGCCTCGGGCGCAACGGAGCAGCTCACAGCAACCGCCGTCTACACTGACAGCAGCACGCAATCTGTAACCAGCCAAGTAGCCTGGCAGAGTTCCGATACGACAGTCGTCTCCGTAGCAGCGGGCGGCATGCTTACGGCCCTCAAAACGGGAAGCGTTACGGTTACCGCCACCTTGAATTCAGTCTCGGGAACTGCGGGAGTCTCCGTCACTGCGCCGTCACTTTCCTCGATCACAGTCACTCCGATTGCATTCTCCATCGCGTCGGGCCAGGCTAAGCAGCTTTCGGCACTCGGCACCTATAGCGATGGCACTTCGCAGGACGTAACCAGCCAGGCGACATGGAGCTCGAGCAGCGCCGCGGCTTCGGTGGATTCAACCGGCCTTGTGACTGGATCTTCCGCCGGTACCTCCACCATCACGGCCACAATTGGAGCCAAGAACGGATCCGCGATAGCTACAGTGTCAGCGGCGCTATTGCAGACGATCAGCGTCAATCCGCTCACTGCATCTATAGCCACGGGTCAGACGCAGCCATTCACAGCCAACGGCAACTTCTCCGATGGAAGCCAGTCCGACATCACCGACGCCGTAAGCTGGGCGTCCAGTGCGACAAATTTCGCGACCGTTGACCAGACCGGTCTCGCAACTGGCGTCAGCGCCGGCGCCTCCACCATCTCGGCAGCCTCCGGCAGCGTGACACCAGGAACCGCGGCACTGACGGTATCTGCCGCCATTCTCACCGAGGTCGACGTCGCGCCGGACGCGCAGTACATTCCGGTTGGCGGGCAATTCCAGTTGAGCCTCACCGGCACCTACAGCGATGGCTCAACACAGGACATCACCGCAAATGCGACATGGTCCTCCTCCGATCCGACGCTGGCTTCGGTCGATCCGAGCACCGGGATTGTAACCGGTGTCGCGAACAGCAACAACAACCCGGTCACGATTACGGCGACTTACGGCGGCATCTCGAATACGACCACTGTTTACGTTACAGATGCGGCGCCAGTGTCCATCCAACTCACACCTTCAACGTCCTCCATCGCCAGCGGAACGACGCAGCAATATTCTGTCAACGTCGTATACAGCGACGGCAGCCTTCAGCCGGTAACCGCCGGGCTCTCATGGCTGTCTTCTTCGGCATCGGTCGCCGGAGTGGATCTCAACGGCCTCGCAACTGCACTGGCACCGGGTCAGACGACCATCTCCGTCTTCTACAACTCGATGTCGGCCACCGCCTCATTGACGGTCACCCCTGCGGTTCTGACGAACATCGTAGTGACACCAATTACGACAGTGGTCGGAGTCAACGGAAACGTTCAGTTCACGGCAACCGCCGTCTTCTCGGACAACAGCACACAGGATCTCTCCTCGCAGGTGGTATGGACATCGTCGAACGGTGCCTTCGCCACAATAAGCGCGACTGGCCTGGCAACCGGGTTGAGCACTGGCACGGTCACCATCAGCGCCATCTCGGGCTCGGTGAGCGGATCCGCAACGCTGAATGTCACGACGGCAACTCTTCAAACGATCACCATCTCGCCGGATAGTCCGATCATGCCGCCGCACTCAAGGATTCAGTTGACGGCGATCGGTCACTTCAGCGACGGTTCGCAGCAGGTGCTCTCCGGAGTTTCTTGGCGTACCAACGCACCGCAGATCGCGATGGTGAACAGCAGCGGTGTTCTTCGCTCGAAGAATTCCAAGAACAAGGCGGTCACAGTAACCGCGAAACTGAACGGAATCACCGGCACAACCAGCGTGACCGTCACGGCTATGACCATCCAGACGGTGACAATCCAGCCAACAAATCCAACAATTGCAGCCGGCACGAAATTGCAGTTCTCCATGATCGGAACCTTCAGCGACGGGACAACGCAGGTCGATATGACTGCCTCCGCACGCTGGCAGACTTCGAACTATGCCGAAGCGGTGGTCAATCGTCAGGGACTCGTAACAGGTGTCGCGGCGGGATCGGTGACGATCACTGGAAGCGTGAACGGTCAGGGATCGGCAACGACGAACCTCACCGTCACAAATGCAACCGTACAAAGCATCACGGTAACACCGGCAAACCCCACCATTGCCCTGGGTTCCTCGCAGCAATTTGCGGCGAGCGGCTCATTCAGCGATGGGTCGACCCAGGACATCTCGAACGTAGTGACCTGGACATCGTCGACCCCGACGGTGGCGGTGGTTAACCAAGGCGGAGTGGCTGCGAGCGCTTCGCACGGGACCACAAACATCAACGCAACTCTGACGGGCATTACGGGATCGACGCAGCTGACCGTCAACTAACGGCAGCCTTGGCACGCCCCAGATCGTGCTGTTCTGAAGAGAGGCTCACTCCTTACCGGAGTGGGCCTTTTTCATGGGTTTCAGATCGAACGAGAGTGGGCAGTGATGGCAATCCGGGGTGCGCCCGCAATGCGCCTTTCCGACGGCGACGGTCAACGCATGGAATTCATTGAATAGCTGTGTGCGACTTTCACCTGGATCCATAGAGAACGCATCGGATGTGAGCTGAACAAGGGACTCATAGCCTCTGCGGTTCTTTTGGGGCTCGGGACAAATGAGCTGGTGCCGTACAGCAATGCGCCGAAGGTATTCGTCTGCAACCGGTATGGCATGACCCAGCGCATAGAGCAGTATTGCGTCCGCGGTCTCCGGACCCACTCCTGGAAGAGCCAGGAACCTGTCGCGAAGAACATGTCTCGGCGCTGCTCGAAGCCGATCGAGCGATCCGTCAAACTCTGCATCCAGCATCGCCACGAACGTCTTTAGAGCGGGTGCCTTGCGCGTATAGAATCCCGATGGCCTGATGAGTTCCTGTAGATCATGGAGAGAAAGATCGCGGATTCCCGCCACCGTCAAAGCGCCGGCAGTGCGCAGATTCGCGAGGGAGATCTCGACCGCTTTCCACGATGTGTTCTGTGTGAGGTAGGCCCCGAGTATGACCTCGAATGGGGTTTTTGCCGGCCACCAGTACTGGGGCCCATAGGCCTTGACGAGCTCATCGTGCATCCTGCGGAGGCGCTGAGCCTCTGATGGCTTGGACTGCCTGCTCATGGTTTGTCGTCCGGGGCAGGGGATCGTAGCTGTGCCTTCCACTCAAGCACACGCGCACGCGCCGCTGCTGCTTCGGCCTCGGGAATATGTCCTGCCTGCTGCAAAGAGATCGACAGCGCTGTGTGTGCGAGAGGGTCGTCGGGCGTAAGCGCTATCAGGGCCAGGGCAGCTCCGACTGACTGCTCCAGATTACCGGCATCCCGGAGCGCGCGTACAAGCCCGTGGTGTGCCTCAAAGTGATTGGGGTCCGCGGTTATCGCCGCGCGGAAGTGTTCGAGCGCGGCTGCAGTATCGCCCTGCGCGAGCTGATCTATCGCACGGTAACAAAGTTGCTCGGCCGGTGTCTCCTTCGCTTTGTTCACGACATTCTTTAGGATAAAGGGTGACGCCGATTGCAAAGAAGGAGTAACGAAAATGCCTGCCGGAGAGATGAGGAGCCATACCGAATATCTGACGTTCGAAACGCGCAAACGCAAGGAGATGGTTCACATCACAGATCAGGTCGAGCAAATCGTGAAGCACAGCGGCATCAAGGATGGCCTTTGCTTTGTCTCGCCGATGCACATCACTGCGGCAATCTATGTCAACGATCATGAGAGTGGCCTGATTGAGGACATTGGCAAGTGGCTCGAAGAACTGGCTCCGGCACGGCCCGACTACAAACATCACCAGACCGGGGAGGACAACGGCGATGCCCACTTGAAGTCGTTACTGCTTCATCATGAGACAACTCTTCCGGTGACAAATGGCAGACTCGATCTAGGAACGTGGCAGCGCGTCTTTTATGCGGAATTCGATGGCCAGCGAAGAAAACGCGTGATCGTGAAAGTGCTGGGATTGAGTTAGATATTCCGCGTCATACTCGGATTCGTAAGGGCCAACGGGGGAAGACCATGGTGGCCTTTTCCCTGCGTGGGATATATCGACGATCTGCATCTGATCTCGTCGGTACCAAGAGCAGATTGGTAGGCGGATTGCTCCGCTGTTGAAGAAAGTTGTAAAGTCCCTTTCCGGTTCGCCGATGAAGCCAGTGAGCAACGTGGTTCCTACTCCAAGGTGATCCGGGCCGGCGGCAAGAACCGACTCGTCCTGGAAAGACACCCGAAGCAGGGAACCCGAATCAGTTAGCTCAAAAGGAGAACTTCAATGGCTTTGGGTGTCCTGAATAATATTTCTGCAATCTATGCACAGAACAACCTGGCGAATACGCAGGCGTCTCTGTCCAAAACTCTTCAACAGTTGTCTTCGGGTTCGCGCATCAATTCCGGCGCAGATGATGCCGCCGGCCTATCTCTGGCCAATGGCCTCCAGGCGTCTTCTACCGCTCTGTCGCAGTCTGCGAAGAATGCGTCGCAGGGTGTCGATTTTCTGCAGGTCGCAGACGGCGCGCTATCGCAGGTGACCAGCCTTCTCAATCGCGCCATCACACTGGCGACGGAAGCAAGCAACGGTACGTTGAATGCGAGCCAGGTCAGCGCAGCGAATTCTGAATACCAGAAGATCCTGACCGAGACCGACACGATCAACAACAATACCGAATACAACGGCATTAATACGTTTGCGAAGAACGCCGCGTACACAGTTGCCAACGCCAGTGACAAGGTGGATGTCGGCACCACAAACACGTCAACCGCTACGGTTACGTACGGCAGTCAATCCCTTACGCTTTTGAATAGCGCCACCGTCGCCGCTGCGGGCGCTGGTCAATACAAGATGACGAGCACCGATACCATCAACACGATTGCAAATCAGATCAACCAGTCATTCGGTGCTAGTGTGGCGACGGTTCAAGGCAATCAGTTGGTTCTAAGCGGCGGTGCCAAATTTGCATCGTCCTCTGCGAGCCTCTCGGACATCTCGGCTCTTTCCACAACCGGTAGCACCTCTCTGTCTGTCGGCAACGCCAGCGATACCCTCACTGTCAAGGCAGGTGGCGCACTCAAGATAACTGCCACGGGTGGAGCGGCAGTGTCTATCACCGGATTTAGCGGTGCTGGCGCCACTACCGGCAACCTGTCTCAGCTCGCGGCGGCAATTAACACTCAGTTCGGCGCGACCGGCGTGAATGCAACCATCTCCGGCAACAAGTTGTCTCTCACAGGTGGCACGATCTCGGTTGGCACCGCCGGCGACATGAGCGAGACGGAAGCTGTCAACAGCGCACCTAATCAGACAGTAGCAATCTTTACCTCAGACGGCACAATCTCGCAGTCCTACAACAATTCGGCGTCAGACATCGTGCAGGCCAGTTCCAGCGCTTTGCAACTTGCGGGAACCGATTTGACCAGCACAGCGGGCGCACAGGCGGCTCTGGTCGCGATCAATAACGCCATTACGTCCGTTGCGGCCGCTCGCGGCACTATCGGCGCCAACATTAACACGCTAACCGCGGTCGGCAATGTGATGACCACCCAGTCAACCAACACACTCGCGGCCATGAACGACGTGATGGCGACTGATTACGGTCAGGCAACTTCCGATATGTCGAAGTATCAGATCCTGAGCCAGACCGGCATCGCCGCTCTTTCGCAGGCGAACCAGGCACAGCAACTCATCACCAAGCTGCTCCAATAGCATCGCTGCTTCAGTAGCATCGGAGCATTCACTCTAACCCGGGAGCACGGCGGGGAAGGCACTAGCATTAGCCTTCTCCGCTGTGTTTTCGAATCCTCTCAGATTCTTGGCCCCCTCTAATTTCCACGAACAACAAACGGACCCTCACCTGATAACAGGCATTCCCGGAGCATTCAAATGGGTGCAGTTGGACTGAACTTCGGATCTCCCACCAGCGGGCAGGGCTTTGACGTAACCAGCACGGTCAACCAGATCGTTACAAACCTGCAATCCATTGAGAGGCCCTGGAAAGACCAGCTGACTGCGCTGCAGGATAGAGACACGGCTCTCTCGAGCCTTGGTACTCAGCTTTCCACGCTGACTTCCGATCTTCAGGCGCTCACCGACTTCAACGGCACCATGGCCTATAAGACCGGCTCAAGTTCGAACACAGATGTTCTGCATCTATCCTCGGCCAGCGCGAGTGCGGTTGCAGGCACGCACACCGTCATCGTTCAGAACCTTGCCCAGGTCTCTACGGCCGCGACGGATGCAATCAAAGCGACGGATCTTGTCGCGGGCGGCATTACGTTCAAGATCGGCAACGGAGAATGGAAGACGGTCAACGTAGGCGACGCATCGACGGAAGCCACGATTGCAGGATTATCGGCGGCCATCAACAATGCGGACCTCGGCGTTACCGCGAACGTTCTGACCAATGCCGATGGTACCGCGCGCCTGTCGCTGGTCAGCAAGACCGATGGCAGCGCGGGACAGATTACGATTGCGGATTCTACCAACAATCCCACCAGCCCGACCAGCATCTCGGACAGCACCACATCCGATACAAATGCCAATCTCGGTTTCACCGTGATCCAGAACGGCATCGACGCCACCCTGAAGGTCGACGGCGTGATGGTGACCAGCGCATCGAACACGGTCTCGAACGCCATCCCCGGGGTTACATTTCAGCTGTTGTCCACCGGTACCTCTGATTCCAATTCAACGCCGCCAAGCATCCAGGTGGTCATCGACAACGACACGTCAAGCATCGAGACGGCCATCGCCAAACTCGTGACGGACTACAATGCCACCATCAAAGCAATCAACGCGCAGGAGGGGAAAGACTCCTCCGGCAATCCCGAGCCTCTCTATGGAACCGGCGTAGCCGCGCAGATCCAGGGAGGCCTTCTTACTTCGGTGAGCAGATCCTTCGGTTCAAATGCGATCAATTCTCTCATCGCGCTGGGAATCAAAGCCACTCCTACCGCAGATGGCACCATTACCCTGGATGCTGACAAGCTGACGAGTGCCCTGAACAGCAGCTTCGATCAGGTCGTCTCACTGTTTCAGGACATGGGCAGCTTTGGCGCCGCCTTTATGGAAACGCTCGATGGTCTCGGGACCAATAGCGCCACGGGTGGCGCAGTCGCTCTTGCCCTGAAAGAAAACAGCAGCCAGGAATCAACCCTCAATGACAACATCGATCGGCAGGAAGGCGTTATAGCGGCGCAGAAGATTCGGCTCACGACTGAATTGAACCTTGCCAATCAGATTCTCCAGGCCATCCCTCAGCAGATGGATCAAGTAGACGAAATGTACAGCGCGATCACCGGCTACAACCGCAACTAGGACGGATAGGAACGGAAATGAACGTATACCAGGCCCACGCACTGGAGGCCGCGAGCCCAGTTGAGCTTACGATAGCGCTCTACGATGGGATCGTTCGCTTTATGAATCAGGCGATCGATGCAGTTGAAAAGAACGATGCCGATCTGCGCAGGGCAGTTGTGAAGCGGGCGATGGATATCGTAATGCACTTGCATGTGACGCTCGACAGAAAGCGGGGAGGCAAACCGGCTGAGGCGCTCACGGAGTTCTACACAGCCATCTTCGCGCTTATGCTGCAGGGGTCGCAGGCCAACTCGCGGCAGAAATTCGAGCAGGTGATTGCCAATGTACGAAACGTCCGCGAGGCGTGGAAACAGGCATTGGTCGAGATAAGCTCTAAGGGGGAAAAGGCGGTTTTTACAGACTCAGAAGATGTTCGGACATTACCTACCATCGGCATGCGAGGAAGTTCGTGGACCGCGTAGACCTAGCTTGCTACGGTCAGTTCTTCCTCGAGTTGCTGTTTCTGGTAGAGGCTTGCGTAGTAGCCGTCTTTGGCCAGCAGGTCTTCATGTCTTCCCACTTCCACGATTTGCCCATGATCGAGCACCGCGATCTGGTCCGCATTGCGTACGGTGGAGACCCGGTGTGAGATAAGAATCGTCGTCGCTGTCTGGGTATAGCTGCGAAGTCCGCCAAGGATCCGCTCCTCGGTGTAGGTATCCACGCTGGCAAGCGCATCGTCCAGAATGAGAATGGCGGGGCGCCGCAAAAGGGCACGTGCAATGGCGGATCGCTGCTTCTGTCCGCCCGACAACGTCATGCCGCGCTCGCCGACCATCGTGTCAAAACCCTGCGGAAACTCCTCAAATTCGCGCCGTATGTGCGCGGCTTCAGCAGTCTGGAGCAAATCTTCTGTCGAAGCATCAGGCACCCCGAAAGCGAGATTCTCCCGGATCGTCTCGCTGAACAGAAACGTCTCCTGGGGAACGATCCCCATATTCCGTCGAAGCACCTCGAGCGGGTATTCGCGGATCGGCCGCCCGTCGATGAATAAGGTACCCTCTGGAGCCTCATAGAGCCTCGAAATCAAATTCACCAGAGTTGTCTTTCCAGAACCCGTCGGACCTACAATGGCCAGGCTCGAACCGGGCGGAATGGTGAGTGACAGGTTTCGCAAAACCGGAGTATCGCCGTAGCTGAAACTGAGATTGTGAAATTCGATCTTGCCCTGGAGGACGGCATCCGGCGGTATTGTCGGATCGGCGCCGCTATCGTCGATTCCTGGCCTGGCATGTAGCAATTCATCAATGCGTTTTACGGAAGCAGTGCCGCGTTGGAAGAGGTTCACCACCCATCCCACGGCGATAATCGGCCAGATCAGTAGGATCATGTAAGTGTTGAAGGCCACGAACTCGCCTGGCGTGATCCGATGCGCGACAACTTCGTGACCGCCCACGAGCAGGGTGATGATCATGGCAATGCCGAGAATGAATTCCAGCGTCGGCCACAGCATTCCCATCAGCTGTACCAATCCCTGGGCGCGGGAGATGTATTGCCGGTTGAGCTTCTCAAACAGGTTCATCTGCGACTGTTCCCGACCAAATGCTCGGACCAGCCGGGCGCCTGAATAGTTTTCCTGAGCCTGGGATGAAATCTCTGAAAAGCTCTCCTGAATTTTCTCGAACTTGTCGTGGATCTTGCGGCCGAAATATTGCACCAGGATACTGGCAAGCGGCATCGGAGCCCAGGCGACCAGCGTCAACCAGGGGCTGATTCGGAGAAGAAAAAAGAGTGCGCCGACGGTAAAGAAAACCGTGTTTGCGCTGTACATCAAGGCCGGACCCAGCAGCATTCGCACCGCATTCAGATCGTTTGTCATGCGGGCCATGATGTCGCCTGTGCGGTACTTCTGGTAGAAGTTGGCGTCCTGTCGTTCCAATTGCAGGAATAGATCATTGCGCAGGTCAAACTCAATTTCGCGCGAGATCCCGATCAGAATCCAGCGCTGCGCGTACAAAAAGACGCCTTTTACCAGGTATATCCCGACAAAGATGCAGGCAAGCAAAACGATCCGTTCACGCGAGACGCCGCGCTCAAGTTCGTCGATGGCTTTCTTCAAAATTTGCGGGCCTTGAACCGCGGCGATATTGGTGGCGATGCACGCGAGCGTGCCCCACACATATCCCCAGCGATAGCGGCGCATGTAGCCAAACAGCGGCCCCAGGTCGCGAAACATACTTCTATTGTACGGGTTGGGAGAAGCAGGCCGGAGCGGCCGGCGATGGCGGTTCTCAGGTTGGCGTTCGCAGGAGCAGATACCCGCCGGTCAAAGCGAACAGCACATCCGGAGTCCAGGCGGCCAGCGCTGCGGGCAGGTAGTTGACATTGCCCATGGCCCCGAACAGGCCGTCGACCACCCAATAGGCAAGCGCGACCGCGATCGCAACTGCAACCCCGGTGAGCGACCCTCGGCGTCCCATGGAGAGAGCAAACGGGATCGCCAGCAAGGCCATAATGATCGAAATCATTGGGTAGGCCAGCTTGTGCCAAAGCGCAACGCGCAGGCGCATGGTATCGAAGCCGCTCTGGCGAAGATCGCGGATGTAGGTCCTCAGCTGCTGGAAGTTCATTTCCTGGGATTGCAGATTTTCCTTTTTGAAGTAGCCGGGGTCTTCGTGAATCTCGGAAAAAGTGGTGTTCTTGAACTCAACGTATTCACGCTTGTTGTCTTCGGTGTTGCGAGCCCATCCATTGAGGAAGTTCCACGCTTTGGACTTCTCATCCCAGACCGCTCGAGAAGCAAAGATCCTTCGCGACAGGGCAAACGTCGAAGGGTTGAATTCGAAGACGGAAAGGTTCACAAATGCATCGTCATCGCGGTCGAAAAATTGATAGTAGAAAATGTGAGCGGCCTCGCCCTGGCCGGACTGTCCGAACATCCACTTCTCTTCCGGATGCAGGAAGGTCTGAGGCGGACGGCCCTTGATGGTGCTGCGCAGGAACTCCTGGCGGCGGTTCGCTGCAGGGAGGTAATAGTCATCGAAAAGAAACAACGCGACAGCCAGAATCGCTGAGATCGAGATGACGGGGATCACAAGGCGGTACAAACTTATCCCGGTTGCTTTCATGGCAACGATTTCGCTGTTTCGATTGAGTACGCCAAATGTAACCAGCACAGCGATCAGGACGGCCAGAGGCGTGATGGTGTAGATCATGCTGGGCGCAAGATTGAAGAGATAATCGCCCACCATTCCCATGGGGATTTGATTGCGGATTTTGTCTCCGATGAGTTCGAAGAATGTGAAGACCAGCATCAACATCACGAAGCTAGCCAGCACCAGTACAAACATTCCCAGGAACTCGCGTACCACGTAGGCATCCAGGAGGCGAGGGAAAACGCCCCGGGAGCCGATCCGAACAGCACGCGGCTGCAGTTTTTCCAGTAACTCCGTTAGATGGTTCCCGCCGAACTTGATCGGGAGCCCGGTCCTTCTTGTGCGCGACAAGAGCCCGGAGATCGCCCCGAGAACGCGTCCTCCGCTCGCCATCTGCCACAGCAGAAACACTCCGGCGAGGGCAAAGATAAAATTTGCCATCCACACTCCCAGAAAGGGGCTGAGCTTGCCCTGTCGGCTCATTGCAATCCCGGTGTATGACAGAACGTAGTAAAGCAGCACGAGCAAAACTGTGAAGACGAGGCCGGAGCTTTTCCCTCCGCGGCGCGAAATGATGCCTAACGGAACACCGACCAGCATCAGCACCAGGCAGGCAGCGGGATAGGAGAAGCGCGTATGAAGTTCGAGCAGATATCGCCTTGGATTCGGCCCTTTGGTGCGGGCCAGCAATGTCTGCATCGGCAATGCGTAGATCGCTGTATCCAGCCGTCCAAGATGAGTTTCGCTTTGCGGACTGAGCGTCAGGGGCAAATCGGTCTGCGAGAAAGTCGATACGTTGTATTGCTGCGGCTGGCCGCTGACCGTCTCGTGTCGCGAGCCGTTTCGCAGCCGCATCAGGAGTTCTTGCGTCGAGTCGCTCACGACGGTTGCGGATTCCGCAGTGGTAATGATCGGATTCCCGGGGTCGGACAGGTCAGCCATGAAGACTTTGTCCCAATTCGATGCCCCGGTTCCGCCACGCACGTTCTGTACGTATAAGACCGCGTTTCTAAAGTCTTCATAAAAGACGTGCGGTTGAATCTCGAAGGATGCCTGCGTAGTTGCTAATTCCTGCTCCATCTCCAAGATCGATCGATTGGCCCGAGGAGCAACAAAGAGTGCGTTCACCAGCCCCAGCAGCGTGCCCCCAATGGCGACAACTGACGCAACGCGCACAAAGTACCAGACGCCAAGCCCGGAAGCGCGCATTGCGATAATCTCGCTGTCTGCTGCCAGCCGGCTGAGCCCAAGCAGGATCCCGACCAGAACCGCCATGGGAATCGTGACCTTGAAGGTATTGGGCAGACTGAAGACGAAGATCTGCGCAATGTTTCCAAACGTCGAGCTATTGCGCACTACGGCTTCCAGGATGTGATTGAGATCCCGGATGAAGAGGATGAACGTGAATACGGCGCAGCCGATCAGAGTGTACGAGAGAATCTCGCCGAGGATGTAGCGGGTGAGGATGCGCACGAGTAGGGCTCTGCCGTTAGTTTAACGTCAACGGCTGGGCTGCCACGCACGAAGCCGCAAGCTATTGCTAAGCACGCTGACAGAACTGAGTGCCATGGCAGCGGCAGCGATCCACGGACTAAGCAGAATGTGAAACGCGGGATACAGCACGCCGGCTGCCAGCGGGATGCCAAGGATGTTATAGCCGGCCGCCCAGATCAGGTTCTGGCGCATCACTTTGACCGTGGCTTCGGCAAGTTCGATGGCAGAAAGAATAGCGCCAGGTTGGGCTCGCACAAGAAGGACGTCGCCGGCCTCCTGTGCCAGGTCGGTACCTGTCCCCATCGAAAACCCAGCATCAGCCTGGGCGAGGGCAGCGGCGTCATTGATCCCGTCCCCAACCATTCCGACACGAAAACCCTCTGCTTGCAGCGCTCGGATGCGAGCCAGCTTGCCGGCTGGATCGAGCCCTGCTTCGATCTCGCCGATGCCAGCCTGGTTTGCGATCGGGGCGGATGCTGCTGCCGAGTCCCCGGTCAGCATCGCAACACGGAGGCCTTTATCCCGCAGGGCTGTCACCGACTCCGCGGCATCAGGGCGAAGAGTGTCACGCGCATCAAAACAGCCGATAGCCTGATTGTCGAGTGCGATCCACAGGCGGGTGGTGCCGGGTCGGGTTGGGGGAATGGTGTTGGGGAAGCGGATGCCATATTCCTGGAAGAGTGCCTCATTTCCGATCAGGCAATCGTAATCTTCCACACGCGCGGCCACTCCGCGCCCTGGTATCACTTGCACTTCATGCGCAGGCTGCCATTTCACCGATTGCGCTTTGGCGTACTCTACGACCGCATGAGCCAGAGGATGATTCGATCGCTCTTCCGTGGCCGCTCCCAGTCGCAGCAGGTCTTCTTCGAAGTAGCCCTTGACCGGGCGCACAGCCAGTAGAACCGGACGCCCAACGGTCAGAGTTCCCGTCTTGTCCAAAACGATCACGTTCAGATTCGCAGTACGCTCCAGGGCTTCGCCGCCTTTGAAGAGCACGCCGATCTGAGCTCCGCGCCCGACCGCGACAGTCAGCGCGGCGGGCACCGCAAGTCCCATGGCGCATGGACAGGCGATTACGAGGACAGAGACGGTGGCGGCCAGCGCCATCGAGGCAGAATTCGTTGAGAAATACCACGCGCTAAATGTAATTGCGGCCAGCAGCAACACAATCGGCACAAAGATCGCGCTCGCACGATCTGCCAGCCTCTGAGTAGGGGCTCGCGAGGACTGCGCCTGCTCTACCATCCGGGTGATCTGAGCGAGCACGGTATTTTCGCCCAGCGACTCCGCGCGGCACTCGACAGCGCCATCGTAATTCAATGAGCCCGCCAGAACCCGATCTCCCGCTTCTCGCGACTGCGCCGTGGCTTCACCTGTAAGCATCGACTCGTCGACACTGGTGCGGCCTTCATGGATGGTCGCATCTACGGGGAAGCGCTCTCCGGGAAGCACCAATACATGATCGCCAACTCTGATCTCGGCGAGTGGAACAAGTGTCTGTACGCCATCGATGATGCGACGTGCTGTCGAAGGACGAAGTTTCCCCAGTGCATTGACAGCTGCGAGAGCATGACGTTTGGCACGCGCTTCGAGAGCTTTGCCGAGCAGGAGAAAGCCGGTGATCAGTAGAACCGCGTCGTAGTAGAGATCCCGCCCTGGGGCAGGAGAGAATGTGCCGTAAGCCGAGTAGACAAAGGCGACACCTGTGCCGAGACTCACCAGCGTGTTCATGTTGGTGCCGCCGCGCCGCAGAGCCCTGGCAGCCGCGAAGTAGATGCCTTGTCCGGCCCAGATCATCAGCACCGCTGTAAGAACGAGAAGCGTCCAGCGCAGCGCGTTGTGTGGCGTTTGATAAAGCCCGGGGAGCAGGTGCATCAGGAAGTGATCTGCGGGCCCCATTTCAGCTGCGAGAGGCATTGCCAGCAGCATTGCGATCGCGCCGCCAATGAGAGTCGCCACTGCCTTGGCAAGCGCGTCTTCTTCTTCTGCCCTGGTCTCCTTCGAATTGCCAGGTCCGCCGTGACTCAGCACCGCGTCGTACCCGGCGCCGCGGATCGCATCCAGCAAGTTCTCTGCGGACGCCTCCTCCGGATCAAACACCACCTTGACGCGATTTGCCATCAAGTCGACGTGCGCAGATTTGACTCCGGCGGTTTCTATGAGTGCGCTTTCAACGTGATGCTGGCAAGCAGCACACGTCATTCCGATGACTGGTAACGTAAGCGACTCTGTCTCTGGCGCAGGCATCGTTTGAACTTACTGTTCCAGGTGAGCCGCGTATCCCGCTTTTCCCAAGGCGGCAATCGCGGCATCCACCGGTGGACGATCTTCTGACTTCAGGCGGGCGGCACCGATGCGAACCTCCTCGACCCTCACGCCTTCCGTCAAATTCAACGCCTGCGTGACCCGCCGTACACACGAGCCGCAGTGCATTCCGTCGATGCGCAGCATGAACTCCGGCATCCTGTTCTCCCCATTCAATTTGATGATACTCGGGTTGATCCGATGCATGAATGCTGGATTGTGCCCAACTCGGTACGCAAGTGTTAGATGGCCGTCTATGCTAGAGGTTGACAAATGCCCGAATTGATCCAGCGCGAGTTCCCCCAAGCTCCCATCGTAGGGGTAGGCGCGGTGGTCGTTGACGGCGGGCGCGTGCTGCTGGTGCAGCGCGGCCGGGAGCCCCTGAAGGGGAAGTGGTCCCTGCCTGGAGGCATGCTTGAGATCGGCGAATCCTTGCACGAGGGAGTCGTTCGCGAGGTTCTGGAAGAGACAGGGCTAGGCGTCGAGCCCATTGAACTGGTGGAGCTGCTGGATCGTATTGTCCGCGAAGAGGGCCCGGAAGGGCGGCGCGTTCGTTACCACTATGTGATTGCTGACTATCTCTGCCGGGTAATCGGAGGATCCTTGCAGGCTTGTTCGGATGCAGCCGCAGTACGTTGGGTCGAACGGGCAGAGTGGAACAGCCATAGTGCACTCGCTCTTGATCCAATCACCGTGCGTGTCATTGAAGCTGGATGGCAGCGCGCGGGAGTCCTCGCTCGACAAGAGAGCCGCTGAAGTATGCGCCGCCGCGGATGGATCGCCCTGTTGGTGTCGGGAATCCTGATGACCTTGGGGGTTGTTTTTTGGGCTCGGCCTGTGAGCGTCTTTCGCGTCTTCAACGAACTCCAGATGTATCTGGTGGGAGCGAGAAGCCACTACACCAGCGTTAGCGGCTACCGGATTCACTACTACACGCTGGGGCCGGAAGACGGCTCACCCGTTGTCCTGGTGCACGGACTCGGCGGCCGAGCCGAGGACTGGGAGAAGCTGGCACCGTTTCTTCGCAGGGCCGGCTATCGAGTTTATCTGCCGGATCTGCCCGGCTTCGGCCAGAGTGAGAGGCCTACTAGCTTCTCCTACTCCGTTACCGATCAATCCAGAATTGTCGTTGGTTTTCTCGATGCGATCGGCCTGAAGAAGGTGGATCTGGGCGGCTGGTCGATGGGTGGATGGATCGTTCAGCTTGTCGCTGCGAACAATCCAGACCGCGTCTCATGCCTGATGCTCTTCGACAGTGCAGGTCTCTACGTCAAGCCGGAGTGGGATACCAGGCTATTCACGCCGATATCGCCGGCCGAGATCGAAAAGCTCGACAAACTCCTGATGCCGCATCCTCCCAGCCTTCCTGACTTTGTTACACGCGATATCCTTCGTGTCTCGCGAGAGCACGCGTGGGTCATGCAGCGTTCAATCGACACCATGCTGCAAGGACGCGAGACCACCGATGCACTACTGCCGCAGCTCAAGATGCGAGTCTTCATCGTCTGGGGTGAACTCGACGAGATCACGCCATTGAGCGAGGGCGAAAAGATGCACAAACTGATTCCGCAATCGCAGATGGACGTGGTCGCGGGATGCGGACACCTGGCGCCGAATGAGTGTGCCTCTGTGATCGGACCGGAGGTCGTTCGCTTTCTCCGCCAGCCGTCGCCTTAAAACAGGAAGGGCGAGGTCTGATCGACCCCGCCCCAAACGAAAACGTGAGATTAGAAGCTGATGCGCCCGCTCAGCTGAATCTCCCTGCCGGGTGTTGAAACTTCGGTGATGCTGCCAAAACTCGCCGTGTTCACGAAGCGATTGGGCGTGCCCAGGTTTGTATGGTTGAGTGCGTTGAAAAATTCCGCGCGTGCTTCGAAGCGGGCTTTCTCCGCAATGCTGAACTCACGGACGAGTCCCGCATCCAGGGACTGCAGGCCGGGTCCATACACCATGTTGCGGCTGGAATTGCCATACGTGTAAGCCGGTGGTGTTGCGAAGGCTTTTGGATTGATCCAGGTCGTGGAGTTGCGCGTACCGGAGCCGAAGATCTTCTCTCCGGTCAAATTCGCGCGGATCGGATTCTCGCCCACCACTGTGCCGGCATTGGCCGTGTCGCCGAACACTGAGACTGTGAATGGGAAACCGGTTTGAGCCTGGAACTGCAGTGACGCGCGCCAGTCGCGGCTGAGCGCCTGCATCAGGCGATTCGAACCCATCGCATGTGAAGTGTAGACCGTGCTTAGAGAGAAGCGATGCCGGATGTCGCAACCGGGGCCTCTCTCCGCCTCCAAGTCGTCGTTGTTCTGCGGTAT
>Ga0068863_100000414_pt1 | contig 43506 bp, 35 predicted proteins | sample KBSSwiS62_FD_66596 | JGI IMG/M metagenome (GOLD analysis project Ga0068863, IMG submission 66596) | Switchgrass rhizosphere microbial communities from Kellogg Biological Station, Michigan, USA - KBS Switchgrass S6-2 | ecosystem: Host-associated > Plants > Roots > Rhizosphere > Soil ... | reverse complement strand
ACCGCGAACGGAGCGGGATGGACGGTGACGATGATGGTGCGGAACGACACGGTCAGCACACCCGCGCTGTCCACGCTCGCAACAGCGCTGGCCGTCGAAAGAATCTGCCGTAATAAGGGATCCAATGATCCGACAACCTGGGTCAGCAACGTCGCGACGTGGGCTTGCAGATAGCCGGCCGGATTGGCCGCCAGCGCCCCCAGGGCCACGTGATCAAACACCGCCGGTGTGGCGCTGGAGGCGATCCCGAGTCCCCGGCCGGCTGAGGACACCAGAGCCGCGATGGTCGTCCGGGTGGCATCGCCGGAAAGCTTGGCCAGTTCGTTGAGAGCCAGCGGAAGTAGTTGGGTCGCCCCGGCGGCAAGTAATGCTCCGAGCCCGCTCGGATTCGGGAAGATCTCGATGTCGGCCCCGGTTGCCGGGCGGAGAAGAAGCCGGACTGTGGAGGCGTCGACGATCAGATGCGCGGCACTGCGGTGTTGTGGAGTCGAGGTCCCATTGGGTCCGTCCGGGACACCCAGAAATACCTCGACGCTGGGACGAGGCGCCCCCGCCGCCGCAAGGGTGATTCCGACGGTCACCCCGGCCGCTACCGGAGCTCGATCGGCCAGCCCGGCCAGCCAGGTCGTGGCATCCACCGTCAGGGCGAGCATCGGCCCACTCGAGGTTGCGCTCGCACTGATCTGCAGACCGTCCACGATGGGCCACGTGCCGCGGGCCGTTCCCGTCATACCGACAAACGGCTTCACCGCCTCGAGTAGATCGATCACCTTGTTCACATCGAACGGACCACCGCTGAGAGCGGCCAGGACACCGGCCTGACCGAACCAGCGGCCCGGGTTCTCGAACAAACCGACGGGCGCGATCACGCTGCGATGCCCCTGCACATCCGGCGGTGTCAACAGGCCCAACGCCGACGTCAGATCATCCAGAGCCGTGCCCAGCTGATAGTCGATTCCGCGCAGTCCCTCGAGGATGAGACGCAGGGCCTCGGCCGGCAGGGCGGCTATCGCCAGCCGGGACAGACCGGTGGCGTCGAATTGCGGCCAGAGCCCGACGGCGGCTTGCGCGTCCGGTCGGGCCAGGGATACCCGCAGTGGACCGGATTGCACCTGCAGGGCAAAGGGATTGCGATTCAGATCGCCCAGGCTGATCTGACCGCTCGCCGTTCCGGAACTCGGGAGCGTGACCTGAGCGGAGACGGCAACCAGTCCCGCGTCGGCGACGATGGCACAACTGATCACTCGACTGGTGAGGTCGGCGCTCACCGTCAGCGGGCCGATCTGGACCTGCGCACCGTTCGCGCTGGTCGTGAGCGCTGGCAGCAACCCGCGTAGGGCATCGAGCATCGCGGTGCGCGACTCCACGCCGGCCATGATCGAGCGCAGCTGGCCCCCCGGATCGTGGAGCAACTGCGCGAGCGCGTCTGGTACGAGCGCCCCATCGGATTGGGTCACTCCGGCCGCACGGAGCAGAACCAACAGGCTGGCAGCTGGGCTGGGCGAGGCGACGCCGGCCAGCTTTGCCGTCAAGGCGGCCAACAGCGCTCGCGCCTCGGGCAACAGTGGCTGCACTTCGAGCTCTCCGCTGGGTGCGGTCGGAGGTCGAACCATCAGACTGACCCAGTCGGCGCCGAGGGCTGAACCCTGGCCGAGCAGGATCTCAGCGTCGGATCGACCACCATGCAAGCCGATCTCCACTTGAGCGCACAGCCGTCGCAGCTCCAGGGCCAGCGCACCGCCGACCGGGACGGTACCTGGGCCGCCGAGCAACCACCCGTCCGAATCGGCCAGATCCAGCCGCAGGCGCAGCGATGGTGTGGCCGCGAAGCTCGGTCCTTCGAAGGTGATGGAAAGCAACTTCAGGGTGGCCACGCCGGACAGGACTGCCCCGTGGCCGCCGGGAGGAAGGGCGGTGGCGAACGGCAGGCGGACGCCGACGTTGGCGCCCGTCGGTGGATTGGTTGCGGTGGGAATCCGGGTTCGGGCCCGTGCGGCCAGGCCGCTGGCGAACACCGCGGTCATCGCCCGGCCGACCGCGTCGGCGCTCAGCACGCCGAATACCGCCGTAGCGTTCAGACCGGACCGAATTCCGACCGTCGGACGGGGGGCCTCGAGGTCGCTGATGTAGGACTTTCCCCTGGCCGCATCGAAGGATGCACCGACCAGACTCCGGGCTACGGCCAGGTCGGCGTCATCGGGCTCGGACGGGTCGAGCGGCACCAGCAAAGCCTTCATCAGCCGCAACGCCTCGGCCGGCGCCCCGGTGCGGAAGGAGTCGAATGTCAGTCCACTCCAGGGTGTTCCCAGGGTGAGGAGGTGGCTGACGGCGGCCACCGAGTCCGCAGCCAGGCGAGCCGCGTGGCCGGCGCCGCCCACCGCCAGCAGGACGATGGGCCCGGCCGGAGCCAACGCCGTGAGGATCTGTTGTAGCCGTGCGGCCTGTCCGCTGACGCCACTGGGATCGCCGGCACCGAGCGAGCAATCCGCGCGGGTTCCGAGCGCTACTACCCATTCGCCGACGGCCGGGGCGGTGACAGCAAACGACGCCGGGCTCAGCCCGGGAGCGGTCAGATCGAGCAGTCGTCCGGTGGCGGGTGTGAACGGAAGCCCGTCCAGCGCGTTGGGCGCACTGATGGCGACCTTCACCACGACCGCGGCTGGCGGCAGGCCGCCGGGGACGAGGCTGTTCACATCCAGATTCACCAATTGTGATAAGGGTAAATCTGGTCGAAGTATCGTGACGAGCCCAGGCACCGCCGGGTTCGGAGGCGCTACGAGGCCATCGGTTCCAGCCCACCGACCGACCAACGCCTGCAGGCCGGTCGCCAGAGTGTCACGTCCGGCGGCCAGCAGCGCCGCGTCCAGGTCCGCGCGACCCTCGTCGTGCAGCGCCGCGGCCAGGCCCTCTGGCGGCAGTGGCGGCAAGCCGGGACGCCAGTTCACCAAGGCACCGCTGGTCCGAGAGGCGGTCATCACCGGGCCGTCCGGGTCGAGCCAGACAGCGATAGCGGGGGCGTCCGCTCCAGCGCCCAGGCCGGCCAGCCAGGGGTCGTCCCGAGTACCACTGCCGCTGAACGCCCCGGCCAGCCCGCTGGAACTGCCGCTGATGAAGTGGGCGAGGGCCGCGGTCATCGATCCGATCGTGCTCGACTGTGTCAGCTGAGCCTGAATCCACGAACGCAGCGTCGGCCCCGGCGAAGCAACCAGCTCCTCGAGCCGAAGCAGGGACTGCCCGCCTTCAATCGTCCAGCCGGTCAAGGTCACCAGGTCGCTGAGCCAGCCGGTCGAGCCCGCGGCCAGTACAGCAACCAGCGACTCGACCGATCCCCACGATTGGGGTGGCACCGTGAGATTCCCGGCGGCATCTATGCTCGGCAGAACAAGCGGAATCCGATCGGCGTCCACGATCACGGCCGCGTTCGGCGCGGCGAATCCGACGGCGAATCCGGACGACGGACGCCAGCTTGCCTGTAGGCCGATGAAGTCGGCCGTCAAGGCGACCGCGCCCAACGACAGCGTCGCCGCGGTCTCTGCCGTGTTACGAAGTTTGGTGACGAAGTCCACGCCGCTGAGGAAGTCCGCGTGACCGCCGGCCAGGTCGAAGGTAGCCAGTTGGGCGCGGATCGTCGTGAGGACCGTCGTACAGCCGCCGGCCAGATCACCCACCCGCAACGACACCGTCGGCGCCACCGTGAGCCGATCACCGTCACGCCAGCAAGCCAGGGTCAGTCGATTCGCGATCGGGATTGACCAGGGAATATCGATGGTTCCCGATCCACTGACCGACTGGGCTGCTTGCAGCGGGGCCGAGACCAGGTTGAGCAGGTGAGTGAGCACGGTCGGGACGTCGGCCGGATGGTTGGTGATGAGGTCGTGCCACCAGTTCCGCAAGGTGCCCAGCGGATCGCTCAGGAGGTGATCGGCATCCAGCGCCGGGACGCCCACCGGCGGGGTAAGTCCGAGCAAACCCTTGAGATCAGCCCCGGCGTCGCCGAGAGCGTCCAGCAACGATCCGATCAGGTCAGCCGCGATCTGACCGGCCGCGGCGGCCGCGGCATCGGGAGTGGACAAATCGATGAGGGGATGAGTATGACCGTCGACGGTGACGTTCAGCAGCTGGATGAGGGCCTGCGGAGCTCCGTCCACGACATCGAGGCCCAGTCGTAGCGAGCCGATGTCCACCGCGGTGTTGTGCAGCAGTTTCGCGGCGTTGCCGGCGCCGTTTCCCTCGGCGGTGATGACCAGTTCGGCTTTGGGAACGGGATGCAGAGCGCCGGTGGCGACGTCGACCATGAACAGATCGGCATTGGCTTGGACGCCGAGCCGGATCGAGCCGGCGACGTCGGTGTGCATCGACAGACCGAGCTGCGGTGTGACCTGCAGGTGACCGCCCGGACCGGTCGCGGCCTTGATGCCGATCGTCGCGCTGACCGGTCCACCACCGATCGGAATGCTGACGACCCCGTCGGTGATGCTTGCGCCGAGGACGTTCTTCAAGGCCGTCAACCACGCCTGCCGCGCGGCATCGGCGCCCATCAGATCGGTGAACCAGTCCCGCAGGGCCGACACGCCCTCGGATAACAGGTCCGAGACCGGCAGCGGTGGGATGCCCGCGGCATCACCCAGGCCGAGCAGGTTGAGCACGGCTTGGACCTCGGCGGCCGCCGCGCCACTCAGGGCATCGGCACCCTGGCGAACGAGGCCGAGCACGAGTGACAGTAAGGCGTCTTCAATGCCAACTCCGGGGCCACCGACCTGAATGTCGCTGGCCGCCGTTGCGCCGGGAAGGTGCAATCCCTTGAGTATCAAGGTGAAACTAGGAGTGGGCGTTCCTACTACCGCGGTTTCCACGGCGACCGCGATCCCGGCCAGACCGAAATCATCGTGGGCAACGGGCGTGGTGTCCAAGGTGATCTCGGTGGCCACCTGGACCTTGCCGCCGGCCAGCAGCGCGAACGGCTGAGCGACCGTCTTGCCGGTTTTCGCCGCCCGGTACAGGGGAATCACTGCGTCAGTCCGGGTCACCGGATCAGTCGTGGCGAACGACACGGCCAGTCCGACCTCGGTGTAGTCGGGCGAGCGTGAATCCAGACAAGCCTGGATCGTCAGGTCCGGCAGCGAATCGTCGTGAGCCAGTTCGCGCAGGTTGAACAAGGGCAGCAGGACCACGCCCTGACGCTCGGTGTGTTGACCGTCGGCCAGGACCGCTTCAACGAAGCGGACCAGCGCCGAGCGACGATCGTCGCTGGCCAACGCCCCGCTCAGATACTCGCCGGGCGAGTTGAACCAGTCACTGACCAGCTGAACGCCACCGCCGCTGTCCGGACCAAGCAGGCCCAGGGCCAGCCCCAGGTCAGCGATCTCCGGGTCGAGGCTCGGAAGCGCGGTCATGGCAATCTACTGATCGTGGACTGGAAGGTGTGCTGCGCCATCGGAACGACGCTGAGGCCATTCGGGGTGACCGCCACGGTTTGGGTGATCAGCGCACCACCGCTGGCGTCGGTGCCGACGGCACCGGCCACCGCAGACGTAGCAATGAGAACGGTCTGCCAGGCAAAGGCAATCAGCGGTTCGTGCCAGTTCTCGACGACGATGGCCGGGCCGCGGGGATGATCTTCGGTCGTCGTGACGCCACCAGTCGGACGATCCGGGGTGCCGGTGACGAACGTGACGGTGACGGTCGTGTCGCCGGTCTGATCGCAACTCACGGGGATCGACAGCTCGATGAATCCGGTGCCCAGTTGAGCCTTCACCCCAGCGATCTTGACGACTAGCTGGTTGGCGCCGTCCTCCCACAGAATCGGTGGTGGCGGCGAGGGTGTGCGAGCCGGATCCAACCCGGCCGCGACAACTACGGCGCTGGGAATCAAGCTGGCGAAGTCCTCCGGATTGACCGTGCGGTCGCGGCCGACCGTGCCCGCGGGCAGCACCTGAGGCAGGACTCCGGCGAGGCTCTTGGTGACTACCGAGCGGGTGCGCTCGTCGAGTTGGTTGAGAGCGTCGCGCAACAGGAAGGACCCGGCAATCGAGCCCGCTCCGACCACGGTGCCTTTCGTCTGGACGGGTGGTTGGTCGATCGGCGGCTCACGCACGGGTGGCACCCGCACCGGCGGAACCCCGACGGGTGGCACCCGCTCCGGCGGAACCCTGACGGGCGGCACGCGCTCCGGCGGAACCCTGACGGGCGGCACCTTGATGGGTGGGCGCGGACGCGTCACAGCTGGCATCCTCCCCGAGGCCTGCTCCGCTGCGTAATCACTCCACAACGGAGAGTGTGCTGCGAAGCTACTCCCACATGAGTGAGGTGTTCAATGCCCCGACGCTTGATACCGGCCGTGGGGGAAATTTTTTCTTTGGTTTAGGCCGACATAATGGGCAGATCGCCGCCTAAGCCGGGTCGTCCACCACTATCGGAGAGCCGGCATACTCCCAGGCCTGCATCCCGCCCGCGAGGTTGACCGCCTGCCATCCCGCACGATTAAGCGCCTCGGAGACCACGGCCGAGCGTCCGCCGACATGGCACACACACACGATGGTCCGGTCCCGCGGTAGTTCCTCGACCCGCCCGCTGAGTTGCGACATCGGAATGTGCACGGCCTGCGGAGCATGGCCTTCCTGCCATTCGTCCAGCTCGCGAACGTCGAGCAGCACCGCATCCTGCTCCAACATCGCATGCGCTTCACCGACCGAAACGTCGTGACGCATCAACGAGCTCCGGTCACGATCAGCTCGGCCTTCTGGAACTCCTTGACCGAGGAGTAGCCGCACTTGCCCATAGACCGACGGACCGCGCCGAACAGGTTGCGTTCGCCGCTCGGGTCTGCCGTCGGCCCGACCAGTACCTCGGCCAGCGACGGACGATCCTCAGGCTCGACTCCCAAGTCGATCAGCGCCGAGCGTGGCACGCGTGGATGGGAGGCCGTCGGATCCCAGTACCGTCCACCGCCCGGAGCCTCCGCCGCCGAAGCCAACGCCTCCCCCAGCATGACGGCGTCCGCGCCGCACACCAGAGCTTTGGCAATATCGCCGCCGGTGAGCAGGTCGCCGTAGGCGATGAGATGTACGTAGCGACCACCCGTCTCATCCAGGTAAGCGCGCCGAGCCGCCGACGCATCGGCGATCGCCGTCGCCATCGGAACGTCGATACCGAGCATCGAATGGGTGGTCGAGCCACGATGCGCGCCGTAACCGACGATCACACCAGCGGCGCCGGTCCGCATGAGATGCAGAGCGGTCTGATAGTTCGTGACGCCGCCGACCAGCACGGGAATATCGAGTTCAGCGATGAACGTCTTGAGGTTCAGTGCCTCATCGACCGCGTTGGCCGAGGCGACGTGCTCAGCCGAGATGACGGTGCCTTGGATGACCAGCAAATCAACGCCGGCTTTGAGAACGGCGGCCGAGAGTCCCGTGGTGTGTTGAGGCGACAGCCGAATCGCAACCCGAATGCCGTCCTCGCGCAGTTGGCTCACTCGCTGGGCGAGCAATTCATCCGATACCGGCTGGGCGTAGAGGCGCTGCAGCGTTGCCGTCGAGCAGCCTTCAGCGGCGGTGATGGTGGCCAAAGCCTCGGTCGGGTCCTCGTACCTTGCCCACAAGCCCTCGCCGTTCAGGACGGCCAGGCCGCCGAGCCGTTCGATCTCGGCCGCGCTACTCGGCGAGACAACCGCATCCGACGGTGCCGCGACCAACGGAAGGTCGAAGGTGTGCGCGTCGATCTGCCAGCTCGTCGAAACGACGGACGATCCGCGGGTTCGACGGGTTGGTACGAGCGCGATGTCGTCCAGGTGGTAGCCACGGCGAGCTTCCCGACCCAGGCCGATTTCTACGGTCTCAGGCATAACTTGAAGTCTGCCTTATGGGTCAGAGCATCGCATCGCCGGTCGCACGGACTAGCACGGACTGCACGGACTGCACGGACTAGCACGGACTAGCACGGACTAAAGGTCAGCCGAATGATCATCGGTAGGTTTTGGTTACCAGGGGAACTATCAGTTACAGATGATCATGAAGATCCACCGAAGAGAGGTTGCTAGATTCGAACACATATTCGATACTGGGGTGTGGGCTTCGATAATCCGATCATTGCGTGGCGCGAGCTGGAACGGCAGCTGTCCGGCCGCCGGGGCCATGGGCCGCGCGATGACGCCCACCCTCCCGGCGACGGTGGGGATTCGCCAGCTTGGACGCGCAAGCGGCTGGCCTACGAGGCGCCGGCGATCCCCCGACAGAGCTCCGTGGTCCCCTACGCCGAGCTGCACGCCCACTCATCCTTTTCCTTTCTCGACGGTTCGGCTGATCCCGAGCAGCTCGTCGAAGAGGCCGTTGCGCTCGGCCTGGAAGCACTCGCCCTCACCGATCATGACGGGCTGTACGGGGTGGCCCGGTTCGCCGAGGCCGCCGAGGCCTTCGGTCTGCCCACCATCTTCGGCGCCGAGCTCAACCTCGAGATTGCCCTGCCCTCGACTCAATCCGAGCGGTCCGTCGCGGCCCGGGTCGGTATCGAGGATCCGCCAGGATCACATCTCCTGGTGTTGGCCCGAGACCCCGCCGGTTACGCCACCCTTTGCCGGGCGATCAGTCAGGCTCAGTTGCGCGGCGGGGCCAAGGGCTGTCCGGTGTACGACATCGACGAGCTGGCTGCCTTGGCCGACGGCAACTGGCTGGTTCTCACCGGCTGCCGCAAAGGAGCGGTACGACAGGCCCTCGATCACGGAATAGATCAAGCGCGGCGAGCGCTTGACGAGCTGACGTCCTTATTCGGTCAAGGCAATGTCGTTGTCGAGTTGACCCACGCCCTGGATCCGTTGGCCGACGAACGCTATGCGGCACTGGCGATGCTGGCCGATGAGCGAGGACTCCCGCTCATCGCCACGACCGCCGCGCATTTCGGTTCCCCGCGTGAGTTTCCGTTGGCGACCGCGGTCGCGGCGGTCCGGGCTCGCACCAGCATGGACGCTCTGGACGGCTGGCTTCCGGCCTGGTCCGGTCAACACCTGCGATCCGGTGCCGAGTTGCGGCAGCGGTTCGGCCTTTATCCGCAAGCAATTCTCAATGCGGCTCGGTTCGGTCATGAGCTGGCTTTTCCGCTGCGGCTCATCGCCCCCAACCTGCCGCCGTTCCCGGTTCCGGACGGCCACACCGAGATGACGTATCTCCGCGAGCTGTCCTTTCAGGGTGCCGCCGAACGCTATGGACCTCGCGGACCGGACACCGAAAAGGCCTATGGCCAGATCGAGCACGAACTGGCCATCATCGAGGCGCTCGGCTTTCCCGGCTACTTCTTGGTGGTCTGGGAACTCACCCAGTTCTGTGCCAAGAACGGGATCCTGGCTCAGGGCCGGGGCAGCGCCGCCAACTCGGCTGTGTGTTACGCCATCGGCATCACAGCGGTCGATTCCGTGCGCTATGGCTTGCTGTTCGAACGATTCCTTGCCCCGGAACGAGATGGGCCACCCGATATCGATATCGACATCGAGTCCGACCGCCGCGAACTGGTTATCCAGCATGTCTATGAGATGCACGGGCGCCAGCATGCCGCCCAGGTTGCCAACGTGATCACCTACCGTCCACGTTCGGCGATTCGCGACATCGCCCGAGCCTTCGGCTACGCCCAGGGACAACAGGACGCCTGGTCCAAGCAGATCGATCACGGCTATTACTGGAGCGAAACCGCTGACACGCTCAGGGATTGCGAGGATGCCGATGCCATCCCCGAGCGAGTCCTCGCGCTGGCCGAGCAATTACAGAATGCCCCGCGCCATCTCGGGATTCATTCCGGCGGAATGGTCATGTGCGACCGGCCGGTGATCGAGGTCTGCCCGGTCGAATGGGGACGGATGCCTGGTCGCACGGTTCTGCAATGGGACAAGGACGATTGCGCGACGGCCGGCTTGGTGAAGTTTGACCTGCTCGGTCTGGGCATGCTCTCGGCCTTGAAGTACTGCTTCGATTTCATCGACGAGTGGTTCGGTATCCGTTACGGCCTGCACCAGATTCCGCCGGAGGACCCTTTGGTCTATGACATGTTGTGCCGGGCGGACACCATCGGGGTTTTCCAGATCGAGTCCCGAGCCCAAATGGCCACCCTGCCCCGGCTCAAGCCACGCACTTTCTACGATCTGGTCGTCGAGATCGCCTTGATTCGTCCGGGGCCGATTCAGGGCAACTCGGTTCACCCTTATATCCGCCGGCGAAACGGTGAAGAAGCGATCACCTATCCGCACCCGAAGCTGGAACCGGCGCTGAAGAAGACCTTGGGAATCCCGCTGTTTCAGGAACAGCTCATGCAATTGGCGATAGACGCCGCCGGCTGTTCGGCCAGCGAGGCCGATCAGGTGCGCCGGGCCATGGGCTCCAAGCGCAGCCAGGAAAAGATGGAAGGGCTGCGGGCTCGGCTGTATGACGGAATGCAAGCCAACGGCATCACCGGTCAGACCGCCGACGACATCTACGAACGGATCAAGGCCTTTGCCGCGTTCGGATTTGCCGAAAGCCATGCGATCAGCTTCGCGTTCCTGGTCTATGCCTCGTCTTGGCTCAAGCTGTATCACCCGGCGGCTTTCTGCGCTTCGCTGCTCAATGCGCAACCGATGGGTTTCTACTCACCACAGTCACTCGTCCATGACGCCAAACGGCATGGCGTGATCGTCCTCGGACCCGACATTAATCTCAGCCCGGCGCAAGCCGGCTTGCAGGACGCTGAAGGTCAAGCCAGCTATAGCGGCCCGGGTCCGCAACAACCGGCCGTACGGCTGGGCCTGTCCAGCGTGCGAGGTATCGGCATCGAACTGGCCGACAAGATCGTCGCCGAACGGCTCAGCCGCGGCGATTACCCCAGCATGGCCAACCTGTCCCGGCGAATCGGCTTGTCCTCCGCTCAGTTGGAGGCACTGGCCACCGCCGGGGCTTTCACCGGTTTCGGTACCACCCGGCGAGCGGCGTTGTGGGGAGCAGGGGCCGCCGCCGACTCTCAGCCGGGTCAGCTCGATCTCAGCTCAGCCGGCGAAGAACAAGTGCCGCTACTGCCCGACATGACCGAGCCGGAACAATTGATGGCTGATCTGTGGGCTACCGGGATCACCCGCGATCTCTACCCGACGGCCCTGATCAGAGATCGATTGGCCGCGCTCGGCGCAACACCGGCCGATCAATTGCGACGGCTTCCCAACCGGACTCGGGTCACGGTGGCCGGCATCGTCACCCACCGGCAACGCCCCGCCACCGCCCGCGGCGTCACGTTCATCAACCTCGAGGACGAGTTCGGGATGATCAATATCATTTGTGATCCAGTGGTCTGGCAGCGGCATCGGCGGGTCGCCCGCGAGGCCGGAGGGCTGGTGATCCGCGGAATGCTGGAAAGCGCGGACGGAGTCGTCAATGTCTCGGCCGAGCGCATCGAGCCGCTGAACCTGGGCCTTCGGACCACTTCCAGGGACTTTCGCTGATGACCTACCGATGCTAGGGTACTAACAGAGAGTTAACGCTTGTTAACTGAACGCAAAAAATTGGAAGGGGGCGGTGTGACTTCAAGCCGCCCCGAAACCCGTCCCCTCTTCGTGCTGTTAGGGGTCGGCGCCTTGCTGACCATCGTCATCCTGCTGATCGTGTACACCGACATCTAGTCGGGTCTTGAGCGACCGAGCGAGCCAGCCGCAAGCTAACAGAAGGATGACAATCCCTAACCTCAGCGCCTTTTCGGCCGATATAAAGCGCATCTGACGCGCGGCCACATGACCGCCTCGGGCAATTTCGGGTGAGGAGGTGGGAATCGATGACGGCTGCTGGACTGAGCCCGGTCACCGAGTCGACGTCCCCCGACCCGGTGGCCATGCCTGCCGCCAGCCCGCTCGACCTGCCATTACGCAAAGATCCCTCCCTGTACTCGATCATCGGCGCTCTTCGCAGCCGCGGCATCTCCGAAGCTCAACTGGCTATCGCCGTCGAAGCCGCCGAGCGGACCCAACGCCCGCTGCGGACGGTCTTGATCGATGACCAGATCGTCACCGAGTTCGAGCTGGCCTCGGCCATGGCCGACGCATTCGGCATCGAAGCCGTCGAGCTGTCAACCTTTCCGGTCGATCCCTCGGCCATGAGCCGGGTTCCGTTGACCCTGGCTCGTCGCAATCAAATGCTGCCCATCGCCGTGAACGACACGACGATCACCGTGGCCCTGCTCGATCCCGGCGATGTACTGGCCCTCGACGACGTCCGGGCCGCCACCGGGCTGATCGTGCGACCGGTCGTCGTCACGCAGGAGGACCTGACCCGGCTCCTGGAGCGATACACCCGCGAGACGACCGATCTGGACGAAGCCGCCGCTCAGATCGCGGCCGAGGAAGGCCCGGCCGCCACCGAATCCCTGACGACCGCGACCGACGATGCACCCGTCGTGCGCTGGGTGAACTCACTGCTCGGCCGGGCCATCTCGTCCCGAGCCTCCGATATTCATCTGGAACCCAGCGAGTTCGAGCTGCGCGTCCGGCTGCGAATCGACGGTGTGCTCCACGAAGTGGACTCGGTCCCCCGGGGCATCCAGGCCGCTTTGATCTCGCGGCTGAAAATCATGTCCGGTCTCGATATCACCGAGCGTCGGGTGCCACAGAACGGCCGGATCACCATGGACGTCGGTGGTCGCAGCGTCGACCTGCGATCGGCCACCTTGCCGACCGTGTGGGGCGAGAAGGTGGTCCTGCGGGTGCTCGACACCGGCGGAATCGACCTGGAACTGCGCAAGCTCGGCTTCACCGAATTCAACTACGACCGCTTCTCCTCCAGCTTCCGCAAACCGCACGGCATGGTTCTGGTCACCGGGCCGACCGGCTCGGGAAAGTCGACCACGCTGTACGCCACGCTGACCGAGATCGCGCGGCCGGAGGTCAACGTCATCACGGTCGAAGATCCGGTCGAATACCGGATCGACGGCATCAACCAGGTGCAGGTCAACTTCAAGGCCGGGTTGACGTTTGCCGCCGTCCTGCCGGCCATCCTTCGATCAGACCCCGACATCGTCCTGATCGGTGAGATCCGGGATCGCACGACCGCTCAACTGGCGATCGAGGCCGCGCTGACCGGCCACCTGGTGCTGTCGACACTGCACACCAACGATGCGCCGAGCGCCATGACCCGTCTGGTCGAGATGGGCATCGAACCTTTCCTGGTCGGATCCTCACTGGACTGCGTGCTCGCTCAGCGTCTGGCCCGGCGACTGTGCGAGTGGTGCAAGCAGCCCTACGAGCCGACCGAACATGAGCTCATGGCCATGCACTGGCCCACCAATCAGCTCGACCCGCCTCACCAGCTGTGGCGAGCCGTCGGTTGCCGGTCGTGTGCGAACACCGGCTTTCGCGGTCGGCTGGCCGTGAACGAGGTGATGACGGTGAGCGAGGAGATCGAGCGCCTGACGGTGGCCAACGCTCCCGCCACCGAACTGGCCAAGGTCGCGCGAGCTGAGGGCATGGTCACCCTGCGGGTGGACGGGCTACGCAAGGCCGGCGCCGGCCTGACCACGGTCGAGGAAGTACTGCGAGTGACGGTGTGATGAACGCCCAGATTCAGCTGTATCCGAAGGAGAACCCATGACCTCGTTCGCGCTTGAGGACACGAGCGTGGCGCTCGGTCACGCGAAGGCCGAACTGGACCGCCTGCTCACCCAGCTGGTGCAGCTTGGCGGTTCTGATCTACACATCACCGTTGGTGTGGGTCCGTGCATGCGACTGGACGGCGCGCTGGCTCCCGTCCCCGGAGTGGACGCACTGGAGCGCCAGGACACCGAGGATCTGGTGCGCGCGATCCTCTCGCCGGCGCAGTGGGAGATCTTCGACCAGCACAACGAGCTGGACACCGCATACTCCATTGCCGGAGTGAGTCGTTTTCGGGTGAACGTGTATCGCCAACGCGGTGCGATCGGGGCGGCCTTCCGCGCTATCCCCCACCACATCAAGTCACTCACCGAACTCGGACTGCCCGACGCCGTCGAGGCATTCGCCTCCTTGCCCCGCGGCCTGGTCCTGGTCACCGGGCCAACCGGGTCGGGTAAGTCGACGACTCTGGCCAGCCTGCTCGACGTGGCCAACCGGACCCGGCAAGGTCACATCGTCACCATCGAGGACCCGATCGAGTACCTGCACAGCCACAACAAGTGCATCGTCAATCAGCGCGAGGTCGGGCAGGACACCGAAGGCTTCGGGGTCGCTCTCAAGCACGTCCTGCGTCAGGACCCCGACATCATCCTGGTCGGAGAGCTGCGTGATCTGGAGACGACCTCGGTCGCGGTGACCGCGGCCGAGACCGGCCACCTGGTGTTGGCCACCCTGCACACCCAGTCGGCCGCCCAGACGATCGACCGGTTGATCGACATCTTCCCGCCCCATCAGCAGCAACAGATCCGCGCTCAGCTGGCCAACTGTTTGCAGGGTGTCGTCACTCAGGCCCTCGCGCCTCGACGAGACACCGGCGGCCGAACGGTGGTGTGCGAGATCATGATCGCCACTCCGGCCATTCGCAACCTGATCCGGGAAGGGAAGGTCCATCAGATTCCTTCATTTCTTCAGTCCTCGGCCGATGTGGGGATGGTGAGCTTCGACCAACACCTGGCCTTCCGCTACCGGCAGCAGCTGATCAGCTATGCGACCGGCGAGGAACTGTGCCACGACCTGGCCGAATACAAGCGCCTGGCCAAAGGCTGAGCCATGCCCGCGACGCGGATTTACAGCTATGAGGCCCTGGACTCCACCGGCAGTCATGTCAAGGGCAAGATCACCGCTGAATCCACTTCCGCAGTCGCCAATGCCCTGAGCCTGCAGAAGATGGTCCCGCTGGATGTCACCGAGTCCGGCAGCGGAATGCGCCGAGAGCTCAAGATTCCCGGTATCAAGAAGCGCACCAACCTCAAGGATCTGGCGATCCTGTCCCGGCAGTTCGCGTCCATGACCTCATCGGGTCTCACCCTGCTGCGATCGCTGGCGATTCTGGAGGAGCAAACCTCAAAGCCCCGTCTGCACAAGGCTTTGGGGCAGATGCGTAACGACGTTCAGTCGGGCATGACGCTGTCGACGGCGATGGCTCAGCATCCCGAGGATTTTCCGCCGCTCATGGTCAACATGATCAAGGCCGGTGAGACCGGTGGCTTCCTGGACGGAGCGTTGGATCGAGTCGCCCGGATGTATGAGGCGGACGCGAATTTGCGAGCCAAGATAAAGAGCGCCATGACGTACCCGGTCATCGTGCTGATGTTCTCGCTGCTGCTCGGCGTCGGCGTCATCATCTTCATCGTCCCGATCTTTGAGAAGATGTTCGCCCAACTCGGCGGCGCATTGCCTTTGCCGACCAAGATCATGGTGATGCTGTCCCACAACATATGGTGGGCCGGCCCCCTCATCGTGTTCGTGTTCCTGGGCGGTATGAAGCTGTACCGAAAACGACTGCGTGAGAACTATGCCTTCCGGCTGCGCGTCGACCAGATCAAGTTGCGGCTGCCGGTGTTCGGAAAACTGTTCACCAAGCTGGCCATCAGCCGCTGGGCGCGCAATCTGGGCACGTTGCTTCACGTCGGCGTGCCCGTGATCCAAGCCCTGGACGTCGTCGGTGGTACGGCCGGCAATGCCGTCATCACCGAGGCGATGGAGTCGGTCAAGAACGCGGTTCGGGTCGGCTTGCAGATGTCGGGGCCGCTGGCCAAGAATCCCCTTTTCCCGCCGATGGTTGTGCAGATGCTCGAGGTCGGGGAAGAGACCGGTCAGATCACCGAGATGCTCGACAAGGTGGCCGACTTCTACGACCACGAGGTCGAGGCGGCCACTGAGGCGTTGACCTCGGCTTTGGAGCCGCTGCTGGTTGTGCTCTTGGGGGCAGTGATCGGGACGATGGTTGTCTGCCTCTACCTGCCGATGTTCTCCATCTATCAGCACATTCAGACGAACTGAGCACTTAACCGTAACCAAACAGTGACCTATAGCACCTTTACACTCAGCTAACATCACTCTACGCTTACAATTGAATACAGAACGTGCATATGCACTTTCGGTAAGAACCATAGGGGCAAAGTCCGGTTTCCCCGACCCGCACCGCTAAGCCAGTGATGTCTTTTCGTGCGGGTTTTGAAACAACCGAACACTCGCAGGTCGGCGGCTTCGCGCCGAGTCCACTCGAACGAGCCAGGAGGCTCCCATGCTCAACAAGCTTCACACTCTCCGCGAGCAGCGCAAGCAGGATGACAAGGGCTTCACCTTGATCGAGCTGCTGGTCGTCGTGGTCATCATCGGCATCCTGATCGCGATCGCGATTCCGCTGTATTTGAACTACCAGAAGGGTGCCAAGAACAAGTCGGCCCAGTCCGACGTTCGTAACGCCATCGTCGCCGTCGAACAGTGCTACACCGAGGCCAACAACACCTACCCGGCCAGTGCCGCCTCGGCGGGCAACGGCGCCACGATCACGCTGAGCTGCTCGCCGGGCACCGATCAGACCATCAACGTCTCCGATGGAAACACGGTCACCTACACCTTCGACAGCACCGCCAACACCTACACGATTGCCGGCAAGAACAACACCGGCGGCAACAAGACCTACACCTACAGCAGCGCCACCGGCAAAACTACCTAGTTCAAGATCGGTCTCAGATGTCAGCTGGGTGGGTGTGAACGCACCCACCCAGCTCGCCGTTTGCCACACCGGACATCAGCACTTTTCACCAGCGCTGACCAGCCCGCTCTTCCTTCATTCGCACCCGGCGAGGTACTCCGATGACGCACTGCCTGCAGTCGCAGTCCGCGCTCACTCGGCGACGCCTGATTCAGGCTGTCCGGTATGACGAAAGCGGCTTTACCCTCGCTGAGGCCCTGGTCTCGATCGCGCTGTTCACGGTCGTCGCGATCTGCAGCACCGTGGCCATCGTCAACATCGTGCGGGTCACCAACATCAGCAAGAGCAAGGTGGCGGCGACCAACCTGGCCCGCCAAGAGATCGAACGACTTCGGCTGCAGAACTCCACCGGCCGCCAGCTCGTTTCCGGCCCTCCGGTGGACACGAGTCCGTTCGTGGTCACGACGACTATGTCGCCGGCGGCCACCACCGACTGCGCGGTTGGCTCCTCGCGCGCGATCACGGTTACGGTCAGCTGGAAATCCGACGGCAGCCACGCCATCCGCTTCGATACGGCCGTGGCATGTTGACCGCCGCGACTCAGCGTCGAGCATTGTCAGCGCAGCTGCGCGCTGATGGTGGCGTCACCCTGGCGGAATTACTCGTCGCCATCGGCCTGACGATGGTGATCGGCCTGATGGCCACGATGTTCTTCATCACCGCCAGTCACGCGACCGACAAGAGTGTGCTCACCATCCAAGACACCAGCAGCGCCCGCGTCGTGCTTGACAGCTGGTCGGACATGGTGCGCGTCGCGGGCTGGCTGGATGTGAACACCAAGAACGATCGCTTCGAACAGATCACCCCGAACAAGATTGTGTTCTACGCCAACCTCGGCAATCGCAACGATCCCGCCACTGGCGCCGTCATCGCCGGGCAGTCCGTGGATCCGGTGACGAAGGTCGCCCTAATGCTCAAGCCCAAGGACGGCAGCACGGACGGTCAACTGATCGAGGTTCTCTTCGATTCGGACAACACGACCGTCAAGTCGATCCGCCGGCTGGCTTTCGACGCCGGACCCGACACTGCCGACGGGTGGATCTTCTCCCCGATCGATCGATCCGGGGGTCCGGTCGACACCTCGCAGTCGCTTTGCAAGTCCTCAACTGGCGGCAGTGTGGTCGGACTGTGCGCCAAGCTGCCCACCGGCTCCGGGATGCGGGACCCGGTCGTGTCCGACTCCGGTAACAGCGTCAATGCCGGGCCGTTGTCCGGCGACGGCAGCGCCAACTCGATCCTCGGCAACGTCGGCCGCATCGACATTTCCTTTGTCGTACGCGACCCCTCCGGCGTTCAGTCCTCCGCTTTCGAGTCGTCGGCGGCCGTGAACTCGGGGTACTCGACATGAGGATTCGCTTACGCCAGCAGGGATATAGCCACCACGGATATCGTCGCGATCAAGGGCAAAGCCTGATCATCGTTCTGTTGATCTCCCTGCTGACGATGATCATGGTTGGCAGCGCGACCACCGCCCTCACCGCTCAGATCAAGCCGTCCAAGCTGAGTCAGGACGAAGCGACCTCGCTCGCCGCAGCCCAAGCCGGGCTCGAGGATTTCATCGCCTGGGTCAACGCTCATTGCCCGCCCACCTCGGGTTACTACTGCGCGAGCCTGGTTACCGGCCTGAACAACAAGAGCGGGCTCACCAATCCTGTCACTCAGCGGGGCGTAGTAGCCGCCGGGGCCGATGGCGCCGGCACCCGGGAATCCTTCTACTGGAAGGTCATCTACGCCACATCGGGATTCGCCCGCGTCCAGTCGATCGGTCAAGTCCCGGTCAGCGGTAGCACCGCCCCGTACCGCACTACGGCCCTGGTCGCTGACATCAACGCCTCGCCGGCCTTCAACAACTTCCAGTACTTCACCAAGTACGAGACCTATTCCAGCGACTTCGTCGACAGTTTCTACAAGCCGCGCCAGGTAGAAATCACCAGTGCGGCCAGCCTTTCCGGAACGTCGCTATCCGCCGCCACGAAGCCCGGGGTCGTGACCTGGAACGGAGTCTGCAACTACGTCGACGCGGTGACCACGCCGACGTGCGATCCGAACCATGACACCAGCATCTGCGACGACCTCTATTACCCGCGCGGAACCGGAGCCGGCCGAGGCACGGACAGCGCCTGGAACAATGCCGCTCGCCGCCCGAACAGCACCACCCAGGCCAATATGGGTACCGATTCCTCGTTCGCCTATTACTCCGAAGGCGGGTCCTACAAGCCGAATTCCAGCTCGACGACGACCGCGGTCACCCACAACGACACCTGTGATACCTCCTTCGAGCCCAACATGATCATGTCCGGCCCCGTCTACAGTCAGGATGCATTCCTGGTCGACCGCGGCAAGGACACCGGCAACTCCAAGAACAGCATGCCGGAGCTGGACGACTACGCCTACTCGCTGTGGAATGGATCGCTCAACGGCACCACCGCCGCTCCCGGATTGGTCGGCGGCGAATACCGTTGGTATCCCGGCACCGACGGCGATGTCACCACCGCCAAGTCACCGTTCCCGACCTACACCACCAATGTTCTCGACCTGCCGGAGAACGCCAATGCCGCGCCGCGCAGCTGCACCTACACGGGTCCGACCCGCATTCAGATCCAAGGACAGTTCGCCTACGTCACCAGTCCCGGAACTCCGGCCGGAAGTGGTAACTGCTACACCAGCACCGGCTCGTACTCCAACGTGCATTCCGCCGACAGCGCCGGCCAGGATCCGACCGACAGCTCCGGCGGCATCGTGGGGGCCAAGGTCCCGATCAGCAGCACCACCATTTACGTTCAGAACCCGCCGTCCACGGTCACCCCGACGGTAGCCACGCCGTCCAGCCCGGTGTTCAACCTGGCCACGAATCTGACCGTGCCGGCCAACAGCACGACGAACACGCTGGCCGGAACCTGGACCACGCCGGCCACCTACCCGTCCGCCGTCTCGTGTCCGCTCAGCGCGCCCGACCCCCTCAAGCAACGCAGTTTCGACTGTGAGACCGGCAAGACGGCGAACCCCAAGTCGAGCGAAAACGTGTTGGCCAATATCAAGACGGCGGTGAACACAGCCCTGAGCACCGCACCGACGACCGCGACGATCACCGCCGCGATCACCGGTCAACTCAACGCGTCCTCGCTGACCGCACCGACCACGGTCGGAGGCGTCTACTACGTGCCGACGATCACCCAGTCCGGCCCGACGGTGACCACCACCAAGCCGACGGCCATGAGCCCGACCGACGCCTTTTACCAGTCGAGCACCGGCAAGGGCTACACGACGACGACGACCACCTGGACGGTGAGCCTGGACCGCAAGGTCTGCACGACGGTAAAGCACAGTGCCTGCAGTGCATACACCAGCACACCGATCGTCACCGGCAGTGCCGCCACCGTGCAGAACACCGCGGCCGGATCTCCATTGAACTCGACCTCGTCGTTTCCCTGGTTCGGTGCTCAGACCGGTGCCAGTACCTACACCGATCCGAACAACGACATCACGCAGTACTACCACGGCTACGGCGACGCCTACATCGAAGGCACGCTCAAGGGCCAACTGACCGTGGTGGCCGAGCATGACGTGCTGGCCACCAACGACCTGCTCTACAGCAACACCAACGTGTCCACCACCACCGACGGCTTGGCCCTGGTGGCCAACCACAATGTGCGCGTCTATCGTCCGATGACCTGCACGGATGACGGCACGGCCGGCGCGACCAGCCCTGGTTACTGTCCCAACGACCTGACCGGCATCGTCACCTCGACGCTGTCCTGGCCGCTGCCCAGCAACATCGCGTCGTTCCGTTACGTCCTGGACAACGCGCCGTCGTTGCCGACGACCGGCACCGGCCGGATCTATGCATCGATCTTCGCGCTACGCGGCAGCTTCGTCATCGACAACTTTTACCGAGGGTCGGTCGGTTCGAGCGTCAACGTGGTTGGCGGCCTGTATCAGTATCACCGCGGCCCGACCAGCCTGCCGTATCAGAACCGGCCCTATCAGGGTTCGAACACGAAGATGCCCGGCATGTTGCTGACCTATGCCTTCGACAACATGCGATCGGGCCAGACCGCCAACGGCGGTTTGCGAGTCCCTTGGATACCTGCGCCGTCCGGGACGCTGACCGGGCGAACGTGGAATGTCGTCAGCGTGTCGACGGAGCCATGACATGCTATATGTGATCACAGCCGAGAAGAGACCGAATGTAGCCGTTCGGGTGAAGGGTTTCGTCCATGCCGGTGCTACTTGTCTTCGTAGCCCTGCTGGGTTTGGCGATCGGCTCCTTCCTGAACGTGGTCATCTACCGAGTTCCGCGCGGCGAGTCGCTGATCAGCCCGCCGTCGCACTGTCCCTCGTGCGATCGACCGATCCGCAACCGTCACAACGTTCCAGTGTTCGGCTGGCTGGCGCTGCGCGGCCGGTGCGCCGACTGCCAGGCGCCGATAAGCCCGCGCTATCCCTTGGTGGAAGCGGCTACCGGACTAGTCTTCGTAGCGTTCGCCGCGCGTCTGTACTCGTTGGACTTGCTGCCGGCGTTGCCTGCCTACTTGTACTTCGCCGCGATCGGAATCGCCTTGGCGATGATCGACTTCGACTGTCATCGGTTGCCGAACGCGATCGTCTTACCGTCCTACCCGGTGGTCTTGGTGTTACTGACGGGGGCGTCAGCAGCTCGGCACAGTTACTCCGACCTGTTGCGAGCAGTGCTGGCGGCCGCGGTCCTGTTCAGCTTTTACTTCCTGATAGCCCTTATCTATCCGGCGGGAATGGGATTCGGGGACGTGAAGCTGTCGGGTCTGCTCGGTTTGCTGCTGGGCTTTCTGTCCTGGCCGGCGCTCGCGATCGGTGGCTTCACGGGCTTTCTGCTCGGCAGTATCGCGGGCGTCATCGTGCTGGCGCGCGGGGGGAATCGCAAGACGGCTTTGCCGTTTGGACCCTTCATGATCGCCGGGACGGCGGTGGCGATCTTCGCCGCCGACCCACTGTGGTCCGCCTATCTGGACTTGCTCGACCGGCACTGACTCTCGCTGCCGCTCTGCCCCTTCTTCTTTCGCCATGTGGTTTCACCGCGCCCTCTTCTTCGCCATCGCAGGAGTCCTCGTGAAGCATCGCCAAGTGGGTATCAACGCGGTCGGGTTGACCAACCCGGACGGGCACGTCATCGGTCTGGACATCGGCGCCACCTCGGTCCGTGCGGCCGTGATGTCCTTGGGAACTCACGAAGGACGCCCGTCGGTATCAGTGCACGGCCTGGGCGAGGTGGCCCTGCCGCAGGGCGCGGTCCTGAACGGCGTGGTGTGCGATCCGGTCGCGGTCACCAACGCGCTCAAGCAGCTGTGGCTCGTCAACAAGTTCGAATGCCGCAACGTGATCCTCGGCGTCAGCAATCAGCAGATCGTGGTGCGCGATCTGCAAGTTCCGAACCTCCCTCCCGAGCAGCTGGAGAAGGCTTTACCCTTTCAGGCCCGCGAAGTCATCCCGCTTCAACTCGACCAGGTCCTGCTCGACTTCACTCCGCTCGGCCCGCCGGACCGGGTCACCGATCTCGTCCCCGGCCTGCTGATCGCCACTCCGAGGCAGCCGGTCGTCGCCGCCGTGCAGGCCGTCGAGCGTGCCGGTTTGCATGTGGCGCGGGTGGACCTGTCGAGCTTCGCGGCTTTGCGCGCCATTGCCGATGAGAATCTCGCGGTGGAAGCCGTCATCGACATCGGCGCCCATGTCACGAACATCGTCATCCATGCCCAAGGCGTTCCGAAGGTGGTAAGAACCCTCACCCGAGGTTCGCAAGAACTTACCGAACGCATCGTCGACCGGGTCGGGATAACCCAGCCCGAGGCTGAGCTGGCCAAGCGTCAGCTCGGTCTGGGCGATGGTGACCGCCGGATCGGTGAGGCGATCCTGGAAGGCGTCCGTCCGTTGCTGACCGAGATTCGCAGCTCCGTGCACTACTTCACCTCATCCTTCGCCGGGTTAGAGCTGGAGCGCCTCTCGCTGACCGGTGGTGGCGCGGCGCTGCCCGGGCTGGCTCGCGAACTGGAAACTCAGCTCTCGGTGGCGACCCGAGTCGTGGACCCCTTGCAGCACGTGCGCAATCGGTGGGCGAACAAGGGCACCCAGGAAGCCGAAACCCAACGATGGGCCACGGCGGTATCGGTCGGCTTGGCAATGGGAGCAGCGGCATGACAACGATGCAGGATTCGCGTTCACTGTGGAACACAATGCCCGGTTGGGGAATCACCGCCAACCTGCTACCACCGGAAGTGATTCACACCCGTCGCGTCCGGGTCATCCGGAAACGAATGGTTGCCCTGTCGATCCTGGCCATTCTGCTGTGCGTGGCGGGTTACGGGCTGGCCATTGTGCGCACCCGCAGTGCCGAGCATGCGGTCACCGCGGAGTTGAGCCGCACCGCTGGGCTGCTTCATGAGCAGCAGAAGTACGCGCAGGTCGCCCAGATCCAGGGCACGACGGCCCAGGTTCAAACCCAGATCGCCGGCTTCATGACCAACGACGTCGACTTCGCCGCCTTGACCAACAGCCTGCACACCGACTTGCTGCCAGGAATGGCACTCACCCAGTTGACCATCGACCTACCGGTCGTGAAGGCGAACCTCTCCGGCCAAACGGCTGCCGCCGCCGCGGTCGGGGGGTTGGACACCTCCGGACAGGCGCACATCGGAGTCATCAGCCTGACCGGTACCGCCGCCCACATCAGCGATGTTTCGTCCTACGTCGACAAGCTGAACCAGCTACCCGGTCTGGTCGATGTCTTCCCGACATCGAACCAATCCGACGGCAAGTCGGTGAAGTTCACGATCCAGGTCGCCCTGACCAGTGCGCTCTTGACTCACAAGTACGTGTCGAAACCCGGAGGAAAGTAATGGCCATGCGAGCAGATCGAATCTGGGTGGTGGGCGGCGCCGCGACATCGGCTGTCGTCATCGCCACCGCGTGGTTCGCCGCCATCCATCCGAAACTGGCCGACGCTTCGTCTTCGCATGAGCAAGCCGCGACCGCGCAGGCCCAGAACGACGTCTTGCAGACCAAGATTCGTAAGTTGAGCACTGACGGTCAGCACCTTCCGGAGCTCATCGACTCGCTCAAGAGTGCCCGCGACCAGTTGCCGATCGACAGCGGACTGCCCGCTTTCACCAGGCAGATCGCGGCCCAGGCCGTCGCTTGCGGGGTGACCCTGGTCAGCATCAGCGCCAGCCCTCCGACGGCTCTGACCGGGAAGAAGTCCAGTACGCCGACTCCGGCCGCAACCAGCACGGCGGCAGCAACCAGCGCTGCAGCCGCGGGCAGCACTTCGAGTGCCGCGACCAAGGGCGGCGCGGTTGCCGGCAAGCTGTACCTGATTCCGGTCACCATCGTGGCGAGCGGAACCAGCGCTCAGCTGCGTGACCTGATCACCAAGATCCAAACTGCCGGTCCTCGCCGAGCACTACTGCAGACCGCTCAGTTCGCTCCGGCGGCCGGGGGCGACTCCAGCTCGATCGACAAGAACGCTCAGTTGTCACTGCAATTGCAGGTGTTCTCGGCTCCCCAGACACCGGCGAATGCGGCCGACCTGGAGAAACTGCTCGCCGGCGGGTGAGCAATATGCTGCGCCGAGAGGCGTTGGGGGTATAGAAAGAACGGGCCCGGATTCTCCTGAAGCCTAGGAGGATCCGGGCCCGCGTCTGGGTGGGCCCGCGTCTGAGTGGGCCCGGCCGAAGTCGCGCCAGCTAGCGCTGCACGCTCCAGCTGAGGACGCTCACGGTCCGCGGGGCGGCCGGCGTGACGAGCACTTTCGCCCGCAGCCGATTCGTGCCAGTCGCGCTACAGGTCGCCGCTCCAGGGCAGACGTACACATCCAGATACATCAGGTTGGGTAGGGCAAACGGAGCCGGCGCATCATCCGGAACAGAGATGATGGCGCTGTCCAGGCTAGAGCTACCGGTCGATCCGGCGTAGAACGCTCTCGTCACCAATCCCCAACGGAATACCTGGGTTGTATTGTTATTGAGGTACAGATCGATGACAGCCTTAGGCACGTAGGTCGTGCCATAGACGGTCAAGCCGGGGTTGGGATCGTTGTAGGTCTGCACGACCGCACAGTGCGTCGAATCGCCGCCCACAGGGTATCCGGTCGCCGTGATACAGCCGCTTTCGGCGGCCACTGCGAACGTGCCACTGCCGATGCCGGATTTGAGGCCGTAAATCGCGATCGGAGGTCCAGACGCACTGTTGGACGCGCAGATCTGGACATTGGGGTTAGCGCCGGCGGAGCCTTTCATTACCTCCAACCGGCTATCACCGCCGAAAACGAACCTGACGCCTTGGGTGAGATTGGTTCCGGAGGTGGTCGGCGCCACGCAGTAGGGACTGCTCGCGGCCACCTTGGCCACCGTCACTGGACTCGTAGCGGTAAAGGTTCCGCCGACCAGGTACCCGGAATTAACTGTCCATTTGTGGGCTAGGGCGGCGTCGGTGAAATCAAAATAGTAGGTGCCGGGATTGAAGTGCCACACACTTCCGGAGCATCCACCGGCCGATGCGGTCAGAGCATTAAGTGCAGCCGCACTGCGATATATCCCCGGTTGAAACTCATAGACCGTCTGGGCGCTGCACGTCGCCGGAGCCACGGTTCCAGCGGCCGTCGGTGCCGCGGGTGCGTCGAATGACGTGCCGTGTGAAGGGATGGTGCCTGGATCCATTCCGCGGCGATCCAGGGCCGACACCGGGTTCGTACTGTAATTGCACACAGCGGCCGGGCTGCTGATGATCTTCGATGTTCCGCTGCTCGAGCAGGTGCCCATCGCGTACACGTAGCTGCCAGTAGAGGTGTTTTGAATGTCGGACTTGTTGCCAACGAGGAAGATCGACGAGTCGGAGAAAATTCCGCCCTGGACCTTGAAGCTGGAGCTGTTGCTGCTGTTGTAGTAGATCCCATACTCACCCCCGCTACCGGTACCCAGGGTGGTGATGGCGCTGCCGGGCGAACTGTTCGCACCGCCACCGCCGCCGGCGGATGAATTGTAAGTCGGATCTGGAGTGCACTTCACCGCGGCGGACGCGGCCGGAGCAGTCGCTGTGGCTGGGTAGAAGTTCGGGAGCACCAGCGTAGCGGCCGTGTTGCAGCCGCCAGCCGCGCCGTTGAAATTGTCCTTACGCAGCTGGTTGATCGCTACCTGAGCCGCACCGTCGGCGTCATAGTTGACCGACGCCTGATCACGCAAGGCAACGGTCGAACGAATGCTGGTGTCCGAGAACGTCAGCAATGCACTCAGTCCGATGGCGAACACCAGCACGATGATGAGAGCCAGCACTAACGCCGCACCGCGATCGTCGCTTTTTTTCAAACGCTGAATCATGTCTGCCTCCGTTGACCGCTCAGGGTCACTGAATAGGCGGTACCGGTGTCCTTGGGGTCCAACAGGCTCATGGTCATGGTCACCGAAGTCGGAACGTCAGATCCGGTTCCGGTGCAGGTGACGTTGCAGGACACGGTCGGCGACGCGGTCAAGTCATGCGCCACCACGATATCGGACACCGGTGTCGCGGATCCCACGCAGCGCAACCGATGTAGCTCGAAGCGCGTGCCCACGGCCACCGGGTAGTAAGCCACCATGGTGAGGCTATTGGTGGGAGTGGCGCCGGAGGCGATGTTGTCTGAGATGAACCGCACCGCGGCCGTGCCTGTGGTGCCGCACGGATAAGAGCCACCGGAGTTGCTGACCGACGTTTCCACTGACTTCAACAGCTGTGGACTCAGGGGATTCGCAGTGTCTCTGGTGCCGATGCTGGCCACGTCCTGCGCCCAGTAGGTGGACGTGATCTGCACGTCGTGCGACTCAGCCAACCGGGCCGACGTCGCGTCAGTATTTCTGAGAACGCCGATGACGACGTTGCTCAGCGGCACCATGATGATGCCAAGGATCACTACCGCGATGAGCATTTCAATCAGGGTGAAACCCTCGTCCCGGCGCCTCATGTGCAGGCCGCATCAGCGGTGGATGTGCACGGGCGCCGAACCACGATTACCAACTTCTCAGCCACCCGTGTGTCCCCTGGTGCAACGCTAAGGGTCAGTTGCTGAAGGCCCTGATCGGTCGCTGCGTTGCACGCAGTAGAGGGGAAGCTTGACCCGTTCCAGAAGGAAACTGCGGTTATCGATGCTGTATACCCACTCGGCACCGTGAAGCTAGAACCATACGTGGGGGTGCAGCTGGCCTGGTACCCCGACGACGCCACCGAATTCTGAATGGCTTCCGCATAGCTACGGACGGTCGACCCGGCGGTCGTCTCCTTGCGATGGATATCTGACATCCGAATGCTCGTGGCCAGGCCGGCGACTACCGCGATCACTCCGACGCTGATGATCACAATGGCGATCATCAACTCCAGCAGGCTCTCTCCCTTCTCACTCGAGAAGGAATCCCTGGTTTGCATTGGGATCAGACCTGAACCTGGTTGAAGATGCCATACATGGCGGACACGAGGGCGATCGCCACGAAGCCCACCATGCCGCCCATGACCAGAATGATGGCCGGCTCGAACAGAGCGGTCAGTTTCTTGATCTTGTAGTCGAGTTCGACTTCGTAGTACTGTGCCGTGACCTCGAGCTGGGTATCCAGCGTGCCGGTTTCTTCACCCACACGCACCATCTGAATAGCAGTGACCGGGAACAGCTGGGTGGCGGCCAGCGGGGTGGCTAGGCCTTCGCCTTCGAGCATCGACTCGCTGACCTGAAGAAGAGCACGGTCATAGACGAGATTATGTAAAGACTCACGCGCTACCCGCATCGCCTCGGGCAACGACACACCAGCCGTCACCATTGAACCCAGAATGCGAGTGAACCGTTCGACGAGTGCGAACTGGATCGTCGAACCTAGCACCGGTGTCGCCAGAAAGATCTTGTCTCGCGTGTGTCGGCCGCCCTCCGTCCGAATCGCAACGATGAAAGCCACCGCCACGATGGCGATTCCGGCGATGAGTGCCCACCACCAGTGGCTTAGGAAGTCCGTAACCGAAAGCAACATACGCGTCGGCAGTGGCAGCTTGGCGTCCAGACTCTGGAAGAAAGTCTTGAAACGAGGAAGCACAAATCCTGAGAGGACGGCGATTGTCCCAATGGACATCACGACGATGACCGCCGGGTAGATCGAGGCCTGCTTCACCCGTCGGGCCGCTTCCAAGTCCCGCTCGATGTACTTGGACAGTTGGTCGAGGACGGTGTCGAGCTGACCGGTCAGTTCGGCCGAGCGCAGAATTCCCCGGTAGAAATCGGGAAAGACCTTAGGGTGACGGTCGAAACAGTCCGATAGTCGTTCACCGCTTCGCAGGCCTTCTTCCACCTCGGCCATCATGTTGCGTACCGACTTGTTTTCGGCTTCCTGGCCCAACGTTCTAACGGCGTCGATGATCGGCAGGCCCGCTCGAATGAAGGCCGCCAATTGGCGCGAGAGGTGCATGACCTCTTCGCGCTTGACCCGCTGGGCCGAGATCTCGAACTGCAGGATGCCCTTCTTGTCGGTGATCCGAACGTCGCGAAGGTCCTTCTCGAACAGGGCGAGTTCCATCGCGCTTCGCGAGTCGGCCGTCATCACCCCGGTGGCTTCCTGGCCCATCGAGTCGATTGCAGAGTAGCTAAATTTGGGCATGTCAGCCTCCGGCCACGTAGATCGAGCGCAGGACCTCGGCCACTGTCGTCACGCCGGACTCGACGAGGCGAATGGCTTCTTCCTGCAGGGTGCGCATTCCTTCCGACCGGGCCAGCTTGCGCAACTCGTCGTGCGATGCGCGATCAAGAATCATCTCCCGAATACGATCGGTGATGATCATCAACTCATAGACACCGATTCGTTCCAGGTATCCGGTCTGTGAGCAGAAGTTGCAGCCACGCCCGCGGAAAAAGCCGCTCTCAGGCTCCTGCCCGCCGACCGAGAACAGAAATGCCATCTCCTCGGCCGCTGGTTGATAGGGCTCAGCACAGTAGGTGCAGGTCCGGCGAACCAGTCGTTGAGCGACGATCGCCGTGATCGCCGAGGCGACCAGGAAGTTCTCGATGCCCATGTCGAGCAGGCGGTGCAACGCCGCCACCGACTCGGTCGCATGCAGCGAGGACAAGACGAAGTGGCCGGTCAGGGCCGACTGGACCGCAATTCGTGCCGTTTCAACGTCACGAACCTCACCGACCAGGATCACGTCCGGGTCCTGACGCAGGATGGACCGCAGGCCGCCGGCGAAGGTAACCCCCGCCTGCTCGTTGATCTGAATCTGGTTGATCGTCGGGAACGTGTATTCGACCGGATCCTCGATGGTCATGATGTTGCGCTCCGGGCTGTTGATCTCGCCCAGGGATCCGTACAACGTAGTGGTCTTGCCGCTTCCGGTCGGACCAGCGCAGATCACCATTCCGTAGGGCGACCGCAGCAGGGCGGCGTACTTTTCCGCGGTGTCGGTCGGCATGCCTAACTGGCCGAGCTGAAAGAGCGGGCGGCTCTTGTCGAGCAGCCGCATGACCACCTTCTCACCCCAGATGGTGGCCGTCGTCGATACCCGGATATCGACCGCTCGATCCTCGATCTCCATCGCGATCTGACCGTCCTGAGGTCGACGACGCTCGACGATGTTCATACCGGCGAGGATCTTGATACGACTGACCACCGCAGGACCCATGGATCCCGGCAGCTCCAGGACGTCATGCAGGGCGCCATCGATGCGGTAGCGGACTCGAATCTCTTCACCCTGAGGTTCGATATGGATATCCGAGGCACGGTCACGCAGACCCTGAGTGATCACCATTTGCACGACCTGTACCACCGGCGCATCGTCGTTGACGGTTACCGTCTGGACCCGGGTCGTCTCGCGACGGGCGCTATCACGCGTTTCGAAGCGCTGCACCTGCGACCCGACGCCGGCCAGTGCACGATAGGTGGTACCGATGACTCGGTCGATGTCCGACGGGGCGGCCACCAAAGGCACGATCTGCTTACCTAAGATCTCGCGCAAACGGACGATAACTGAAGGAGCCGGGTCGGCAACGGCGACGGTGACGTCATCGCCGTCCACGGACAACGGCATCGCCCGCAGATCCCGGGCTTTGTCCTCAGTGAGCAGACCAGCGGCCTCGGGCGTTGGTGAGACCAGGCGAAGATCGACGACGTCGGTGCGGAACTGCACAGCTAGCACTCGAGCCAGGTTGTGTTCGTCGAGAACGCCGCGTTCGATCAGCAGTTGGCCCAGTCGCTTGCCCCCGGATTTGGACAACTCCTCAATGCACGCGGCGACCTGCTCGTTGGTGGCCAGCCCGGCCGCCACGACTAGCTCACCGAGCCGGCTACCGCCGGGAGTGATGGTGGTGTCGCTGGGCAAAGTCAGAACCGGACGTACTGGCTCCGCCTCGGATTCGGAGTCGGGAGCAGCGTGCGCCGGCTTACGTGAGAGCTTCATGCCGGCACGCTCAGCGGCTGCCGGGTCGGGACCAGAACGTCCTTCGGATACAAGCTCCGCGCCACGGCGTCCTCGTAGCTGACCACGCCGGCTTGTACCAAAGCGGTGAGCGATTGTTCGAGGGTGACCATGCCGATCTTGTGGCCGGTAACAACCGAGTTGCGGAGCTGGTTGGTCTTGCCTTCCTTGATCAGGTTGCGAACCGCGCTGTCAGCGACCAGCACCTCGTAGGCGGCGGTCATGCCGCCACCGATCTTGGGAATCAGACGCTGGTAGACAACCCCGGTCAGCGCGGCGGCCAGCTGGACCCGGACTTGAGCCTGCTGCTCGGCCGGGAACACGTCGATGATGCGCGACAGCGACTGGGCCGTGTCGTTGGTGTGCAGAGTGGCAAAGACCAGGTGACCGGTCTCGGCAATGGTCAGAGCGAAGCGGATCGAGTCGAGGTCTCTCATTTCACCGACGAGCAGGACATCGGGGTCCTCCCGTAGTGCGGAGCGAAGGGCGTCCGGGAACGAGAGAGTGTCGCTGCCGACCTCGCGCTGGTTGACGGCCGCTCGGCCGTGCTCGTGGACGTACTCGATCGGATCTTCGATGGTGATGATGTGGCACGGTCGGTGGGTGTTGATCTCACCGATCATCGAGGCGAGGGTGGTCGACTTGCCGGAGCCGGTCGGCCCCGTCACCAGGACCAGTCCCTGGTGAATGCGGGTCCAGTCGCCCAGGATCAGCGGCAGGCCGAGCTCGGCCATCGTCGGGATGTTGCGTGGGATCATCCGCAAGGCGATGGCGACATTGCCGCGCTGACGGAACGCGTTGCCGCGGATGCGGGCGTTGTCCCGCCAGCTGAAGGAGAAGTCGTACTCGTGGCCGGCCTCGAAGGTGGCGGCCTGATCGGCGGACAGAAGTTCGTCCAACATCGACGACGTTTCCTCATTGGTAAGGACTTCGGTGCCTGGTATCGGGGCCAGGCCCCCTTGCACCCGGATTTGCGGGGGCATACCGACTGTCAACAAGAGGTCGGTTCCTCCGGCGGTCCAGAGGCTGTCTAGGTATCGATCTACGCGATCGGAATGTGCGGCATGGCTGGACATGGGATTCCCCCTGAGTTATCAGTGGCTTCGGGAATGGACTGCGGGACTGGCGCGAAGGGGAGGACCGCCGAGGCGGCCCTCCCCCCGAAGAGCGCTAGTGCGTAAAGCTGACTTGGTGCAGATCCCTTAGCAGGGGCTAGTGCCCACCTTCGGAGCCGCGGTGAACGTAGTACCGGAAACCGTGTAGAGAACGTCAGTCGGCGTCGAGTGCAGGAAACCTTTGCTCTGAAGGGTGGCCAGGTCAGGGGCCGGGGTTCCGTTACCGGCCGGCGACGCGATGTAGGCCTCGCCAGCAACTTCCACGGTCTTCACGTCGGCGGCGCAGGCCGAGCCCTTGCCACGGTCGGTAATGCCATTGACGGAGAAGACGACGATCGCGGCCAGAACGCCGAGGATCACGATGACGATGAGCAGTTCGATGAGTGTGAAGCCATGTTCGTTCTTCCGGGCTTCACGGAGGCGGTTGAGCATGGTTGTTTCTCCCCTTGAATAAATTTATCGATGATGATTTCGGGGGGAAAAAGTGGCGGCCCTGCAGTGCCCGGCTTCTTCACACCGAAGTAACACCGGGAATAATGGCACGTATCTCGCCGCTCGGCTAGTCGAAGTTTTGGATCTGCCGTGAATCGAGCCAAAATTTGGTTGCAATCGGTATTGATTCGCCCACTGACAGTGACTTTTTGACTTAATTTCGATGCTACATAGGGATAAACCGGACGCGAAGTGAGCTATATCACGATTTTGCAACGGCTGGCGCCTTGACGTCATGGCGGCGGCGACGTGGCGGGTCGGAGCGAATCAGCGTCGGCGCGACTTCAGGTGTTACACCCCGTGGTTTCGCATGCGCTTCCAGCTCTTCGCGGTACCGCTGAACGCCGGGAACACCGACATATAATTGAGCGTTCAACTGGGAAGTCGATATCATTCATCAAAGCCCCAAAAGGAGGCGCATCATGTCGATCTTCCGCTTGAACCACGCCGTGCTCTACGTCCGCGACATCACCGAGACCGTCGCGTTCTACCGAGACGTGCTCGGCTTCGATTACATCCCCGGCGGCGACAGCATCCCCGGCGGCGCCTTCCTGCGCGCCCCCGGCTCGACGAACGACCACGACCTGGGCCTGTTTCAGATCGGCAGCCAAGCCGGCCCGTCCGGTGCCGGACGGAGCACAGTCGGGCTCTATCACCTGGCCTGGGAAGTCGACACACTCGGCGACCTGCAGGACATCGCCGTGAAGCTGGACTCCGCCGGGGCATTGGTCGGAGCCTCGGATCACGGGACCACCAAGTCGCTGTATGGGAAGGACCCGAACGGGCTCGAATTCGAGATCGTGTGGATCATCCCGGCCGACCGCCTCACCCAGGCCGACCGCAGCGGCAGCGTGCGGATCAAGCCGCTGAACCTGCCGGCCGAACTCGAACGCTTCGGACGTGACGCCCGCAGTGGACTCGGGATCTCCCGCCCGGCCGAACTGGTGAACTAGCAAGGGCAGAACCGACGGTGACGGTTCCGTCAGGTTTGCCAGACGGTGGCGCCGGATCGCTAGGCTGATTTCATGGCCAGCACTGTGAAGAACGAGCCCGACCACAACCGGTATGTGATCTTGGTTGACGACATCGAGGCCGGTGAGGCTGCTTATCGGAACCACGACGGTCAGACCGTCATCGTGCACACCGAAATCAGCCCGAAATTCGGTGGCCAAGGCCTCGGATCGACTCTGATCCGCTTTGCCCTGGACGATCTGCGGTCAACCGGGCGCGAAGTATTGCCACAATGCCCCTTCGTTCGAACGTTCATCACCAAGAATCCCGAGTATCTGGACCTCGTCCCCGCTGCCTCGCGGCAGCGATTCGGTTTGCCCGCCGCCTAGCACCCGCGAGCTTCTCAGCGCGTCGGTGCCAGGATGAAGCCCATGCAAACGATCTATGAGGCCGCCGGCGGTACCGAAGGCATTACCGGCGTCCATGACGAGATGGACCAACGGGCGATCGCCTGCTTCGACGTTGCCCTGACTGATGTCGGATTAGACAACAACGAAGCGCTGCGCCAAGCCCTGCACGACTATTTCGCCTGGACCACGACCGTAACGATGGCTCACTACCACGACTCCACCGACGACGTCCCGGACGGCCTGACGATCCCGAACTGGTCATGGGACGGACTGGCCCCCGGCACAGGCCCGGGCTACTGAGTCTCCCGCCCACCCCCTTCGCGGGAGATCTTGACAGCGATCCAAGCGACGGACGACCCGTGCGTCAACGAGCGGAGCAGATCCTCAAGCCGACCAACCGCCTTTAGCGCTCATCCATGTCCTCCCAGGTCGGCTCCTTCAGGATGTCGTAGACCTCCTCTGCGGAGAACGGGCACATTACCGCGGACCGTCCAAACTGGGTCCAGTAATAATTGTGCGCCCGTGGGTCGCTCCACACCTTCCGATTATTTCGCTCGTCAACCCACTCATTGTATTCCTCATAAGGTTCCTGACGAACTTCAATTGCCTTCTTACCGTCGACCAAGAGGCGTTCGATGCAGCGAATGGCATAAATTGTGGTGAGTTCGTGATATGTCGCGACGTGCAACCCGCCACTGGTGTTTGGCCCATAGAGGGACCAAAAGTTTGGCAAGCCGGGAATCATCGCGCCTTTATAGGCCATAGCACCCCGAGCAGCCCATAGGTCGTTAATACGCAATCCATCTCTACCGACGATCTCCATTGGGTACAGGTATTCAGTTGCCTTAAAGCCCGTCGCGTAGACAATTATGTCGGCTTTGTATTCGTGGCCGTCCGCGGCCACGACGCCGCTCTTTGTAATTCTCTTAATTCCCGCCGTGACCAGACTGACATTGTCACGTTGAATCGCATCAAGAACAGAGTATTCCTGATCAACAAGAACCGGGCGTGCTGACCACGGAGGATGTTCAGGCGTCATGAGCGGGATTAGCTCCGGGTAGGAATCACCGAGCTTGTCGTAAAGGAACTTCATCGAAACATCGCGCATAAGCTTGTTGGGAAGACTGCACGTATACGGGTCATCGAAGTCCGGATCGATTTCGCTCGTCCAGTGCAGGCCGTTGATCTCCCGTTCGGCTTGCATCCTCATAAAGTTGGTGTGGTAAGGCAAGTTTCGATCGAGCCAGTTGACCTGTGGCGGGAACTTCGATCGGTAGCCTGGCCTCGGCAAGAGCCACTGAGGGGTACGTTGAAACACGGTGAGGTGCTCTGACGTAAGGGCAAGTTCAGGGGTCATCTGGTATCCGCTACATCCCGTACCAATGACGATCACACGCTTGCCAGCCGGGTCGAGATCTTCGGGCCAACGTGCAGAGTGAAAGGACGAACCCTCGAAATCAAGCATGCCTTCTATTTGCGGCATATTAGGGCGGTTAAGGAAGCCGACACAGGTGATGATAGCGTTGGATCGGGAGATTCGTTCACCGTCAGGTCCTCGTGAATAGACCTCCCAGGTATGCGCGTCTTCATCCCAGACGAGCTTTGTTACCTCTGTATTGAAGCTGATGTCCTTGCGGATGTCGAATTCGTCGGCGACCCAGTTGAAGTACTTTACGTTCTCATCCCACGTACAGAATGGGTACGGGTACGGAAAATCAACACCGTACGTATGGGTGTAGGCGCGACTCGGAGAATCTACACGCGCTCCTGGATAACGGTTTTCAAACCAAGTGCCACCTACGTCTGAATTCTTCTCGATTACGGAAAATGGAATGCCTGCCATCTTCAATTGCGCAGCGACGTTAAGCCCGCCGAGTCCCGAGCCAATCACGGTGACGGAGAAGTCCTTAAGCCGCGTCAGGTCCACGTTTTCACGCCACTCGAACATCCGCGGGGTGAGAGCGAGTTCTTCAATCCAGAGATTCATTGCCTCGGGCGGAATTTCTTCTCCGAAGGCCATATTGACGCTCTCCGGGAGCCGATCTTGTGGGCCAGGCCCGATTGGGCCAGCACCGGCATCGCGGTATGACTTGAGAAAGTCTCCTGCCTTACGACGAATGAGTGCGACATCCGCCTCGTCTGTGATCGGGGGAGGCATAAAAACGCCGGGCGGGTTCGGGGGAACCTTAATGTCGGCTAATTCTTGGTCGCCGGTCAATTGATAGATGATTGCTCTGAGCAGCAGGGGTTGGGCGTAGCTGAGAGCGTCGTCTATCTCTTCATCGGTTGCCGCAAGTAGTTCGGCACTTGCCTGCTTCGTAATGGACATAAGACGTCTGAACCTATCCTTGGCCCAAGTGGCCTTCCGGGCGAGCCATGCGGGTGGCGTGGCGCGCGCCGCCGCGTCGACGTGTGATCGGCTGCGAGTGTGCTCCGTAAGCTTATGATCTGTCAAGCAACTTAGTTGACCCCATGTAAAGACTGGTCAGCCGTGGCGTCAGTCCTCGACTCGGCCCTCGCCCTCTCCGAGCAGCTGCACGGCCGGCACGAGGCAGTGCCCGCGGATGCCACGTTCGACGACCTATCGGTCTCGTCGAAAAGACGTGTCGCGCGGCCGCGACCGCCCGTTCACGTCAGCCTAGGTCGCGTCGGCAACGAAGCTGAGCACTTCCTCCGCGGCCGGATTGATATTGCTGAAGGTGAGCCGTCGCCGCCGTCGCGCGGATTACCATCGACCGAATCCGCGTCTCGCCGACCAACCCCGATGCTGCTTTCGTGTGACAGTGTGACAACTTTTGCTATCGGAGTTACTCTCCTAGGTAATGCCATTCTCGTAAGGGGTGGGAGGACTGATGGTGGGCGACATTGACCTCCGAGAATGGGTCGTGGCCATCACCGGCGGCAACGACGGATTGATGAGCGTGGCCCCCTCCCGGAGGGCGGCCTACGACACCCGGGTGCGCGGCTCAATCACTACGACGGCGAATGAGGAGGACTTGCGTGACAACACTTTCTGACGTCCGTTCCGAGCACGACGACGGCGAGGGCACGAAGCGTAGGATCCGTTGGTTCGGGGAGGCCGACGCAACCGAGTTGATGGCCAGCGGCGTCATGACCGCGCCCGCAATGACACCCGAGATGACCAACGCCTACGCCACGAGCCCAATACACGAGGGCGTCGCCGTACGTGTGCTGTTCCAGGACAACTCACCAGACGGGTTCAGCCTGGTACACGCGTGGTTCGGCGAGGACTATCCCCTGCCCCGCCACACTCACTCGGCCGACTGTATGTACTACGTCCTGAAGGGCGAATTGCGGATGGGCGCCAAGACCATCCACTCCGGTGAAGGACTCCTGATCCCAGCCGGGCGTCCGTACACCTACCGGGCGGGCCCGGGCGGCGCCGAGGTGCTCGAGTTCCGAACGACAAGCAGCTTCGATATGCAAATTCTCGACAAGGACCCGGCGCGTTGGCAGGCGTTCGCCGCCACCGCCGTCGCCATGGCACCCGTCTGGATTCAGACCCGGCCGGACTGGGCGCAAGCGTTTATCGCCAGCGGGGCATGACCGCCGCGAAGGCCGACGGCAGTTGGGATAAGCCGAGACGGCGGTTGTGAGCCAGACGCGCAACAGCCTGAGCTTTCTCAGTCGAGTGCTCGGCGAGCGGGGCTGACGAGTATTGGATCGATGTTGACATCAACTTGTCGACCGGTCTGCGCTTGCCTTCTCTTGAAACGGCCGCAAATCTGGATAGCCTGTCTGTTCCCATGCGCCGTCGACGAACAAGTTGATCCCGGAAATATAACTCGCATCGTCGCTCGCAAGGTAGAGAGAGGACGCCGCGATTTCCTCTGGCTGCGCCGGCCGGTTGAGCGGGATTCGGTCCATATAGGCATCCATGACGCCGGGCAGCGCCGCGATGGGCGACGTCATCGGCGTTGCGGTGAGCCCAGGGGATACGGTATTGACGCGGATGTTGTACTCGGCCAGCTCAAGCGCTGCAACCTGCGTGAGCATATGTGCGGCCGCCTTGGCTGAGCAATATCCCGCCGCGCCAAACATAGGGACGCGAGAGTTTAGCGAGGCAATGTTCACAATTGCGCCGCCATTGCCGGTTCGGATTATGGCATTCGACTCGTGCTTAATGCCAAGTAGTACCCCTGCCTGACAGATGCGAATAGTGAACATATAGTCGTCTAGCTCTATTTCGCGGATAGAACCACCTCTGGCGGTACCCGCTATGTTGAAGCCAAGATGAAGGCCGCCAAAGCGGTGAACCGCTGTATTGACCATGTTCTCAACGTCCGCTTCTATGGCGACGTCGGTCGGCACACCAACAAACGATGTGCCCAACTCTGACTGCATTACGGCAAGGTTGTCACCATTGATATCGCCCGCGACCACGGAGGCACCTTCTGCGATCAGCCTGCGACAAACAGCCGCCCCGATTCCGGATGCGCCCCCAGTGACCACTGCGATCTTTCCGCTGAATCTTCCCTCTGATGAGGTCATAAGTTTCACCACTTCTGAACCGCTTCTAGCGGTCTTCCGATATCTCGACCTGAGAACAGAGATCGCACCGACATGGCGGTGCATTTCGAAGTAGATTTCGTCGTTGGATTCTCTCCGACGCGCGCCTACCGCTCAATACGGCGCGCAGTGTCCACGCTGTCCTGTTCCCACTGGAACTGTCGCGGCAGGGTTGGGAGGCGAGAGTCTTGATCCTGCGAAGCGCGTGGCCACTGTGGCTATTTTACTTCCGGATAATCCTCTCGTTCATCCGTCCGATGTTTGTTCGGCTAAATAATAGAATTTGACTGATGCGTGTGTCAACGCTTTGTGCCGCGTGAACGATTATCTTTGACCGCCGGTCGCCTTCCGGCGTATCTCCCGTGAGGTGCGTGATTTGGGTCTTGTCCTCGTAGGAAGAACAACCTCTGGATCCGCAAGCCGCGTCTTGACTGATCATGATCACCCTAGCGGTGAAAGGCGTCGGATCAGGACCGCAGAGAGGCATAACCGTTGCCTCGCTAGGCTTGTGGCGGCGCTACCGATTTGAACCAGATATCGGCCATTAGGCTGACGACCTCCTCAAGCGTTAGCTCGACGATGAATCCGCCGCCCTTCCAGAAAGTCCACGTCTGGTCGAGTAGGAACAACATCAGCCTCACACGTGCATGTGCCTCGGCTCGGCGTCCCGGCGGCCACGACGCCACTACATGGGGCAGCGCATCGTTGAAGGGCGGAGCCTGCCCCACGGTCTGGTGAACCGGCGAGATTTCGCACGCCGATGCGTCGTGCATCGCACGGAGCAATGGCTCGTTACGCTCCCAATAGCCCAGAGCTTTTCGGATCCAGTCCTTTACACCCTCCATATTGCCGTCCAGGATGTCCGCATCCAGCCGCACGTAAGCGCGCTGAAGGTCGGGGACCAGGTCATCGAACAGCGTGATGAGGATGTCGTACTTGGAACTAAAGTAGAGATAAAACGTCGGTCGAGTCACGCCAGCTTCACGAACGATATCGTCAACGGACATGGTCGAGTACCTTGTTGTGCCGAGAACCTTCAGCGCGGCGCTCAGCAATCTGCGCCGAGTCTGCGCCTTCTGCTCTTCCCGCTTACTAGGCCCTTGGACCGGCCGACGAGTTCTTATGGGACGGACAGACGCTTCAACGGCGCTAACGCCCTGCAACTCGGCATAGTCCATCTCGCGTGACCCCTCACTTCGCATGAGTCCACGATACGTTAGTTGCGTCCCTGACATTGCGACGAGCCCCGGCGCCTCTCAACTAGCCCAACCTGCCGGGAGGACGATGTACCCCTCATCCGCGAGCTGGCCGCGACGGGAGCCCCGCGGCCGTCAGTCCTGGCTCTGAAGATCGCTCGCCAGCCCTACTTCGGCTGGCTAGCCGACCTCGTCAGCAACACCGATTCAGCACGGCCCATCGTGTAAGCGCCGATCAAAGCGGGCGCGACCCAGCCCGGCATCTCGGGCATCTAGAAGGACTTGATAGCCCGCACCCGATTCGCCCAAGCGCGTTGGTAGGAGGCGGTGTGTGGTGCGAACCACTCCCAGGCGTGCGGAATACCAGAGTAAACATGAAGTTCAATTGGCACGCCAGCCCGTGAATGATTCAATGCATAAGTGATGTCTTCGTTGCGAAATATATCGACATCACCGACGTCGATATACAGGGGCGGCATCCCTGTGCAGTCTTCAAGCCGTCCAGGCGCGACGACCGGCGAGACGGACCCGGAGCCAACGTTGCTACCGAGGACCGCATACCAACCGGTAAAATTGCTATCGTAGTTCCAAGTGGCAAGCGGAGTGAGCGCCTCGTCCGGAATAGTATTCCTGTCATCCAACATAGGATAGATAAGGATTTGCTTTGCGACCTTCACTCCGCGTTCACGCGCGAGGATTGCTGCCCCAGCAGCGGGGGCACCGCCGCCGCTGTCACCCATGACGGCAATTCGGTCCGGATCTATGCCGAGTCCGTCAGCGCGCTCGCGTAGCCACACTAGCGCAGCGAAAACGTCTTCGGCGAGCTTCGTGCCAGATGATTCGGGAGCGAGCCGATAGTCCACAGAAAGGAAGGGCACTCTTGTCGCAGAGACATACCGCGCAACAAATCTTTCAAAAATCTCGACACTACCCATGATCATCCCGCCACCGTGAGCGAATACGACCGCAGACCCGGGCGGCGTGTCTCGCGTTTGGTACCAACGTGCCCCGATTCGAGCGCCATCCTCGGTATCGATCTCGTGCACTGAAACCTGCACATCTGGAGACTCGGGGATCAGCTGCGCCATCGCCAACAGGCTAGCGTCACCCGTCTCCCGCAGCGATCGCCAATCGCCCCTAGCCGCCACTTCGGCCTCACTGGCCCCTGACGCCAACTCCACCATTACTGACTCTAATTCTGGGTCATATGCATAGGACATGAGGTCTCCCTAGACGCGGCCATAGTTAACACCCGGGTGAGGCGAAATCAAGGGGATCCGCCCACTGTATGTCTATCGATACTGCCTTTCAGCGCGCAGCCTGTAATACTTCGCTGTGCCCAAGTCACCCGAGCTCGGTCCCCTGTCCCAGCCTCACCAACTCGTCGGCCCGCGGCGTGGTCGACTCTTCTCTCGTTCGACGACGCACTAGTCCACGGACGATGTCCAATTGCTGCGCCATTGCGCCCTCTGGGTGGCGAGCTAAATTGACCACCCCAAGAGCAATCGCGAGCGGTTGAATAGCCTGCACAGTATCAGGATTCGAAATCCAACGCGGCAGAAGTAGGAAAAAGAGAGCGTAGAAGAATGCTCCGACGATCGCGCCCGGAATACTATTGACTCCCTGAATTGCCAATATCAAGAGCGCCGTTAATGACAGCATGTAGGTAAAGTACGAAGTTCCAATCTGCTGCTGCAGACCGCCGTACAAGCAACCGGCAAAGCCCGCCATCGATGCAGAAATGAAGAACACGGCGACCTTTGCTCTGACCAGGCTCATACCAAGCGCACTTGCCGCGACCGGCGAATCCCGCATGGCCGTAAGTGCCCGACCAAATCGGCTACGTCTAATCATGAGAATGCCGACCGCATATAGAACAACCACAACTACAAATAGGTCTATCTGGGAATTGACGCTGGTTAGACGATGGCCCGCGAGATTTGGCACTGGCACTGTGAACTGAGTGCCCACAACGCCAATCACGTGGGAATTTGGGAAGACGCCATTGTCCATGAGCAGCGCGAATCCGAGCGTCGATAGCGCAAGGTATAAACCTTTCAGCCGAAGAGACGGTAAGGCAATCAGAACTCCTACCACACCGGTTAGGAATGTGGCAAGAATCGCCGCCGGTACGTATGCCATATGCTTCGCTAGATGACCGAGGAACACCGCACCAATACCGAGGAAAGAGAACTGCGCCAGTGATATCTGCCCACCCATGCCGGTAACCAAAACGAGCGACAAGAGCAACGCTGCGTAAAGCAATCCCGTTCCTACTACCAAGGCGTTGAAGGATGAGAGCGTTGGGGCTATAAGCACCGTCGTTACGATGCATGCGACACCAACTACAAGCCAAACAATCGGACGCGACGCGACTGGCTCGGGAACAGGTTCATAGCCGCCTAAGGTATCGCGCTCCTGCCGCATAATGATCAGTACCACGACCAGGACAATAAACGGAAGCGAAGGGATGAGTGTTTGGGTAAAGTTGCTGGCTGGCGGCAAATACCCGCTACACAGAGAGACAGCTACTCCAAGGCCCATTGCGCCCGCGAATGTCCATGGAACAGAGGACAACCCCCCGACGATCGCTGCGGCATAGGCTGCGACCACCAGCAGGGAGAGCTGGCTAATATCCAAAGAAATTGTTGGTGCGATCAAGATCGCCGCGAGGCCGGCTAGCGTGGTGCCTAGGGCCCACGAGAATGACGTCACGCGGCCAGGGACAACGCCGTTCAGCTGCGCGAGCCCTGGATCATCTACGACAGCCCGCATCGTCACGCCCATACGCGTATATCTGAAGATGATCCGCAATCCAATAGCAACGCAGATGCTGAGAAGGATAACTGTCACTTGGTCCCAGGTCATATTCAGGCTTGGCGCGACTTTGAATTGGCGCTCTCCCCACAGACTTGGAAGGGCCCGCAACTGCACTCCCCAAATGTATAGGGCAAGTCCTTCGAGAGCCGTGAATAAAGAAAGCGTGGCCATTAGGCGAATAGTAACGCTTACGCGTTGTAGGTGCCTCATGGCTAGAACATCGAACAGGATGCCCATCATGGGGCCCAGGAGCAGTAGTGCGACAGCCAATGCGAGTAAGGTCGGCCAATGCCACGCAACACGCATTTGCCAATAGGAGAATGCAATTACCATTCCGGCGGCACCATGCGCGAAATTGAAGATGCGCGAGGTCGTGTACGTCACGACGAGCCCGGTTGCGGCGATGGCATAGATAGATCCGGTCACTACGCCGATAATTAGATAGCTCAGCAGAGTGGTCATTGCGCTCCCACTGGGGGTCGGGTCTAAGCTCGGTTAGTCGTGTTTATCATTAGGCTCTATGATTGGGCTCCGGCCGACTTGGCGGTCATGGGGCTCCGAATACACCGCCACGTCTAGACAAATCCCGCACGGTCTCTTCCGATGCTCCGCATCTGCCGACACTAGGTGCTTCTGATGCATAACCACGGGGCAGCCCGGATGATGCGCCATCGAACCGCGAGATGTGGCAAGGAGTTGCTCGTCCGATACGGCCGGATAGGATCGCCGAGGGTGTACGGGTGCAACGCTGTCGAAGCCTTCGAAGATGTCCTCCCCGCCGAAGTACGAGCCGACTAGCATCCCTTCAACGTCATTCGGCTCGCCGACTGCGCGCACCTTTCCCTGATTTAGTAAGGCGACGTAGTCCGCGATTTCAAGTGCCTCCTGAACGCGCTGCTCGACGATCAGCGTTGTGATGCCTTCGGCTGATAGGTCACGCACGACGCCGAACAGTTCCTCAACGATCATTGGAGCTAGTCCCATCGAAATCTCATCAAGTAAGAGAACCGAAGGATTAGTAGTCAAGGCGCGTGACAGCGCGAGCATCTGCTGCTCGCCTCCCGACATCGTGCCGGCAATCTGGCTCCGTCGGTCGCGCAACCGTGGGAATCGAGAGAATGCTGTTTCGCGGACCTCGTCGAGTTTACTGCGTCCCCGGAGGTGGGTTTGAATTAGTAGGTTTTCATCTACGGTCAGGTTGGGAAATATTCCCCTTCCTTCCGGAATCATGCAACATCCGAGCTGGGCGATCGCCGCGGGCCTGGACCGACTTATATCGTGCTCGTGGAGTTGAACGGTGCCTCGAGTAGGTTTTAATAGGCCAGCGATCGTGCGCAAGGTAGTGGTCTTACCGGCCCCGTTAGGTCCAAGTAGCGCGAATAGCGCTCCCCGTGGAATCGCCAGATCGACGTCGAAGAGGATCCGTACCTCCCCGTAGCCCGCGTCGACATCCTGCAGCTCAAGCGCGCGCGGCATTGCGGCTCCCCAAATAGGCGTCTTGAACCGCGGCGTTTCCTCGGACCTCTGCCGGCGTGCCGTGGGCGATAAGCTGTCCGAAATCAAGAACCCATAGATAAGAGCACGCCTGCATCAGCATGTCTACGTGATGCTCAACAAGCAGAATCGCGGTACCTTCGGCTGCAGTGCGAACGAGGGCATCCGAAAGTTGTCGTGACTCCGTGTCATCCAACCCGGCCGAGGGCTCGTCCAAAAGGAGCAGACGAGGTGACGACGCGAGCGCCCGGGCGACCTCCGTAACGCGAGCAAGCCCGGTAGGCAGGGACTTTGCCACCGAATCAGCAACGTGCGATAGACCCAGCCGTTCAATCAGCGCGTCCGCTACCCGTGGCGGATCAGTATCGGGGCGCCATGCCTTGGCGAGTTCCGCCGCGGTGAGAATGTTCCCTCG
>Ga0068863_100000402_pt1 | contig 44053 bp, 58 predicted proteins | sample KBSSwiS62_FD_66596 | JGI IMG/M metagenome (GOLD analysis project Ga0068863, IMG submission 66596) | Switchgrass rhizosphere microbial communities from Kellogg Biological Station, Michigan, USA - KBS Switchgrass S6-2 | ecosystem: Host-associated > Plants > Roots > Rhizosphere > Soil ... | reverse complement strand
AAAGCGTTTCAGATTAAGGACTCGTGCAAAATAACTTCGGATTTTGAGGCACATTCACCCTCACCCCGGCCCTCTCCCATCGGATGGGAGAGGGAGAATCGTCCTCAGTTGGTCGGCGTCACAGCAGGCCGAAATGATTGAGCGATCGTGAAATAAGGTGAAGGATAATGAAGCTGTGGGGTTTGTGAAGGCCGAATGGGGGAACGGCACGGAATGATTGCAAAGCGCCAGGCTGGCCCGCACGGAATGATTGCAAAGGGTGGATTGGAGTGACCGAAAGGGTCGCCGGCCGGGGACTGCATAGTGGACGCAGTTGGAGTGCAGGAGGGCAGCAGCTAAGCCGCCCGAGCGTTGAACCCGCCGTCAGCCACTCCCAGAGCCGGGCGCTGACTTAGTGTAACCCTGGAGGGTTTCATCAGCAGCGAAATCGTGCGGCCTCTCACTTTCGATTTCGGAGTGCAATTTCTTGCGCTCCTTGCGAGCGATCTCCTCGGCATAGATGGCATCGCACTGCGCTTCCAGTCCTCGGAAATGTCTCCAAGCGCTTAGCGAAAGGAGCCCAGAATAGAAAAGACAGACGTAGCCAACGAACAAAAGGCAAAAGCCAATTGTTCCAGGCAGACCATCCCACTGAAGAAGGGCGCCTGCGAAAATTACGGCGGATTTGAGGATGAGCGCGATCATCCAGGACCGCCATACTTTACTGCGTACCTGCGGCACGATTTGCTGAAGTTTTTCCGTTTGCCAGACAGAATAGGAGGCCCGTCGAAAGAGAGTGTTGAGTTCGCTCAGCAGGTTGCGGAAGTGGACCTCAGAAATTGAAAATACTATCGCGGCAGCCCCGAGAAGAGCACCGTGAACCTTTGGCGGAATGCTGATTCTGATGCCGAGCATAACCACCAACCAAGCTACGGCGCCGACAAGAAGCGCACCGAGAACGCCTCGTATGGCCGTGAAACCTTTCACAGGTTGCCGAAGCTTTCTTTCTCGATCACAGTCTGATTATCGATTAGCCGCTTCAGGTAATCAACCATCGATCCAAAAAGCGATTCCGCTACCGGTTGGCGCTGGACGCATTCGACCGAGAAATAATCCTCAACTTTCATCTCGGTTCTCTCAATCTTTGTGCCATCGGCAAGTACGACGGTGTAATCCGCATTGGAATCGCTCAGTGCCCGGCCCAACCCGGCCAGCACCTCACCGGCGGTGGTTTCCGCTTTTCGTTTGGAACACCAGAGTTCCAAGGCTCCATGAATGTCATCCTCCCCGAGCTGATCGTCGAGGAGGAATGCGGGGACCTCCCCTTTAACTTCTATAAGGATGCTTTTGATTGCCTGCCACAAGCCGCCTTTCAGAGTGAACTTTGCTTTGGTGCTTGTCGCCTTCGACGGCGGCTGTGCAGGGCCACTCTTCAATGAACTGCCAAGGACAACCCGTTTGGCATGGGTTTTGGGATTCTTGCGCACCTTTTCGTTTATAGGATCACCCAGCGATATTAGGAGCTGGGGCGCCGTCGCTCCCTTTTCAGCGCCGGGCTTTTGCCGGGAGAGTAACCAAGACAGATGCTCCTGAAAGTGAGAGGCTCTGCATGCGACGGATTGATGAAGGATGACGTGGTTTTTCCAAATCCCGAAGTAGAGGCTGCCTGAAATAAACTCCCTGTTGGGCTTCTCTGCCGACTTCGCTGGCACTAATGCGACGGGCCATTCCGGCTTTTCCTCGCCCATCTCAATAACCTGTTGGGCCGCGCCAGGTGTCAACTTGTGAAAGACCCCGATCAACATTCCCTGGCTGAGTCGAGTTAGGTTGATGAATTGGACCCTGCTATTATCTGTCCCCAGTTTCTGAAGGCGCGACGGGACTTTGGGAAAACGTGCGAGTGCCGCGGTGAGCGCTGACTGCAAGGTACCGGTACCTGCACCGGCGGCATCCTTATAGATCAGTTTCCTTTGTTCTCTCATATATGTCGGTTTCGGGTGGGAAGTCGAGGGTAAGGCCCCTGCTTTGAAGAAGAAACCAAGCGTATAATGGGACGCCCCCTACCCTCCTAGTCCTCTCCGTTTATCCATCTTTTCCTGCTCAGTTCTGCTCAATCCAACGCGCTCTTGTTGATCGCAACAAATGGTGCATTGGAAGGCTTCATGGAAGCAGTCCCAACATGGATTTGCAAGTGCTAACCTGACCGGATTCTACCGCCGCGGCCTCATTGAGGCAGGTCATCTCCCACAAGACTTGTCAGCCTATCCCGCCACCGTGCCCGCCCTGCATAATTCCAGTATTCGATGAGCAACCATTCCATCCAGACTTGATCAAATCTTGGCTGATCTGGGACTGCTTTTGCTAGCAGCCAGCGACCGAATGCGACCGCCTCGTTCAGCCGCTCATATACAAACGAGGCTTCCACCTGCGAGAGCAGAGGCCAATTCAGGTGATGCGAGTAGTGCACGATCGCTGCGGTCACTCTTTCGCGCATGTTGGGATCGGCTTCGCGAGCGAGGCGTTCCTCAACCTGTTGTGCGGTCAGAGCCTCGCGGCTATTCGCTGGCAGAGCTTTTAGCGCCTCTGCAGAGCGGCGCAGCTCAGCGCCCAGAGTTTCCAGGACAGTTTTCAGGGCCAATTTCTCGGGCGGCATGTGGTGGTGAAAAAGGGCGCATCACTGTGATTCGCCGCTGAACTGCCATTGCTTCCGGCCGCGGTCGATCAGCATGTCGGCAATGTCAACCAGGGCGAGCGAGGCTTGGCGGAATGCGATCGCCACGACGATAGTGAAGAGGCCGGACAACAGGAATCCCAGAGCCCCCAGAAAGGTGACGCGCCATTGGGCGCTCCCGATTTGCAACGCCTCAGTCTGGCTTCCTGCCAGGAGCGTGAATGCCTTGATCGCTACGGCCACGGTTACGATGCCACCGCAGGCAATCACAGCGGTCAGAAGTGAGACCAGCGACCGCAGCGTTTTGTAACACGATTGCTTGCGTATCCTTTCCAAATACGTGGCTGGCTCCTCTTTCACTTCGCGGTGAGCCAGGCTGCCTGGGGCGTACGAATCGAACGGGTTCATGGTGGCAGTACCGGAGGCGTGCTGATGAGTTTGTTGAGAGCTGCGGAGAATCGTTGCCGAAGAGCGTCCCTGTCTTGGCCGATGGTCACCTTGGCTCTCAGGTTCGTCGGTATGCTGAAGCCCAACGAGCGCGCTTCGTCGCAGTCCACGTCCTCAACGTCGTATCCGCTGCCTAATTGGAAGGGCGGCCAGGGGAGTTCAAATTCGCTGATCTTGCTCCAGATGGGCTCCCACTTCAGGGCAATCATTCTTCCTTCGAACAAACGCCCGCCCTCCGATAGCCAACGGCTTGGCCAATCGATTCGCTCAGGAACATCGGTAAGCACCCGAACTAGTGCTTGTGCTGGGAACCCCTCCAAGACATCTGGGTCCATTCCCGACATCCAATATCGGGAATTGGATTGCAGGCTTTTGACGGTGTCGAAAAACAGGTTTAGGCGCGCCTCGCTGGCGAAGTCTTTGATTGTTCCCCTGACGGTTGTATGACCGGCTTGTCGGAGAAGCTGTAAACAATCACTCACGAACTTCGGACGCTGATATGGCGTCAACACAAGGAGTAGCCGTTTTCTGAGTGAGGCTGAAATGTCCGGGTCTGGAAAGAAGGCATCAGCAGCGGCGTTCGCGATTGTATCCTCGATCTTCATTCGGCCTCGCCCTCACCTGCTCTTCAGCGGCGGATTCCTAGGTGATGGAAAAGCGTCCGATGCGTTGGGCGTTAACCCAACCTTAGCCGTTTGGCCTGGTGTTCCTCCCCCGGCTGCCCCTCCAGCCTTCTTCTGAGCTGCCTGCCTGCGCTCCCATGCATAGTGGATGATGGCCGGCAGCGACCGTTCCTCCGGTGGAAGCTTGCTTTGTTCGATAATTTGGCCAACGCAAGCTTCGATGATCTGGTTCTCCGACCAGCCGAGGAGCTTAGCCAAGCTCTGCACCATTGCTTTTACGTCCTTCGTCAAAGTCACGCTTTTGTAGCCCGGCTCTGGCACAACGCCAGTGAATCAGGGGGCTAATGATTAAGCAAAAAAATTATTGAACTAGACCTTATTTGACCATATAATAGGGTCAAGTTGAAAATGAGAACTTTGCGAAATACCAAGCGAGAAAAGCGAACCCGGCTTTCCGCGGTCAACGTCACCCCTCGGGTTCACCAACATTTTACGAAGGCCGTCAGCCGGCGCGGCATGAAGGTTGGCTTCGCCGCCGAGCAGGCGCTTCTCTTCTACGTCAAGCAGATCCTCGAAACCTCAGCTCCTGTCCCGACTCTGCCGCTGCCGGCAGAGGCTGCACGCTGACTGATTTTTTGCGGAGCGCCTGATGAGCATTCAAGCCAATACGATCCCTTTTGACGCTGTGCGCCTGTCGCTCAATGCGGGGCATTGTCCCGACTGCGGCGGCAGACAATTCCTGCACGGGCCGCAAGGCGGACTCACCGAGAACATCAAGTGCGCGAGCTGCGGCGCGAAATTCAATTACTGCCCGCCGTGCTACGTGATGCCGCGCGGGCACGCTGAGCGGATTGGAACCACCGCTGTCAGCTCTTGTCCTGCCCCTGTCCACTCTTGTCACGTTCCCACAACCACAGAGCGGGTGTAGGAGTCGAGGAATGAGCGACTCACTCATGAGCAATCGACAGATGGAAGGCGTGCCACCAATTGACCAGGCCAAGCGCGCGATCCGGCACGCGCTGGAAACAATTCGCGATAACCCAAAGGTGGCTTGGCATCTCGGCATCGGAACTCAAACCTTCGCGCTTTTGACCGAGGCAGCGGCCACGTTGTACGGCGAGGACGTGGAGAAAGTCCGCAAGGCGTTTTTACCGCCGGAGGTGGAAGAGCCACCACGTGGCAGCCCGGTCATTCGATATGTTCACGGCCAAGTGCCAATTGTCATCAATCCCCCGGAGGCATGATGGGAGCCCGCTCAAAATCCATGCCCTCGCGCCGGCCCAAGTACCGGGGTTTCGGGCCGTGCTCGATCTGCGAGTTCCCAATCACGCGCTCAATGTGCGGCCCGCCAGGCGGGTTGAAACCATACTGCGACTTGTGCCATGAGCGGCTGATGGCCAGCCATGGAATGCTCAGGCAACCAGAATTTCCTGTGATATGACTTTGGACCAAGCGCGACCCTCAGCGGACTTGGCGCAGACCCGACCCTTCGGGCCTGGCGCGCTCGGTAACGACGCGCACTCAAAGAGCGCGCTTGGTCCTCACTTTCCCCGGCGCGGCCCCGATGAACCTCAGCCAACAGTTCGCAGGTCGGGAGGGCCTGTATTCCGCGCCGGGGAACTTAGCCGATCGGGCCATTGGACAGGCAGGATGCCTGTTCTACTACTAACCAGCGGCGCCGTTTCGGCCGCGCAAAACGGAGGAACCATGAGCAATGACGCAGAGCTACGTCGCAAAATCCTCAGGCGTATTGAGGCGCGCTTCAACGGTCACGCATTGCGGAGCGCGGACGGATTGCAATCGCTCACCGACCTGGAGTTGGAGACGGCGGTGGAAGAAGCCGTTCGCGTGCGCGAGGAAGCCGGGCGGTTGCGTCGGGAAGTTTTTCACGAGCGCACCACGCGGCGCTTGAAGGGAGGCGCGCGATGAACGGCGGAAATGCGTTGCGCCAATCGGAGCCAGACTACAGGGCGCTGGCCCAGGCCGTGCGCGAAGACCTGCTGCGGTTCGATCTGAGCAAACAGCATTTGAAGGTGCTCTTCTGGATCGTCCAGTTGAGCTACGGCTGGGGCCTGGAATCCGTTCGCATACCGAAGCTGGGCGTCCTGAAGGAACTCACCGGTATGTCGGTGGCCAACCTTTCCACCACGATCAAGGAGTTGCACGGGATGCGCCTGCTGCTTGTCTCACGCGCTGAAGGCGGAGTCGATTACCGGGTCCAGACCGATTGTGATCGCTGGCATTGCCGGCCTTTGACGACGCGCACCATGGCGCAGCACGCGATGGATTGGCTCAAGGTTTACAACCTGGGAGATGCCGGCGCGAAAGTGGTGGAAGCGTTCGTGCCGGTCGAGATGGATTATCCGCCGAGCGAGACCCGAGAAACCACGGAGGAATAAAAATGGCCCACCACGATCAAAGCACCAGCTTCAACCAGTCTTTGCAAACGCAAAAGGTTTTGGATTCCAAAAGCCCCGGCCGGGCGGGCAAGAACGGAGAAACTCACAGGCAGGATGCCTGTGCCACCATCCAGTGGATCGATCCGATCACGCTCAAGAACGACCCGGAACTCGACAAGCTATGGCCGCTGGAAGAACTCCAGGCGCCGGAGGAAATGGCGCTCATCGACAATGTGGCTGAGCACGGCGTGCTCGATCCGCTCAAGGTCAGCCCGGACAGCCGGTTTGTCTGGGACGGCCGGCGCCGGTTGCGCGCCGCGAGACGATTCCCTGACCGGGTCAAGACCGTGCCCGTGATGCGCTGCCGCGAAGGCGACCGGGAACAGGTGATCCTGGACAGCTTGATGCACCGACGGCACCTATCGGTCTGGGCGCGCATTTATCGGACTCGGGACGTGTGGATGCCGATGCTGGAGGAGTATCGAGAGAATAGGGTCAAAAATTTACGTAAACCCTTGTCAAAGTCCGAGGAGACAAGTGTCCCCTCGGGCGTCACTCTCAGCCAATTGGCCGAAAAACTGGGCATCAACCGGAAGGAATTTCAGCGGTGTCAGGAGGTCCTCAAACACTTCGCCGACCAACCCGAAGCGCGTGCGCAATGGGAGCCGAAGCTACTCTCCGGCAAAGCCAGTTTTTGGAACGTGCTCAGCGGCCGCGCGGGTGAAGAAAGCACGCGCAAACATGCCGGCCTGACGCCGTCCGAGTTCCGGAGCAAACCATTCAAGCAATGCTTCCGCGCGGCGAAGACCCTGGCCGTCCGGGTGCGCGATTGGGAATCGCTCAGCGGCGCGGATGACAAGAAGTGCCTGGAAGATTTGCGAGCGTTGAACCGCGGTAAACGGCGCTTGAACCCGGACCAGTGGCGGACGCTGGCCGACGTGAGCCGGAACAAACTGGCCAAATGGTTCGAGAAACTGGCGGAGGAAGCGGAGGACGAACAATGACACCTGACATCGATCCATCACCCATCGGGCGCGTCTGTGCGGCGTGTGAAGAACTAATGGCCCCACCGGCCAGGTCCCAAGCCGTCTGGCCCGTCATAAGCCCGGCCGCGAGTCACGGGCTGTGCCGGCGCCATTTCATTGAGGCATTGCAGCACGCCGGATGTTCAGCGGCGGAGATTCAAGCGGAGTTGGAGATTTTAGGTGCCTACAAATTTTGCGCGGACCTCGGACCTGGCCGGCCGGGCCACCAGGTCGGGACGGCCAACTCACAACCCGCAACCCACCACACACAATCGGTGCAATGAACGGCGGACTGTCAGCACGTGGATTGGCGCGCGGTTACGAGCGCGGGCGGCGTCGTATCCGCCAGCTCGTGGCTGAGCAAGCTGCTCGGCGAGTCGCCGAGCAGAACGCCCGAGTCGGGCGTGCCACCCAGCAAACGGAGACGGAGGCTCAGGACAAACCGATACTCACAGGCGAGACGCCTGTGCCACCCACAGGAACCCATGAAACCTGACCTCCAAACAGCAACGCAGGGCCAACCGGAAGCCGGCCCTGCGCTGACAGAAATTAGCCCCTGTGCATCGGAGTCCTTTCTTGCTCCTGAACATAGCACGGATTTTGACGGCTGCGAATCCCAGGCAAATTGTATTGGAACCAAGCCCAAGGAGGCCGTCGCCACCGTTCCAGCCGTCACCACATTACCCCAAGGTCTGCCGGTAGGTGCCCCGGATGCACTCGCGAAAGCGGGGGAAACTTCGGGAACGGCAGAGTGTCCTGAAGGGTCGGGCTTGGGGGTTGGCGCCAACCCCCAGCCCATTTCCAGTGTGGAGCCGGTCGGCGAGTCGCCGACCGGAGCGCCCGAGTCGGGCGCGCTACCCATCGAAGGGCGCAGCACAAATGAACTGACTGAGGCGCTGCGCCGGTCGGCCATCCTCGCCCGGATCGACGCCCTGGTCGCCGCCGGCTGCCCGATCGGCGATGCGCGCGAGCAGGCCGGGATCAGCGCTGCCACCTACTCGCGCTGGCGCGCGCGCCTGGCTGCACGCGGGTCCCTCATTCCGGACCGGCACAAGAGCGGCCGGCGCCGCGCCCTGGAATTGAACGAGGCGGAAGAACGCGTGGTCAAGGACCTCTATCAACGCTCGAACAAAGACAAGTGGAGCGGCTCGATGCGGACGACCGCGAAATTTCTCGCTCATCACCCGGACACACGCGACGAAGTGCGCGGGAAAATCCTGGCCGCGCTGGAGTGCAGCAGCCGCGTGCCTGGGTTCATCAAACGCGTGCTCGAACGTGTCACCAAAGCTCACACCCAGCAACGCCGCCAGCCGAAGAACGCCGCCTCACAATTCGCCGGTACCGTCGGCGCGTTCTTCGGCGACAAGAATGATCGGCGGCGGGTGATCGAGAGCGATGACGGCACGGTGAATTTCGTCGGCTGGCTGCCCTGGCCGATGGGCGGGGACCGGTGCAGTGACAAGTTCGGCGTGCGCATAGGGCGCTGGCAATTCCTGCCGGCGATGGAGGCAGGCTGGAGCCATTTCATGGCGGGTTATCAACTCGTCTGCCGGCCGCGCGGCAGCTATCGCGAAGAAGACATCCGCAGCTTGATCCACCTGGTGGCGCGTGCGCACGGCTTGCCTGACGAATTCCGGTTCGAGCGCGGCTCCTGGGAAGCAAACAACGTGGTGAACCTGCTGAGGACACTCGGCGTGGGCTTGCAAACCGTCTATCAGCCCAACCAAAAGCCGCACATCGAAGGCGCGTTCAACAAACTCTGGACCTATCTGAGCGTGCTCAACGGGCCAGGCGGCCAGGCGCAAATGGGCCGGTACCGCGGCGAGATGGAGGAAGAAAATCGGCTCGTTGAAAAGTGCAGAGCCGGCCGGGCCGATCCGCGCGACCATTTCCCGAGCCTGGCCCAGATCATCAAGGCCCTTGACGCCGCCCTGGCCATGCACAACCGGGACACCATCCAATCCAAGATTTACGGCCATTGGGTGCCGGAACTCCGGTTCAAAGAACATGCCGCCGAGCGCCCCTGGACGCCGCTGCCGGCGGAGATGGAATTTCTCTTCGCGCCCTACGTGCGGCAATGGACCGTGTCCGGCGGCTCGGTCGGCGGCGGGTTACCGCTCCTGGACGATGGCCCGAAAGTCCCGTTCTACTTCGCGACTGAAGATCTCTGGCGCTGGAACGGGCGCAAAGTGCAGCTCTATTTTGATCCGGCCGCTGAGCAATGCGAAGCGACCATCGTGTCGCTGGAGGACTACCACGGGTTCCGTCCCGGAGAAGTCATTTGCCGGGCGGGGCTCGTGGGGGATTTGACCCCCTACGCGCGGGCCAGCCTCGGTTACAGCGAGGAAGCGGCGCAGCGGAGTAATCAATCCCTGCGCCTGGCGCGCGCGGCCTGCCGGCGCGAGACACGGGCTCTGGGGCTGGATGGTCAGGTCAAAGCCAGCGTCAGTGAAGCGCGGGATGGTCAGGGCGCTGTCGTGCGCGTGGCCACGGACAACACAGGACCACGGGACCACGGGACCACGGGACCACGGGACAATGGAACCACAACCACGAAATTTCAGGCGGTCCGGCCTAACGGCCGGGCCACCAGCCTGGCAGCTCCAACACCTGATCAATGGGCACGGCGCCAGGCGCGCCTGAAGGAACAAGTGCTCGCCACGCGAGCCAGTCAGACAACCAACAACCATACGGAGGAATAAATGAGCACAACAGTGATAGACCTGGGAGCACGGACCCACACGTCCCAACCCACAAGCGACAACGACGAGCGCGTCAGCCAACATCATCTAGGGCCAATGCGCCTGGACCTGCACGGGCTGGGCCAGGTGATCGAAGGTTACGACGATGAATTGCGCGAGCCGGTCCTTTGGTTGGGCGGCTACCTTCGCGAAGATTGCGGCCGCAGCATGGAAGTGCTCGCCAGCCGGGCGGCCAAGCTCGGCATCGACATCGACAAAACCAATTGGAGCAAAATCCTGCGCGGCCGCTGGAACACTGACGCGGAGGGCAACCCGCTGCCCTCGCCGATCCTCAGCAAGAGCAAACTGCTTCGGGCCATCAGCGCCTTGCGCCAGGACGCGCGCCTGCGGGCGCAGGCGGGCAAGATTCCGTTCATCGAAACGAGCGTGGCGCGCGCGGAGTTTGATTACATCGAGACGCGGATGGCCGTCGATCGGGTAAACAGATTCGGTGTGATCGTGGGCGAGACCGGCTCGGGCAAAAGCGCCGCCTTTCGCGAGTTCGCAGCGCGGCATCCCTTCGGCCTGGTGGCGCACGTGGAAGCGCCCGAGAACGGGTCACTCACCGAACTGATCGCGCACCTGGCGTTGCGCTACGGCGTGGCGCTCACCTATGGCAACTCCGCCAAGCGGATTAAGGTATTCACCCAGGTCAATGACCGGTCCTGCATCATCGTGGATAACGCCCAGGACATGTACAACGAGAAACGCGGGCACAACCAGCCGCCATTCGCCTTCCTGCGCCGGCTTCAGGACGAGAGCAAATGCACCATCATCCTGAGCATGACACCCACCGGCGAGCGGCTCTTCGTCGAGCAGTTCATCAAAGGTTACTTCGAGCAATTCGAGGGGCGCGCGGGCGGGCGCCGGAATTTCCTCCGGCTGCCGGATTACCCGCCCGAAGAAGACGTGCTCAAGATCGCCACCGCCTTCGGGCTGCGCGACGCGGAGCGGCACTTGGAAGAGCTGATGAAAATCTCGAAGGAACGCGGCCGCATCCGGGCGCTGTTCGAGGTGTTGCAGAGCGCCAAGGTGGCGGCTGAGCGGAAGAAGGCGCCGCTGACTATCGGGCACATCAAAGCGTGCATTGAAGAGGACTAGACACCGATTCCACGAATTCACACGGAGGCAAAATGAGCAAGCCGATCATCACGATACAACGGCGCAGCCGATGGGTCCGCGTGCTCGCAAACGGCGGTCGCGTCGGCGACTTCCGCAACGAGCAGGCCGCTCTGGACTTCACGCGCCGTGTGCTCGGTGATTTCGAAGTGCAGGAGGAATTCAATTTCCGGCTCGCGCCTGCGCCAACGCAACAAGGAGGCCGGCGATGAGATGCGAGAAATGCGGTGCGCCATTCGATGCCGGCCGGAACGCCGAGATTGGGTTCCGCCAAATCGACTGCGTTGAGGTCAAGATCAAGTGTCCGAGCTGCAACGATGTTTATTACGGCATCGTCGATCGCTGGAGTCGCGAAGCGCACGCCATCGCCCTGCTTGAGGCGCAGCAGAAGAAAGAAGGGCAATGATGAGACACGGATTACACAGATTATCACCGACCAGGGTGACGGCCTGCCTGTCGGCCATCCGTGGTCAATCCGTGAAATTCGTGTCTATGACCAACCACTCAGCGCGCGGGGCTGGACCTGGCCGGAAAATAACGGTGTCATACGACTCCGGCCAGGACCGCCGCGCGCTGTTCCCTCCGTGTTCATCCGTGAAATCCGTGTCTAAACCAACAAAAGCTATGCCTGCAAAAACCACACAACCCACGTCTGAAGACTTCACGAACATGGTCAATCTGTTGGCCGTTTATTCGGAAGCCTCCAATCGCTTGGACGAACTCGAAGCATCGGCCAACGGGTCATTGCTCGAATTGATCGACGCGCACAAAACCGAGTATGCCCAACTCCAGCACACGCTCGCTCAAACTGAAACCGCGCTGGAAGTCATCGCCCTGAGCCATCCCGATTGGTTTTCCGAAAAGCGGCGCAGCATCAAGACCCCGTACGGCACCGTCAAATTCCACGCATCGATCAAGCTGGAGGTGAAGAACGAAGAAGTCACCCTGTTGCTGCTCGACAAGCTCGCCCAGGAAAATCCTGAGTTCAAGCGCGTGGACTACGTGCGGGCGCATGAGGAGCTGAACATCGAAGCGCTCGAAAAACTGGATGATGCCACGCTCAAAAAACTCCGCATCGATCGCGTGCCCAACGATAACTTCTCCGTGGTCGCCGCCAAGGTGGACATGGGCAAGGCGGTCAAGGAAGCCGTGGCGAAGGAGGCAGCGTGAGACCTAGCCGGTCGGGCCACCACAACTGCACATGATCCAACTCGATAAAGCCGACAAGCTCGCCGCCAAAATCGTCGCGGCGCTCGCTCCCTACTGTGAGCGGATCGAGATCGCCGGCAGCATCCGGCGCCGCCGGCCGCTGGTGAATGACATCGACATCGTCTGTCTGCCAAAGCGCGGGGATTACGTCACCCTGCGCCAACGCGTGCTGACTCGCACACACCCAATCAGCGATGGCAAGGAAGTCATCCTGACACGCCTGGCGAATGACGTGCAGCTTGACCTGTGGCTGGCACATCAACCCAAGCGCGACTTGTTCAGCGCCACACCCACAAACTTCGGCAGCCTGCTGCTGTGTCGGACCGGCAGTAAAGAGCACAACATCTGGCTGATTGAACACGCCAAAAAGCTGGGGCTGAGCTGGAATCCGCATCACGGGGTATTTGGGAAGTGCCCCCGGCGCGGAGTTTATGGGTGCCTGGCCTGCGCCACGGAGCAGGAGATTTTCACAGCCTTGAAGTTGGAATTCATCCCGCCGGAACGGAGGGAGCGGCCATGAACCCAACCGACAAAGCAACCAAAGCAGTTTACGCGAATTGGCGCGAATTGGCGCGAATTGGCGTAAGGCAGCTTTGCCTGGTTTTCTGGCTGACGCTTTTCATTTACATCGGCCTGTTTGGCTGCGCGGTGGCGCTCCTTGCCGATGCCTTTACCTGGTGCGAGGACAAGCTGCGCGACGCCCTCGGCGCGATCGAGGACCACCTATGAAACGGAGGAAACGATGAATGAGCCAACCACAGCGAGCAACAACAACGGAGCCGGACACGCAAGCGGCAATGGCATCGATATTGACGCGGAGATCGCCGCGATGGAAGAGCGCCTGCGGAAATTGAAGCGATTGCATCGGCTCAAGGACCGAGTCGAATTCATGGAATCGATCGCTGCGGCGATGGACGAGGCGCTAGTGAAGATCCTCGAATTGACCTGCGAGGAGTTCAAAGTTTCGGAAACTGAAGTTTTCGGGCGTAGCAGGGAAGAGCAGTTCACCTGGCCGCGTCACGTCACCGTCTGGCTCCTACGTTGTTGCTCGGCGGCGAGTCTCTCATCAATGGGCCAAATGATGGGAGGGAGAGATCATGGCACCATGATTCACTCAATCCACGCCGTGAAGAACCGAATGGAAACCGAACCGCGGTTCGCCGCGCTGGTAAGGAAGCTCGAACAGAAGACGCGTGCATGTTTGTCCAACCTGCCTCAGGCAGGCAAGATGCCCGCCCCACATTACCGCCACGACTGAGACCGGACCACTGACTGATTACTACTGATTACTAATGACCGAAAAACAAGCAACCTACTACTGGCGCCTTTGGTCCCGCGTCTGTCACGTCAACGACTGGCGTTTCCTAAAAGGCCGCGTCGCGCCTGATGCCCAGCGCGACACCAGCAAACATCACGTCGCCGTGTGGCAGTGCGCGGAGACTCGCGCGCGGCAGAACCACCGCAGTGTCACTGCCGATGATCTGCGGCACGGCTGCCACATTCACGCCATCGGCCGGGACAAAGGCCATATCGATCTGGAGCCCAGGCGCGAGTGCTCGCGCGTGTTCACCTTGTTCAAGCTATTGATCGAGCCCAACGACCTGGACGCAATCATGAATTGGGAAGATCCCGGCCGGGACGAGCGACGCGTGCTGATCGTCGGGATCAAACGGATGGCGCCGTTCGCATACATCGATCAGGTCTGCAAAGGCAAATTCCCCGATGATTACACCTCGCCGTTTTGGGAAGACCTGGAGATCGGGCAGCTCAGGCAGCTCCGGGTCACGCTCGAAAGCCGGCGGCGGCGGAAGCTTCAACTGGACCCGGCCAACGCGCCTTTTTGAGACCTAGCCGGTCGGGCCACCAACATGAAAAAAATGAACAGGAGCAAACAGAGGGAACAGAGGACCTCACTGAAGAGTGACCAGGCAGCGCTCGACGACAGAGCCTTCCGCCAGGCCCGCTTTGAAGTGCACATCAAGCAACGCGAATGGCACGCGATGAGCAAGAAAACCAAACGCGCTCTGGTGGCCATGTTCGCGGCTGTCGCGAGGGCGCACAACAGTGGAAAGCTGAAATTCTGAACTATGCCCTACACCGACGCCGACCGAGTCGCATTCTTGAACGCCCTGGACATGGCGGACTTCGAGGTCAGCGATTGGGAAGCGGACTTTCTGGAGAGCAACCTCCCGAGGCGCCATGTCTTCACGCCCAAGCAACGCGAGGCCATCGATCGGATGATCGAGCGCTACGGTGAGCGGCTGAAATTCTGAACCCCATGGGCGAGATCACACGACATCCTCTTTGCTGGCCAGACAACGTGGCGCGGCGCGCTCCGCAGGAACGAGGCGTGCCGCAGTTCGCGCCGAAAACTCTGCCGTTTTCAATCGGCTTCGTTTTGGCCGAGATCAACCGGCTGAACAATCGCCACCACGAGGAACTCGATGACCGAGTGATCATCTCGATCAATGTGCCGTTCAAGAAATCCGGCTCCGGTCGAATCGATGGGCCTGAACCAAAGGACCCGGCCGCCGCGGTCTATTTCAAACTGGACTTCGTCCAGTCGGGAAAGAAGGTCGAGCGTCACGTGGTCCTCACCTGCGATCGTTGGGTCAAGGTGTCCTGGAATTTGTATGCGATCGGGAAGGACATCGAAGCGCAGCGCGCCAGAGAAAGGTGGGGTTGCACAAACATCGAACAATCGTTCAGAGGCTACCTTGCAATTCCTGAGCGGACCGGCGGCGGTGCGTGGTGGGACATTCTGAAAGTGGACCCCGACGCCGGGCAGAAGGAAATCGAGACTGCATTCAACAAGCTGGCGAAAGTCGCGCACCCGGACAAGGGCGGTGACCATGAATCGTGGGTCCGGCTCAAGCTGGCCTACGACCAGGCGCTGGCCCGGTTCAAGACCGAGCCGGTCGGGCCATTATGACCGCAGCCAATCAGCAACCCGAGCTATTCACCGTTGCCCCGGACGATCCGAACGTCGAGTGGCTGGTGCGCATGCTGGCGGGCATGGACTGGATGACAGCGGCCGAAATATTGCAGCACGCCAAGCATTCAGTGAACGACTCGAACAAACGCTGGCTGCGCGCCATGGCGGCCGCAAGCAAGGGACGCGTGGCCGGCGGCCAACGCGGGTACAAGCTGGTCGAAGAAATGATGGTCGAGGAGTACAACCACTGGCGCAACTGGATGAAGAGCCAGGCTGACTACATGACCGCCCGGATACTCGAAGCCGACAAGGTGTTCTATCGCCGGCAGAAGGTGCGGAGCGGCAACGGAATTCTGACCACGGATTAAATGAACATCGTCTGGAAACCTCTCGATCTAATGGGCAAGCGGCTCTATCGCGTCGTGGCAAACTGGCGCGGGCAGCGCAGTCATCACATCATCGCCGCTGACGCCCCTCGGCATGCTGCCCAGGTGTACGTTGAAAGTGTCGGGCCAGTGACTGATCTCTATGCCACAGGCTTTGCGTTGCAAGTCGGCCAGCCTGCGGACTGGTTCAATCAAAAGATGATCAGCCCGTCCGCTTGCAAGCATCATCGCGCCGAGACGATCAGTGGCATGCGAGGCAGTGGCCCCGGCTTCCAGGAGGAGCACCACGTATCCATCTGCATGGATTGTGGCGAGATCACAGTGCGCACGATGAAAGACGGCAAGCGTTGCACCGTCGAGTTCGGCCTCAATTGCGACTGGCACCTCCGGGCAGCGGCGAAATACATGCGCTCAGAAGCCGAGCAAACGGAAGCTCTCGCCCGGTGCGACGCGATTCAGATGAACACACGGGCGGAGACGCCCGTGCCACTAACAACGGACAACCCACCACCCGCAACCGACAACCAACAGTGAGCGTTTTCGTCCAACCTTTGCCCTTCGAAGAAGCCCGCGACAAACTCGGGAGCAAGACCATCATCACCGCCCCGCTCAGCTCCAGCGAATGGGCAGACGTGCCCACGGCATTGCTCGAGCGCGCGTTCTTTTCATCGCGCATCGAGAACGGCCGCTTCCTCCAACGCGGCATGGACGGGATCAACGATTTCCTTGCGGGCAATCGCGAGACTCTGCCGAACGGCGAGACTGCTCTCAAGATCGGCGGCCGCGCGCGCTTCGTCGAACTCATGCGCGAGTTCGCGATCAAGGAAGGCATGGCTGACCTGGTCCCGCCCGATGACCGCGGCGGCCTGAAAGATATTACCTCGCAGAAACGGCTTGAACTGATCTTCAACACCCAGGTCAAGCAGGCCCAAAGTTACGGATATCGCAAACAGGGGCTCGACCCGGATGTGTTGGACGCTTACCCGGCGCAACGCTTCCTCCGCGTGATAGACGTGAAGGAACCGCGGGATTGGCACGCCCAGTTCGAGGATAAAGTGTTTCTGAAAACCAGTTCGATCTGGAAGGCCATCAATCAAGACTTCGGCGTGCCCTGGGGTCCGTGGGGTTGGGGCTGCGGCCATGATGTCGAGGACGCGGACCGCGACGAGACTGAATCATTGGGGCTGCTCAAACCCGGCGAGGCCGTCACGCCACCGGCGCCGGAAGATTTCAACGACAATCTGAAGGCGAGCACCGACGGTATCGAGCCGGAGCTGATTGAGAAATGGAAAGCCGCGTTCGGGGACCAGCTCGTGCTCGAAGGCGACACGATGCGCTGGAAGGGCCAGGGCGAAGAGGCAACCGTTGAGGCACCCAAGCCCACAGAGCGGACCAACCCGGTATCAGCCGCGCTTGATCTCAAGGTGAAAGGAAACCTGCGGACACAGGTGCAAGTCGGCATCGCGGCGATGGATGAGGTGCATGATGATGGGAACCTGCCGAAGATACCGCTGCGCAGCAGCAAGAAATCGAGCTACGGCTATTTTCAGCGGAACATTGGCCCGGACGGAAAATCAACCGCCAACCACATCGGCGTGCGCACCAGCGGAGACTGGCCGGCGCTGACCACCGTGCATGAGTCCGGGCATTTTCTGGACCTCGAAGGCATCGGATCAAAGGGGGCGTACGCCAGCCAAACAGGTGAACTCAAGGAAGTCCTGGACGCGGCCAGACAGACCCAGGCGATTGCTGGATTGCAAGCGAAGATGGCAGCCACAACCTCTTGGGACATCCGCGATCACATTCAGAATTATTTGTTGAGCGACAAAGAAATCTGGGCTCGGGCGTACAGCCAATACATTACCGAGCGCTCTCACAGCGAGCCGTTGAAGACGCAACTGAAAGCGCGGTTGGCGAAGGCCGAATTTGAGCAGTGGACGCCGGAAGACTTCGCGCCGATCGCGCAGGCAATCGACAAACTGTTTACCAAACTGGGGTGGTTATGATGGACCTGGAAGCATTCAAAGAATTGGTGGCTGAGATCATGAGCCAAGGCTACGACCGCGAGACGGCCGGCCGTTACGCCGGGCTGATCGGCGACACGCCTGCCATCGATGCGGAAGGCAACGTCGTGGTGATGGACAAAGGCGAAGTGATCGCGCGGCTGAAGCCGCTGAAATTTTTCGAGGAATGACCCAACCCCAAAACGGAGGCGAGCATGAGCAACCACATCGAGCAAACCACACAACAAGAGTTTGGCGCCCTGCTCTTCGCCGGGCGCAGCACCCTATACGTTTCCGAGGTGGCTGAGAAACTGCGAATCACCGAGCAGCACGTGCGCAACCTGATCGACGAAGGAAAGCTTCTCGCCATCAACGTCGGCACCAACGAGCGGAAGTTCTGGCGCATCCCCATGGAAGAATACGAACGGTTCCTCAAAAAAAATTTCTCAATGGACCCTATAGAGCCAACCCAGCATTAGGCGTTTGCCCCCTGCTCGTGCGAAAACACGTGCATGAGCAGAGTATCTCCTTCCGGCCGGCCGACGGTGACCCATACTATTAGACTCCGGCCAGGTCCTTTGGCCGGGATGGACGCCTCCGTCCCGTGCTGCTCTGCTCAGCGGTCGCGGGTTAACCTCCTAGTCTGTCCCGGCCTTCTCAATTTCAGATTTTCGATTTTCGATTTTCGATTCCTCTTGATGTTTGGTGTTTGGTGTTTGGTGTTTGGCAGCGCCCTGTCTCAGGACGCCGTAGATCCATCAACCATCAACCCTCCATCAGCAACCCCGGAAGGGCTCACCGGTTTCATCATCGGCCTGGTCACGCAATATCCTTGGCTTGCCACCGTACTCCTGGCCGTCGGCAGCCTCCGCATTTTGCTCAAGCCAATCATGCTCGCCATCGAGTGGTACACCAAGCAAACGCCCAACCCGGACGATGACGTGGCGGTGCTCAAGTTCGAGGCCGGCCCGATCTACAAATGGCTCTCGATCGGTTTGGACTTGCTCGGCTCAATCAAACTGCCGGCGCTCAAGCCGCCTCAAAAAAAGTGAGACACGGATTCCACAGATTATCACCGACCAGAGTGGGACAGGCATCCTGCCTGTCATCCATGTTCATCCGTGAAATCCGTGTCTAATGGCCACCGGGATCATTGCGCTGCTCGCCGCTCTCGTGCCGCTCTTGGTTTGGTGGATCAAACGCCGCGCTGCAAAAGCTGATGACCCGTTGCAACAACATCGCGATCGCTACAAACAAGCCGACGCGGACCTCGCGCGCGGGAGCGGCGTGGCGGCTGGCGAGCATGGCGCTGCTGATCTCGATGAGCTTGAGCGCTTGCAGCGGGCCAAGAGTGATCAGCGCGGACCAAGCCCTGACCCGGCTGCCGGCCGGCCAGACATTCCAGGCCCCGTGTGACGGCTGGTTCATGAGCGACGCGCTCTATCAGCGGTACCGCCGCGCGGTGGCGGACGCCATCCTCAAAGAACAGTCCAAATGATCTTCGCCGAAGCCATCCAGGTTACATCGGAGCAGGCACTCGTGGGCCTGCTCGTGATTGGCGGTGGAATGGTGCTGCGCGTGGGGTTGGACGCGCTGAAGTTCTGGAAAACGGCCCACGGCGATCCCGAGCGCCGCGCGGTGAACATCCTCGCCGAGCACGCCACTAAGGACGAAGTCAAGGCACTTGGCGCGGAAATCCGCGAGCTGAAGGCCGAAGTGAAACTTGATCGAGTCGCGGCGGCCAGAGCCACCGATGAACAGACCCGCGTTCTCACCAAGGACATTCAACACGTGCTCTCCGCTGTGTCGGAGCTGCGCGGTGCGGTTGACGTCATCCGGGACAAAACCACCAGGACCTGATCATGGAGCGCGAAATCGAAATCAAGCTGGAGATGCTCCGCAAGCTCAGTGACGCGGGGAAACTCAATTATTTGTTGCCCGAGAAGATCCTGTTCCAGCACGTGCAAATGATGATCAAGCCGCCGCCGTTGACCAGTGAGATGCAAGGTTGCCTGTCGGCGCTGGAGGAGCGGCGCCTGGTGATGGGTGTGCACAATGCGGCGATGGGCGGGCCGGTGCGCTGGAAGATCACCGATAACGGCACCGCCGAACTGCTCAACCTCACCCAGACCTAGTGAACCCCAAACCATCCATCTTGCTGATCGACGACGACGAAGAGGATCGCCTCTTATTGCGGTCCGCACTGGGCGATGTGTTCGACCTGGTCGAAGTCGGCACCATTGTCGATGGGCTCGCCATGATGGCCCAGGCCCGCTTTGATCTGGTCCTGCTCGACCTCACCCTGCCGGATTCGGACCGCGAACACACTTTGGGCCGCGTCCTGGCCGAGCATCCCGACCAGCCGCCGGTGATTGTGACCGGATACACACAACCGGACTTCGTCGAGCGAATGCTGAACGTCGGGGCGCGCGGTTACTTCATTAAGGGCCGTGATGATAAGGACGGGCAAGTCCTGGTCAGCCGCCTGAATCAATTGCTCAATCACGCCCAGTCGGCGCGCAAGCTGGGCGAAGCCACAGAGATCATCACCCGCACCAAGCAGGAATTAGAAACCGATTTCCTCACGAAATGAATGAGCACACGGAAACCACGCGCCGATGCCTCGCTCAAGACGCTGCCCGAAGAGCGCCAGGCCGAGATCATCGAGTACATGCGCAGCCACAAACTGGCGGACACCCGCGCCTGGCTCGCCGAGCAGGACATCACCGCCTCCGTGGGTGCGCTCTCGGGCTTCTGGTCCTGGTGGCATGTGGATGTGCGGCTCAAACATCAGATGCGGGAAGCGGCCACGATCGCGGACGAATTGAAATCCGTTCTCTCGACGCTGCCGCAGCTCAACCTGAACGAGGAACAACTGAACCTGGTCGCGCAGACCGCGTTCGAGGTCGATGCGGTGAAGCGGGAAGACTTCGATCAGTTCGTCGCCCTGCGTCAATTGCGGCAGAAAGACCGGAGATTGGCCCTGGACCGCGAGGAGCACGGCCTGTCGCTCCAGAAATTCCAGCGGGACACCTGCGAGCTGTTCATCAAATGGGCCGAAGATCAGCGGGCCAAAGACGTAATGGCGAGCAGCTCCAGCAACGCGGAGAAGATCGAGCAGCTCGGCAGTCTGATGTTCGGCGATCTCTGGCAACTCAAACCGGGGACCCGTGCGGAAGCACCATGACCAGGCGCGACTATCAAGATCGCTCGATTCGGCTGTACGTGCAGCACCGCACCAGCATTCGGTTCTGGGCACGGCAGACCGGCAAGACCACGAACCTCTCGGACTGCTCGCTCTTCGCCATGATGAAGAACCCCGGCCGCCTGGTGACCTTCGCCACGGCCACGCTGCTGCTGGGCCGGGAATTGATCATGAAAGACTCGGCCACCTTCCAGGGCGCCCTCCGCGACATGCACACACGCGCGCGCAAAGCCAAGATGGATCTTCAGGTGCGCGACCATGACAAGCCGGACAAAAATCTCACCGGCAAAATCACCTCGGACGATTTCACCGAACTCTTCGAGTCCAAACGGCTGGAGTTTTGGCTCTATCACGATCGCACTACGGCGAGCCGGACGCAGGTCATTGCGCCAAACGTGGCCACCGCCCGCGGTTGGTCCGGCGAAGTGTATCTGGACGAGATCGGCGACATCCCGGACTTCGGCGACCTGTTCACCGCCATGCAGCCGATTATTTCCAGCGATCCTGATTTTCATCTGCTCATGAGCGGCACACCGCCCAAGGACGATACCCACGCCAGCTATCCGTTTTTTCTCCCGCCGGTCGGCGTCGAGTTCGAGCCCGACGCTGCCGGTCACGAATACCGAAACGAATTCGGCATGCCGGTCCATCGTGTGGACATCGACGACGCCGTCGAAGCCGGCAAGAAAGTCTATCACCTGGTCACCGGCGAAGAGATCGCGCCGCAGGAAGATCGGCGCACTGCTCCCGACAAGGACGGCTGGGACCGCAACTACAAACTCTCGCTCAAAGCCGGCGGCACAGCCGCGATCGGCTACATGCAGATGGAGACCGCCCAGCGCCGCGGCGTGGGCCAATGCCTCTTCATTTCCATCGACTCCGATGGCGACCTGGACGAAGCCGTCGCGTTCCTTGTGGAACATCTTGGCCCCGGCCCCGTGGGTATCGGCTTCGACGTGGCCACTACCACAAAGAAGCTGAGCAACCCCAGCTCTGTCACCGTGCGCGAAAAGGTAGGCGTAGAGAAATTCAGCCGGCTCATCGCGATCTGGAAGACCACAGATCCGAAGATCGCCCAGGAACGGCTCGGCCGGATCATCGCTGCCGTGCGCGGACGTAAAGAAGGCGGCCCGGCGCGGCGCCTCTGCATTGACGCCACCAACGAGCGTTACTTCGCCCAGGACTGTCGCGATGAGTTCGGCGGCGAGCTGCCCGTCGAACTGGTGATCGCCAGCGAGACTCTTGAAGTACCCGGTGTGCCTGAGCCGATGACAAAGAAACAGTACCTCGGCAGCCGGCTGGTGGCTGAGTTCGACGATAACCACGAGGTCCTGCCGCCCGAGCGGTACGTGAAGGACGACTTTCGGCTGGTGAAAAAGGAGCGCGGTGAATTCGTTTGTGAACCCGCACCCAACGGCGCGCACGGCGACACGTTCGACTCGACCAAGCTTGCCGACTGGGCATTGACCAGCACCAGCGGCGCAATCGAGACCACCGCCGGCATTCGCCTGGCCGCGCCGAAATTCAAACCGCGCTTTGTCCCCCGTCGGCTGCAAGCAGCATGAAGACACTGATTTCACGAATTCACACGGAATGACTAGAGCTAACCAAAAAAACATGATCGGTCTGGCGAGTGGCCATCAGCCAGATGACGGCCTGCGGCGCATTGTCCTGGATTATTGGGCGCGCGCGGGGAATGTGATAGACGGCGACCGGCCCGATCCAGGCGGGCCGGCGCCGAGTGGGACCAACCCTCAATCCAATCATTATGAGCAGAATGACCATGGAATTGCCCCCCGCGTGCTGCGCTTTCTGTCTGGAACCGTTCACACCCCGAAGCCCGGACCAACGTTATTGCTCGGGCCTGTGTCGCGCGCGTCACTGGAAAGCCCAACACCCACGCCAATTAGTCAGGCTCTGCGTTGTCTGTGGCGAGCCGATGTCCAATGCAAAGTTCTGTTCACCCAGGTGTCGCTTCGCGCACCTGGTGCAACAGATCAAGCGCTGTGCCGAGTGCGGCCAACCGCTGAGCGCCAAGCGACCCGAGGCACGATTCTGCTCCCAACGCTGCAAAGCCAGGCATTGGGACCGGCGCCATTCCTTCGGCCGCGAAATCCGGTACTTGAGCAGACTGAAAATTCTGCCGTCGGTACGCCTGGAAACCGGGCTAGGAGCGTTCGGGGGCCAAATCCGCGCCCAAGACACCGGCCCTGCGCTCAGCGGGGATTTTCGGGCGTAAAACCCAACCCTTTGCATTCATTTTGCGCCAACGGCTGCGATGGGATCAGCCTGTTCCATGGCCAGTTGCCGGTTCTCCAGTCGTTGGCGCGGCTCCGTGTTCATCCGTGGAATCCGTGTCTATGAATCCGCTCCGCCAGATTGTGCATGCAGCCGGTCGCGGCCTTGTCCGGGCCGGCCTGATCCGGGCTGCCGCCCCCCTATCGCCTAACGCCTCTTCCCCATCGCCTATCACCCGGATCATCCTGCCCAGTGCGCGCGACCGTTGGCTCTCGACCAGTGTGCGCAATTACACACCCGACGCCATCGAAGGCATCCTGCGCGGTGCGCTCCTGGGCGGGGACCTGGTCGCCGTCTGGCAACTGTTCAATCTGATGGAGGAAACCTGGCCCGAGTTGCTCACCGCCCTGATGGAACTCAAAGACGACGTGGCCAGCGCCGAGTTGACCGTTCAACCCTGGGCTCTCAAGGGCGATGAACCCAGCGCTGAAGCGCAACGCCGTGCCAAACTCTTCGAGCAAACACTCTGGACTATGCGGCCGCGGCCGCAGTCCGACGAAAACGATCTGCGCGGCACAATCAAAGATTTGCTCGATGCCTGGGGCAAAGGGATCTCAGTCCTCGAAATTGATTGGGCTGTCGCCGGCCTTACCGCGAGCCCAATGCTCGCGCCGCGTGACACGCGTTGGATTCATCCGCGCTATTATGGGTACCCGGCGGACTCCGCCGAGCTGAAGCTGAACGCTTCTGAGATCGCGCAGGGGCAGATAACAGCCGCGCCTTCACAGGCGCGGCTACAGGGCCAATGGCTGGAATTCCCTTCCGACAAATTCCTGATCGGCATAGCCAAAGCCAAGAGCGGTCACCCGATCGGCGGCGCGTTGCTCCGCGCGATTGCCTGGTGGTGGGCCGCATCGAACTTTTCCGCGGAGTGGTTATTGAACTTCGCCCAGATCTTCGGGCTCCCGATCCGCTGGGCCACGTACGACCCCGCCAGGCCAGGTCTATTGCAGGACATCTGCGACATGCTCGAAAACATGGGCAGCGCCGCCTGGGGCGCATTCCCGGCGGGTACAACCATCGAGCTGAAGGAAGCCGGCAAAGGCGGGGAAAAGAGTCTGCCGCAAGCCAGCATCCTGGACCGCGCCAATCGCCAGGTGCGCATGCTCATCCTCGGGCAGACCTTGACCGGCGATGAAGGTGACCAAGGAAGTCGCGCCCTGGGCGAAGTACACGAACGCATCCTGGGCGGACGCAAACGGTCAGCGCTGGATTGGGTCTGCGCCATCCTCAGTTATCAATTGGCCCCAGCCTTTTGCCGGTTGAACTTTGGTGATGATTCGGAGTGTCCCTGGGTGACGCCGGCGGAAAGCGAAGAAGAAGAGACGCCGAAAGAGAAAGCTGAGCGCGACGAAATCCTCTCGCGCATCGGATTCGAGTTTGACGCGCAGGCTGCCTACGAGCGCCACAACCTGCCACGCCCTGTGCCAGGTGCGGACATCATCCAAAGGCCCGCGGCTCCAGTTGGAGTTCCGCCTTCAGGCGGTCCCACCGGCTATCCGAAAGAAAACGGCGCGCCGGTCCAGGCGAAGGATGCGACGGATCAACTGACCGAGCACGTCCTGGAAAACCTCACGTCAGTCCAAGCGCGCTGGCTCGCTGGCGTGAAACCCTTCTTCCGCGATCTCATCAGGCGGGCGGACAAGATGACCGATGAAGAGTGGCGGACCGAAGGCGAAGCCGTCCTGCTCAAAGCCCGGCGCGAATTGCCCGAGCTATTCGACAAGCTCGATGCCGATGCTCTGGCCAAAGCGATGGAAGAAGCCATGGCTGCCGCCGTGGTGAACGGCGCCGTGAAAGGCGCGATGCAAAGAAGGACCACAAGACCACGGACCACGGACCACGGACCACGGACCAAGCCATGATCGGCGTCAAAATAGATTCATCCAACGCGCGCGTTTATCTGAGCAACATCCTCGCTCAGGCGCGCCGACCGGTCGGCATCCTGATGGTAGCTGGTCGGGCAGTGGGGAACCTGCTCAAGAAATGGTATCGCCAACGCGATCGCGAGCAGCCCAACAAACTCGGCGGACCGCGCACGCACTTCTGGCTGGAGGTCGCCGGTAGCGTCCAGGCCCCCGTCGTCGCAGGCGACACCACTGTCACCGTCGCGATCAGTCATCCGCTAATCGCCCAGAAAATCTTTGGCGGAACGATCCGCGCCAAACGGGCCAAGTTGCTCACCATCCCGCAAACACCCGAAGCCTACGGCCGCACGGCGGCAACCTACGAAGCTGAGACCGGGCTCACTCTGATTTTCCTCAAGCAAAACGATCACGCGATTCTCGCCAGCCGCGCCCAAGGCCAGGGCCTGACCGTGCAATACGTCCTGGTCCCAAGCGTCCACCAGGAACCGGACCCGAAGGCGCTGCCGCCGGAGCAGCAGATGGAGCAAGCCGCGCTGACGGCCGCGGACAAAGCGCTGCAACGCCAACTCCAACAGCCAGGGCAGGGGACCGTTTAACCACGAATGGACACGAATGCACACGAATGATTCTCACATCTGGGCGCGCGAGGGGCTGAGTCTCCCACTGCCCCTGGGCGGCGCTACCGTGCCGACGGACATCCAGTGGATGCCGCCAGGACAACACGAGATCACAGCGCTCAAAGATGGCGAGCCGATCACACTCACAGTCCGCGTCCACGCTGGCACAGCGGAGCGGATGAACCGGCTGCTCCAGGACCTGCGCTCCAAAGCGACCTCCGGCCAGGGTGATTACCCATATTTCGACTTCAACCACGAGGACGGCGAAGCGAGCGGCCGGCCGTTGGAATTCTACTGGGGCGGCGATGACATCAAGACCGGTGGCCTGCGGGTGAAGGCCGAATGGTCCGATCGGACCCAGCAATCTCTCTCCGGCAAAGTGCCGGGCTTCCGCAGATTTTCTCCCTCGTTCCTCGTGAACGCAGCGGGGGAGGTGACCGGCGCGCCCCTTAACATGGGCGGCCTGGTCAATCGTGCCGCGTTCAAAACCATCCAACCAATCGTGGCCAGCCAAGACCTAACCGGCGCCACCAACCAAAACAGAAAGGCAAGTATGGACTCAGCCGAGAAACTGGCGGCCGACCTGGTCGCCGCGCAGAACAAGATCGTTGAGCTGGAGCGCAAGCTCTCAGCAGCCGACACCACCACCACAATCGCGGCCAAGGACGGGGAGATCACCGCGCTCAAAGCCAAGATCACCACGCTCGAAGGCAGCATCAGCGCAGGGGCAAAAGCATCCGCCAAAGCCATCGTCGATGCCGCGGTGAAAGCGGGCAAACTCGCTCCGCAAAACACCGCGATCCAGGAAAAGTGGATCAACGCCATCGCCGCCGATCCCGCCCTGGCCGAAACACTCAATGCGCTCCAGGCCAACCCGGCCCTGGGCACCGTGGTCGGAGCTGGCGCCGGCTCAGTGGGCGGGGCCGTCACAGCGGCGCAAGTTGGCGGTGAACACCAATTCGTGATCAAGGCCAAGGCATTCGCTGCGCAGCAGAAAATCACCTTCGCCGATGCCACCACGCAGATCGCCGGCGCCGAGCCTGCGCTCTACGAAGATTACCGGCGCAGCCTGGCGACGGCTGCCAGGAATTAGCCCGCGCCAATCAACCATCAACCATCAACCACGAACCAACACATGGGAAAAGAAACCTACATTGACGCTCGCTACGCGCCCTTCGAGGCGGCTGTGCCTGCCGACCTGGTCGGCAAGGAAGATTACTATGTCGAGCTGGTCGGCGGCTCTCGCAAGATCCAGCTCTACACCAACGGCCTTGCCATTGGCGTGCTGCACCAGGGGTTGCAAGGAGGCAAGGAATGGTCCGTGCGCCTGCTCGGCTGCGGTGGCACTTACCGCGCCAGGGCCAACGGCGCCATCGCGCACCTGGCCGACGTTAAAGCCGAAAACGGCGGCAAGGCCGTCGATCAAGCGGGCTCCGGCCGCGCCCTCGGGTACCTGCTCAGTCCGGTCGCCGGCGCCGTCGCCGGTGACGTGTGCGAGATCCTCGACGTGCTCGCTTAATCCATCAATCCACCAATCTAATAATCCACCAATCCCCCTATGCAAAGCTCCGCCACAGCAAACCCGGTGATGAGCGGTCACGCCGTGCAGTTCATGCGCGACCAGACCGGCTACGTCGGCCTCCGCTTGTTCCCGGTCTTCCCCTCCGCCGAGGTCAGCTCCGATTACTACGTCTGGAAACGCGAGAACGCACTAGACGTGCCCACGAACATCCGCCACGCGCCCGGCGGCGCGTTCGCCCGCAGCGTGCCCAAGATCGCCGATGACAATTACGCCTGTCGCGATTACGGCACCGAACAACCGGTCCCCGACGAAATCCGCAGGAAGTACGTCAACTACATCGACGCGGACATCTCGGCCATTCGCCGGAACACGGACATCATCAAGATCAATCACGAGCTGCGCGCGCACACACTAGCCACCTCGGCTGGTGTGCCCAACGCCGGCGTCGCGGTCAAATGGGACAATCCGAACTCCGACCCCAAAGGCGACGTGAACACCGCCAAGGAAGCCATCCGCAAAAATTGCGGCCGGCGACCGACTCTGATGATCATCAACGAAGCCGTTCGGCTCGTCCTCTCCGTTCACCCGGTCATCGCCGAGCGTGTGAAGTACACCACGACCGGCATCACCAGTCTGCAATTGCTCGCGGCGTATTTTGAAGTGCCGGAGATTGCCGTCGCCGAGCAAGTCATCAACACCGCCCAGGAAGGCCAGGCCCTCACACCGGCGGACATCTGGGGTGACGATGTCATCCTGGCTCACGTGAATCCCGCCCGCGACCTGATGGTGCCGACGCTCGGCCGGACGTTTTTCTGGTCCGACTTCGGGAGCATCGGCGCGGACGATGTGCCGATCCAGATCGTTAGCTACCGCGATGAACCGGTGGCGAGCGACGTGCATCGGGCGCGGCATTTCACCGACGAGAAACTGGTCTTTGACCAGGCCGGCTACCGCATCAACGACGTGCTGACGTGAGGCGTGAAACGCAAAACGTAACCTTGAGTACAACCACCATGAACACGAACCAAACCACTCGCCGTTGGAGTTCAGCCTTCAGGCTGCTCCTACTCACGATCATCGCGCTCCTGCTACTACCGCTGCTGGTATTTGTGCCGCCGCCGCTGCCCGTGCACGCGCAGATGCTCACCTACAAAGCCACCCAGATCAGCACGACCAACGTGCTCCAAGGGGCCACCACGTACATCGTCGCGGCCAATTCCATCGACATCAGCAAGGATCGCGGGATCGGCTTGACGGCCTCGCTCACTCCAGGCGCGGTGACCAACGTCGCCACGCTCAACTTCCACGTCTCGCCCGACGGGACGAACTGGGCCTGGTCCACGCCGCACGTGATGACACTGAACCTCACGACCATCGGGACCAACTACGTGCTCGCGACCAACCTGACGGCCGATGCGCTGAACAACTTCAAGAGCATCCGGCTCTATTCGATTGTCACAGCCAACACGAACATACTCACCAACTCCGTCTTCTGGTCGCAACGCTACTAGCAGACCCAGAACCATAAAACTCCTATGCCAGCCAAAACCTACACACTCAAATCCAACCTGATTTTCAAGGGCAAGCTCCTTGAAAAAGGCGGGGCCATCGCCATCGACGACGAGGACATCGCGGCTGATCTGCTCAAGCGCGACATCATCGCCGAGGGCAAGCCGAAGGCCAAAAAGGAAGATGAAGGGGCAGAGAAAGGCGCGTAAATCGTGACACGGATTCCACAGATTATCACCGACAGAATGGGACAGGCATCCGTGTCCATCCGTGAAATCGGTGTCTAAATCCCATGGCTTTTCTCGTCCAGGATCTGTTGCTCACCGATGAGAAGCTCGCCCTTCTCACCGCCGCGCTGGCTAACACCGGCCAGACAGATCCGTTGAGCACGGCGATCGCCGAGGCCGAATCCACCGTGGCACGCTACACGGCCGGCTTCGACCTGGGCGAAGACGATCGCAAGGCCCTGGTCCGGCGGATTGCATTGTTCAATGCGTACGCCTTGGCCGGTCCGGTCCCCGACGAGATCAGCAAAGCCTACGACAAAGCCATGGATGAACTGCGCGACATTCGCGACGGCAAATTCCTCCAATCCGCCCAGGACACGACCGGCTCCGGCCGTGGCAAATCCGGGAGCAACCCCAAAATCAATCCAAGGTGAACACAAGGCAAGAGGCAATGGGCAATAGGCGATGGGCCACCGGCCTGCTACCTCTGTCCTATCACCTATCGCCTCTCGCCTCTCGCCTATGTTGACCATCCAACCCACCGAGAACCATCTGCGCTCGACCAAAGCTGCGCTCGATGCGTTGCTCGCGGCGATCTCCGTGCTGGTATGGGCTGGCCCTTCCGGCGACGAGCTGGCGTTCAAGCGCGTCGAATTGTTCGATGACCTGGATTTGCCCGAAGCATTCAAACGTCTCCTGCTCACTGAGAGCCGGATCGCGCTGGTGATCTATTCCAGTGACACGTTCGAGACCCAGCGCGCCGATCGCCAGCTCACCATTCATCGCAAGCAAGAGCTGTATGTCGTGTTCACCGATCGGGTGATGGGCAAACGCAGGGAGGCGCTGATCGGGTCCGAGTCCAATCCGGGCTTGCTCGCTCTGCGCGACCTGGTCTTGCCAGCCATCATCGGCCTGCTCGTGCCCCAACCGAATGGTATCGTCTGCGCGCCTACGCGCGGGTCACTGCTCCAGGTGGAAGATACCAGCACAAAAATGCCCGGCCGCCTGGCGTATCTGCTGGAGATCGAACTGCAAGGCGGCTGGATGAAAGCGGACATAGGCAGATCGCCTGTCTGGTAACGACCTGGCCGGATAAAATGGAACAACACTTCCAAGAGATATTGGACCGGGAACGTGCCGAAATCGGCTCCGTGGCGGCACGGGTAAAGGCCCTGATGAAACACACCGTCTTTCTCGCTCCTGGGCCGACGATGGATGCAGGCGAGACCAAAGCGAATATCATGCTGGCTTATCGGCATTTGGAGGACGCTCGTATGCGACTAGGCAAAGCGATCCAAGCTCTCGAAGGAAACGCCGCAACTGACCACTAACAACTAACAACCAACAAATCTAATGCAAACCCAAGCAAGAGGCATCGGCACCCACACCTGGTTCTTCCGTGACGGCGCCGCTTTCACCGTTCCCGGCGCCGGCACAGCCGGCCGCACTGCCAAACCCAGCGCTGAAGACCCCGCCTGGATCGAGACCGGCGTCATCAGCGGATTCAAAGCCGATCCCACCAAAGGCAGCGCCTCAGCCGAAATCTGGGCGCCGTCTCCGGGCCGGCTTCGGCTCTTCGACGAGATCGAACTCAAGGTGGGGCTGCAACTCGATTTCACGTTCGAGGAGATGAGCCCGCTCGCCTTCGAGCTTATCTTCGGCACGCTGCCACTGGACTCCAACAGCACCCAATACAATCCGCTCGCCGGCGGCCGGCTGCGCAAAGGCTGGTTGCACGTTCAGCAGTACGACAACGACGACGCGCTGTTCAACACGTGCGACTATTTCGTCGCCCTCAAAGTCAGTGGCCAGATCGATTTCACGAGCGACAGCAAGCAAGTGATCGTGCCCGCCACGGCCGGCGTGCTGCACAGCACACTCAACACCGGGACGTTGGCGTGACCACTGACCACTGACTACTGGACCACTGATTACTGATTACTATGAGTCTCTTACTCGACCCGTTCGACACAGCCAAACCTGAGCTAATCCCACTCGAAGTCTTGCCAGCCACCGCGGCCAGAATCGCTATCACCGCACAGACCGACCCGGACACACTTGGCGACGGCGCCATGGTCCAGTCCCTGGAGCTGAACGCCGGCGATGTCATTCTGTTCATCGGCCAGGATGACCCCGCGGAAAATGGTCTCTATCTCGTCGGCACCGAAGAGCAAGGCGCCGACCGCCTGTTGGGGGAGCCGGTCTTCGCCGATCACATCGGCCCCGGCGAAGGCATAGACGGTTATTCCAGGCAATTCAAAGTGGCGATTACGGCCGGGACGAATGCCGGCAAGACTTATTTCCTGGCCACACCGCCGCCAGCCTTATTCGAGGACGGCCCGCGGTTCTACGAGCTGAAGACCACCACGCCGCGCGTTACGGAGAGCAATTTCGACCTGACTCCGCCCGAGGTGCTGAGGATTGCCGATCCGCCCTTCGACGCTACCTATGTCTGCAAGGTCGCAATAAGCACCAACCAGGAACTGGATAGCGAAGAAGAAGGGTACCTGGGCGCAGGCCCGATCACCCTGGACGGCGAAGACTTGGAAAACGGCGACTACTACCTGCTCAAAGGCCAGACCACAACGGCCGAGAACGGGGTGTATGTGGTCAGCGCTGGCGCGCCGGCCAAAGCGCAAGCCACCGGCCTGGTGCGCGCCCGGATCACGGCCGGCACGAATGCAGGCAAACAATTCTCCGTGGACCAGGAGACCGGCGTCGTCACCAGCCTCGCCCCCGGCGTGATCGACTGACCCATCACCTATCGCCCATCGCCTATGACCATTCTCAACCCCCAAAAGACCGTCCAGGTCGGCGGCATTGAAGTCATCGTGCGCGATCTGCCCTGGCCGGTCATGAAACAATTCCTGGAGAAACTCTCGCACCAGGTCAGCGGCCTGATCGGTGGCGCCGTCGGCGCGGCCAAGGCCCAGGACGCCGCGGCGATCGGTTCCAAATTCCTGGACCAGTTGCCGTCATTGGTCTCCAACTCCACTGAGCTAGCCGAATACCTGGTCAGCCAGACGTGTGCGCTCAACGAGATAAAGGTGGAAGGTGCATGGCTGCAACAGCGCAGCAGCACAGAATTTCTAATGTTGTTGGATACGTCGTTGGAAGTCGTGTTCAACGAGGAGTTCGTGCGTCTGGGAAAAAGCGTGGCCGAGCGCGTGCAGGGGGCTTTCAGTTCGCCGATGGCGACCACGCTCTCGGCCAAGCGCTCGATTTCCTCATCTGGCAGGGATGGACCTATGCGGACACGCGTGGACTCACCTTTGCCCAACTCAAGTTCTTCTGTGACCTAGCCTGTGAGCGCCTCGAAAAAAGCGCGCCGCGCAGGCGATAGGCAACAGGCCATAGGCAAGAGGTCAAGCCGCCGCCCATCGCCTATCGCCCATCGCCTATCGCCTTCTCCAAAGCCTCTTAACGAAGTCTGGTGGTGCGCCATCAGTCCATACGGCGCCGGAGCGATCTGGACTTACCTCGATCTCACCAAAGCGAACGTCGCCGAACTCCTGACCAAGAAGCTAGGGAACTACTGGGAAGCCAACGGCTGGCGCATCGCCAAGCTGCAAGTGACGGAAATCTGACCATGCCCGGCTTAGTCCAACTCGTCATCAGCGGAGAGAACCAGCAAGCGGTCAAAGCGCTGGAAGGCGTCGGCCATGCGCTGGAAAAACTTGGGGGCGCCGGCAAGTTCGTTGAGGAACTCAAAGGCAAACTGGTGGCTGCTCTTTCAGTCGGCGCCATCGTCGAGTTCACACGTCGCTCAATCGAAGCGGCCGATGCCATCGGCAAACTCGCCCAGAAGACTGGCACAGCAATTCAGGAACTGAGCGGGCTGGGCACTGTGGCTGCCGCAGATGATGTCTCGCTCCAGGAATTGCAGATCGGGCTCAAAGGGCTCTCCGAATGGATGGTCAAGACCGGCCAGGCCGGCCGCGACACAACCGACGTGCTTTTGGAATTGGCGGATCAATTCGCTCGCATGCCTGACGGCGCCGAGAAAGTTTCCTTGGCCGTTGATCGGTTCGGCCGCGCTGGCCAGAACATGATTCCGTTCCTGAACAAAGGCAGTGAGGCAATCCGGGAGCAAGTGCGGGAAGCGGAGGAATTAGGCGCGGTCGTCGGCCCGGCGTTCGCCAAAAGCGCCGAACAATTCAATGACAACCAGCATCGCGTCGGCTTGGTGGCCCGCGGCTTCTTCAACACCATCGCGAAGGAACTTTTGCCCGCCCTGAACAAAATGTTGGAATGGTTCATCGAGTTCGCCAAACGCTCGGACAACTTCAAGCCGATCATCCAAACCATCGTCGTTGTATTCAAAGTGCTGGCCACCGCCGCGACGGCCGTCGCCGGCAGCTTTGAAGCCATCGGCGCGTTCCTGGGCCAATTTGCCGGCACACTGGCGGAAACAGGCGACCCGTTTGAAGCCTGGCGCGTTGGCGCCCTGGCAGCCACCGAGGCGCTTGATCGGATGGACGAAGTGTTTGCTTCCATCAACTCAAAGGTCGAGGAAGCGGATGGGAAAGCGCGCGGAGAGAAAGGCGCTCCGGCTGCCGGATCAATGTTGGAGACCCAGCAGAAACTACTCGCGGACGCTCAGGCCCGCGCGGCCCGGATCGCAGGCGATTCCACATCGAGCCAAACGGCCCGGAACCGCGGATTGGTTGCCAGTTACCAGGAGCAGCTCCAAATCATCAAACGCATCCAGGATGAACTGAACAAACGCGCTCAAATCGAGTTTGTGGCCACCGACGAGGGCGTGCTGGTGTCGCAGGAATATCTGGCCATCCAGGCCGACGTGTTAGCGATGCAAAAGCAGCGCGCCGAGATCATGCAAAAACTGCACGACATTGATTCCGAAACGGCCTTCATGACCCGGATGCGGGACAACCTTCAGTCCCTCGCGGATTCCTGGGGCAGCTTCGCCCGCAACGCTGCCGATGCTCTCACGAACAGCATCCAGACCGGCGTCAACGGTGTGACTGACGCAATCGTCGATGCCATCTATATGACAAAGACCTGGGCGCAGGTATTCCAACAAGTTGGCCGCGCTATCATCACCGAACTGATCCGCGTCGTCGTGCAGTGGATCGTCCAAATGACGATCGTGCGCGCACTACAGAAACTGTTCCACACCGAGCAACAGGTCCAGGCCGTACAACGCGCGGCCGCCGAAGCGCCCGGCGCCGCGCTGGCGTCCACCGCGTCCTACGGCGCGGCCGCAATCATCGGCGCTGTCGCGCTTGCGGCGATCCTTGCGCTGGCACTGGCCTCTGCCTTTGGCGCGTTCGCCGAAGGCGGCGTCGTGCGTGGCGGCGAACAACTCATCCGCGTCAACGAACGCGGCCAGGAAGCGATCCTCAACGCGCAAGCCCTGAGCAACGTTGGTGAAGGGTTCGTGAGCGCGCTCAACGCCGGCCTGCCCGTCCAACAAGCCGCCGCCGTCAGTTCCGCGGCGCCGTCCATCAAGAACAATCAGCAAGTGACCGTGGCCGTGTTCAACGACCAGGCGAAGATGGCCGACTGGCTCAGAAACCAGGAAGGCCAGAGCGTCATCGTGGACGTCGTCAAAGCCAACCTCCACAACATCACCGGAAGATCATGAAGCGAAAAGCAACAGGAAGAGTTTTACGCGAATTGGCGCGAATTAGCGCAAATTCGCGTAAAGCAGCCCTCATCTTCTATCTCCTATCTGCCATCTCCTCCGCGCATGCGGCGACTGTCACCGGCACAATCCAAAACGCCACCGGCACAGGCTACGCCGCCCGGCTCAGCTTCGTGCCCCTGTCCAATCCGCAGGTGCTGACCACCAACCTTCTCAGCGGCCAGGTCATCAACAAAACCTGCGCAGCCAACGGCACGTTCACCATCACGCTTCAGCAAGGCGATTACCGCATCCAGATCGACAACGCCGATCGGTTCCTGATCTCCGTGCCGAACAACACGAATACCTATCAGCTCACCGCTCTGATCACGCAGACGTTGCTCTACCAATTCAAGTTCCCGTACCTGCCGATGGACCTGAACGGTTACACCAACTCGATCACCAACCTGCTTACGCTTTCCGCCAGCAACGGCATCTTCAGCCTGAGCCTGCGCATCCCACGCCTCACCCAGACCCAACGCGACGCCTACACGGCAACCAACGGCCTGGTTATTTTGAACACGACCAGCGGCGCGCTCAATTTCTACGACGGCACAAACTGGGTGGCCCTGGGCACAGGCGCCGGCTCCGTGACCAGCGTGGGGCTAACAGTGCCCTCCTGGCTATCGGTCAGCGGCAGTCCAGTGACCACAACCGGCTCCTTTGTAGTCACCGCGGCCGGTGGCCAAACCGCCAACCAGGTGCTCGCCACGCCGGATGGCACGGCTGGTGGGCTCGCGCCACGCGCCCTCGTCGCCGCTGACATCCCGTCGCTTGACGCCGCCAAGATCGGCAGCGGTACGATCGCTGCGGCACGGATGCCTGCGCTGACAGGCGACGTGACGACCTCAGCCGGGGCAGTGGCGACCACAATCGCGAACGATTCGGTAACCTACGCAAAGCTACAAAACGTCAGCGCCACACAACGCGCTCTTGGTCGGAATACCGCAGGCTCCGGCGATGCTGAGGAAATCACTGGAAGTCAATTGTTGGACTGGATAGGCAGCACACGCGGGTCGGTTCTTTACCGGGGCGCAAGCGGCTGGGCAATCCTATCGCCTGGGACTGCTGGTTACCCGCTCACATCAGGCGGCGCGGGGGCTGATCCTTCCTACTCAGCTCCCAGCTTCGTTGGCATCTACCGCGATCAGGCCATCGAGGCTGGCGCGATGTTTGCCGGGCCGACGGCCGCGACTACTGGCACCTACACGAACACAGTCAACGACACGCTCAGCGACTCATGGACGTTCGCTGATGCCGCGACGCAGAGCACGCGATTCAGTCTCACGTTTCCCGACGTGTGGGACGTAGGCATCGTCAAGCTGAAGCTGTATGTGGTGTGCGATTCGACTAATTCGTCGGGTATCACGAACCTCGTGTGGGGCGCTAAAGCGGGGTCGCTCGCGCCGGGCGAGGCGGCAACGAACGCGATCTTCGGGACACAGGTTTTTGTCACCAACGGTCTCGCCACGTCCGGACAAGTGATGCAGGTGTTCACGTCGCCCGCGATCACGGTCAGCGGCTCGCCTGCGGTTGGCGATAGCATCTGGTTCGACATCTCGCGCCAGGGTTCAAATGCGTCAGACACCTGGACCAACACTCCGGTTCGTCTGCTGAAGGCCAGGGTTCAATGGCTGGAAAGTTCGACCGCACCTGCATCATGGTAAAGCAACTCGCACTCGCCGCATTGCTCGGGTCCATGCTGTTTGTCGAAGCACAAATGGCAACCGCTCCATGTCGGAGGAAAGCTTTCAGTAATAGTATCTCACCGACCAGTGTTTCACAACTAACGCATTGGTGGAAAGCCGACAGCCTCAGCCTCACCGATGGAACGAAAGTAGGCAATACCGGAACAGAATGGGTTGACCTAATTGGCGGTTTGATCGCCACCAACTCGACAGCGAATCAGAGGCCGACCTTCAAGACGGGAGTAGCGAATGGATTGCCGGGGGTTTTGTTCACCAACCTGACGTCGTTCGCGACACAAAACTCACTTCTGCTAAACTCCGCATTCACTCACACAAACGTATGGACGGTGGTAGCGGTGATCAAGGCGTCCACGACATCGGGAGAGTTTCAGGGAGGATCGATTGTCGGAGGCCCATCAGACGGATTTGCAGACCAAGATACATCAATGCTTCTGACAACACTGGCATCGGCTGGCACGCACAACTCAGTTCTGACGGGACTAGCAAGTGACAAGGGAACCGTGCTTTCGGTGTGCGCCTTGGAAAATTCAGGCAACCCATTCATGTTCCGCAACAATGTGGATCAAGGCAGCCTATCATCGCATGTAGTTCCGAGTTACCTGAACATCGGCTACCTTGGGGCGGCTGGAAACATAAACGGAAGCGGCACAGCCAACGTCCGGTTCAGCGGGTATATTTTTGAAATCCTCATTTATGACAAGGCGCTTTCAGCGGATGAACGAGCCATTTTGCAGACTTACTTTTCACGTTGGGGATTATGAAAATTCACATTGGCTTTCGTCGGAGGTTCAGGCCGTGGCACTGGCTCTTGGTTCGGCTCGGGTTTCGTAGGCATCAGCCGTGGGACGACTGGAAGGCGGTCACGAAGACGCTGTTGATCGTTTCACTGGCAAGCTGCGGTGCGGTCAACGCAGCGGTTGGACCGTTAGAGTCCAGCGTCGGGGGAGCTTGGTCTATAACACCGCTCTTTCCAGCACCGATTGACGAAAGTCGGCATCCGCGTGCATTTGCGGTTACACAATGATCCCTACGACCTTCGACTTCGGCGGCTCGATCGGCGAACTCTCCGTCGTCCTGCTTGCCGATCCGCCCGACTGGCTTCAGCCGCTCAAAAGCACCTTCACAATCCTCCAGGGCGGCGCCGTGGGCCTGAGCAATCGCGAGACGCGCCGGCCACATTCGGCCACGCTCCGCTGCCAGCTCGAGTACCAGGCCACCCGATCCGGCGCTGATGCTCGACAGCTCATTGGTGCGCTACGCAATCTCGCTGATCCTGAAAGCCTGGACGGCGAGGCCCCGGTTCTCTGCCCGTTCTGGCCGGCAGCGGTCCGCTGGATCGATCCCATTCCCACCTCCGCGCTTTACTTGGTCTGGAAAGAAGATTGGTCGCAGTGGGAGATTTACTCGAGTACACCGCCCGTCTGGCCCGATGCGGAACCCGGCGAGGTCCTGGTCGCGCCGTTGCTCTGGGGCCGGCTCGCCAAACGCGAGCATACCTGGACCTCGACTGACACACTCAGATTCGACGTTCAGTTCATCGAGGATGGCCCTGCGGGTTACGCCCTCGTGCCGCCGGCAGCCGACTTTACCGCCGGCCCACTGCCGCCGGCCGGCTACTCGACTGCGCCCAGGCTGTTGCCGTACCGCGCCAACTTCGTCGGGATCGAAGATTCGGTTGCGCTCAATTTGCTCCGTGAAAGCATCGGCTTCGGACGTCAGCAAGCGCAGACCTTTTATCCGCAGGCAGCACACCGGGCATTCAAACTGCCGTACTTCCTGGACGGGCAATCGGCCGCATTCCAGTTCTTGCGCTTCTTTCTCGAGTACGCCAGCGCATCGTTCTGGACACCTGGCTGGATGAGCGCCGCGCAGCTCACCGCCGACGTGGCCGCCGCCGACACCATCCTCCAGGTCGCCGACATCAACAGTCTGAAAGTCGGCGATTACATCGCGCTCCTCGATAGTGGGGCAGGCATCCTGCCTGCCATCGTGTCGGCGTTAGACGACACAACCGTCACACTCCTGGCCGCGATCGGGGCAGACTACTCACGCGCAGACACCATCGTCACCCCGCTGCTCCTGGTTCGCCTGGACAAACCCACGCTCCAGATCGACTGGCAAAATCCACACGCGGCCGCCGCGACACTGCAATTGATCGAGCTGCCGGCTGAATACGCGCCAGCGACCGGCGAAACGATCGGGGAAACACTCGGCCAACTCACTCAGCGTTGTTACCTCTACGAATTCACCCACGACCTGGGCGGCGAGACGATCACCGATCGCTACACCAGCTACGAGACGGACGTGACACTGGGCGATGACATCTACGCGGCCGCCAGGATCGAGCACGGCGACATCCAGCAAGGCATCGCGCTCGAACAAGACGCAGTGCAGGTGACAGCCTTCCTCCGTAGCAGCGCTGGTGACAGCGCGGCTGTCTGTTCACCCTTGCTCCTATTCGCCACGCTGAAGATGGAAGCGCCATTGAAGCTGACAATCCGCCAGGGTAGCACGGGCGTCCCTCCTGTCGTCACTGACGCAGAGGTTCTCTTCACCGGCGAGATTGCATCAGTGAAACTCCAGGGCGCGAAGATCGCGGCCAAAGCCGTCACTGCCAGCACAGTGTTCGATCGCAAGATACCGCGCTTCTATCTCCAGGTCCCATGCAATCATGCGTTGTTTTCCCCCGGCTGCGGCCTGGACAAGGACGATTGGCAGTTCACTGCTCAGGTTCTCTCGGCGCCTTCAGCGGCTTACCCGTTTGCCCTGGCGTTGCATTCCCTGGCCGGGCCGTCCGTGGACTTTGCCGAGCATTGGTTTTCCGGTGGCTGGATTGAGTTCGGTACCGGCGCCGCGCTACAGCGCCGCGCCATTCTCAACAGCACGGACGTAGTCGTCGGCGCTTTGACGGTGTGGCTCAACCGGCCGTTCGATCCATTGCCCGAGGCCGAGGACGACGTCGCGCTTTGGCCCGGCTGCGATCTGCGCGCCGAGACGTGCCAGGCCAAGTTTGACAATTATCTGAACTTCGGCGGTCATCCCTTCCTGCCCGCCGCCAACCCGAGCCTGGTCAAGCTCAGCCAACCCGTGGCGGGAGGGAAAAAATGAACACAGGCGATGGGCAAGAGGCAATAGGTGATAGGCCTTCAACATGGTTCAACACCTCCGATCGCATTACAGCCCTCGAACGCGAGGCAAAACGCTGGCTCGGCACGCCGTTCTTCCCAAATTCCAACATGCCAGGCCCGCGCGGTGGTGTGAGTTGCCAGAAGCTTGTGTCCGAGATCTACCGCGGCGCCGGCTTCTGCGACGTACCGGTACCGGAGGTGCCCATGGCCCACGCCCGGTTCAGCCGCAGAAGTCTAATGCTGGAGTTCCTGGACACTCGCCCGGAATTTGAGCGCCTGGAGATCAGTGGCCCGGTCCCCGGCGATCTGCTCGGCTTCCAGATCTACCGCACGATCCATCACATGGGGTGCGCCCTTACTGGAGGCATGTTTATCCACGCCCTGGACGGCATGGGCACGATCATCAGCAGCTTGTCCGATGCAACCTGGTCCAGCCGCCTTGCGGCCGTCTGGCGGCCGCTGGACGGGGAGTTTATCTGATCATCATGACGCGCCGCGACAAGTGCTACTTCATGGGCAGGCGGGCGTCACTTCTCACGCCACAGCAAGCTGCCGTCGCCTGGGCAACACTTGCGCGTCGGCTTGATGCAATGGGTGATATGGACCTACCCAAATTCCGGGATCTACTCGCCACGATTCGGGCTGCAACAATCGCTGCCAAACAACCCCCAACCCACAACCTGCAACCAGCCACCGACAAAGCGTGAGCAAATCCGCCAAACCCAATCTGCCGGCGGACGATCCCGATCCAGCCAACATCGGCGAAGCCGACCTCTCCACCAACGAAGCCGGCACGGTGGTCCCCTGGGGCTGCGGCGAGTTCAAGGTCGCCCTGCGCTGGATCAGTCCGGCCTACAATCAATTCACGCGCGAAGCGCCCGACGAAAGGCCGGGGAAGAAATGAATGCTGTAGGCGAAGCGGAAATGTGGATCTGCTGTCACACCCGCAAGTGTGGCTGGGAAGGCCGTCAGGAGCAACTGCTCCAAGTACCGCATCGCGAGCTGGGACCAGGCGCGGCAAAAGGCGTCTGCCCGAAATGCGGCAGTGAGGAGTTCTACGTTCGCGAGCCAATCCCTGGGCTGTTGGACTGCGTGCGCGGAATCGTGGAGACCAACACGGCGTACATGGCAAACGTGTGTTCTGGGGACTGGTGGAAGGGCAAGCCTGAACAATTCGTCGGTGCGCTCACAACCACTATCGCCCGCAAGCTCCAGAAGCCTCAACGCCAGGTGCGCTACTGGCTCACCAAGCTAGAAGCGCATGGAGTGCTCATTGCCCATCGCACGCGCGGCGGCTGCTCGAGCTGGTACCCGGCGCGTAAATCGTAAATCGCAAATCGCAAATCCACTATGGGCAAAGGCAAAGGCGACAGCGGCAAAGCTCACGACTACTTCGGCTCGATCGCCGGCGTTGTCTGCGCCGGCCCTGTGGACGAGCTGGTCGCTGTCATCATCGACGGCAAACTCGCCTGGCCGGCCGCACCCATCTGGATCGCAGACCACGATTACGCCGTCGGCGACCTGGTCCATTACGCCTTCCGCGTCTGGCGCTGCACCTCGGCCCATACTTCGGACTCCGGCAACGCCCCGCCTGATCCAACCAAATGGACAAGCTATAGCGTCGCCCGCGCGGACCAGCCCAACCCATACCCATTCAGCATCGAGAATTGGGGCCAGGCATATCTGTATTGGGGCACTGCCGACCAGGTGTTGCAAGGCCCGGACTCAATCCCGGCTCCGATCGCGACCGCTTCCCGCGCGCGGCACTCTTCTGTCGCGCGCCTAGTCACAGGAACGCCACACGGTCTGACCACCGGCCAGCATGTGAAGATCAGCGGCTTTACCGGGGCAGGGGTGGGTTACAACGTTCCTGACGTGATTGTGGAGGTGATCGACAGCACGACCCTGGCCTATAATAATAGCGGCCCGAACCAGGGCACGTCAGCCGACACCAATGGCCTCATCACTCCGATCGTGGTCGAAACCGGTGAGACGGTGCTGCTCGCAAACGGACATCCGCCCTATCGCCACCAGGCCGTACTGGTCCTCAAGGATTTTCTGTTCGGCCGCGAGCGCACCACTGCTCCCAATGTCGAGGTGGTCGTCCGCCGCGAGCCAAATCAAACCGTGATCGACGGCGATGCGGCCGCGCTCGATGCCGACGGCCAGGCCAACCCCAAATGCGTCGAAGCCGATCTGCTGTCCGATCCGGTCTTCGGCCTGGCGCAGGCAGATTCGTTCTGCGACGCCATAACCTGGCAAGCGCTGGCGGATGAGCTGGGCGACGATTCCGCGCGCACTTACATCTCACCTGTGTTGGACCGCGCACAGACTGCCCGATCGCTCCTGGCCAATCTCCTCGCTTACTACGACGGCTGGGCCAGGTTCAACATCGCCGGCGCCGTCGAAGCCGGTCATTTCCTCCATGACGCAGCTCCGCCGGCATTCACGGCCGCCACAACGATTGACTACCATGACCTGGTCGAAGAGATCGCCTGGGACGCCAACGGCTGGCCGGATACAGCGAACCAGACCTATTTGCGGTTCAACAACCGCGATCGCGCGTTCAAGTCCGACTCCGCGCCCTATGTCAGTTCGTGGAACATGGCTGTGACAGGCGATCCGCGCCCGTTGAACATCGAGCGCCCATTCATCACGCGGCCGCAACAGGCCAGCACGCATGCGGCGGAATGGGGCAAGGTCGCCGCCGAGCCTGGCATCGCCGGCACCCTCGCCGTTCGGGCCGAGAAAGCCGCCAGCATCAAGCCTGGTGATCTATTCTTACTGACTCATGACGCAGTGGCGATGTCAGTCGTCTGTCGTTGCACGCAGAAGACCCTTGCCAAACCTCCAGCCGGCCGTGTGACGATGCGTTTCCAGAGCGAGCGCGCGATTGCCCAGATTCCTTACCAACCCACGCGCGCTGAACCAGGCGGCTCTGCGTTTCCGTTGCCCGAGGAAATCGAAATGTTCCAGATCGTGCAGCCGCCTCCTGCTCTAGTTGGCGGGACGGATTTCCAGATTGTGATCCTGGCCGCGCGATCTTCGGCCGTGACGATCGGCTTGCGCCCATGGCTCAGGCGTGATGATGCCGATCTGTTCTTCCAACTCGGCGAGCAACGGCAATGGGCGGTGTATGGCACGCTGCACCAGGACTACGACCTGCCTGCGCCGAGCGCAACCGCCTCGCGCGAACGGGCTGACGATGCGGCCACCATCGTCACTGGCGCCGCGCACGGCCTTAGCAGCGGGCAACACGTCCAGATCACCGGCCTTGGCGGCGCTGATTACGACGCCGCGGACGTTGTGGTCACTGTGGTGGACGCCACGACGTTCACCTATCCGAGTGTCGGGGCGGACGAGAGCCCCACAGCCGACACCGACGGCACAGTGATCCCGTTGGACGACGACGATTCGGAGACCCTCCAGATGGATCTGGATCCGCGCATCCGGCAGCCCGACCTGGACAAGATCAGCCAGACCCAGACCGCCGACGCCGTCAACGACGCCAACCTATTGGTCTGTGTGTTCGACGCGGCTGATGCGACCCAATTCGAGATCATGGCCCTGAAGGCCATTCGCCTCGATGCAGACGTGTACAAGCTCCAGGTTCGGCGCGGTCGATTCGGCATCGGCAAACGAGCCTTCAGCACCGACGATCGGATGTTCATCCTGTTCCGCGGCGACCTTGTGCCTTACACAGCCGACAAATTTGCCTCCTACGCGCAGACTGGAGCCATAGCCACCCTCCGATTGCAGAGTTTCAACGCCGCCGGCGAGGCGGATCTATCTGACCCGGACATCTGTCCCGACACCGAGTTCACCTTCAGCGATCCCTACGCTCCATCCGCAACATGGCAGATCCTGCTGGTCAACGGCGCTGACCTCACCGACTTCACCACAAGCTACCTGCCGACTGACGAGTTCGAATTCACATTCGAACTGCGGGACGCAAACGCCGATCTTGTGGATGCGCGCCTGGTCGCCCGCCTGGGCTCTGTGGAATTGCCCCCCATTTGGCATGATGCTTTCCCACCGTCGGGAACCAAGGTGGGATCGACAGGCAAGTTTAGCCTGCCGACTGACGGCGAATGGAGAATCCTGCTCGTCATCCGCGACCTGGCCAATCGCGTTATCGAAGTGCCCCTCACGCCGGTCGGCGGCGGGGATGAAGTGACACTGTTGATTCTGACCAGCGCCGGCACGGTCGCGACGCCTATCGCCATGCCCCATGGCGGCACTTACACTGCCTACCCGAAATCGGTGGCCCTTACCTGCAGTACCGCAGGCGCGACGATCGAGTATCAAATCATGGCGTTGTATGCGGCCGTTGGCGGAGGATGGCTGACCTATTCTGGGCCGATCAGCGTGGCACGGAACCGGACCCTCTATGCCAGGGCGACGAAGGTTGGAATGACCGACAGCTCGATCATCGCCGAGCACTACAGCTACGAGTCAGAAGGCGGAGGAGGAGGAAAGTATCTGCCATGATCCTGAAGCCAAGCAGCCCTATAGCGCCTCACGGGCAGCCTCCCGGCAGCATGGCTGCATTGGGGATCAGATTACCCTTTCCAACGGACCGGCAGCCGCTACACATTTGCGGGTGTGCCAAAGCGACACCGCGACCCTTTGCAGTTATTTCGTGCACCCTTTGCAATCATTTCGCGCCGCTACAATACGCCGGCCGACTGAAGACGATTCCGAGGGTCATGGCTCTAATTTCGGTTCGCATTCGATAATTGAATACGCACCACGGCGTAAACCAAAAACTCGGGAACGCGGAACC
>Ga0068863_100000400_pt1 | contig 44170 bp, 41 predicted proteins | sample KBSSwiS62_FD_66596 | JGI IMG/M metagenome (GOLD analysis project Ga0068863, IMG submission 66596) | Switchgrass rhizosphere microbial communities from Kellogg Biological Station, Michigan, USA - KBS Switchgrass S6-2 | ecosystem: Host-associated > Plants > Roots > Rhizosphere > Soil ... | reverse complement strand
ACAAAAACTCGTCAAACGCCTCGAACACGACCTATACTATATCGAAAACTGGTCTCCATGGTTCGACCTCTACATCCTCGCCAAAACCGCAGCCACCGTCCTCTCCCATAAATCCGCATATTAAACACGTAGCGGCCGGCGCACGTCCGGCGGGCGGATTGCTCTCACCGTCACGCACCACCGGGCCGCTCACGCGGGGGCGACCGCCGTTCACGGCATCCGGCGCCATCGCTCCATCGCGGCGGCGAGTTCGCTTCGCTCGGCATCGCGGGACCGCTCGAGCTCGACGATCTTCCTGTCCCAATCGGCGACCAGCTGCCGGCGCTTGCGGGCGAGGGCAGCTTCCTCTTTCGCCAAATGGTCGAGTTGTCTCCCGCGCTGCTCTTCGGCCGCATCAAGGGCTGCCTGGGCTTTGTCCAGTCCGGCGCGGCTCGGCCGCGGAGACGGCTTCCTACGTGCCTCGGAGGGCGCCGCCGCGGCCGGCGGCGATTGCCGCCTGGGAAGCGCCGCGACATGCTCGGCCGCAGAGCCACGCACGCGCTTGATCACTTCCCCTGGCCTGGCCAGCGCCGCGCTGATAAATGCCTCGTCCGTCACCTCCTCCGCGGCGCCGATGCGGAAAAGGTCGCGGTCGCTGCCCCATGCGTCGAGAGCCGCCTTGCGGCTCGGCGCGGCAACATAGGCGTCATGAAAGCCGATGGCGGTGCGAAAGACCTTCAGCCTCCTTGGCATCGCGAGCTCAGCCCTTCAACCGAACGCCGGAAGCTTGATGTCGTTGCGGCGCGTTCGCGGTCGTTGCGCATGTCGCGCGCCCCAAGGGCTTCTAAAGAGGATCGATTGCGAGTCACGATCATGCTGCCACTGCCTCGCTCAGGAACAGCGCCTGTCCGATCGCCGCCCTCACCGTCGCGATCTGAAAAGGCTTGGTAATCAGGAAGGCAGGCTCGGGCCGCTTCCCGGTCAGAAGCCGTTCCGGAAAGGCGGTGATGAAAACCACCGGGACACGGAAATCGGCGAGAATGTCGTGCACCGCTTCGAGCCCGCAACTCGAATCGGCCAGTTGAATGTCCGCGAGCACCAGGGCCGGACGGTGGGCTCGTGCCATGGCGACCGCGCGGTCATGCGTGGCGGCGATCCCGGTAACGCTATGCCCGAGATCGGCCAGGAGATCCTCGAGGTCCATTGCGATCATCGGCTCATCCTCGATGATCAGCGTCGGGGCAGGGGGCTGACGTTCGAGCCTCATTACGGCCTCATCCGCCAACTGCTCGACCTCCTGCCGATCACAGTTCATCAGCAACCCCGCGTCTTCGGGCGTGAAGCCCTCCATCGCGGTCAGCAACAGGGCCTGGCGCCAGCCTGGCAGGAGCGCCTTGCTCGACGAAACGAACCGGTCCGACGCCTCCAGCCTTTCAAGCAGCCTTCCGTACAGCGCCAGCCGCGGATCGACATCGCGCGCGAACTCGCGTGGGGCGGCGGCGATCGCCTCAAGCGTGGCCCGTACCAGTGCATCGCCGGCGGCCTGCGATCCCGTCACCGCGCGGGCGTAACGCCGCAGGAAAGGAATATGCGGGGCCAAATCCTGTCCGAGGGGCATCCCGACTTACTTTCCGCCGTGGGTATTGGAGTGAGCGCTTGCCTTGTCGTCCTGGCCCCGAACCGTTGCTGTCGCCTTGGACGGATCGTCGATCTGGTCCCGACGTGACCTGCGCGTCGCGCGCTTGAGGTCGGTGCCGGTGTCCGCTGCCGCACCGGCATCGGGCACCTGTGCCGGCCGCTCGAGCGACGAAGATCCGCTTCCGGAGAGGCCCGCACCCGCGCCCGTCAGGGGAGCCGGCGAACGGAGCGACCCGCGAAGGTCGGCACCGGGGCCCGCGCCGCCGGTGCGGAGATGGCCGTCAAGCGCACCGCCCGGCCGTGATTGCGCCTCCGCCGTTGCGGGGCACATCGCCAACATGATGGCGGCAGAGGAAAGAGTGAACGTCTTCATCGGAATCCTCGAATTACAGCCCCCGGCTTCAAGCCGCCGCGGAATCGCGTTGGGCGGGATAGACGCCGGTGAGAACGGTTTCGAAGTGATCCCGGATCCGATCGTTGCAGTCGCATGCGACCGAACGGAGCCTTTCGACGTCGAGAATGAATATCCGCCGCCTGCGCGATGTGACGAGTCCGTTGAAATTGAATTGCCGTAGCGACCTGTTGATGAAGCTGCGGCCCACGCCGAGCATCTCGCCCAACTGCTCCTGGGTAATCGTGATCTCGTCGCGATCGATTCGATCGCGGGTTGCCAGGAGCCACCGCGCAAGCCGTTGGGCGATGGTATGCGAGGCGTTGCACGCCGCCGACTGGAATAGCTGCGCGACCAGGCAATCCGCATAGCGTGCCATCCAGTTCGCTAGCGTGGAGGACTGTGTCCGGCTCTGGTTCAAGGCACCCAGAGGCAGCCTGAGGAAACGGCCCCCGAATTGAACCTGGGCCCGCGCATAAGCGGGTATGCGGCCCATCGACACCATGCCTCCGATCGCGCCTTCGCGACCGACCAGCGCGGCATCGACCATGTGGTTGGCGTCGGATGCCGCCACGAAGGAGGCCGCCGCCTGGCCGAGGGGAAACCAAGCATAATGAACGTCGCTGCCCGCTTCCTGCAAAATCCTCCCGGCGGCACATTCGTGGACGGTCAGTGACGGTAGCAGCAGGCCGAGGTCCTCCGGCCTCAGCATGGCCAATAATCGGTTGTGTGCGGCGGTTTCCCGGTCGATCATCCTTCGCTCCAATTTTGGAGTTCCAAACGTTCCACCACCGTACATGTTCAGCCGCCGGGCTTCCGGCGCCAAAAAAATTTGCTGAGCGTAACGAAATCAATAGCTTGCTTGAAGAGACGGATTTTGTGGGTTGTGATGCGGCTCGGAAGCCGGGAGATTCCTTGATGAGCGACGACGTACTGACCTTTGTCGAAGGCCGGACCGGGCGTATCCGGCTCAATCGGCCCAAGGCCATCCACGCGCTGACCCTTCCGATGTGCACGGCGATTATCGCGGCCTTGCTCGATTGGACGAAGGATGACGCGGTCGATCTGGTGATGATCGACCACGCGGAAGGCCGGGGCTTCTGCGCTGGCGGTGACATCCGTGCGCTGGCCGAGAGTGCGGCGGGCGACGGCTCGGTGGCGCGCGCCTTCTTCCATGAGGAATATCGGCTCAACCATCTGCTGTTCACTTATGCCAAGCCGACCATCGCTTTCATGGACGGAATCACGATGGGAGGTGGTGTCGGGCTTTCCCAGCCATGCGCGTTCCGCATCGTCACCGATCGGACGAGCTATGCGATGCCCGAGACGGGTATCGGCCTCTTCACCGATATCGGGGCTGGCCGCTACCTGTCGCGGATGCCTGGACGTATCGGCCGATATGCCGGGCTGACCGGCGCGCGGCTGAGCGGGGCGGAGTGTCTGGCTCTCTCGCTGGGAACGCATTATGTCGGTAGCGAGGACGTCGATCACCTGAAGGCGGCGATCCTCGGCAATCCCGCCAATCTGGATGCGGCATTGCGCAGTGCCGTCGCCGCCCTGCCGCCAGCGCCCATCCTAGACAGGAGGGCCGATATCGACCGGCTGTTCGTGTCCGATCGCTTCGAAGATATCCTCGCCGCGCTGCTCGATAATGGCGGCGACTGGGCGCTGGCGACACTTGCGACCCTGCAAACGAAATCCCCGCAAAGCTGCAAGGTGGTCCTTCGCCTGCTGGCAGAGGCGAGCCGGATCGATGACTTCGCCGAAGAGATGAAGCTGGAATATGCCGTCGCCGTACATGTTATCGCCCGCCCCGATTTCGTGGAGGGCGTCAGGGCCCTGATCGTCGACAAGGACAACAAGCCGCACTGGAAACCGCCCGCCGCCGCCGCGGTGAGCGATGCGGACATAGAAGCGATCTTCACCCCGCTGCCCGCCGACGAGGCGTGGACGCCACTATCGCAGTGAAAGGATGGACCATGGCCTACGAAACGATTCTCGTCGAAGCCAGGGGAGCGGTCACGCTGATCCGGCTCAACCGCCCCGAGGCTCTCAACGCGCTCAACACGCAGGTCATGGAGGATCTGATCGGAGCGTTCGCCGAATTCGATGCTGATACCGAACAGCGCTGCGCAATCGTCATCGGCAGCGACAAGGCCTTCGCGGCGGGAGCCGACATCAAGCAGATGCAGTCCAAGGGCTTTTCCGCCATGTACGCGGAGAATTTCTTTGCCGGTTTCGATCATGTGACGCGCACCCGTAAACCGTGGATCGCCGCCGTTTCGGGTTTCGCGCTCGGCGGCGGCTGCGAACTGGCGATGATGGCCGACATCCTGATCGCGGCGGACAATGCCAAATTCGGTCAGCCCGAGATCAAGCTGGGTATCGCTCCGGGGATGGGTGGCTCGCAGCGGCTGACACGTGCGATCGGAAAGTCAAAGGCGATGGACATGTGCCTGACCGGAAGGCTGATGGATGCCGCCGAAGCCGAGAGAGCCAATCTGTGCAGCAAGGTCGTGCCGCTCGCCGACCTTCTCGATGAGGCGCTCGACCTGGCGCAGACGATCGCCTCGATGCCGCCGCTTGCCGCTATCGCCAACAAGGAGCTGGTCAACGCCGCCTTCGAGACCGGGCTGGGCACCGGCATTCTGTTCGAGCGCAGGTTATTTGCCGGTCTGTGCGCAACCGAGGACAAGGCCGAAGGGATGAGTGCCTTTGTCGAGAAGCGGGCAGGCGCCTGGCAGGGGAGGTGAGCGACGGCTCAATGCACGGGCGCGTCGAACTGCAGACGCGCGAGCCGGGCGTAAAGCCCCTCGCGCGCGCTCAATTCCTGGTGGCTTCCCTGCTCGACGATCTGGCCATGATCCATGACGAGCACGCGGTCCGCGGCTCGCACGGTGGCCAGCCGGTGCGCGATCACGATGGTCGTGCGCCCCTTCATTAACTTTTGCAGGGCGTCCTGGACAAGGCGCTCCGACTCGGCGTCGAGCGCTGATGTCGCTTCGTCGAGAAGCAGCAGAGGGGCATCCCGCAGCAATGCGCGGGCGATGGCTATCCGCTGGCGCTGGCCGCCCGAGAGGCGCGCGCCCGCCTCTCCAAGGAAGCTGTCAAGTCCGTCCGGAAGAGCGCGCAGAAACCCCGCGGCATTGGCCGCCTCGGCGGCCGCCCAGATCGCCGCATCGTCGGCATCCCACCGTCCGTAGCGCAGATTGTCCCGCGCGGATGCGGCGAAAATCACCGTTTCCTGGGGAACGACCGCGAGCCGCGCGCGGACTTCGGCCGGGTCGGCGTCCGGCAGTGGCACGCCGTCGAGCCGGATTACGCCCGCCTCGGGGTCGTAGAAACGCTGGGCGAGCTGGAGGATCGTCGACTTGCCGGCGCCCGACGGGCCGACGACCGCGACGAGTTCGCCCCGGTCGACGGTGAAGCTCACGCCATCGATCGCAATCGCTTCGGGCCGCGTGGGGTAGCGGAAGCGCACTTGATCGAATTCGAGCCGGCCGATGGCAGGTCGCGGCAGCGCGACCGGGCGAACGGGAGCGCGGATTTCGGGCTCGGCCGACAACAGCTCGGAGAGCCGTGCAGCGGCGCCCGCCGCGCGTACGATGTCGCCATAAACCTCTGCCAGTGCGCCGAACGCTCCCGCGACGAGCCCGCCGGTGAGGATGAATGCGGCGATAGAGCCGCCCGAGAGGCGCCCGGCTGCGACGTCGACCGCGCCTTGCCACATGACCATCGTGATGGCCCCGAAAATCGCGGCCATGATCAGCGCGGTCATGATCGCGCGGGTGAGGATCCGGCGACGTGCTGTGGCGAAGCTCCTGCTGACGACTCCGCCGAAGCGAGCGGCCTCGCGTTGTTCCTGCCCGAAGCTCTGCACGATCTTCATTGCGCCCAGCGTTTCGGCCACGGTCGCCCCGACGTCGGCAATCCTGTCCTGCGTGCTGCGCGAAAGTCTGCGCAGCCGGCGGCCCATCAGGACCATCGGCAGCATTACCAGCGGAATGCCGAGCAGGAGCATTGCCGCGAGCTTCGGCGCGATCGCGAACAGATAGAGGATCCCGCCGATGCCGAGCACTATGTTACGCAGCGCTACGGAGATGGTCGTGCCGACCACCTGCTCGATGATCGCGGTGTCCGCGGTAAGCCGCGAGGCTATTTCCGACGGGCTGTTCTCTTCGAAGAAGCGCGGTGCGAGCCGGAGCAGATTTTGCTGGACCGCGATACGAACGTCGGCGACCACGCGCTCTCCCATCCAGGAGACGAAATAGAAGCGAAATGCCGTGGCAACCGCCAGCACCACCACGATCATGAGCAGATAGCGAAAATATGGGCCGACATCGCCGCCCGAGGCGATGAAGCCCTTGTCGATTACCATCTGAAAACCGCGAGGAATCGAAAGAGTAGCGGCGGAGGCGGCGATAAGTGCGAGCAGCGCGGCGGCGATGCGGCCGGGATAGGCCCGAGCGAAGCGCCAGATCATCGCGAGCTCGCCGACCTTCTTGTTTCCTGCGGCGGAATTTTCGCTGGTTGCTGCCATGGTGCCGCCCCTAGCAAGTTGGACGGGGCGGCTCAATGACTGGCGCAAGGGCTGGTCCGCAACCATATGGCAGCGGGCAAGGTATAGACTGCGGGTCCGCTTGCAGCCTTCGCGTTGCGTGACGCGTCCGTTCGGACGTAAGGAATGAACAGCGTCCTGGGGCGCCGGAGATTGGCATGCTGTATAATGCGTACGAGTTTCAACGGACGGTTCTTTCGGCGGCCAGCGCATGGGCTGATGTGAGCTCGCAATGGCTGCAAAATCCCTTCAATCCGCTGGCCTACAGCAATGTGGCGCCGATCATGGCGTCGGGCCTCGACGTGTTCGCTCATGCTTCGGCATCTCGGGGCAAGCCCGATTTCGGTTTCACCGATGTGGAGGTGAACGGGGCGAACGTGCCGGTGACCGAAGAGATCATCCTTCGCAAGCGGTTCGGCCAACTCAAACGCTTTCGTCGCAAAGGCGTCGCTGGACAGCCGAAATTGCTGATCGTGGCGCCGATGTCGGGCCATTATGCCACGCTGTTGCGGGGGACGGTGGAGCGTATGCTGCCGCGTCACGACGTCTATATCACCGACTGGCGCGACGCGAAGCTGATCCCGCTGGATGAGGGCAGGTTCGATCTCGACGATTACATCGATTATATCATAGAGTTTCTCGAAAAGCTCGGGCCGGGCACGCACATGCTTGCGGTGTGTCAGCCTACGGTGCCGGCCTATGCCGCCACGGCGATAATGTGTGCGGACAATAATCCGTGTCGCCCCTCGACGCTGACGATGATGGGAGGCCCCATCGATACGCGCGAGGCGCCTACCGTCGTCAACACCGTCGCCACCCAGCGACCGCTCGCCTGGTTTGAGCAGAATGTCATCCATACCGTGCCGATCTTCTATCCTGGCTCGGGGCGGCGGGTTTATCCGGGCTTTCTCCAGCTGAGCGGCTTCATGGCGATGAATCTGGGCAATCACCTCGTCAGTCACTGGGGCATGTTCAGGCATTTGGTCGATGGAGACGAGGAGAGCGCTGCCGCCACCAAGTCCTTCTATCAGGAATATCGCTCGGTCTGCGACATGACTGCCGAATTCTATCTCCAGACGATCGATCAGGTCTTTCAGCGGCACCTGCTGCCTCGGGGAGAGCTCATGCATCGAGGCCGGCTGATCGAACCTGGCGCGATCACCGATGTTGGGCTCCTGGCGATCGAGGGGGAGCGCGACGACATATCCGGGCTCGGGCAGACGAAGGCCGCACTGGCGCTCGCCAGCGGGCTGCCTGACACGAACAAGAAATATGTGATTGCGGAGAAGGTCGGCCACTATGGCATCTTCAACGGTCGTCGCTGGCGGGAGAATATCGCGCCCGTGGTCGATGACTGGATTGCCGCTCATGCCGGCTAGCAGGCCGGCGCTTATCTCGATCATGGTGTTGGCGCTGGCTGGCGCATCGCCGGTCGCGGCGCAGGGTACAGCGTCGGTCGGCGAAGCGGTGGCCGCGGCGCAGCAGGCCGTTGCGCAGGACGATTGTGTCGGCGTACTCCGCGCGCTCGATCCGGTTGTTGCCGGCCTCGCCTCCAGCCCCGAGCGGTTGAACATTCAGCGCATGCGCATGTTGTGCCTAGGTTCCGCAGGACGAGCCGCGGAGTTGCCCGCCGTCCAGGCCGAATTGGCACGTGCCACGCCGCGCGACGGGGTGGTGCGCGCGTTCGGTGCATTGATCGCGGCGGATGAGGATCGCTTCGCCGATGCCGCCGACGACATCGCGTTCGTAGCGACCACGTCGCCGGATGCTCTGGCGATTTTCCAGGGCGCGGTCATTCGCGAGATCGCCGTCCGCTTGACGGGGGGGGCCGGCCGGCCCGCGCGCAATCGGATGATGATCGCTCTGACCCGCGCCGATTGGGAGCCGTCGGACCTTCCCGAACTCAAGGTCAACTTCGCCGCGCAGGCAATCGAGGCGCTTGTCGGGCAGGGCGAGATCGACGAGGCGGAGGCGTTGCTCGATCGGGTCGACCGGCCCGAACAGCTTTGGGCGATGATGATCGATCGCCACTATGCAAGGTTGTGGCCGGCGATCGAAGCGCTGATGGGGCCGGAGGGGAGCGCCTCGGTCGATCGCTTCGCGCGCGAAAGGCTCGGGCGGCTCGGTGACGCGCCGGATTCGGATTCGGCGCTGCGCGACGCAGCCAACGCGATGCTGCTCCTCGGGCGCTATCAGGATGTTCTCGATCTCACCGACCGGGTGCAGATCGGCGATACCATGAGCCGCGACGCGGTCTTCGCAATGCTCCATCGCGCGCGGGCGATGGCGGCGCTGCGGCGGGTCGACGATGTCGACCGGCTTTACGCCCCCTTTCTGGAAGTCGATCTGAATCGGGCGCCGGCCGCGGCGACCGCCCTTATCAGCTATGCCGAATTTCTGGACGAAATCGGCCGTTCGGCGCGGGCTCTGGATGTGGCGCGCAAGACCCGCGCCGATGCCGGTAGCCTGCTCAGCGACGTTGGCAGGCGTTGGTTGGACCGCACTGAGATATGTGCGTTATCGGCGCTCGGCCGGGCTGCGGATGCCAATCGAGCGGCGGATCGCCTGAAGGCGATCGCCGATCAAAATCGGCCGGCGGCGATCGAAGCGCTGCTTTGCGCGCATCGCAACGCCGAGGCGTCCGCGATCGCGCTTAAGGCGTTCGGAGACGCGGAGATCGCGGTGGATCTGCTGCTTCAGTTCCAGCCCGCCGGTGCGCTATGGGCTCCCGCTCCCTCGCGGCTGCGCGATCTGTGGATCGCCTTTCTGGCGCGCCCCGAGATCAAGGCGGCATTCGAACGCAACGGCCGCATCCTGCCGCGGAACCTCTGGCCGCGGCCCGGCCCGCGTCCGATCCCCCGCCGCCCGCTCGAAGGAGGGACGCTGGTTTGATCGGGGAGGGCGCGGCGCGAAGGCTGACCGCGCGGATCGAGCGATGGCCGGTCGCGGGCAGCTTCGTCATTGCAAGGGGGCCGAAAAGCCATGTCGATGTCGTGCTCGTCGAGATCGTCGCGGACGGGCTTATGGGCCGCGGCGAGGCGACGCCGATCTATTATCATGGCGAAACGGCCGAGAGCGTGCTTGCCGAAGTCGAGGCCGCGGCCGCTCAGATCGGGCACGGCATCGGGCGCGCCGAGTTGTTGTCCTTGATGCCGCGTGGCGCGGCGCGCAACGCGCTCGACTGCGCGCTCTGGGACCTCGAGGCCAAGATGGCAGCCCGGCCGGTTTGGTCGCTCGCCGGACTCGTTTCCCCGCGCCCGCTGCAGTCCGCCTTCACGATTTCGCTGGGCCCGCCGGCGGCGATGGAGGCGCACGCTCGTGCCGCCGCACCGATATATCCGCTGCTGAAGCTGAAGCTTGCAGGCGAGGGCGACCTCGATCGGGTCGCCGCCGTACGCCGCGGCGCGCCCGAGGCGCGGTTGATCGTCGATGCCAATGAGAGCTGGACCGGTCGCGACGTCGCCGGCGAGGCCGCCGCGCTGGCGCCGTTCGGCGTCGAACTCGTCGAACAGCCGGTGCGCGCCGGACAGGATCATCTGCTTGACGGCGTCGTTTCGCCGATCCCGCTTTGCGCCGACGAGAGCTGCCAGGATCGTGCGGATCTCTCACGATGCGTCGACCGCTATGCCGCGATCAACATCAAGCTCGACAAGGCGGGCGGGCTCACCGAAGCTTTGGCCCTCGCCGCCGAGGCCCAGGCTCTCGGCCTTGATCTGATGGTCGGCTGCATGCTGTCGACGTCGCTCGGTATCGCGCCGGCTATGCTGGCGGCGCAGCATGCACGATGGATAGACATAGACGGGCCGCTCCTCCTCGCGAGGGACCGCGATTGTCCGGTGCGTTTCGTTCGAGGCGTGGCCCAACCCCCTGACAGCAGGCTTTGGGGATGAGGTCCGCAAGCTATAGCAGCACCTCCGCCACCCTTGCCCTCGCGGCTTGCTGCGGGCGCTGGCCGAACAGGCGACGAATCGGAGCGACGAAATCCCACTCATTGAGCCAGATGCGCGCGCTGTCGGCGTCGAGACGAAGCAGCAGCAATCTCGGATCGTGCCGATCCCTGGCATACCAATCGGCGACGCGATCATTCCAGAAGCGATCGACGATTACCGGGTCGCGTTCGATCGAAAGCCTGCCATGCAGCGAGGCGAAAAGGTCATGGCCCTTGGCGCTAAAGCTCGCAATGGCCGGCCGGCCGGTCATTTCGTCGGCGACGTGACGCGCCAACTCGGCTTCGCTTGAGCTGAAGAACCACAGCGGGGCGCGCTGGTCCGCGAAAAAAGCAGTCATAGGTTGGCTGCGGCCTTCGGAAAAACCCGCGATTCCAAGCATGACGACGGGGCTGTCACGAAGCTCGCGCCAGAATCTGGCTTCAATCTCGACATCGCTCGCCATATCCGTCTCCCGATATCCCCTTTGGGAAAACGCTTGAAGCTGCGATAAGGCTGCCATCGTTTCGGCCACGGCCGGCGAAGCGAGGAACCAACGCATTTTCCGCCAGTTGCCGTAGGACCGTAAAAGGAATGGGCGCTTGACCACGACCCAAAAGCGAGACGCCGGGGTCACCCGGCGAGCGATATTGGCGGCCGCCGGCACGGCGACGGCCGCGACCTTGATCGACCCTGCATTGGACGCGACCGTTTCGAGAAGCCGGCCCACCGGCGCGACCGAGCACGTGACGCTCAAGATAAATGGTGTCGAACACCATCTGTCGCTCGATCCGCGCGTCACCCTGCTCGATGCGCTGCGCGAACATTTGCGGATGACCGGTACCAAGAAGGGCTGTGATCATGGTCAATGCGGCGCCTGTACAGTGATTGTCGAAGGGCGCAGGATCAACAGCTGCCTGTCACTTGCCGCGATGCACGACGGCGAGGCGATCACGACGATTGAAGGCCTGGGAACGCCTGAAGACCTGCATCCGCTGCAGACGGCGTTCGTCACGCATGACGGCTTTCAATGCGGCTATTGCACACCGGGCCAGATCTGCTCCGCCATGGCCATGCTCGACGAGGTGAGGCTGGGCATTCCGAGCCATGTCAGCGCCGATCTGTTCGACATAGCGCTGACCGATGACGAAATCCGCGAGCGTATGAGCGGGAATATCTGCCGCTGCGCTGCCTATCCCAACATCGTCGCGGCGATCCGCGAGGTTGCGGAAAGCGCGAAAGCATGAGGCCGTTCACCTATCACCGACCGTCAGATCCGGCCGAGGCGGCCCGTTTGGCCGCCGCCCATCCCGGCGCACGCTTCATAGCAGGAGGTACGAACCTCCTCGATCTCATGAAACTGCAGATCGAGACGCCGGGCAATCTGATCGACGTGAACCGGCTCGGCCTCGACAGGATCGAGGATACCGACGAAGGGGGGCTGAGGATCGGCGCACTCGTCCGCAATACCGATCTCGCCGCCGACCAACGGATTCGGCGGGACTATGCGGTGCTGGCCCGCGCGCTGCTTTCTGGCGCCTCGGCCCAGCTGCGCAACAAGGCGACAACCGCCGGCAATCTTCTGCAGCGGACACGCTGTTCCTATTTCTACGACACGACCAAGCCCTGCAACAGACGCACGCCCGGCCTGGGCTGCGCAGCCATTGGCGGGTTCAACCGCGGCCATGCGATCATGGGAACCAGCGAGTCGTGCATAGCGACCCATCCATCCGACATGGCTGTCGCACTGCGACTGCTCGACGCCCAGGTCGAGACGGTGCAGTCCGATGGACGGACCCGTTCGATACCGATCGCCGACTTTCATCGGCAGCCAGCGGACCGCCCGGATGTCGAAACGGCGCTGGAGCCCGCCGAACTCATCACCGGCGTCGTGTTACCGCCGCCGTTGGGCGGCCGGCACGTCTATCGCAAGGTCCGCGATCGTGCATCCTACGCTTTCGCGCTGGTATCGGTCGCCGCCGTCGTCGGTCCACAGGGTCAGCGCTTCGCTTTCGGCGGCATTGGCACAATCCCTTGGCGAAACGAGGCCGCCGAAAAGCTCGGTGCGGCCGACGCGATCGCCGCGGCGGTTACGCGCGGGGCGCGAACGACCGCGCAGAATGGCTTCAAGGTCACTTTGGTGCGCCGGACCCTGGCCTCGGTCCTGAGCGAGGCAAGGGCCGTGCCATGAAGTTCGACAGTCCCGCCGGCGCCAATCCGATCGATCGGGAGAAAGTGATCGGTCAGCCCCTCGATCGCCTCGACGGCCCCCTCAAAGTCTGCGGCGCCGCGACCTATGCTTATGAATGGCATGACCGGCCGGGCGTCGCTTATGGAGTCGTGGTGGGATCGGCCATCGCCAAGGGACGCATCCGGTCCATCGATAGCAGCGAAGTCGATCGTGCCCCCGGCGTGCTTGCCGTGGTGACGGCGGCCAATGCCGGTCCGCTCAAGAAATCCGGATCGAACGATGCGTCGCTGCTGGGAGGCCCGCACATCGAGCATTATGACCAGGCGGTCGCGCTCGTGGTGGCTGAAACCTTCGAGCAGGCGCGCGACGCGGCAAAGCTCGTCCGCGTCGATTACATCAATGAGATCGGCCGTTTCGACCTCGATGAAGAAAGGCGCAGGGCTGGGGCCGCGTCTGCCGGATCGAGCCGGCCTGCGGCCAGGGCCGGGGATTTCGAGGGCGCCTTTGCGAACGCCGCGGTGAAGCTCGACGCGGTGTACACCACACCCGATCAGAGCCACATGATGATGGAGCCTCATGCCACGCTCGCCTGGTGGGAGGGGGAAAAACTGGTTCTGCGAACATCGAGCCAGATGGTTGCCACCGGTGTTCAGGACATGGCGACGACGCTCGGTATCCCGGCGGAGAATATCCACTTCATGTCGCCTTATGTCGGGGGTGGCTTTGGCGCCAAGCTCTGGATCCGGGCCGATGCGCTGCTCGCCGCGCTGGGGTCGCGGCGCGTGGGTCGGCCGGTCAAGGTGGCGCTGGCGAGGCCGCAGATAGCCAACAACACGGTTCACCGGCCCGCGACCATCCAGCGGATCCGTCTCGGAACGGATCGGAACGGCGTGATCGAAGCGATCGCGCATGAGAGCTGGTCGGGCAATCTGCCGGGCGGCAGCACGGAGATGGCGGCGCAGCAGACCCGGCTGCTATATCGCGGCCGCAACCGGCTGATTGCGCATTATCTTGCGCATCTCGATCTGCCCGAAGGCAATTCGATGCGAGCACCGGGCGAAGCCGTCGGCATGCTCGCGCTCGAGGCGGCGATGGATGAGCTGGCCGAGATGGCCGGCGTCGATCCCGTCGAGCTGCGCATTCGCAACGACGTTAGCTATGATCCGATGGAAGGGCCGTCGCGCCCGTTCTCGAGCCGCAAATTTGTCGAGTGCCTGCAGGTCGGCGCCGAGCGCTTCGGCTGGCAGCGGCGCGATCCCGTGCCCGGCAGTCGTCGCGAGGGCCGATGGCTGATCGGAATGGGTATGGCTGCCGCCTTCCGGGGCGCGCCCGTGCAAGCGTCCGGCGCGCGAGTGAAGGTCGACGGTGAGGGCCGCGTCGTAGTCGAGACCGATATGACCGACATCGGGACTGGCAGCTATACGATCATCGGCCAGACTGCGGCGGAAATGATGGGAGTGTCACTCGATCGCGTCACGGTTCGACTGGGCGACAGCAATTTCCCCGTATCCTCCGGATCGGGCGGCCAGTTTGGCGCCAGCAGCTCGACCGCGGGCGTCTATGCTGCCTGCGTCGCGTTGCGGCGTGCCATCGCGCAGAGGGCGGGCTTCAACTCCGAGGATGCCGAATTCGCCGACGGTTGCATCGTCTCGGGCGGGCGCCGGGTGACGCTCGCCGACGCCGTCGGTGCCGATGGCCTCGCCGCCGAGGACCGGATCGAGTTCGGGAGCCTGACCAGGGACTATGCGCAGGCGACCTTCGGTGCCCACTTCGCCGAAGTCGGGGTCGATGCAGCCACGGGCGAAGTCCGGGTCCGGCGTCAATGCGGTGCCTTCGCCGCGGGGCGCATCCTCAATCCCAAGACGGCGCGCAGCCAGGTGGCCGGATCGATGACGATGGGCGCGGGCTCCGCGCTGATGGAGGCGCTTATGGTCGACCGGCGATTCGGCTATTTCGTCAACCACGACCTCGCCGAATATCATGTCCCCGTTCATGCCGACGTGGCGGAACAGGAGGTCGTCTTCCTTGATGAGCTCGACGACAAAGCCTCGCCGATGAAGGCGAAAGGGGTCGGGGAACTTGGGATTTGCGGCGCCGGCGCCGCTGTCGCCAACGCGATCTACAACGCCACCGGCATTCGCGTGCGCGACTATCCGATCACAGTCGACAAGCTTGTCGACAAGCTCGCGGCGATGTGAGCGGTGCGACCGAAGACCAGCTTCGAGCGGTCCGGATCGGGCGCGACGTTCACCAGAGCGACCGGCGGATACCGCCCGCGCGCCGACCGGGAGGATAGTCGGCCTTTTGCGTCGCGCGATCGGGAAGGGCTTGCCGTCGTACCTGCCCGCGTGGCACGCCCGTAGCGATGATAGCAGCCATAGCGCATCTCGGCCTGATGGACGACGAGGAGATCATCCTCGACACGGCCGCGCTCGAGCTGAGCGCGCTCGATCATGACGGTGTCGACATGGCGCCCTATCTGGCGATGGTCGTCGATCTCGCCAATGATCTCGGCCGCTACGCGGACGCCGCCGATCCGGCCGGCCAGGCGGACGGACTGGTGGAAGTTATCGCCGGTTCTTATGGCTTCCGCGGCGATTCGGAAAGCTATGACGTCCCGTTGAACGCCGACATGATCCGAGTGCTCGACCGGCGCCGGGGGCTGCCTATCGCCCTGTCGATCCTGTACGTCGCACTCGCCCGGCGCATCGGCTGGAGCGCCGACATTCTCGACGTTCCCGGTCATGTCCTCGTCCGGCTCGGCGTGGCGGAGGACGCCGTCTCGATCGATCCGTTCAACGGTGGTGCCTTGGTGGGTCGGCATCAGCTGGTCGCCCTGCTGCACAGGATGCTCGGCCCGGACGCAACGGTCGATCGCTACCCCGTCCTGCCGATGAGCAACCGGATGATTCTCGCGCGCCTGCTGCGTAACCAGGCGAGGCGGGCCGAAAGCGCGAATGATCTGGAACGCGCGCGGATCGTCAATGAGCGGATCGTCACCGTAGCGCCGGCGGATCAGCAGGGTTGGTGGGACCTTGCGCGGATGCAGCTGGCACTGGGCCGCGGTGATGATGCGCGGCTGTCGCTGAGCGCGATGCTGGAGATGACGCGCGACGGGGCGATCCGCATGCGTATCGCCGCGGCGCTCGACACCCTTGCGGCGCGGTAAGCCACCGGCGCGAATTGCTAGCCTAGAAAGGCGGTGAGTTGTTCCGGCAGGGTCATCGGGTCGAAAGGCTTGGTGATGACACCCTGCGCTCCCTCCTCGAGATAGTGTTCGATGTCCTGCGGGCGCGCGCGCGCGGTTACGAAGACGACGGGAAGCGCCCTCGTTTTGGGGTTCTGCCGCACCCGGCCGAGCAGCTCCGGGCCGGTCACACCCGGCATCATGACGTCGACGAGGATCAGGTCGGGCTTCAGACCGTCGCGGAGCAGGTCGAGTGCGTCCTGACCAGAACTCGCGGCGTGCACCTCGAATTCGGGTTTCAGTCGCAGGGCCATCTCGACAATCAGGCGGATGTCGGGCTCGTCGTCGACATACAGGATGATTTTTTTCTCAGTCATTGTTCGGTCCTCGACGGTCGACGATATCCATCAACGTCGACGCCAGCTTTGTGAGGCTGCGGCGGGACTTCACGAAGACCGCGTCCGCCATGTTCCTCGCCTGATCACCAACGTCTTGCGCCGAGTATAGTACCACCGGAATCCGTTTGTTCGCCTCCTTGAGCTCTTTCAGCAACGCTTCGCCCGATCCGTCGGGCAGGCCGAGATCGAGCACCACGGCGTCGATTTCGCGCTCACGCAGTATCGCCCGCGCCTTGGCGAGGGTGGACGCGTTCGCGATCCGGCAACGTCCAGCGACCGCCGCGGCGAACAGCTCGTGCGAATCGACATCGTCGTCGACATGAAGCACGAGGGCGTCGCGGTGGGTCCGTCTATGCATCGCGCGGTGGATTAGCTGGGTCAGCCGGTGCGGATCGACCGGTCTTTGCAGCCACCCGGCCAAGCCGGCGTCGAGTTCGCCCGGTGGCGGTGCTTTCGCGACGACGATGACCGGAACGTGGCGGCGCTCGCCCTCGGGGTGGATCCGCCCGAGCTTCGCCGCGCTCTCGCTATCGGCCCCTGCGAGGTCGAGGAGCAGAATGTCATATTCGCCGGACGCGAGACGCTCGGCAGCGGCATCGGGGCTTCGGACCATGTCGCTGACATAGCCTTGGGCCGACAGCATCGACTGGAGGGTACGGCCGGCCTCCGCATCCTCCTCGCAGACCAATATCCTGGCGGCCGTTTCCGACCGTTCGCCTTCGCCCTGGTCGCGCGGAACGCTGAACGCGAAGCGCGCGCCGCCACCTGCGCGATTTTCGAACGAGATGTCGCCCCCATGGCAGCGGACGATCTCGCGCGAGATGGCGAGGCCAAGGCCGGTGCCCGCGATCATCTGATTATGGGGGCGGTTGGCCTGCGAAAATCGATTGAAGATATGTTTCGCGAATTCGGGGTCGATGCCGGGTCCCTGATCGGTGATCTGGATTATGTGCTCATCGCCGCCCGCGACGAGCTCGAAGCTTATCGTCGATCGGGCCGGCGAGAATTTTATGGCGTTCGAGAGCAGATTGCCCGCAGCCTGGATGAGGCGGTCGCCGTCGGCGCAAGCGGGAGCTGGCGTATCCGGTAGCCGGACATCGATCGTGACCTCGGCGCGATCGGCTAGCCCGCCCATCGTCCGCACGGTCTTACGGACGACGTCGCGCAGATCGACCGCGGCGTAGTCGAATGCCATCTGTCCCTTCTGGATCTGATCGACGTCGAGAATGTCGTTGATGAGCCGGATCAGCCGTTGGCTATTGCCTTCGGCAATCTCGGTCAGGCGCTCGGCCGCGGCGGGCAGGGCGCCGGCCGCTCCCCCGCGCAACAGGCCGAGCGAGCCGACGATCGATGTCAGCGGCGTGCGAAGCTCATGGCTGACCGTCGAGATAAAATCATCCTTGAGTTGCTCGATCTCCCTTCGAGCAGTCGCATCCCGCAGCGTCGCGACGACGTGGATGCCGTCGGGCAGCTGCATCGCACCGAGCGACACGTCGACGAAGATGGCATCCCCGCTGCGGCGACGGCCGGGGACGTTCATGCGGCTGGCTTGCCGGATCTGCAGCTCCTGCACGCCGAGCCTCGCCAGAAACGGACCATCGCCGGGGGCCAGTTCGATCAGCGTGGCGATGTCCCGCCGCAGCAGCTCGTCGGCGCTGTAACCGAACATCTCTTCTGCGGCTGGATTGATCGTTTCGATGCTGCCGCTGGGATTGATCAGGATGATCGCGTCGACCGCATTGTCGAAAATCGCACGCTGGCGCGCCGCGGCGTCTTCGCGCTCCAAGGCGAGCAGGCTCCGGGCGCGCTGACCTCGGCCAAGCAGGAAGCCGGCCGCGGCCGAGGCCATGGCCAGCAGGAATTCGGCGAACCACAGGGCGCGCCGGGCAAGCGTGATCCGTTGACGCTCCGCCCGCTCCCGCGCCGCGAGCGTATCGGCTGCTTGTGACGACATCCTGGCGAGGATTTGCCTTATCCGGTCCATTTGCCGTTTGCCCGTCCCTTCGGACAGTCTCGAGGCGGCGGCAGCGAGGCCAGCCTGGCGCCGGAAATCGATCAGCGTCTGCATCTCGGCCAACTTCGCCGCCGTGGCGGATTTCAGCTCGCGATGCATGAGAGCGGTCTGGGGCATTGCCGGAGCGAGGCGCTGGATCAGCGCGAGCTGGCCCGGCAGCCGGCGCAGGGCCAGCTGATAGGGGCCGAGGAAGCTTGCCTCGCCACTAAGGATATAGCCGCGCTGGCCGGTTTCGGCATCCTTGAGCAACGAACCGAGAATCTCGAGCTCCCGCCGATATTCGAAGCTACGCATGAGGTCGGCGCGAGTGCGGTCGCTGCGATGCATCGCGCTCACCATCCACAGCGCCACACAGCCGAACAGGATAGGTCCGATCGCGGAGAGCGCCACGATCTGCGACCAGGAAGGCCGAATACGGGGCCGAGCGGCTCGCGCTCCGCTCATGATGGTTCGATGAGCGGCCGCATCATCAGGATGGCCTGGGTCCGGTTGGTCGCGCCCAGCTTGCGGAAAATCGCCGAAAGATGTGCCTTTATCGTGGCTTCGGTAACACCCAGATCGGCCGCGATCTGCTTGTTGAGCTGTCCGCTGGCCAGCGCGAGGAGCACGCGGCGCTGCGCTCCGGACAGCGTCTCGAGGCGCTTGCGGAGCTGGTCGAGCTTTTCATCCGGTCCGGACGTCTCGGGAAAGACCCGGGCCCCGCCCAAGATGGCCGAGATGCCGGCTATGGTTGCTTCCAGCGGCTGCCGCTTCGACAGGAACCCGGCTGCGCCAACGGCCTCGGCGGTGGAGACCATCTGCTTGCTGTCATGGGCGGAGAGGATGACGATCGGTGTCCTCCCGAGCAGATGCTGCATCTTGAAAAAACCGCCGAACCCGTTCGAGTCGGGCAAGTCATAGTCGAGGATGAGCAGGCGATAACTGCCATGCTCGGCGATCTTGGCTTCGGCTTCCCCGATCGAGCCGACGATGTCGACCGGCGTGCCGAGGTGCCTCGCACTGATGGCAAGCTGAACGCCCTCCCGGATAAGGGGATGGTCGTCCGCGACCAAAATCCTCCCGTTGGCCACTTCTCTTTCCCCGACCGCTCTCTCGTCGCTTCCCCTAGCCGACTTACAAGAGCTAAATTATGATAAACATTTGTTTGAGCGTGCGCAAAGCGATGGAAAATTACGGAATACTCCTAGTCGATGACGAGCCGCTCTACCATCGCATCGTGTCTGCGCTGGCATCGGCACGGGGGGTGGCCGTCCATGGCGTCGACGATGGAGAAGCGGCTCTCGCGGCTATCCGGGCGCGTCCTTTCGATATGGTGCTGATGGACATCGAGATGCGCGGGATCGATGGCTACGCCGTCGCTTCCGCCATTCGGTCTGGCGTGAAGAGGGGGGCGGCCGTTCCGATCATCGCCTTCACGACGCTCTCACCGGCCGGGGGCGAGCGCCACTTTCTCGACCGTGGTTTCGACGGCTGGCTGGCCAAGCCGTTCGGCGCCTCGACATTCCACGCGACCCTGGACGGCTGGCTGGGGGCCGCGGCGATCGTCGATCCGGCCGGGTCCCCGGAACAGCGGCTCGGCCGTCTGCTCGGCGAAGGCGCGGCGCGGGATCTGCTTGGGCGCTTCCGTGCCGGCCTTTCGGAGGCCGTCGCGGAGATCGAGGCCGGGGCTGACACAAGGCCGCTCGGACACCGCATTGGGGGGCTGGCGGGGACATTGGGTTTTGCCACGCTCAGCGCCGCCTGGCTCGCAATGGAGCAGGACGCGGGCGCGTGGCCGATGGTTCGCGCCTTGACGGAGGAGGCCCTGGGAGAGGGGATCGGGACCGTCTGAACGCCCTCAACGCATCCTGACGAAACGCCATATCCCGTCGTCCGAGCCCTCCGCGGTGAAGGTGTAGCCATCACTGTCGAACCCCTTCAGCGCATCCGGATCGGTGAGGTGATGCTCACACATCCAGCGCGCCATCATGCCGCGGGCGCGTTTCGCTGCGAAGCTGTTGAAAATCGGCCCGCCGGGGCCGTCGTCACGAAAGTCGATCGTCACGATCCGCGCGCCTTTCGGCGGATGCTGGGCGACGGCGTGCCAATATTCCTTACTTGCGCAATTGATGATCAGGTTCGAGCCCTGGGCGCTCAGATCCTCGGCCAGCGCGTCGGAAATCCGGCTACTCCACAAGGCATACAGGTTTTTCTTACGGCCTGGAGCCCAGCGCGTGCCCATTTCGAGCCGATAGGGCCGAATGCGGTCGAGTGGCCGCAACAGTCCATACAGTCCCGAAAGAATGCGGACGTGATCCTGTGCGAACCGGATTGCCGGCTCGTCGAGCGTCTGCGCCTCGAAGCCGACATAGACGTCCCCGGCAAAGGCATAAAGCGCGGCGCGCTTCTCCTGGTCGGAAAAATTGGCGTAGCGCTCGGCGTTGAGCCGCGCGAGCTTGTCCGAGATAGTCATCAGCCCGGCCAGCTTCTTCGGTCCGAGTCTGGATGCCGCCTTTGCCGTCGCCAGCGCCTCTTGCGCGAAGCGCGGCTCGGTCGGCTGATGCGGGGGGAGCGGGCTGGAATAATCGAGCGATTTGGCGGGCGAGAGCAGCAGGATCATGCCCAGCTGCCTAGCGGCGCGTCTGGAGGCGATCAACAGCGCCGGTTCAATCGCGGTTCAGTGAATGGCGCCTATCGAGCGTCGAACAAGGCCGGTTCGTCTGCCCATGCTTGTGCGCGGGCAGGGGAGCGATTAGTCACCCGGCATGTTTTATAGAGCGGCGAATTGTTCGTCCGCCGGCGAGGAGGCCCGACAAGATGAATCCAAGGATCGGTTACGCGCTCGGCGCGGCGCTTGCGATGGCGCTTGCCGCCGTGGCACCCACCAGCGCGGCGATGGCCAAGAAGGAGGAGAAGGCCGCCAAGCAAGCGCCGCTCAAGCTAGGCGACGCCGTCCGCAACGCGCTGGCCCCGGCTGACGCGGCGGTCAAGGCCAAGAATGTCGCCGCGGCGGAGGCCGCTGTCGCCAATGCTCGCTCTATCGCCAAAACCCCGGACGAGCAGTTCGTGGTGGCCCAGTTCGCCGTTCAGACGGCGCAGCTCAGCGGTGACCAGACCAAGGTCCTCGCTGCGCTCGATGAGATGATCGCTACCGGCGAGGCGGCAGGCCGGCTCACCCAGGCCGAGAAGGCCAAATATTATTGGATCCAGTCCTATTCGGCCTATCAGGCCAAGAATTACCCCAAGGCCGAGGCCGGGGCGAAGGCAGCCATCGCAAATGGCTCGACCGAGGTTGATGCTCCGGCGGTGCTCGCCGATTCCCAGTCGCGCCAGGGCAAGACCGCCGAGGCGATCGCGACGCTCGAGCAGAGCATGGCGGCGCGTGCCGCCGCGGGTCAGCCGGTGCCCAGCGAATTTTACGGACGCGGCGCCGACATGGCGTCGCGCGCGAAGGATTCGGCCAGCTTCGTCAAGATCACGACCGCCTGGCTGGGCGCATATCCAGACAGGCAAAACTGGCACGACGCCCTGTTCATTTACCGCCAGATGGCGAATGCGACCGGCGACGTCGATCTTGATCTTCTGCGTCTTGCGCGCGCCGTCGGTGCGCTTCCGCTGGCCGCTCAGTCCAATTATCTCGACTATGCCCTTGCGGTGTATCTGAAATATCCCAACGAGGCTGTGTCGGTCCTGAACGAAGGCATAACCGCCGGCAAGCTCAACCCCGCGACCAGCCAGAACACGCGCGAGATCCTCGCTTTATCTCAGCCGAAGATTGCGGCCGACAAGGCGTCGATCCCCGCGGCGGTCGCCGCGGCGGCAAAGCCGGCGTCGAGCTACAAGGCGACCGTGACCACCGGCGATCTCCTCTATGGCTATAAGGATTTCGCCAAGGCCGCCGAAATCTACAAGCTCGCGCTGACCAAGCCCGGCGCGGATGTCCAGCAGGCGAACTACAAGCTGGGCATGGCTCTCGCCCAGGCTGGTGACAAAGCCGGTGCCACGACCGCGCTGGATCAGGTTACGAGCGGCAATTATGCGGTCCTCGCCAGCTATGCCAGAACTTGGATCGCGCATCCGATTCCCTGAGGCGGGCGACGCGTCGCCCGCCCAAGCCGGCTACCGGTTTTCCGCCGACATGCGACGACAAAGGTCTGGGGCAAGCTGTGCGATCGGAAATCGTGCCGCTTGCTTCGGACTTGAGTTTCCAGGCCGAATCGGCCTGAAAGCATCAAAGATAGCAATCCATCGAAGGAGCTTGATTTAGCTTCTTGGGCGGAAGCGCGAAATGCTTCCGCCTCAAACGGTCGGCTTTAGCCATTATCGACCGGGATGCCGGGGATGTCCTTGGACGTCCGGATCGTGAGCGACGTTTTGACGCTGGCGACGTTGGGGGCGGTCGTGAGCTTCGACGTCAGGAATTGCTGAAATGCCTGAAGATCGTGCGCCACGATCTTCAGGATGAAGTCGATCTCGCCGTTCAACATGTGGCATTCGCGAACCTCGGGCAGGGCCGCGACATGCGCCTCGAATAGACGAAGATCCTCTTCGGCCTGACTGCGCAGCGAAACCAGTGCGAAAACGGTGATCCCATACCCTAGAGCGGCCGGGTTCAGGTGCGCGTGGTAGCTCTCGATGATGCTCGCCTCTTCCAGCGCGCGCACCCGGCGCAGGCAGGGCGGGGCCGTCAGACCGGCCTTGCGCGCCAGATCGACATTGGTCATCCGGCCGTCCTCCTGCAGTTCCCGCAGGATGATGCGATCTATCTGGTCGAGAGCCGAGCCCGCCATGTGCTGACCTTTCAAACTTTCGGCGTGAAATAGAATATTATTACGCAGAGGTGCAATTAAAATAGCACATCGTCCCAAAAGGGGCTCTTTTCGTCGGCCTCTCCCCGCTTTAATATCGCTACTATCGGGGGCGCTGATCGGCAGCGGCAGGCGGAGACTGGCTTTTGCGTTTCGACGACATGTTAGGCACGTTGCTTGCCCAGCCTGCGCCGACCCAGGAAGGACGGGCGATGTTGTGGCGTCAGGTCGTGGACGTTCTCGCGCAGGGGCATGGTCATCGTGTCGAAGACCGGCTCGTGGATGCTCCTCGGGCCATGGACGCCTATAATTTCCTGCGGTCGGTGAGGTCGGAGATTCCCGTCGAAATGCGGCTCGCCGCGGGCCGCGGTCTGGCAGGCCGCCGCGTTCCACCCGAGCTTGTCCTCCTCTTCGCCGAAGACCTCCCCAATGTGGCGGCGCCCATGATTGGCCACGTCATCCTTGCCACCGAGCAATGGCTTAAGCTGCTGCCGCGCCTGGGGCCGAGCGCGCGCAACTTGTTACGCAACAGGCGTGATCTCGGTCCGGAAGTCGAGCAGGCACTCGAGCGTCTCGGTCCCAGTGATCTCCTGATCTCCGGCCCGGTTGCAAGCAGCGATCCGGTCTCTGCCCCGCTCGCTGCCCCGATCGATCTGCTGATAGCCGCGGCCGAAAACGAGGAGATCGCCGGTCCCGCTCTTCGAGCGGGCATCGACGAGGCGAGCGCCGCCGTCCCTGCCGACTTGGGCGACGGCCCGGCTCCCTTCGGTCGCGCGAGCGCCGAAAGCCAGATCCGCGCCCTGCTCACCCGTATCGAAAGCTTTCGCTCGCGCTCTCCGAACATGCCGCCGGAGGAGCCGGAAGCGGCGACGACCGGCGACGATGCGCGCTTCGAGCAAGGGCTTCCGGTCGATCAGTTCCGTTTCGAAACCGGAGTCGACGGGGTGATTTGCTGGGTCCAGGGTGCCCCGCGCGGTCCGTTGATCGGGGAAACCATCGCGACCGCGGCACATCAGGCCGATCATGGCGTGGATGCACATGCCGCCGGCGCCTATCGCAGCCGGACGCCCTTCCGCGACGCGCGGCTGACGATCGCCGGCCAGGGGCCGGCGTCCGGCGAATGGCGAATCTCGGCGGTGCCGTTCTTCGATCCGCGCGACGGCCGGTTCGGCGGCTATCGGGGCACCGCGCGGCGTCCCAGGCCCGATGAAAGCGCGAAGCCGATCGGGGCGGATCCCGACCGAGCCTCGGTGCGGACGCATGATTCGCTCCGCCATCTCGCCCATGAGTTGCGCACGCCGCTCAACGCGATCATCGGCTTTTCGGAGATGATCGAGGGCCAGATGCGCGGCCCGGCCGCCGCAGCCTACCGCCAGCGTGCGCAGGAGATCCTCGAACAGAGCCGCAAATTGCTGAGCGCGGTCGAGGATCTCGATCTCGTGGCCGCCACCCAGGCTTCCGGGGTGGAGCGGGCGTCTGAGCCGGTCGATGCGGCGACCATATTGGCGCGGCTCCATTCGGACTTCGAGGCGGTCGCGAAGGAGCGGGCGAGCGGGCTCTCGTTCCGGATCGATGCCACGCTGCCGTCGGTAGCGGTAGACGAGCCGACGGTTGAGCGGATGCTGTCGCGCTTGCTTGCGGCGACGATCGCGATGGCCGGGGTGGGCGAGCGCATCACCGTCGATCTGCGGCGTGATCCGAAACGCTCGAACCACCTGCTGCTGACGATCATGCGTCCACAGGCATTGATGGGGCGCGACGAGAAGATGTTGCTCGATCCCGGATATAATCCCGAGGGGAAGTGGCCGGACGCGCCGGTTCTTGGGCTGGGATTCGCGCTGCGCCTTGTTCGCAACCTGGCCGTGGCGAGCGGTGGCATGCTTGAGATCGACGACAATTGCTTCCATCTGAGTCTGCCTCTGCGCGGTCCGAGCGGCCACCACGCCGAGCGGGCCGGATGATCGCGATTGCCGGGCGCCAATTGCTCGGCTATCGGCTGGCTCGCTGGTAGGGGCCTGTAGCTCAACGGTTAGAGCTGGCCGCTCATAACGGCTAGGTTGCGGGTTCGAGTCCTGCCGGGCCCACCAGCGTTCGAACGGATGGCATGGATGATCGCCGGACAGGCATCGGGTTTTGCCGTCGCCGATCGGCCGCGCCTTTGTCCTTTTCAGACGCCGCGCGGCTCGGCTAAGCTCGCGCGATGGCGAGGCCCTCGTTCAAGTTCGAAAAGGCGCATCCGACGCCGCTCGCCGGTGTCGACGAGGCGGGCCGGGGTCCGCTGGCCGGGCCGGTCGTCGCGGCTGCGGTTATCCTCGATCGGCGACGGGTGCCGCGCGGGATCGATGACTCCAAGAAGCTTGGAGCGGAGGCCCGCGCCGATCTCTGCCACAAGATCCGTTCGGTTGCCGTCGTCGGGCTGGGCGTCGCCACCGTCGAGGAGATCGACGCGATCAACATCCTTTGGGCTTCGATGCTGGCGATGGAACGCGCGGTCGCGGCACTGGGCGTTGATCCGGCCATGGTGCTGGTCGACGGCAATCGCTGCCCTCGCTGGAACCGCCCCTCGCAATGGGTAATCAGCGGCGATGCGCTGTGCCTCTCGATCGCGGCCGCCTCGATCGTGGCCAAATATGAGCGCGACCGGATGATGATCGAGCATGATGCCGCTCATCCCGGCTATGGCTGGGCGCGAAACAAGGGCTATGGCACGCCCGCGCATCTCGAGGCGCTTGGCAGGCTCGGCCCTTCTCCGCTCCATCGCAGGAGCTTCGCACCGGTGGCGCAATATTCGCTTTTCCCGTCGGATCTGAACTCGGCCGGGCCGGCTTGTTCAGACGCCGCCGGTATAGTCGAGGCAGCCGCGGCGGAAGCCCCAGCTGTCGTTGGGGCATTCGGTTGATGATCGCGCGTCCTGCAGCACCGCCCATCGATAACCGAGGTCACGCTCCGAACATTGTTCGCAGTCGGACAGCGCACCTTCAGCGGCTGCCGCTTCCCCGGTGGCGCTGATCAGGGCAGGGGTGTCGGTCGGCCCGTAGCTCTTGGGATGGAGCCCGTGGACCGCCGCGCCACCCGCGAACGAGCCGCCGACGAGCGCGGCGGCGGCGCATATTGCCAGCGGGGACAGGCTACGGAAAGCGCTCATGGTCGGCAAAACGACGGCTCGGCCTTGCCGTTCCGCCGAAAGCGCAAAGGGTGAGTCCGCCCGGCCACACCACAATCTGTTGAGCCTGCGCGCCCTGTTGGGACTCAACATAAGGTAGCGGACTCCTTTCGTTCGCCAAGCTGCAGGAAAATCTCAGTACTGCAGGTCAAGCCATTGTTCTTGACGGGAGTCCGGTCATGACTCAGGTTTGCCGCCGTTCGACAGGGGGTTGTCTTTCAATGGGTGTGCTCGAAAAGATCCCGGCGGCGCGCCGCAGGCCGCGTGGCAAGGAAGTGGCCGCCAGCCGGTTACCGCTCAACGAAATCATCCGGGGTGACTGCGTCGAGGCGATGGCGGCGCTGCCCGATCGCTGCGTCGACATGATCTTCGCGGACCCGCCTTATAATCTTCAGCTGGGCGGGCATCTGCACCGGCCCGACGGCAGCCAGGTCGACGCCGTCGACGACGACTGGGACAAGTTCGACACGTTCGCCACCTATGACCGCTTCACGCGCGATTGGCTGCGCGAGGCGCGGCGCATCCTGAAGGAGGATGGCACGATCTGGGTGATCGGCAGCTATCACAACATCTTCCGCGTCGGCACCGCCTTGCAGGACGAGGGCTTCTGGATCCTCAACGACATCGTCTGGCGCAAGGCCAATCCGATGCCCAATTTCAAGGGCACACGCTTCACCAACGCGCATGAGACGCTGATCTGGTGCTCGAAGGCGGAGAAAGCGAAATACACCTTCAACTACCGCAAGATGAAGGCGCTCAACGACGATATCCAGATGCGGTCGGACTGGACCCTGCCCATCTGTTCGGGCGGTGAGCGGCTGAAGGACGATGACGGGCACAAGGCGCATCCGACCCAGAAGCCCGAGAGCCTGCTCTACCGGGTAATGCTCGCCTGCACCGAGGCGGGCGATCTCGTCCTCGATCCGTTTTTCGGCACCGGCACGACCGGCGCCGTGGCGCGCCGGCTCGGCCGCCGCTGGATCGGCATCGAGCGGGAGGACAAATATATCGCGGTCGCCGAACAGCGGATCGCCGCGACCCTGCCGCTGGACGAGAGCGCGATGATGTCGATCCCCGAGAAGAAGGCCGCGCCGCGCATCGCCTTCGGCGTCCTCGTCGAGACCGGCCTGATCGCGCCCGGCACGATGCTCACCGACGCCAAGCGCCGCTGGAGCGCGCTGGTCCGCGCCGATGGCGTGCTGGCCAGCGGTTGCGGCGCGACCGGATCGATCCATCGCCTCGGTGCGACGCTCCAGGGCGCGCCGTCGTGCAATGGCTGGAGCTTCTGGCACCTCGACACGCCCGGCGGGCTCGAGCCGATCGATGCGATGCGCCAGCGCCATCTCCAGCAGCTCGGTGAATAGGCGGCCGCTTCGAAACGGACCAAAGTGCGCTGGATTCAGGGACGACTTTGACTGATGTTCGTCAGCTTCCGCGACGGGGGAGGCTGATGCGCTTAGGCAGGATGATGGCGGCGCTGGTCGGGATTGGCCTTTCCGCACCGCTCTGCGCGGCATGGTACGAAGTGCGTGCACCGCACTTCATCATCTATTCGCAGGGCTCCGCGGATGCGATCCGCAAGTTCGTCACTGATCTGGAGGATTTCGATCAGGCTACGCGCAAGCTTCTGAACCGCCCCGATGTCGACGGTGACGATCCAAACCCGGTTACGATCTTTACCGTCGATACCGTCGCGTCGATCGTCAAGCTATGCAAGGCGGGCAAGGCGAAGGAGGAAGCAAGCAAGGCGTGCAAATATCTCGGCGGCTTCTATGACGGGCGCGCCGAAGGTTCAGTGGCATTCGTACCGCGCTGGGCGGGCAGCGGGTCCTCGACCGATATCGATGCGCGCACGATCCTGTTTCACGAATATGCCCATCACCTGATGTTCGCCAATTCCCTGGCGGTCTATCCGGCCTGGTACGTGGAGGGATTCGCCGAGTTCCTGTCGAACGTGAAGCTGGATCGGCCGGGGGAGGTAGGTATCGGCCGGATCGCGGGCAGCCGGGCTTTTTCCCTGCTTGTCCAACGGGCCATTCCCGTGCGGGAGATCCTTACCGCCGACCCGTCCAGCCTGTCACCTGATGACCGGCTGATCTTCTATGGTCGGGCCTGGCTGCTGACCCACTATCTGACATTGGGGACAAGGCGGGATGATCAGCTTGCCCGCTATCTGATTGCGATCAACAAAGGACAGACCAATGCGGAGGCGGCCACCGCCGCGTTCGGCGATCTCGATATCCTCAACAAGGAGGTCGAGCGCTACATGCAGGCACGCCTGTCCTACCTGCCGGTGAAGATCAGCTCTATTCCACCCGCGAAGATTCGCATCCGCAGGCTGAGCGCGGGTGAGGAAGCGCTGATGCCCGTGCGACTTCAGTCGAGGCGATCAGTGGACGACGACAGTGCGCCGGCCGTCGCCTCCGAGGCGCGCCGGCTGGCGGCGCCCTGGCCGGCCGATCCGGGCGTTCAGCTCATTCTGGCCGAGGCCGAATTCGATGCCGGCAACGACGATGCCGCCGAAGCGGCGGCCGATCGCGCATTGGCCGCCGATCCTGGGAACGGCGTGGCGATGATCTTCAAGGCGCGAGCGATCATGCACCGCGCCGAGACCCAGAACCGGTATGACAATGCTACATGGCGGAGCGCGCGCGGCTGGCTTCTGAAGGCGAACAGGATCGAAAATGACGCCGCCTGGCCGTTGATTCTGTTTTACCGCAGCTTCGTACAGCAGGGCAGCAAACCGACCGAGAATGCCGTCAAAGCGCTCGAGCGCGGTTTTATCCTTGCCCCGCAGGATGATAGTGTCCGGATGATGCTTGTCTATCAGTTGCTGCGCGACAAGCGCGTGGAGGAGGCGCAGGCGGTGCTGACGCCCTTGGCTTTCCATCCCCACGCACCGGCCGACAACGGCGCGCGCCGTCTGCTCGATCGCATCAAGGAGCGCGGCGCCGATGCGCTGTCCGGCTGGACCATTCCGACGATCGCGCCGGCGCCGCTCGAATTGCCGCCCGGGGAGCCCGCGCCTAAGACGTCGAAATGATCGCAATCTCCCATCACGCCAGGATTTACCTTCAACCGACCGCCTTCGTCGCATCGCCCTTCGGTCGTGACGAGGTTGTCGCGCGGCTCGCGGGCGGCCTGCTGTGGTTCTCGGCCTATGAGGTGATCGCGGTCGATGGCGGCGTGCGGACCGCCTCGATGCTCGTGCCGATGCGCGAGATCGCCAATTTGCTTGCCTCGCTGAGCGAGGAGCAGGCGGGGCAGGCGCGGGCGACGATCGCGCGGATCGTGGCGCCCCGTGCGCCGATGCAATTGGGTGAACGCGTCCTGCGCTTCGATCAGCCACAGATCATGGGCATCCTCAACATGACGCCCGACAGCTTCTCCGATGGCGGCGCGCTCTTCGGCGACGCCGACCGGGGGGCGGAGGCGGGGCTGGCGATGGCCTCGGCGGGAGCGGCGATCGTCGATGTCGGCGGCGAATCGACCCGACCGGGCGCGCAGACCGTCTGGGAAGGCGACGAGATCCTGCGTGCCGAGCCGGTGGTCCGGCGGCTGGCGGCGGCGGGCACCATCGTCTCGATCGACACCCGCAAGGCCGCGGTGATGGCGGCAGCCCTCGCGGCTGGAGCGGCGATCGTCAATGACGTTTCGGCCCTGAGCTACGACAGCCAGGCGGCGGCGCTGCTCGCCGGCCGATCCTGTCCGGTCGTGCTGATGCACCATCAGGGCGAACCCGACACGATGCAGCGCCAGCCGAGCTATGGCGATGCGCTGATCGAGGTCTATGACTGGCTGGCGGCGCGGATCGCCTTCGCGGAGGCGGCCGGCATCGCGCGCAGCCGGATCATCGTCGATCCCGGCATCGGCTTCGGCAAAACGCTGCGCCACAATCTCCAGATCCTGAACGGGCTCGCCATGTTCCATGGTCTCGGATGCCCGCTGCTGCTCGGTGCGAGCCGGAAGCGGATCATCGGCGCCCTCTCGAACGAGGCGCCGGTCGAGCGCCGGCTCGGCGGTTCGCTGGCGCTCGCGCTGCATGGCGTCCAGGCCGGGGCCCAGCTGCTGCGAGTCCATGACGTGCCGGAAACGGTCCAGGCGGTGCGAATCTGGCGCGGCCTCAGGGACGAGGCGCTGACGCCCCCGCGGATTTGAGCGCCGGTCGCGCGGGCGGCTCGCTCGCCGCCCCGATTTCCTGCGATTCGATGCCCAGCTCGCTCAACTTGCGGTACAGCGTCGAGCGGCCGATGCGGAGCCGGCGTGCGACCTCGGTCATGCGGCCGCGATAATGGCTTATGGCGAAGCGGATCAGGTCGGCCTCGATCGCCTCGATCGAGCGGACATGGCCGTCCGGCCCGAACAGCGCGACTGTCTGCCAGCTGCGGTTCGTCCCGGGCGCTCCAACTATCGGCAGATCGTCGTTCGCCGGTTGCTGCGCGTGGGCAACCTGCGGGAAATCGGCTCCGCTGAGGCGGCCCCGGCGGCAGAAGATCGCGGCACGGAACAGCACATTGTGGAGTTGGCGGACATTGCCGGGCCAGGGAAAGCTTTCGAGCAGCGCCAGCGCCTCGTCGTCGATCTCCAGCGGGGCGATGTCGAGTTGGCGCGAGATACGGACGAGGAGGTGATTGGCGAGCGCGCGGATATCCTCGACCCGGTCACGAAGCGGCGGCAGCGTGACCGGAACGACGGCGAGACGGTAATAGAGATCCTCGCGGAAGCGGCCGCGGGCGACGTCGTCGGAAAGCTTGCGGTTGGTTGCGGCGATGACGCGGACGGACACCTTGCGCGGCGCGGACGCGCCGACCGGCTGGATCTCGCCCGACTGCAGGACGCGCAGCAGCTTGGCCTGGGCGTCGGCGGGCAGGTCTCCGATCTCGTCCAGGAAGATCGTGCCCCCGTCGGCACTGGCGAACATGCCCAGTCGCCTTTCGAACGCGCCGGTGAAGGCGCCCCGTTCATGGCCGAACAGTTCGGACTCGACCAGATTGGCTGGGATAGCCGAGCAGTTGACGGTGACAAGCGGCGCGCTGCTGCGATCGGATGCGCGATGGATCGCCTGGGCGAGCACTTCCTTGCCGACGCCGCTTTCGCCTTCGATCAGGATCGAAGCGGGGGTGGCTGCGGCGCGCATCGCCGTGTCGATGGCGCTTCGGAACGCCGGAGCGCGACCCACAATCTCATGGAAATCGATCGCCTCGGCCCACTTCTCGGCCAGAGGGCGCAGCTCGCCGGTGGCCGCTGGATGCGATATGGCGTTGTCGAGCGCCGCCAGCAGGCGATTGGCCGCAATCGGCTTGATGACGACATCGCAAGCGCCGGCGCGGACCGAGCGGACGGCGAGTTCGACCGAATCTTGCGCCGTCACGACGATCACCGGTAGCTCGGGAAAGGCGTCCTTCAGCTCGGCCACGGCGCTCGTTGCCGATGCCTCCGGCGACCACAGATCGATCAGGGCGGCAGAAAGGCGGGTAGCGGTCGAATGGACGAGCTTGCAGGCTGCTGCGACGTCCGGCGCGCGCACGACCCGCCATCCGGCGCGTTGGGCGATTGCACTGATCAGCCCGGCTTGGGCGGGTTCGCTATCGATTAAAAGCAGCCCCGGAGGGGTATCGCGACGCATACTAACATCCCCTTGAACGCGGGATTGGCACTCGAAGCCTTGGGAGTAGCATCCAATTGCTAAGCAACCCTAAACTCGGAACAGGTCTGGAACCATAATCCATTTACGCTTGAGATACGATCATGGTTGCGCTTAAGACGGCGGCGACAAAAAGCCTTCAGCCGGGGGACAGTATGGCCGACGATCATGGCGCACCGATGGATTACAAGCAGGCGAACCGAACCTATGAGAGTTTCCGCGCTTTGCTGAAATGGGGCACGATCCTCAGCGCCCTGGTCGGCTTGCTGGTCATTTTCCTGATCGCGCCCAAGGGTTGATCGTTGAAGATCGCTGTCCTGAAAGAGGCCGCAGCAGGCGAAAGCCGCGTGGCCGCGACACCGGAAACCGTAAAGAAATTCATCGTGCTCGGCGCCGAAATGGCGGTGGAGCGCGCAGCGGGGACCGGCGCGTCGATATCCGATGCGGACTATGAGGCCGCAGGCGCCAAGCTCGGCAGCCGGAGCGAAGTGCTCGAGGATGCCGACATCGTCTTCGGCGTCCAGGGGCCGGATCCTGAGTCGTTGACAGGCGCGAAGCCGGGCGCCTGGATCGTCGCCGGGCTCAACCCCTTCGTTGAGCGGACACGGATCGATGCCTATGCCGCGAAGGGCTTTGAGGCGCTGGCGATGGAATTCATGCCGCGCATCACCCGCGCGCAGTCGATGGACATCCTCAGTTCGCAGTCGAACCTTGCCGGCTACAAGGCGGTGCTGCTCGCCGCGGCCGAATATGGCCGCGCCTTTCCGATGATGATGACGGCGGCGGGCACGGTCTCGGCCGCGCGCGCCTTCATCATGGGGGTCGGCGTAGCCGGGCTCCAGGCGATCGCCACCGCGCGGCGGCTCGGCGCGCAGGTCTCGGCGACCGACGTCCGCTCGGCGACAAGGGAACAGATCCAGTCGCTCGGCGCGAAGCCGATCTTCGTCGAGAAGGTCGCGGGTATCGAGGGCGAGGGCGCCGGCGGTTATGCGACCGAGATGTCCGAGGACTATCAAAAGGCGCAGGCCGAGCTGGTTTCCAGCCACATCGCCAAGCAGGACATCGTCATCACGACGGCGCTTATTCCGGGTCGCGCGGCACCGCGGCTGATCTCGGACGCGCAGATCGCGACGATGCGCGCCGGTTCGGTGATCGTCGACCTCGCGGCCGAGAGCGGCGGCAATGTCGAGGGCGTGGTCGCGGGCGAGACCGTCGTCCGCCACGGCGTCAAGATCATCGGCGCCAGGAACATGGCGGGCACGCTCGCCGCCGACGCCTCGGCGCTGTTCGCGCGCAACCTCTATAATTTCCTCAGCGCCTTCTGGGACAAGGACGCCGGCAAGCCGATCCTCGACGAGGAGATCGGCAATGCGGTGCGCCTGACGCAGGGTGGCAAGGTCGTCAACGAGCGTCTGCTCGGTTGATCGTCGGAAAGGATTGTCTCCATGGATTTCATCTCGATCCTGTCGATCTTCGTGCTGGCCTGCTTCGTCGGCTATTATGTCGTGTGGTCCGTCACTCCAGCGCTGCACACGCCGTTGATGGCGGTCACCAACGCGATCTCGTCGGTGATCATCGTCGGCGCGTTGATCGCCAGCGCGGCCGGCGGTAGCGCCACGGCCAAATATCTCGGCCTCGTCGCTGTGGTTTTCGCCAGCGTCAACATCTTCGGCGGCTTCGCGGTCACCGAACGCATGCTGGCGATGTACAAGAAAAAAGAGCGCAAGAGCTAAGGCTCGGCAGGGGGACACAGAATGCACGAAGTAGCATCCACGCCCGCCTGGGCCGCCCTGGCCTATCTGGTCTCGGGAATACTCTTCATCCTGGCGCTGCGCGGGCTCTCGAGCCCGACCAGCTCGCGCCGCGGCAACCGCTTCGGCATGATCGGCATGCTGATCGCCGTGGTCACCACGCTGGTGCTGCACGGCACCGGTCTCGTCGAGATCGCGATCGCCATTGCGATCGGCGGCATCATCGGCTTCGTGACCGCGCGGCGGATCGCGATGACGGCGATGCCGCAGCTCGTCGCCGCCTTCCATTCGCTGGTCGGCCTCGCGGCGGTGTTCGTTGCGGTAGCTGCCTTTCTCAATCCGGGGGCGTTCGGCATCCTCGACGCGGCGACCGGCGAGATACTGACGGTCAGCCGGATCGAGATGGGCCTCGGCGTAGCGATCGGCGCGATCACCTTCTCGGGATCGGTGATCGCCTTCCTGAAGCTCAACGGCAATATGTCGGGCGCGCCGATCATGCTGCCCGGCCGCCATGTCATCAACCTCGGCACGCTGGCGGCGATCCTGGGGCTGGTCGGCTATTTCGTCACGGACGATGCGCACTGGGTGTTCTTCACCATCACCGCGCTGAGCTTCGTCATCGGTTTCCTGCTGATCATCCCGATTGGCGGCGCGGACATGCCGGTGGTCGTCTCGATGCTCAACAGCTATTCGGGCTGGGCAGCGGCGGCGATGGGCTTCACGCTCCACAATACTGCAATGATCGTCACTGGCGCGCTAGTCGGCAGCTCGGGTGCCATCCTGAGCTACATCATGTGCAAGGCGATGAACCGCAGCTTCATCAGCGTGATCGCGGGCGGCTTCGGCGGTGGCGAGGTGGCGACCGGCGGTGCGGCCAAGGCCGACCGGCCGTGGAAGCGCGGCTCCGCCGAGGACGCGGCGTTCCTGATGAGCCAAGCCGAGCAGGTGATCATCGTTCCCGGCTACGGCATGGCCGTCAGCCAGGCGCAGCATGCGCTGCGCGAGATGGGCGACATTCTCAAGGCAGCCGGGGTCACCGTGAAATATGCGATCCACCCGGTCGCGGGCCGCATGCCGGGGCATATGAACGTGCTGCTGGCCGAGGCGAACGTGCCTTATGACGAAGTGTTCGAGCTCGAGGACATCAATTCGGAATTTGCCCAGACCGACGTCGCCTTCGTCATCGGCGCCAACGACGTGACCAACCCGGCGGCGAAGACTGACAAGACCTCGCCGATCTACGGCATGCCGATCCTCGACGTCGAAAAGGCCAAGACGGTGCTGTTCGTCAAGCGGTCGATGGGGGGTGTCGGCTATGCCGGCGTCGATAACGACGTGTTCTACATGGACAATACGATGATGCTGCTCGGCGACGCCAAGAAGATGGTCGAGGAAATCGTCAAGTCGATGAATCATTGATGTGACGCGCGCCGGCTGAGGTCGGCGCCTGTTCGTTTTCCGTCCGGTAAGGAGGTGCCCATCCCATCCTCACCGGAGACCGGCAGCCCCCGAGCGATACGGGCCTTCGATAAGGCCACGGCCGGGACCCACACTGATCCCGTCGGGGCTGCGGGGGTTGGCAAGAACGCGCAGCCCCCCAGCCGTGGCCACCACGAGCTGGCGGCGATTGCCGGGGTGGGCCCGGCGCACCACTCTCCTAAAGCAGCCCGAAGGCCTCCGCAGCTCGCAGCCAAAAATAAACGGTTCGTCGTCCGAAACGATCCGTCGGCACAAAAAAAGGGGCAGTGTTGCCCCAAGTTAGGAGAGTGGTACGCCCTATTTCCAGATATAACGCTGCAGTGCAGCAATGTTTCCCGGAAAGGTGGAAAAATCCGTGGGAATTCTGTCACGGCTCTTGCTGTGAAATGATGCCGTGCAACATGCCGCGCGGCGCGACGGCATGCTCAAGGGCCGCTATCCGCTTGGTTGAGGAGCTGCGACACGGCGGTGATCAGCTGGGCCGGCGCATAGGGCTTTTGCAGCATCACGCTTTTGGGTACGCCATGAGCCGTCCAGTCGGCGGCGCTGTCGCCGCTCGTGTAGACCACCGGGATCGCCGGCTTCAGCTCGCGCGCGCGGCGGGCAATCTCCCATCCATCCGGGCCTGGCGCGGACAAACGAATATCGGTGATCACTGCCGCGATCTGTTCAATGCGTGCGTCGAGCAACGCCAGGGCCGTGGCGGCCTCGGCGGCAGGCACCACCTCATAGCCTGCGTCTTCGAGGGCCGATCGCGCAAAATCCAGGATCAGCTCCTCATCCTCTATCAGGAGGATCAGTATCGTCTTTTTCATAGCCTCCAACCGGCCGATCGCCTGGCGCGGTCCTAAGCCGCAGCGCCAGAGCCGAATCAGCTGACGATCGTGCACTATCGCACATTCATTTGCGGTAGCGTTAACCTTCTTTAAGGCCGGATCTACCCAACCAATCCTGGGCTTCGAACGACATGGGCAAGGCATTGTCAGGCTAGCGCAATTGCGGATATCGGCGCGTCCGGCACGATCGAAGGTCGTGCGCGTTCCCTGCTTCGTCGCGTGACAGCGAGCGAGACGATGGTTAGGCCATGCCTACGGCCACGCCGCGGCTTGGACGCGGACGGCGCCGCCAGCCGCCCGCATCGACCGGCTGAGGCGCTGGTGGCCGCGGAGGCGGGGTTTTTGCTCTCGGGCCACCCGAAGAGAGGGGCGATCAGCGCGGAGCGATATGAGCGGTACAGACAGGCTCGTGGCCGGGATCGAACTCGGCGGAACCAAGGGGATCGCGCTGATCGCGCGCGGAACCGAGATATTGGAGATGGCGCGGGTGCGGACGACGGTGCCCCGTGAGACGCTGGCGGTGCTCGGCGACGCGATCGCGGGTTGGCGCGCCCGGCATGGCGAGCCGGCGGCGCTCGGGATCGCCAGCTTCGGGCCGGTGGGGCTTGATCGGTCGCGCGACGATTATGGCTATATCACGCTGACGCCCAAGCCCGGCTGGTCCAACGCCGATGTCGTCGGATATTTCGCGCGGCGCTTTGGGCTGCCGATCGTTTTCGATACCGATGTTAACGGTGCGGCGCTGGCCGAATATCGCTGGGGTGCCGCGCGCGGATGCGATGTCGCGATCTATATCACGGTCGGGACGGGGGTCGGCGGCGGGCTGGTCGTCGGGGGTGACCCGGTGCATGGCCTGATCCATCCGGAAATAGGCCATTTCCGGGTGCGGCGGCCCGCACGGTCGAGCTTTGCGGGCGTGTGCCCGTTTCACGGCGATTGCGTGGAAGGGCTGATCTCGGGCCCCGCGCTCGCTGCCCGGACGGGAATTCCGGGAGACAGGATTCCCGGCGATCATCCGGTGTGGGGCGAGGTGGCTTCCGAGCTTGGCGAGGCGATGGCGACGCTGATGGCGGTCGTTTCGCCGCAGCGGATCATGATCGGCGGCGGAGTGTTCCAGAACCGAACAGACCTGCTGGCGACCGTAAGGCGGCGGACGGCGACGGCGCTCGGCGGCTATCCGGCCGGGGTCGACGAAGCGCGGCTCGACGCGATCATCGTTCCACCGGCGCTGGGCGACAGGGCCGGTCCGCTGGGCGCGGTGGCGCTCGCCTATCGCGCCTGATTCACAAGGCGAAGCTGGCGCGGTCGCCGTCGCAGTCTCGGCGCCGACGATGCCCGGATCGGAAGGTGGCAGGTTGGCGAGCGCCAGCGTGGTCTTGTCGATATCTCGTTAAGAAGATTGCTGACGTCGTGGCATCTGCCATTTCGAGTTGAGATAGCTCCAGGGCGGAGGATCAGCCGGCCTTGATCCGTGTCATCTTGGCCACCTCGCTCGAAAGCGCGGGCAACCTGCCGAGCAGCTCGATCGCCGGTCCCGCCATCCAGGGACGCTCGGCCATATGTCTTAGCATGCTGGCGACGCCGACTGGGGGGCCTACACGGTTGGCGAAGTCGGTTTGGAAGGCGGGCGCGCCGTCGCTTCCACCGCGCAGGAAGCCGTCGGCGGCCCGGATCGCGCTAGATAGGGCGATCGCGATGCCGTCGCCAGCGAGGCTCGCGATCACCGCCGACTGGTCACCGAGCCGGAACAGCCCGGCTCGGGTTCGGCGCGCGCGCCACCCATAGGGGATGCGCGCTATGCTCAGCCAGTCGCTCGTCGCGCGCGCAGCGGCGATGCGCTCGCCGAGAAGCGGGTTCTCGCGCGACAGCTCCGCGACGAGCGCGGCCGGGTCGCCGCCTGCGCGTCGCAGCAGCGACTGGGCGACCGACAGGCAGAGGTTGACGCCGCCATCCTCGAGCCGCAGCAGCCCCGCATAGCCGCGTCGGAACAGGTGCAGCTCGATATGATCGCCGATGGCGGCGGCGAGACCGGGGGAGGGGTCGAGCCGCGCGCGCAGGCCGATCGCCGGGTCGGCCTGCGGGCCCGTGGCCCGCGCAATGCCGCGCAGGTCGTGCTTTCCGCTCGCGAGGAACAGCGCATCGGCGCCGATCGTGCCGCCGTCGCCGAGGTGGAGGCAGAGCCGGTCGGGATCGACGCGACGGACCGCGACGCCGCGCTCGATCGTCGCGCCCTGGCGGGTGGCGGCGTCGAGCAGGGCCTCGTCGAGCGTGCGGCGCGACAGCCCGGCAGCGGCAAACGGCAGATCCGCCTCGGCGATGCGCTTTCCCGCGATCAACCGCACGCGACTGATCGGCTGCGCGCCGAGCGACGCCGGATCCACGCCGAGCCGCGCCAGCATCTCGATCGCGCCTGTTGCCAGAAAGCCCCCGCAAACCATGTCGCGCGGCTCGCGGCTGCGTTCGATCAGCACCGGCCTCGCGCCGCCCCGCGCGAGCAGCAGCGCGGCGGCTGAGCCCGCCGGCCCGCCGCCCGCGATCAGCGCAGCCGCTCGACGCATATCCGGAAGGGGAAGCGGCGGCGGACGCGGGCCGCGTGGTTGAGGCCGGCCTCTACCAGCAGCGGCCGCCACTCGGCGGGGCGGAAGGCGCGGGCGATCGATAGCTGCCCGTCCTCGCGGACGATGCGGTGCCAGCCCATGGCGCGGCAGAGCAGCGGAAAGCCGTGATAGGCGAGGCGGTGGCGGTGAAGATCGTTGATCTGCCATCCGATCCGCGCCTGCGCCTCCATCGTCCGCACGAAGCGCAGCAGCTCGTCCCGGCGCATATGATGCGCGACGAGGCTGCTGACGATCAGATCGAAACCCCGATCGACGAGATCGAGATAGTCGCCGGTGACATAGTCGATCGCGAAGCGGCCCGGTGTCGCCGCCTGCGCGACGGGCGCGCTTTTCGGATTGAGGTCGACCCCGCTCAGCCGCGCTTCGATGCCGCGCCGCTCGGCCCAGTGCGCGATCGCGCGCAGCAGATCGCCGTCGCCGAACCCGACGTCGAGCAGGGTGAAGTGCCTGCGATCACCGATCGCCCGCGCGACGAAACCGATCGTCGGCCGCGCCGCGAAGGTCCAGCGATTGACCGTCGCCAGATCGGTCAGGATCGCGCCATAGGTCGCCGCGTCGAGATCGATGGCGTCCATCTGCTCGCTGTCTTCCGCCGGGCGGGCGAGCGACCGCATCAGGCGCTCGTCATGCGAAAGCCCTCGGCGGCGAGGCCGGGGCCGAAGGCGAGGGCGACGCCGTCGATCGCGGATGACCCGGCCATCAACGCGGCGAGGACGAACATCAGTGTCGCCGACGACATGTTGCCATAGCGGCGCAGCACCTCGCGCGAGGCGGAGAGCGCCGATGCGCCGAGCCCGAGGCCCTGCTCGACTGCGTCGAGGATCGATCGCCCACCGGCATGGACGGCCCAGTCCTGGATGTCGCCGGCCGATCGGTTGCCGAGGATCGCCTGCCGCAGATCGGCGCTTTCCAGCGCATGGGCGATCCGCCCCGGTACCTCCCCCGAAAGGTGCATGACGAAGCCCTCGTCGCCGATGTCCCAGCGGATTAGACCGTCGCTCTCGGGGAGCGTGGCGGCGAAGAAACGGTCGATCGCCACCCCCTTCGGCTCGGCGGTAAGCAGCGCGGCAGCGGCGCCGTCGGCGAACTGGAGCTGCGCCATCAGCGACGCCACCTCGGGCGTTTCCTGCAGGTGGAGCGAGCAGAGCTCGATGGTGACGAGCAGGACGCGCGCGGCAGGGTCCGACCGGACGATATGGTGCGCGACCCTCAGCGCCGCCACCGCCGCATAGCACCCCATGAAACCGACCAGCGTGCGCTCGACATTGGGAGCGAGCCCGAGCCTGCGCGCGATGATCTGGTCGATCCCCGGCGCGACGAAGCCGGTGCAGCTCGCGACGACGAGATGGGTGATCTCGCCGAGGGCGGCGCGGCTGCGCAGATCCTCGATCGCCGCCATCGCCAGCTCGGGTGCCTCGCGGGCATAGACAGCCATGCGCTCGGATGTCGGCGGCATCCCCTCGCCGTAAAAGGCGCCCGGATCGGTCGGGCTGCCGCCCTCGGCCGGATGGCCCAGCGTGCTCCACCGATGCTCGATCCCCGACCGGCCGGCCATGCGCAGGAACAGCGCCTTGTCGCGATGCCCGAGCCGTTCCGCCGCCCAGTCGATGAAGACGCGATGGACGTCGCGTCCGGGAACTGCGGTGCCGATGGCGTGGATATGGGCGGTCATGCGAGCACTGTAGCCCTTGCCGTGCGAGGAATGAAGCACTGCCGAACCGCGGCGCCGGTCGTCGAAACAGGTCGATCAGCACCTGCGCTCTGGCGGCCCGACGCCGCCGGGGACGCCGGCAATTTTCCCGCCGCAATTCCTTCAACGCGCCGCAGCCGGCATCGCTCCTCCGAAGCCGCGATTAGGCGTCGATCTCTTCCCCGGCGACCTGCGCGGCATTGGCCTGGATGAAGGCAAAGCGATGCTCGGGATTCCTGCCCATCAGCCGGTCGACGAGATCGCGCACGCTCGCCCGTTCCTCATATTCCTGCGGCAGGATGACGCGCAGCATTGTCCGTGTCTTCGGGTCCATCGTCGTTTCGCGAAGCTGCTGCGGGTTCATCTCGCCCAGGCCCTTGAAGCGCGAGACTTCGATCTTCTTGCCCTTGAACTCGGTGGCCTCGAGCTCGTGCCGATGCGCATCGTCGCGCGCATAACGGCTCTTCGAACCGGCGGTGAGCCGATAGAGCGGCGGCTGCGCCAGGTAGAGATGGCCCTCGCGGACGATGTCGGCCATTTCCTGGAAGAAGAAAGTCATCAGCAGCGTCGCGATATGGGCACCGTCGACATCGGCGTCGGTCATGATGACGACGCGCTCATAGCGGAGCAGATCGACGTTGCAGCGGTCGCGCGTCCCGCAGCCGAGCGCCTGGACAAGATCGGCGATCTCCTGATTGGCGCCGATCTTCGCACTGTTGGCCGATGCGACGTTCAATATCTTGCCCCGGATCGGGAGGATCGCCTGCGTCTTGCGGTCGCGCGCCTGCTTGGCCGAGCCGCCGGCGCTGTCGCCCTCGACGATGAACAGTTCGGTGCCCGCGGGGCTGTCGTTCGCGCAATCGGTCAATTTGCCGGGCAGGCGCAGCTTGCGCGAGGATGTCGCGGTCTTGCGCTTGATCTCCCGTTCGGCCTTGCGGCGCAGACGATCGTCCATCCGGTCCAGAACGAAGCCGAGCAGTGCCTTGCCGCGATCCATATTGTCGGCGAGGAAATGGTCGAAATGGTCGCGCACCGCATTCTCGACGAGCCGGGCGGCGTCGGGCGAGGTCAGCCGGTCCTTGGTCTGGCTCTGGAACTGCGGATCGCGGATGAACACCGACAGCATCTGTTCAGAGCCGGTGCCGATGTCGTCGGCGGTCACGTCCCTCGCGCGCTTGTTGCCGACGAGCTCGGCGAAGGCGCGGATGCCCTTGACCAATGCGGCGCGCAGCCCCGCCTCGTGCGTGCCGCCGTCGGGGGTCGGGATGGTGTTGCAATAATAGCTGTACGAACCCTCGGACCAGAGCGGCCATGCGACCGCCCACTCGACCGAGCCCTGATTGTCGGGGAAGGCCTGCTTGCCGGAGAAGAACTGGCTCGTTGCACATTCGCGCGCGCCGATCTGCTCGCGCAGATGGTCCGACAGGCCGCCGGGGAACTGAAAGATCGCTTCGGCCGGGGTATCGTCGCCGATCAGCGCGGGATCGCACTTCCAGCGTATCTCCACCCCCGCATAGAGATAGGCCTTTGACCGGGCCAGCCGCATCAGTCGCGAAGGACGGAAATGGGCGCTGACGCCGAAGATCTCCGGATCGGGGGTGAAGGAGACGCTGGTGCCGCGGCGATTGGGTGCGGCACCGAGCTTCTCGATCGGGCCCAGCGTCTCGCCGCGCGAGAAACGCTGTCGGAACAGCTCCTTGTTGCGAGCGACTTCGATCACCGTCTCGGTCGACAGCGCGTTTACCACCGATATGCCGACGCCGTGCAGCCCGCCCGACGTGGTATAGGCCTTGTCGCTGAACTTGCCGCCCGAATGCAGCGTCGAAAGGATGACCTCGAGCGCCGATTTGCCGGGAAAACGCGGATGCGGATCGACCGGGATGCCGCGTCCATTGTCGACGATGGTCAGCCGGTTGCCCGCCTGGAGCGAAACCTCGATCCGGGTGGCATGGCCGGCGACGGCCTCGTCCATCGCATTGTCGAGCACTTCGGCGGCGAGGTGATGATAGGCGCGCTCGTCGGTGCCGCCGATATACATGCCGGGGCGGCGGCGCACCGGCTCGAGCCCCTCGAGCACCTCGATCGATGAGGCATCATAGCCGCCGGAACTGGTCGAGGGAGCGGAAGCGAAAAGATCATCGTCGTCGGCCATTGCTGGCATCTATAGGGTCGCCCGAGACCCAAAAGGAAGGGCGGCCCCCAAAAAGCTGGGGATATCCTCAGCCGCAGCGCACGCGGACCGCCCTGCCGGTCGCGTCGGTCTCGATATTCAGCCGGTCGTTGCGATAATCCTGCGTCACGGCCTGGCCCGGGCCGATCAGCCGCACCGCTTCGGCGCCGGCGGCGGCGCGGGCCTGGTCGGCGATGGCCGCGGCATCCTTGCCGATATAGGCTTCGGCGCGGATCTGGTTGCAGGCGGCGGGCGGGATCGCACCCGCTTCCGGCACCGCCTGTCCGCGGTCAGAAACCGTCGGCGTGCAACCCGCGAGCGCGATGGTCGCCAGCCCGATCAAGACGATACGCATCAACTTTCCCCCCTTCGCGTCTTCCCGGCAGGCCGGAATCCCTGGAAGGCAAGGCCTGTCCCAGCGCCAGCCTTCGCCGGTATGACGCTGTTTGTAAACCAGCTCTGGCGAGCCTCAGCGGACGCGGGGACCGCCGAAGGGCAGCGGCGGCGGCGGCCGGCGGTCGCGGCGCGGCAATTGCGCCTGATAGGCCACCGAACAATGCTGGAGGCAATAGGGAAAGCCCGGATTGATCGGCTCGCCGCAGAAATGGAAATCGGGCTCGCCGGGATGGCCCAGCGGCCATTTGCAGATCTTGTCGTTCAGGTCGAGCAGGCTGGTCTTGTCGGCCATCTCGGCCGAAGGCTTGGCCGGGACCAGGCGGCGCGGCGGGGCCGGGGCGATCGGCGCGGTCTGCTCCCCCGGCGTCTGGCGCTGGAAGCCGCCCGGTCCGATCGAGCGGATCACAGGCTGGGGCGTTGGATTCTGGACCGGAGGCGGTGCGGCCGGGGCGGGGGGCGCGATCGGAGCGGCGCGCGGCGCGGGCGCGGGCTTTCCGGCCACCGGCGCCGCGCTGCTCGGGGCAGGCGCCGGGGTGACGCTCTCGCCGCCCTTGACCGGCGACGGGCGGGCTTCGAGGCCGAGGCGATGCGCCTTGCCGATCACCGCGTTTCGGCTGACTCCGCCAAGCTCCTCGGCAATCTGGCTCGCCGTCATGCCCTGTCCCCACAGGCGCTTCAGCTGTTCGATACGTTCGTCGGTCCAGGACATGCTTCTACCTTCGATCTCGCCCGCCGGTCGGGCGCCGCCGAGCCTTGCGGGCAGGGCGGTGAGCCGATAGGCGAAATGCCCATGACCGACCAGCCCAAAAAATTCATGCTCCCCCCGCAAGGCGAGCCGGTGATCCCGTTCTTCAACTGGGGAGGAATGCGAGCCCTCTATGTGAAGGAGGTGAGGCGTTTCTTCAAGGTCCACCTGCAGACGATATGGGCGCCGGCGATCACGACGCTGCTCTATCTCGTAATCTTCACGGTCGCGCTCGGCAGCGGCGGTCGGCAGGTGCTCGGCGTTCCGTTCGCCAGCTTCATCGCGCCTGGTCTCATTATGATGGGCATGATGCAGAACGCCTTCGCGAACAGCAGCTTCTCGCTGCTCGCCGGCAAGATGCAGGGTACGATCATCGATTATCTGATGCCGCCTCTGTCCAGCGGTGAACTGCTCGCCGCGCTCGTCGGCGCGGCGCTGACCCGCGCGGTGCTGGTCGGCCTTGCGCTCGCCGCGGCGATCGTGCTGTGGCCCGAGGTGGACCTGACGGTGCATCACTGGTGGGCCGTCATCTGGTTCGGGCTGATGGGCTCCGTCCTGCTCGCTCTCGTCGGGCTGCTCACCTCGCTGTGGTCGGAGAAGTTCGACCAC
>Ga0068863_100000398_pt1 | contig 44189 bp, 33 predicted proteins | sample KBSSwiS62_FD_66596 | JGI IMG/M metagenome (GOLD analysis project Ga0068863, IMG submission 66596) | Switchgrass rhizosphere microbial communities from Kellogg Biological Station, Michigan, USA - KBS Switchgrass S6-2 | ecosystem: Host-associated > Plants > Roots > Rhizosphere > Soil ... | reverse complement strand
CGCACGGTCGATCTTACGAACCTCGACAAGGTGTTCTGGCCGGCCGACGGCTACACCAAGGGCGACATGATCGAGTACTACCGCGGCATCTCGGACTGGCTGCTGCCGTACTTGCGCGACAGGCCGGTCGTGCTCACGCGTTTCCCCGACGGGATCGAAGGCAAGTCGTTCTTCCAGAAAGACGCGCCGGTCTACGCGCCGAAGTGGCTCAGGCTCGAGACGATGTGGAGCGAGCAGGCCGAGCGCGAGATCCGCTACTTCGTGCTCGACGACGTCGAGTCGCTCGTCTATGTCGCGAACATGGCGTCGATTCCGCTGCACGTGTGGTCGAGCCGCGTCGCGGCGCTGGAGCGGCCCGACTGGTGCATCCTCGATCTCGACCCGAAGGGCGCGCCGCTCACGGACGTCGTGAAGATCGCGCGTCACATCCACGACCTCTGCGACGACGTGGGGCTCGTGAACTACGTGAAGACGAGCGGCTCGACCGGTCTGCACGTGCTGATTCCGCTCGGCGCGAAGTACACGTACGAGCACTCGCGTACGCTCGCCGAGCTCATCGCGCGCTTCACGGCGAAGTCGCTGCCCGAGATCTCGACGATCGTCCGCAAGCCGAGCGACCGCGAAGGTAAGGTCTACTTGGATTACCTGCAGAACGGCCACGGCAGACTGCTCGTCGGGCCGTTCAGCGTGCGGCCGCTGCCCAAGGCGCCCGTGTCGATGCCGCTCGAGTGGAAGGACGTGACTGCCCGGCTCAAGCTCGAGCGCTACAACATCAAGACGGCGCGCAAGCGGATGCTCGAGCACGGCGATCCGCTCGCGGGAGTTCTCACGGAGTCGATCGACATGCTCGCAGCCATCGACGCGCTGCAGCGCCGGCTCGCGAAGTAACAATCGAGGCTCTGCAAAGAGGCCGCTCGTGAATTAACCTTTCACTCTGGCGCGCGCGATTTGCACGAGCGACATGAAATACATTCAGAAAATCCTGCAGCCCGGCGAGAAGGTGATCTTCTCGTCCACTCTGAGCTGGGCCATCTATTTGCCGAGCATCATCTTGTGGCTCGTTGCGTTGGCGCTGCTCGTGACGGGCATCGCGTTGGAGCGAAGCGCGATAGGACAGTCGGCGGGAGGCATCGTCGCTCTGTTCGCGGCCTATTCGGGTCTCAAAGCGTGGTTCAGACGCTGGACCACGGAAATCGACGTGACCGATCGGCGCGTCGTCTACAAGCGCGGCTTCATTCGACGCCATACGGTCGAGATGAACATGGACAAGATCGAAAGTGTGGACGTCGATCAATCGCTGATCGGCCGGCTGTTCGACTATGGCGATGTCATCATCCGCGGCACCGGCGCCGGCATCGAGCCGCTGCGCGGCATCGATTCGCCGCTCGCATTTCGCAACGCCGTGACCGCGCGCTGACGGCAGTGCGTTACCTTCGACGTCGAGTTCGGCCCCGCGTCAGGGCGTGGTTCGGACCGGGATATCGAAGCGCTCGCAGTAAGCCGCAAAGCGCCGCGTGAGTGCGGCCGGATCGAGCCCGTACTGGTCGAGCGTGTAACGGTGCACGCCGTGCTTGTCCTTGGGATTCGCGGCGAGGAAACGCTCGATTGCGGCGCGTCCTGTCTCGGCGAGCGGCCAGCCGAGGAAGTCGTAGACGCGCTCGATCGTCTCGAGCGGCGCGCGCTCGATCGACTCGTACGCGACGTCGAGGAATTGCTTCGGGTCCGCGCGTTCGCGGACGGCGAGGAAGTCGTCGAGCGCCCGCGCCCAGCGATCCGTCCAATCGGCCGCGATCTCGCGCGGATCCGCGTCTTCGCTGAACGCGCGCCGGAGCACGGTCGCGTGGCTCGCCATCGACGCCATCACGCGCAGCGGATCGCGATGCGTCTGCACGATCCGCGCGTTCGGATACCGGCGCAGCAGCGCCCCCAAGCTGAACAAATGTCCGGGCGCCTTGAGCACCCAGCGAGTGCCCGGCCGATTCGCCTGCAAGTGCTGCAGCAAGCGCCGATGGAAGTCGTAGGCGAGATCTTGCGGCGAGCGCTCGAACCAGTCTTGGAACGACCGCACGTTGTGCGTCGTGTGGAACTGGATCCCCATGAAGATCTGCGCGTGTATCGCGATGCACTCCTGCGGCAGATCGGGTGCGATCGGATGAATGCGCATGAACTCCGGCGCGAGCCGGTTCGCCCAATCGAGACGCGACTGCGTGCGGGCGCGCACGGGATCGATCTCCGCCGGCGTCGCGCCGGTTGCGGCCGGATACATCACTTCCCACGTGAACGGCGCACGGTTAGCAGGATCCTCGCTGATCAAGCCGTGCAGATGCGTGGTGCCCGTTCGTGGCAGCCCGATGATGAACACCGGGTCGGCTACGCTCGAGCGCTCGATAGCGGGGTTTTTCGAACGCTGCTCTTCGAGGCGCAGCAAATTCTCGAGCAGGCTCACGAGGAGCTCGCGCACTGTGATCCTGCCGAGCGTCGTGAGACGCGCCTCGTCGCGATACGACTTCAGCAACCGCTCGAGCGGCTCCGCGATCGGCCATGCGCCGAGCGCGGCGGAGCCGGCGCGACGCTCGGCGGAGCGCAGCAAGTCGTCGAGCTCGAGCGAGGGTGGATCGGCGCCGAGCCTGCGCAGCGCTCGGCCACCGGTGTTCAAGGCGGACACCGCGCCGCGCACGCAGTGTGCGGAAAAGCTCATCGGTAGAGTGGCAAGGGTTTGCTAGTATTCGGCGCGGTATTCTCGCCCACGGGGCTTCGGCGCAGCAAATGACCCTCGAGGAAATCCGCTCGCTCATCCGGGACGTTCCGGATTTTCCGAAGCCCGGAATCCTGTTCAAGGACATCACGCCGGTGCTCGCCGATCCGGCCGCATTTCGTGCGACCATCGACACGCTTGCCGAGACGGTGGCGCCATTGCGCGCGGACGGGATCCTCGCGATCGAGTCGCGCGGTTTCATCTTCGGCGCCGCGCTCGCGACTCGGGCCGGACTGCCGCTGCAGCTCGTGCGCAAGCGCGGCAAGCTGCCGCGCGAATCGTTCAGTGTCGAGTACGAGCTCGAGTACGGAATCGATCATCTCGAAATGCACAAGGACGCGGTGCGGACGGGCGGGCGCTATTTGATCGTCGACGACGTGATCGCGACGGGCGGCACCGCCGCAGCGGTCGCCAAGCTCGTCGCGCAGCAACGCGCGACCGTTGCCGCGTGCGCGTTCCTGATCGAGCTCACGTTTCTGAACGGGCGCAAACGGCTGGCCGGCCAGAACGTGATCAGCCTGATCCGTTATTGAGCGCGCTCAGTAGGAGCGCGTGAGGATGAAGTCCGACAGCCAGAGCAGTGGACGCGAGTCCTGGCGCAGCGACCGCAGCGCGTCCGTCGCTCGCTGCTGAGTCTCCGCTGCGCGCCGGCGCGCGCCTTCCACTCCGAGCGTCGAAGGGTACGTCGACTTGTCGTTGGTCGCGTCGCTACCCGCGTTCTTGCCGAGCGTCGCGGTGTCCTGCTCCACCTCGAGCAAGTCGTCGCGAATCTGGAACACGAGCCCGATGTCGCTCGCAAACGTGTCGAGGTGCGCGCGCTCGGCGTCCGTGAGCTCGCCGAGCTCGCTCGGCATCATGATCGCCGCGCGGATCAACTGGCCCGTCTTGCGGCGGTGGATGTCCTCGAGCGCGCGCTCGTCGAGCTTCTTGCCTTCGGCGTCGAGATCGAGCATCTGGCCGCCCACCATGCCTGCCGGCCCCACGGCACGCGCGAGCCACGAGATCACTTTGACTTGCCGCTCGGGCCGCGCGGCGAGCCTGGAGTCCTCGCAGAGGATCTCGAACGCGAGCGCCTGCAGCGCGTCGCCGGCGAGAATCGCGGTCGCCTCGTCGAATTTGATGTGCGTCGTCGGACGGCCGCGGCGCAGGTCATCGTCGTCCATCGCCGGCAAGTCGTCGTGCACGAGCGAGTAGGCGTGAACCAGCTCGATCGAAGCCGCTATGACGTCGAGCTGCTCCTCGGCGACGCCGCAGAGCTCGCCGCTCGCATACGCGAGCAACGGCCGCACGCGCTTGCCGCCGCCGAGTACCGAGTACTCCATCGCGGAGCGGAGTCGTGGGGGAACGTGGGCGGCGCTGCGCAGGGTCCTGGCCAGCTCCGCGTCGACGCGCTTGCGGTAGTGATCGAGCCGTGCCGCAAACTCGCCGCTCGAGGCCCGTGCTATCATAGCGCGTCATCCTAACACCGAAGCGGCGCGCACGGCGCAGGCATCCGTGAACACCGAATCGAGCCCACCCACAAGCTCCACAAGCGACGATCTCGCCTATCAGGCACATATTCTTCCGGGCGTCTCGCGAACGTTCGCGTTGACGATCCCCGTGTTGCCGGAGCGGCTCGCGCAGGTGATGACCAACGCGTACCTGCTTTGCCGTCTCGCGGACACGATCGAGGACGACGTCGGCCTCGACGCGATGCAGAAGTCGATATTCCATAGCCGATTCGTGGCCGTCGTGAAAGGCGACGAGCCGGCCGAGCCGTTCGCAGCGGCTCTGCTCCCACTGTTGTCGGATCGCGTGCTGCCCGCCGAGCGCGACCTCGTCGTCAACGCCGCGGCGGTCATTCGCGTGACGCACAGCTTCTCGCGCGCCGAGCGCGACGCGCTGAATCGTTGCGTTGGCGTTATGTGCCGCGGGATGCCAGAGTTCCAGCGCAGCAAGAGTCTGCGCGGTCTCGCCAACCTTAGCGAGCTCGCGTCGTACTGCTACTTCGTCGCGGGCGTCGTCGGCGAGATGTGCACGGAGCTGTTTTGCCTTTACTGCCCGGACATAGCCAAGCATCGTGACGCGATGATGCGTCTCGCCGTGTCGTTCGGTCAGGGGTTGCAGATGACCAATATACTCAAGGACATCTGGGACGACCGGCAGGCGAACGCGTGCTGGCTGCCGCGCTCGGTGTTTCCGGGCGGCAACTTCGATTTCGAGCACCTCGAGCAGTTGCATACGACGGGCGCGTTCAAGGTAGGTCTCGACGAGCTCGTCGGTCTCGCGCACGCCCACCTGCGCAACGCGCTCGAGTACACCACGCTGATTCCGAAGCGCGAGGCCGGCATTCGGCGGTTCTGTCTTTGGGCCATCGGTCTCGCCGTGCTCACGCTGCGCAAGATCCATCGCAACCCGACGTTCCACTCGGGCAACGAGGTCAAGGTGTCGCGGCGCACCGTCAAGGCGACCGTGTTCGCAACCAATCTCACGCTGATGAGCAATCGAGGGCTGCGCATGATCTTTGCACGCGCGGCCGACGGCTTGCCGCTCGCGAGCCGCTCGGCGACGAGCGTCGTCGCCGCGCTGCCGGGCAGCCGTATCGATGTCGGTTAGCGGCCGCGAGGCGGCCGCTCCCGCTGCTAACTTCGCGGTGATCGTGGCGCTCGGGGTCGAGCGCGCGGCGTTGCGCGCGCTCGCCGAGCGCGAGCCGCCGCTCGGCATCATTCAAAGCGGCCCCGGACCCGAGCGGGCCGCGAGCGCCGCGACGGCCGCCTTGGCGGCGGGCGCTAGCGGGCTCGTCTCGTTCGGGCTCGCGGGAGCGCTGCGCGCCGAGCTCGCTCCCGGCGCGGTGCTCGTGCCGCGGCGCGTTCGCTCGATTGCGGGGGCCTCGTTCGAGGCTCATCCGGAGTGGCACGCGGCACTCTGCGGGGCCGTCCGTGACTTGGGGCTCGCGCCCGAGCTCGACGACTTGCTGAGCGTCCCGTCCGCGCTCACCACCGTGGCGGAGAAAGCGAAGGCCGCGGCCGGTGGCGCTGCGGCCGCGGACATGGAATCTGCGGCCATTGCCGCCGCTGCGGCTCGCGCCGGCGCCCGCTTCGCCGCGTTGCGCGTCGTCGTCGACGCCGCGGGCGACGAGCTTCCCGCGGACGTCGAACGTTGGATCGACGAGCGCGGTGAGCGGCGGATCGGCGCCGCGTTTGCCGCTGCGCTTCGTCCAGCGCAGTGGCGCGGGCTCCTGATTCTCGCGCAGCGCTATCGGGTGGCGCGCCGCATGCTCGCGCGGGTCGCACCGATCGTATCCAGCACCTCGTTCGGCTCGGGCGCGGCCAGCGCGCGCCGCGCCGCGTCGTAGGCGGCTCGTGTCCGTCGCAGATCTCATCGGCGATCGTCTCGCGCGCGTGGTCGACGTGATCCTGCGTTGGCGCAAGCTCGCGATCGTCGTCCTGCTCGCGGGCGCCGTCGCGTCGATTTGGTACGCGGCACATCACCTCGGCGTGAACACCGACACGACGACGATGATCTCACCCGAGCTCGCTTGGCGGCAGAACTTCAACGAGTACCGCGAGGCGTTCCCCGCGCGCGATCGGAATCTCTTGATCGTGATCGACGCGCGCACGCCGGCGCGCGCCGACGCGTTCGCGGCGAAGGTGCTCGCCGAGCTGCGCCGCGAGCCCGATCTCTATCACTCGATCTTGCTGCAAGGCGAGGGCGAGTTCTTCGCGCGCAACGGCCTCCTATATCTGCCACTCGCGCAGCTCGAGCAGCTCTCGGACAGGCTCACGGCGGCGCAGCCGCTTCTAGGGTTGTTGCACGCGCGTTTCGACGGGGCGGCAGTGCTCGACGTCGCTGCGCGCACCCTCGGACCGGAGGCCGCGCAGGCCGGAGACGCCGCCGCGGCCGCGCCGCTCTACGCGGAGCTCACGCGCGTGATCGACGAGGCGCGCACCGGCGCGCCGGAGCCGCTCGCCTGGAGCAAGCTCATCTCCACCGGCGCCGCGCAGCAGCAGAGCACGCGGCGTCTCATCGTGCTCCAGCCGTCGGTCGACTTCGGCAAGATCCAACCCGCGAAAGCCGCGATCGATGGAGTCCGTGCGATCGTCGCGCGCCTCAACTCGGCCGAGGCCGAGCCCGTCACCGTGCGGCTCACCGGCAGCGTCGCGATGGAGCACGAGGAGCTCGCGAGCGTGAGCAGCTCGGCCGGCATCGCGGGCATCGCAACGTTGCTCTTGGTGTGCGGCGTGCTCTACGTCGCGCTGCGTTCGTGGCGCCTGCTCGCGATATCGGTGGTCGCGTTGTTCGCAGGGCTCGCGTACACGGCGGCATTCGCGGCGGCGACTGTCGGTCACTTGAACCTTCTCTCGATCACGTTCGTCGTGCTCAACGTCGGTCTCGGCGCCGACTACGTGATCCACGTGCTGCTCCGCTACCGCGAGCTCGTCGCGGAGGGCAATGCGGCCGAGCCGGCATTGCGGCAGTCGATGCGCGGAGTAGGCTCCTCGCTGTTGCTCGCTGCGTTCACGACCGCCGCGGGGTTCTACGCGTACATCCCTACGCAATTCCGCGGTGTGGCAGAGCTCGGCTGGATCGCGGGCACCGGAGTCTTCTTCGGTTTCCTCTCTGCTGCGACGCTGTTGCCCGCGCTCGTGGCGCAGTTCGCCTCTTCGGTGCGCGTGCAAAGCGCACGAACGTTGCTCGACCCGCGGATCTTCGTGCCGTTCAATCGGCACCCGCGTGCGGTGCTCGGTGTTACAGCGGTCGTCATCGTCGCGTCGGCCGTCGCGCTGCGCTGGGTGTCGTTCGACAGCAATCCGATCCACTTGCGCGACCCGCGCAGCGAGTCCGTCGAGACGTTGCTCGAGCTCGCGGCAAGCGGCGACGCGCAGCTGCTGAATCTCGAGGCGGTAGCGCCGGACCACGCGTCCGCGACCGACTGGGCCTCGCGTCTGCGCGGCCTTCGCGAGATCCGCAACGTGATCACGATCGACTCGCTCGTGCCGAAAGACCAGGACGAGAAGCTCGCGGTGCTCGACGATCTCAAGCTCGTGATGGGCCCGTCGTTCGCGCAACTCCGGAAGGCTCCCGAGGACCCCGAGCGTCTCGCGTCGTCGCTCGAGGCTCTCGAAAAAGCTTCGGCCGAGCGGCCCGACGTAGCACCGCTGCATGCAGCAGTGCTGGGCGTCCGAGCGTCGCTCGCGGCCGCGTCGCCCGAGGACGCGATGCGGCGATTGGCCGCGCTCGATCGCGCGTTGACCGAAGGGCTGCCCGCCGAGCTCGCGCGTCTCGCGGCCGGGCTAGAGGCACGTCCGTTCGGCCGCGACGAGCTGCCCGAGGAGGTCGCGTCGCGCTACGTCGCGTCGAACGGCCGCGAGCTCGTCGAGATCACGCCGGCCGAGGACGTGAGCGACAACGCGGCCGCGCGCCGCTTCATCGCGGCGGCGCGCAGCGTCGTCCCGAAGGTGACGGGCCCGCCGGTCGTCTATCAAGAGGCGTCGAACACGGTCGTGCGCGCGTTCGAGCTCGCGCTCGTATACGCATTCGTCCTGGTCAGCGCGATCATCTTCGTCGTGATGCGCCGGTGGCGGCAGACGCTGCTCGTGATGGTGCCGATCGCGCTCTCCAAGCTCGTAACCGCGGCTATCGCGGTGGCGATCGGCATGCCGTTCAACTACGCGAACATCATCGCGCTGCCGCTGCTCGTCGGCTTCGGTGTCGACAGCGGCATTCACGTCGTGCATCGGATGCAGACGGACACGGCCGAGCAGCTGTTCGACACGAGCGCGATGCGCGCGGTGCTCGCTAGCGGTCTCACGATCGTCGCGAGCTTCGGCATGCTCGCGTTCTCGGCGCACGTCGGCACCGCGAGCATGGGCAAGATGCTCACGATCGGTCTCTGCGTCAGCGTGGCGTTCACGCTGATCGCGCTGCCTGCGTGGTTGAAGGTGCGGGGCGCGCGCGCGCGGCCGGCGACGCCAGCGTGAGCGGGGCCGCGAATCTCGTCACGGGCGCGAACGGCTTCTTGGGCGCCGCGGTTGCGCGAGCGCTGCTCGCCGAAGGCCAGCGCGTGCGCGCGTTCGTGCGTCGGTCGAGCGATCGGCGCAATCTCGAGAGTCTCGACGTTGAGATCGCCGAAGGCGATCTCAACGACCGTGCGTCGCTGCGGGAAGCTGCGCGCGGCTGCGGCGCCGTATTCCATGTCGCGGCGGACTATCGGCTCTGGGTCGCCGACCCGGCGCCTATGTACAAGACGAACGTCGACGGCTCCGTGAATGTGGTCGCGGCCGCGGCTGAAGCAGGGGTCGAGCGTGTCGTCTACACCTCGAGCGTCGCCGTGCTCGGCATCAACGCGGACAAGACGCCGGCCGACGAGACGACGCCCGTGTCGCTCGAGCAGATGATCGGGGTGTACAAGCGCTCGAAGTTTCTCGCCGAGCAGGCCGTAGCGCGGAGCGCGAAGGAGCTCGATCTCGACGTCGTGATCGTGAATCCTTCGACGCCGATCGGCCCGGGCGACGTGAAGCCGACGCCGACGGGACGGGTCATTCTCGATGCCGCGGCGGGCCGGATGCCGGCGTATGTCGATACCGGGCTCAACGTCGTCCACGTCGACGACGTTGCCCGCGGGCATCTGCTGGCGCTAAGGTTCGGCCGGCGCGGTGAGCGCTACATTTTGGGCGGCCGGGATTTGAGTCTGCGCGAGATCCTGCAGCTCGTCGGCGAGCACACGGGCCGCCCGGCGCCCAATGTGCGCCTCCCGCATTGGGCGGTGTACCCGATCGCGGCGGTGGGTGAGGCGGTCGCGCTCGTCACGAAGCGCGAGCCCCGCGCGACGCTCGACGGCGTGCGGATGGCCAAGAAACACATGTATTTCTCGAGCGCGAAGGCCGAGCGCGAGCTCGGGTACAGCGCGCGGCCGCCCGAGCACGCGATCGCCGACGCGATCGACTGGTTCAAGAGCCATGGCTACTTCTAAGAGGGCCGCGAGCGCGCGGGCACGCGCGAACTTCGCGCTCGTGAAGTACTGGGGCAAGGCCGACACGCGGCTCAACGTGCCTGCGGTCGGCTCGATCTCGATCACGCTCGATGCGCTTTGGTCGGATACGCAGGTCGAGTTCGACGAGCGGCTCGCCACCGACGAGCTGTCGCTCGACGGTCAGCGCCGCGCCGATCAGCTCGCGAAAGTGTCCGCATGCCTCGACCTACTTCGTGAGCGCGCCGGAGTCCGGGCGCGTGCGCGCGTCACGAGCTCGAACAACTTCCCGACGGGCGCGGGACTCGCGTCCTCGGCGTCGGGCTTCGCCGCGCTCGTGACGGCCGCCGCCGGCGCGCTCGATCTGAAGCTTCCGCCGCGCGAGCTCAGCGTGCTCGCGCGCCGTGGCTCGGGCTCCGCCGCCCGATCTGTATTCGGCGGCTTCGTCGAGATGCACTCGGGTCGTGCGGCCGACGGCGCCGACAGCTTCGCGGAGCCGCTGCTCGGCGGCGCCGATTGGCCGCTCGAGGTCGCGATCGCGATCACGGCGAAGGGTGAGAAGGAGGTCGGCTCGCGCAGCGGCATGGAGCGGTCCGCCGAGTCCTCTCCTTACTATTCCGCCTGGGTCGCCACTCAGGGAAACGACTTGCGGGCGGCGCGCGACGCTATCGCCAAACGCGACTTCGCTGCGCTCGCCGAAGTCTCGGAGCGCAACTGCTTCAAGATGCACGCGGCCGCGCTCGCTGCGACGCCGCCGCTGCTCTACTGGAACGGCGCGACGGTCGAATGCGTGCACGCCGTCCGGCGTCTGCGCGGTTCGGGCGTTCCGGTGTTCTTCACGATCGACGCGGGCCCGCAAGTGAAGGCGATTTGTCTCGCCGAGGCGAGGCCTCGTGTCGAGGCGGCGTTGCGCGACGTGCCCGGCGTGCTCGACGTGCTGTCGAGCCGCCTCGGGCCCGGCGCGGAGCTGCGCTGAGTGCGGCTCGAGGCGCATGCACCGGGCAAGCTCGTGGTACTCGGTGAGTACGCCGTGCTCGAAGGCGCGCCGGCGCTCGTGCTCGCGATCGACCGCTATGCTGTCGCGACGCTCCAGCGCAGCCGCGACGAGCAATGCCACCTGCGTACGCGGATGGCCGAGCAGGGAGACCGTTCGTTCCCGCTCGGGGCCGCAGCCGGCGTCGACCTCGTCGATACCGTGATCGCGTCCGCGCCGGCGAGGGAGGCATGGAGCGGCACGCTCGATTCGTCGCAATTCTTCGAGGGTGGCAATAAGCTCGGTCTTGGGTCGAGCGCGGCGGCGCTCTGCGCCTGGGCCGGAGTGTGGTCCGAGCACGTCGCGCGAGCATCGGCGCGGCCCGATACGAGCCTCGCGGCGCTCGTCGGCTTGCACCGTGCTTTCCAAGGCGGGCGGGGCAGCGGAATCGACGTCGCGGCGAGCCTCACGGGCGGCGCCGTCGAGTACCGGCTGGACGTCGCGCGCGCGCCACAGGTCGGTTCAGTCCGGCTGCCGAACAGTGTAGGATTCGCCGGTATTTTTGCCGGTCGGTCCGCCTCGACGCCCGCATTTGTTGCGCACTTCCGGGCTTTCCAGGCGGCCCAGCCAGCCCAAGCGGCGGGGTTGCTCCGCCGTTTGAGCGCGACGGCGGAAGCCGGGTGCGCGGCCGCACGTGGGGGTGCGGGACAGGCGTTCATCGAAGCGATCGCGGATTACGGCCGCGGCCTTCGGGCTCTTGGGGAAGCCATCGGTGCGGATATCGTCACGGCCGAGCATCGGCAGATCGGCGAGCATGCTCGGCGGTTCGGTGTGGCTTACAAAGTGAGCGGGGCCGGCGGCGGCGATCTCGGTCTCGCGTGCGCGCTCGACGTCGCCGCGCTCGAGGCCTTCAAGGCATCGGTACGCGAGCGAGGATTTCGAGTGATCGAGCTCAATTTGGCCGAACGCGGCCTGACGGTGAACGAACTGGCCGACGCGAGCGTCGGGGAGCGGTGGGAGTGAGCGACCGGTTGCGGATTCCCGATTTCTACAAGCTCAGCGTCGAGGAGCGCGTTCGCGTCGTCCACGAGCGCGGCCTGATCAACAGCACCGACTTCCGCGCGCTCGCGACCGGCAAGCACACGCTCGAGCTCGACGCCGCCGACAAGATGATCGAGAACGTGGTCGGCGTGATGGGCCTGCCGCTCGGTCTCGGCATGAACCTCATGGTCAACGACAAGCAATATGTCGTGCCAATGGTCGTCGAGGAGCCGTCGGTGGTCGCGGCGCTCGGCTCGGCGTGCAAATTGATCCGCGCGAACGGTGGCTTCCGCGCCGAGGCCACGGACCCGATCCTGATCGGCCAGATCCAAGTCGTGAACCTGCCCGACATGGAGCGCGCGAAGCGGCGACTCCGTGATCGCCGCAAAGAGATCGTCAATCTCGCGAACAGCTTCCATCCGAACATGGTCGCGCGAGGCGGCGGCGCGCGCGACATCGAGCTGTTCGTCTACCCGTTGCCTTCGCGCGGCCAGCAGATGCTCGTAGTGCATTTGCTCGTCGACACGCGCGACGCGATGGGCGCTAACCTCGTCAACGGCATGTGCGAGGGCGTCGCGCCGCTGATCGAGACGATTACGGGCGGTGAAGTGTTTTTGCGGATCTTGTCGAACCTGACCGACCGCTCGCTTGCTCGCGCCCACTGCAAGATCCCGGTCGACAAGCTCGCCGGCAAGGGTTATTCCGGCGAGCAGGCGCGCGACGGAATCATCGTCGCGGCCGACTTCGCGCGCGTGGATCCGTACCGTGCGGCCACGCACAACAAGGGCGTCATGAACGGCATCGACCCGCTCGCGATTGCGACGGGTAACGACTGGCGCGCGATCGAAGCCGGTGCGCATGCGTACGCCGCGCGCAGCGGACGCTATTCGTCGCTCACCGACTGGTGGGCGGATGAGCAGGGCAACCTTTGCGGACGCATCGAGTTGCCGATCAAGGTCGGGATCGTCGGCGCGCCGCTCGAGTCGAATCCCACCGTCGCTCTGAACTTGCGGCTGCTCGACGTCGAGTCCGCGACCGAGCTCGCCCAGGTGATGGCGGCCGTCGGCCTCGCGCAGAACTTCGCGGCGATCCGCGCGCTTGCGACCGAGGGCATCCAGAAGGGCCACATGACGCTGCACGCGCGCAGCGTGGTGACGGCTGCCGGCACTCCGAAGGAGATCTTCGACGAGGTGCTGGACCGACTGATCCAAAGCGGCGTGATCAAGGTTTGGAAGGCGCAGGAGATCGTCGCCGAGATTCAGGACGAGAAGCAGCGCGCGAAGCCGGCGCGCAAGCGCAAGCGCAGCCAAGAGAAGGCGATGGGCGTCGGCTACGGCAAGGTGATCCTGCTCGGCGAGCACGCGGTCGTCTACGGCCGCCACGCGATCGCTGTCCCGATCCCGCTCACGATCAAGTGCCTCGTCGAGGATTGCGATGAGGGCATTCATTTGCTGATCCCGCGCTGGGGCGTCGAGTACCGGCTCGCGAGCAACCCGAACGAGCGACGCTCGTTCGAGCGGCCTGCCGGCGTCGTGCTCGACCAGCTCGGCCTGAGCAAGCGCGCGATGCGAATCGAGGTATTCCCAGAGGTGCCCCGCAGCATGGGCCTCGGCGGCTCGGCCGCGATGGCCGTCGCGATCGTTCGGGCGCTCGACAAGCACTTCAAGCTGAGCTTGACCGATGCGCAGGTGAACAGCCTCGCATTCGAGTCCGAGAAGGTCGCGCACGGCAGCCCGAGCGGGCTCGACAACACGCTCGCGTGCTACGGCAAGGCGCTCGTGTTTCGCCCAGGCGACCCGCCGCTCGTCGAGCCGCTGAACATCCGCGAGCCGATCCCGGCGGTGATCGGCATGACGGGCTACGAGGGGCTCACCGCGAAGACGGTCGGCCGCGTCCGCGAGGCCTGGCAGCAGGATAAGAAGCTGTACGAGCGAATCTTCGACCAGATCGACGCTCTAACGCTCCGTGGAATACAGGCGATTCAAGACAACGACTTGCCAACGCTCGGCGAGCTCATGAATATTTGTCAGGGCATGCTCAACGCGCTGCAGGTCTCCACGCCCGAGCTCGAGAAGCTTTGCGACATCGCGCGCGAGAACGGCGCGCTCGGCGCGAAGCTCACGGGCGGCGGCGGGGGCGGGTCGATCATCGCGATCTGCGACGACGATACCGAGCCCGTCGTAGCCGCGATTCGCGCGGCAGGCTTCCAGGCGATGCCTCTGCGGCTCGGAGCCGAGCTCAATGGCGCGTGAGGAAGTCGTCTCCAACGTGAACGAGCAGTTGATCTTGGTCGACGACCAGGATCGCGAGCTCGGCTTCAAGTCGAAGGGCGACTGTCATGCGGGCGCCGGCGTGCTGCACCGCGCGTTCTCGATCTTCGTGCTCAACAGCGAGAACGAGCTGTTGCTGCAAAAGCGCAGCGGCACGAAGCTGCTCTGGCCGAACTATTGGTCGAATACCTGCTGCTCGCATCCGCGGCGCGGCGAGTCGATGGGCGAGGCCGTCACGCGGCGCCTCGAGCAAGAGCTCGGGTTCGAATGCCCGCTCGTGTACCTGTACAAGTTCAAGTACCGCGCGGAGTTCGGCGCGGTCGGCGCCGAGCACGAGTTCTGCTGGGTCTATTACGGGCGCTATGATGGCCCGGTGGACGTGAACGTTAACGAGATCGCCGACTGGCGCTTCATCGGCGTCGATGCGCTCGAGCGAGAGCTTGCGGCCGCGCCCGAGACGTTCACCCCGTGGTTCAAGATGGAATGGGTGCACATCAAGACCCATTTCCTAGATGGTATGCTTGCGAGCACGGGCACGGACGGCTGAGCTCGATAAGACAATAATCTGGAGAGTCGATGACTATCCCGCTGGTACAGACCTACCGCATCGCACGCTACATCCTCGAGCAGAAGCTCAAGGGCAACAAGCGCTATCCGCTCGTGTTGATGCTCGAGCCGCTGTTCCAGTGCAACCTCGCGTGCTCCGGTTGCGGCAAGATCGACTATCCGGACGAAATTTTACGTAAGCGCGTTTCCGTCGAGGATGCGCTCAAGGCCGTCGACGAGTGCGGCGCGCCGGTCGTGTCGATCCCGGGCGGCGAGCCGCTGATCCACAAGGAGATGCCGCAGATCGTCGAGGGTATCGTCGCGCGCAAGAAGTTCGTCTACCTCTGCACGAACGCACTGTTGCTCGAGCAGAAGCTCGATCAATACACGCCTTCGCCGTACCTCACGTTCTCGATTCACTTGGACGGCAATCGCGAGCGCCACGACAAAGCGGTGGATCGTGAAGGCACGTTCGACAAGGCCGTCTCCGCGATCAAGGCCGCACGCGCGCGCGGCTTCCGCGTGACTGCGAACTGCACGCTGTACGCGGGCGAGGATCCGGAGGATGTCGCGAATTTCTTCGACTACGCGATGACGCTCGGCATCGAGGGCGTGATGATGTCGCCGGGCTACAGCTACCAGCACGCTCCGAAGCAGGACGTGTTCCTCGGCCGCCGCAAGTCGAAGGAATTGTTCCGCGACATCTTCAAGGTCGGCAAGAAGCGCAAGAGCAAGTGGCACTTCAATCAGTCGAGCTTGTTCATCGACTTCCTCGCCGGCAATCAGAGCTATCAGTGCACTCCGTGGGCGAACCCGACCTACAACGTGTTCGGTTGGCAAAAGCCGTGCTACCTGCTCGTGGACGAAGGGTACGCGTCGAGCTTCAAGGAGCTCATGGAGACCACGGACTGGGAGAAGTACGGCGTCGGCCGTAATCCGAAGTGCGACAATTGCATGGCGCATTGCGGCTACGAGGGCACGGCGGTCGAGCACACGATTTCGAGCCCGCTGACTGCGCTCAACGTATTCCTGTTCGGCCCGCGTCTCGACGGAGAGATGGCGCCCGAGCTGCCCGTGCTGCACGGAGGCCAGGCGCCCGGCGTCGCGATCCCCGTCGATCAGATCGGCAGACTGAACCGCAGGGACTGATCGCGGCCTGATCGGGCCGCTTCCCGATGCTTCTTACGTTCGTCACGGCGGCCGCGCTGCTCGCGTGGCTCGCCGTGCTGCTCGCGCCGTGGCAAGCCCATCGCACGCGCGAGCGCGTCGAGGCCGACGCGGCGGCGCCGCGGGCTCTCGCCGATGTCACCGTGCTGATCCCCGCGCGCGACGAGGCCGCAGTGATTGCGCGCACCCTCGCGGCGCTGCGCGTTCAGGGCGAGGGGCTCGAGGCGATCGTCATAGACGATCAGTCGAGCGATGGCACTGCCGAGGTCTGCGCCCGAGTCGCGGCCGAGACGCCGGCGTCGGCGCTCACGGTGCGCGTCGTCGCGGGCGGCGCGCTGCCGAGCGGATGGGCCGGGAAGCTTTGGGCGTTGGAGCAGGGGCTCGCGCTCGTCCACCGGCCGTTCACGCTGCTGCTCGACGCGGACATCGAGCTCGCGCCGGCGACGATACCCGCGCTGTTGCGGATCGCGGAGGAGCGGCGCACGGCGCTCGCGTCGGTGATGGCGCAGCTCCACTGCGATTCCCTCGCAGAAAAACTACTGACGCCTGCATTCGTGTTCTTCTTCAAGCTCTTGTATCCGTTCGCCCTCGTGAACGATCCGCGCCGGCGCACGGCCGCGGCGGCGGGCGGCTGCATGCTCGCGCGCACCGAGGCGTTGCGCGCGATCGGGGGCTTCGCGTCGATCCGCGGAGCGCTGATCGACGATTGCTCGCTCGCCGCGGCGCTGAAGCATGGGGGCGGTGCGATCTGGCTAGGGATGAGCCACTCGGTTCGCAGCCTGCGTGCCTACGGGGTCCGGGACTTCTGGCAGATGGTCGCCCGCAGCGCGTTCACACAGCTCGGCTACTCGACGTACCTCCTAGTGGCTGTGACGCTGCTGATGCTCGTCTTGCTGATTGCGCCACCGGCGCTGCTCGCCGCAGGATTGCTCGAGAGCGACGCTCGGCACGCCACTGCGATCCTCGCGCCGCTCGCAGCGTCGGCGTGGCTCGCGATGAGCGCGGTCTACTGGCCCGTCGCTAGGTTCTATCGTCTATGGCCCGTGTGGACTCTTGCATTACCCGTGTCGGCCGCGCTATTCCTCCTCATGACCTGGGATTCCGCATTCGCCTACTGGCGAGGCACGCGGGCCAAGTGGAAAAATCGGCGTTATGCGAGCACTTCGTAAATATCCGAGTCGGGTGAGCTGCACTGCGCGGTGCATGGCCGCGCTAGCCATGGCAGCGGTCCTTGCGGCTTTCTTCTCGGTGCGCGCACACGCCGACGCACCGATCTCCACCGACACTCCCGAGGCGACGGTTGAGTCCCTGCACCGAGGGTTGGTCGCAGCAAGCCAAGCGCACCCGGGCAACGACGTCGACGCGCGCTTCAAAGCGCTCGAGCCGTTGATCGAGCAGACCCACGACTTGGCGTACATCGCGGAGTTCGCGTTGCGCAAGCAATGGCCGACTCTCAGCGACGCGGACAAGAAGCGCTTCATCGCCGCGTTCGAAAAGCTCAGCGTGATGACCTATGCGAGCCGCTTCAAGAACGCCACCGAGTCAACGTTCAAGAGCGGTGGCCCGGCCAAAGTCGAATCGGGCCGAGCGCACGTGCTCACGTCGATTCCGCGCCAAGGACAACCGGACGTTTCGCTCGACTACATGCTCGAGCAAAAGAATGGATCGTGGCGCATCATCAACATCATCGCCGATGGAGTCAGCGACCTCGCCCTCAAGCGCGCGGAGTATCAGCGGATCCTAGGAACCGGGTCGCTCGACGATTTGATCAAGGAGCTCGAAGCGCAGACCGCGCGCCTCGAGAAACCGTAGTCAGCGCACGAAGCGGTAGTACTCGACGCCCTCGTCGCTGAAGTTCGGGTTCGCGCTGCTGCCGATCGACTGGATCACGAAGCCGTCCTCGGGGTCCATGAGGCCGCGCGCGCTGCCGGTGTCGTGCAGGTTCTCGTACTGGACTTGGCTGAGGTCTTGATGCGGCTCGAGCGCCGCCTGGAAGCCGATCTTAGCGGCCGCTTTCTTCCAGCTGCGCGCCACCGTCATCGGAATCGCCTCGGCCGCGTCGCCGCTGCCGTAGCCGATCGCGAGGATCTTGCCGCCCGCAAGGTCGAGATCGCGCTCATAAGCGTCCTCGAGACCGGCCGCGATCCACGCCGGCAGAGCGGCGCAGTAGACGTTGCCGATATCCTTCATCGCTTCCGAGCCGAGCGACATCTTCGCAGCGACTAAGGCCGTGAACTCGGGACTGCCGCGGAACTCCTTCGCGATCTGGATCGTGAGCGGGTAGGCGTCCGCATCGATGTTGCCGTCCTTCACGAAGTCGAGGATCTCCGGCTTCGAGCGCATCTCGGCAAGCACGGCGTCCAACGAGACCTTCGCACCCGCACAGTGCTTCTCGAGCTCGGCGAGCCCGGCGGCGCCGTCCTGCGCCAACGCGAACAAATAGCTCATCGCGAACGACGTCTCGGGCATCCGGTGATACGGCCGGTGCATGAACGTCGCCGAGAGCTCGCGGTAGTACTCGGCCGCGTCGCGGCCCATCTTGCGACTCATGTCGTTCAACGCGTGCAGCGTCTCGTCGACATAGCAAGTCGTCGAGTATTTGCCGTTGAACACCGGTAGATCTTGGAAGTGGCAGTTGAGCTTGCCGCGCAAGATGTTGCGCAGCACCGGCTTGCGGAAGTCGACCGCGCGATACGACGACGCGCTGCCGATCTGATCGAGATGCACGGTGAGCAGCTTCGGATCGCGCTCGACGAGCATCGCGACGGCGCCGGCGCCTTGCGTCGGCTCGCCGGAGCTGCCGCGCGCATACTCGGCGATGTCCGCGCTCACGACGATCGCGCAGCGATCCTCCTTGTCGAGAGCGAGGTAACGCAGCGCATGCTTGAGAGCATAGACGCCGCCGAGGCACGCGTGCTTCACCTCGGGCACCTCGCAGTGCCGGCTCAGGGCACTCTTGCCGCGGGCGCGGAGGCCGTCGTCGAGCATGCCTTTCACGATCACGGCGCCGGCCGAGTTGTCGGTGCTCGACTCGGTGCCGAGGCCGAGGAAGCCGACCCGCTCCGGGTCGATGTCGTAGCTCTCGATCAGCCGCATGACGGCGGTGGCCGCCATGGTATAGACGCTCTGCGCGGGGCCGCGCATTCGGAAGCTGTGGCCGACGACTGCCCGGGTCTTGTCCCAAGGATTACCGGTCCATTGGCACCAAGACTCGAGGTCGACACGATATGGAGGGACGTAAACGGCAAAGCCGCTGAGACCAACTTGCTGGGTCATAGAACTCCCGTTAACTCCCCCACGCGCACGTTTCCCACGGCCTGGGCCGTCACGGCGCGGCATTATATGACAAATGCTTAAGAATCACCTGTTTAGAATCTCACCGTAACGAAAAGTGCATGTGGGGCCAATGGCCTCGCGATGCGAGTGAGCTTTCGTCATCCGAGGCCGCCGGAATGTGTCCAAACAGGGCGACCGACGCAGGCGCATGGGTGGCCGGTCTGGCCGGCGCGAAGCACGCCCACGCGGACACAACGTATAATAGACAACTCGTCCGAGGCTCGGACGCGAATCACTCCACATAAAGATGAGCGCCGGCCAATCGCAGGCGCAGGAGTAGCGTTGGCGCAACTAACGGAAGACTGCTTCACGCGCGGCGAGCCGATCCAGTCGCTGCCGGCGGCCGTCGAGGCAATCGTCGCGCGGCTGAGCGCCGTCGAGGGTTTGGAAGCCGTTCCGCTCAGCGAGGCCGACGGTCGCGTCCTAGCGCGGGACCTGGTTGCGACGATTTCGGTGCCTTCCTTCACGAACTCCGCCGTCGATGGATACGCGCTCCGTGGCGACGACTTGCCGCTCGATTCCGAGCGCACGTTCGCGGTCGCCGGCCGTCTCCAAGCGGGCGCGCAAAGAGCCGGGTCGATTGCGCCCGGCCACGCTGTCCGCGTGTTCACCGGTGCTCCATTGCCGCTCGGCGCCGACACCGTATTCATGCAGGAAGACGTCCGAGTCGAGGGCGCAGACTGCGTGCACCTGCCCGGCGGCCTGAAGCGAGGGGCCAATGTGCGCGCGGCGGGTGAGGACCTTGCAGCGGGCCAAGTGGTCTTGCCGGCGCGCCGCTGGATGCGGCCGCAAGACGTCGCAGTTCTTGCTGCGCTCGGCCTAACCGAAATCCAGGTGCGCAGACGTGTGAGAGTCGCAGTGCTGTCCACGGGCGACGAGATCGTCGAGCCCGGCGCGGTGAAAAGCGAGACGCAACTGTACGACTCCAATCGGATCATGCTCGCCGCGATGCTGCGCCGGCTTGGTTGCGAGGTCACCGATCTCGGCATTCGGCGCGACGAGCCGGCACACATCGAGGATGCACTTCGAGCGGCGGCGCGCTCCCACGACCTGATATTGAGCTCGGGCGGTGTTTCCACCGGCGAAGGCGACTACGTCAAGACAGCGGTGGAAAGCGTCGGAAAGCTCGTATTTTGGCGCGTCGCGATCAAACCGGGGCGTCCCGTCGCGATGGGCGTGATCGAGGGAACCCCGCTCATCGGGCTACCGGGCAATCCCGTTGCGAGCTTCGTCACCTTCGCGTTCGTCGTCCGGCCGGCGATCTTCGCGCTCGCGGGCGCGCAACCGACGCCGGTTCCGGTCGTGCCCGTGCGCGCCGCGTTCGCCTATCGCAAAAAACCGAAGCGTCGCGAGTACGTGCGGGTGCATTTGCGAACGGCGGCAGACGGCGTGGTCGAAGCCAGCAAATTCCCGCGAGAGGGTGCCGGACTGCTATCCTCACTGGTTGACACTGACGGGCTCGTCGAGCTGCCGGAAGACGCTACACGTGTCGAGCCGGGCCAGCGTTTGGACTTTTTAGCGTATGCAGCATTGCTTTAAAAGAGAGGCTAGTTTGACGTTGCACAGAGGCCGCCATGGCAGCTGAGTCGACTCGCGGGCGCCGCGACCGCGGGCCGAAGGGCCGTCCCATCGACCCAGTAGCGAGCGCAGAGGTCCGCGCGCTGCTTGGGCAAAGAGAACGGCGCCGCGACCTGCTGATCGAGCATCTGCACCTCATTCAAGACAGCTACGGCTGCATCGACGCGCGCCACGTGCGTGCCCTGGCCGACGAGATGCGCCTGTCGCAGGCCGAGGTGTATGAAGTTGCGTCGTTCTACGACCACTTCGATGTAATACGGGACGGCGAGGCTCGACCCGCGCCGTTGACGATCCGTATCTGTGAGTCCATCAGCTGCATGATCGCGGGCGCCGATCGCTTGCTCGAAGAAATCCAGGCGGGAGTCGACCCCGCCCAGGTAAGAGTCGTCCGAGCGCCGTGCGTCGGCCGCTGTGACGGAGCGCCGGCCGCGCGAGTCGGCGATCGCGAGGTGGATCATGCGAGCGTGGAGAAGCTCACACGGCTCGTGGCCGAAAAAAGAACAGAGGTTGTCGTTCCGACCTACGTGACTCTCGATCGATACGTCGAGGATGGCGGGTACGAGCTCTTGCGCCTCGTGCGATCCGGTGCGCCGACCGCCACGGATATCATGAACAAGCTGCAAGCCGCCGGGTTGCGCGGGCTCGGCGGTGCCGGCTTCCCGGCGGGCAAGAAATGGGAGTTCGTGCGCTCCTACGCCGGCCCTCGGTTGATGACGATCAACGGCGACGAAGGCGAGCCGGGCACGTTCAAGGACCGCTGGTACTTGGAACGCGACCCGCATCGCACGCTCGAGGGAGCAATGATCGCGGCGCACGCGGTCGACGCTCAGCGCATCTATTTTTATATGCGCGACGAATATCCCGCGGTGCTCGAGATCCTGCGGCGCGAGATCGCGGCACTCGAGTCCGCCGGAATTGCGAAGCCTGGATTCATCGAGCTGCGCCGCGGCGCGGGCGCGTATATCTGCGGCGAAGAGAGCGCGATGATCGAGAGCATCGAAGGCAAGCGCGGCTTGCCGCGCAACCGCCCGCCCTACATCGCTGAAGTGGGTCTCTTCGGTCGACCGACTCTGAACCACAACGTCGAGACGCTGTGGTGGATCAGGGACATCGTGCAGCAGGGACCCGAGTGGTTTGCGAAGCAAGGACGAGAAGGTCATCCAGGTCCGCGCTCGTGGTCGGTATCGGGGCGCGTGAAGAAGCCCGGTGTCGTGCTCGCGCCTGCAGGTGTGACCATGCGCGAGCTCATCGAGCAATGCGGGGGCATGCTGGACGGGCACGAGTTCAAGGCATACCTTCCCGGTGGCGCGTCGGGCGGCATTCTGCCGGCGTCGATGGGCGACATCCCGCTCGATTTCGGCGGCGAGCTCGCGAAGCTCGGCGCGTTCGTGGGCTCGCACGCCGTGGTCGTGTTCTCGAACCACGATAGCGCGAAGGCTGCCGTGGTCAATCTACTCAAGTTCTTCAAGCACGAGAGTTGCGGACAATGCACGCCCTGCCGTGAAGGCACAGGCAAGATGGTCGAGCTGCTCGAGCGCGACGGTGCGCTCGACGAGACAGCGATCCGCGATCTCGAGATGGTCATGCGCGACGCGTCGATCTGCGGCTTGGGACAAGCCGCGCCAAACCCCGTGAATCATCTTCTCAAGCTGTTCCGTGAGGATCTCTGACATGGCCGAGCGAATCAGTTTCATCCTCGACGGGAAACCGGTAACGGCGGCGCCCGGCGAAACGATCTGGGACGTGGCCAAGCGCGAGGGGCTCGAAATCCCGCATCTTTGTCACGTCGACTTGCCGGGATACCGCACGGATGGCAATTGCCGCGCCTGCATGGTCGAGGTGAAAGGCGAGCGAGTGCTCGCGGCGTCTTGCATACGTAAGCCGACCGCGAACATGGACGTGCAGACGCAGACCTCGCGCGCTGTCAAATCGCGCGAAATGGTTTTCGAGCTTCTCGTGAGCAACATGCGTCCGCGAGAGCAGGGTCCGGATAACCAGGCGCCGTTTTGGAAATGGGCGTCGTCGATGGGAATCACGAGCAGCAAGCGCTACTCGTCGAAATTCGACGGCGAGCACCAGACGGCGGAGGTCGATCTGTCGAACCCCGCCATCGCGGTGAATCTCGACGCGTGCATTGCCTGCAACGCGTGCGTGCGCGCGTGCCGCGAGGTGCAAGTCAACGACGTGATCGGCATGGGGCTGCGGGGCGATCACTCGGTCCCCGTGTTCGACATTCACGATCCAATGGGCCGGTCGACTTGCGTCACTTGTGGCGAGTGCGTGCAGGCCTGTCCGACGGGGGCGCTCTACGAAAAGTCGCTGATGGACAAGGCGGGCGCGCGCCGCGTCGTGCAGAACTTCGACAAGGTCGTCGATACGCTGTGTCCGTTCTGCGGCGTCGGGTGCCAGACGTCGGTGGCCGTGAAAGACAACCGGATCGTGCAGGTCGATGGCCGCGACGGCTATGCGAACGAGAACCGGTTGTGCGTCAAGGGCCGATTCGGATTCGACTACGTCGCTTCGCCTGAGCGCTTGCTCAAGCCGCTGGTGCGACGGGACGACGCGCCGAAACGCGGCGATATGGAGCTTTCTTATGCGGATCGTCTCAGCGTCTTCCGCGAGGCTACGTGGGAGGAGGCGCTGACCAAGGCCGCCGCAGGTCTCAAGAAAATCCTCGACGAGCGCGGCGGCAAGGCGCTTTCCGGGTTCGGTTCCGCGAAAGGGTCGAACGAGGAGGCGTACCTCTTTCAGAAGCTCGTGCGCACGGGCTTCGAGACCAACAACGTCGATCATTGCACGCGTTTGTGCCACGCCTCTTCGGTCGCGGCATTGATGGAGGGCGTGGGATCGGGCGCCGTGTCCGCTCCGTTCAACGCCGTCGAGGACGCCGATTGCATCGTCGTCATCGGGGCCCGGCCGACCGTAAACCACCCGGTCGCGGCGACGTTCTTCAAGCAGGCCGCGAAACGCGGCAAGAAGCTCATCGTCATCGATCCACGTGGCCAGGACTTGATGCGCCACGCTACGCATGCTTTGAAGTTCCGCGCCGGTAGCGACGTGGCTCTGCTCAACTCGCTGTTGCACACGATCATCTACGAGGAGCTCTACGACGAGGAGTACATCAGCGCCCACGTTTCGGGATTCGAAGCGCTCAAGACCAAGGTCAAAGATTTTTCCCCGGAAGCGATGGCGGAAGTCGTCGGGATCGACGCAGCCAAATTGCGCGAAGTCGCGCGAATTTACGCGACTTCGAAGTCGTCGATCATTTTTTGGGGCATGGGTATTTCGCAGCACACGCACGGCACGGACAACGCCCGCTGTCTGATCGCGCTGTCGTTGATCACTGGGCAGATCGGTCGGCCCGGCACTGGGCTCCATCCGCTGCGCGGCCAGAACAACGTCCAAGGCGCGTCCGACGCGGGCCTCATTCCGATGTACTTCCCCGACTACAGGTCCGTCGACAAACCGGACGTCCGCGGTTGGTACGAAAACTATTGGGGCCAAGCGCTCGATCCGAAGCGCGGCCTCACGGTCGTGGAAATCATGGACGCAGTCCACGCCGGCGAGATCACGGGCATGTACATCATGGGGGAGAACCCCGCGATGTCCGACCCCGATCAGGCGCACGCGCGCGAAGCGCTCGCGATGCTGGACCATCTCGTCGTGCAGGACATATTCCTTACCGAGACCGCGTGGTTCGCGGACGTCGTGCTGCCGGCATCCGCGCACGCGGAGAAGCGCGGCACTTATACGAACACGAACCGCCAAATCCAGATGGGGCGTCCGGCGCTCGATCTGCCGGGCGACGCGCGGCAAGACTGGGAGCTCATCGTCGAGCTCGCGCAGCGGATCGGCCTCGGCTGGAAGTACGGCCACGTGTCCGATGTGTACGCCGAGATGGCGGCGGCGATGCCGTCGCTGCGCAACATCTCGTGGGATCGAATCGAGCGCGAGGAGTCCGTGATCTATCCCGCCAAGGCTCCGGACCAACCCGGCGACGAGATCGTGTTCACCGACGGGTTCCCGACCGCGGACGGCCGCGGCCGCATCGTCCCGGCGGATCTGCTGCCGCCCGATGAGCTACCGGACGACGAGTTCCCCATGGTGCTGACCACGGGGCGGCTGCTCGAGCATTGGCACACTGGCGCGATGACGCGGCGCGCGGAGGTGCTCGATGCCATCGAGCCGCAGGGCATCGCGGCGATGAATCCACGCGAGATCGAAAAGCAGGGCCTTCATCACGGCGATAAGATCGCGGTCGAAACTCGTCGCGGTCGCATCGAAGCCGTTCTGCGTGCCGACTGGGAAGTTGCGGACGGGATGATCTTCATGCCGTTCTGTTTCGCGGAGAGCCCAGCCAATAAGCTGACGAATCCGAAGCTGGATCCGTTCGGCAAGATTCCCGAGTTCAAGTATTGCGCCGCACGCGTCGAGAGTGTTCGTCCGGACACAAGCAGGGAAGTCCGCGAGCCCGCGATCGAGGGTGCGGAATAGACGTGCGTGTGATCGGGCTCGCGGGCTGGAGCGGCAGCGGCAAGACAACGCTGCTTACCAAGCTGATTCCGGTCTTGGTCGCGCGTGGCAACTCCGTCTCTACGGTGAAGCACGCGCACCACAATTTCGATATCGACAAGCCTGGCAAAGATTCCCATGAGCACCGCCTGGCTGGCGCTCGCGAGGTGCTGATATCGAGCGCGCGGCGGTGGGCGTTGATGCACGAGCTGCGCGATGAGCCCGAGCTGACGCTCCATGAGCTGGTGTCGCATTTGGGGGCCGTGGACCTCGTGATTGTCGAAGGATTCAAGACCGAGCGGCACGCCAAGATCGAAGTGCATCGCAGCGAGGTCGGCAAGCCGCTACTGTATCCCGACGACCCCAATATCCTCGCGATTGCGAGTGACGCGCCGCCGAAGGGTGCGCGCATTCCGACGGCCGATCTCGACGACATCGAAGCGATCGCGAATTTCGTCGACAGGCTCGCGCGGCCGTTTACTGCATGATCGCGTCGTCCCGATCCGCAGAGAGCTCTGGGTCGGTCGCTGGACTGGTCTTGGCGGGGGGCCGTTCGGTGCGATTCGGGGGCGAGAAGGCGGTCGCAATGCTTCTCGGTATGCCGCTGCTTCTATGGGCAGTCCAAAGGTTACGGAACAGTTGTTCCAACGTGGCTGTCAGCGTGCGTAGAGATACCGAGGCCGAGGCGCTGGCTAAAGCGAACGGGCTTGCGTCACTTTACGACTCGCCAGGTGATGCGGCGGGTCCGCTCTCGGGCGTAAAGGCAGGTTTGATTTGGGCGACAAGCATTGGTGCTCGCTCGTTGGCCGTTAGCCCGTGCGATGCGCCGCTCCTACCGGACGACCTCTTTCCGCGGTTGATCCAACAGGCCGCAGGCGGGGCCGCCATGGCCGAGACTGCCGACGGGCGCCAACCGTTGTGCGCCGTGTGGCCAGTTGATGCGCTGCCGACCTTGAGCGCGGCATTGCAAGGAGGTGCGCACCCGCCGACTTGGCAGATGCTCGAAACTCTCGGCGCGAGCAAAGTGCGGTTTCATCCACCCGAGGCGTTCGCGAATCTCAACACACGCGACGACTTGGCGGCTGTCGCGGCGCGTGTATCGACGTCGCATTAGCGAGTATCGAGAGTGTCGCCAAGCAAAACCATTCCTCGGAAAATCGAGCGCTGCTACAACATCGCAGAGCTCCGCAAGCTCGCGAAGAAAAATATGCCCGCACCGATGTTCCACTACATCGACGGTGCGGCCGACGACGAGTGGACCCTCAAGCGCAACACCGCGGCGTTCGACCAGCACGAGTTCATGCCTCGCGTGCTCGTAGACGTCTCGAAGATCGACATGTCGACGACGCTGTTCGGAGAGCGCATCGACTGGCCGTACTTTTGCTCGCCGACCGCGCTACAGCGGCTGTTCCATCACGAAGGCGAGGGCGCGACGGCTCGCGCCGCGCACGCAAGCGGGACCATCTTCTCGCTATCGAGCATTTCGTCCACGAACATCGAGGACGCCGCGAAGCTCAGCGCTGGCCCAAAAGTCTTTCAGGTCTACATGTTCAAGGACCGGAGCCTGAGCCGCGAGTTCGTGCAACGCGCGAAGGCGAGCGGCTACGTCGCGCTCCAGCTCACGGTCGACGTCACCGTCTCGGGCAACCGCGAGCGCGACATCGTGACTGGGATGACGGTGCCGCCGAAGCTCGCGCTCATGAGCCTGATCGACATCGCGATGAAGCCGAAGTGGGTCTACAAGCACCTCACGACGCCGAAGATCGAGGTTGCCAACGTCGCCCACCGCCCGCCACCCGGCAGCGAGAACCTCGGCGGTATCATTCAATACTTGAACGCCCAGATCGACCGCAGCGTCACTTGGAAGGACGCCGAGTGGATGATCAAGGAATGGGGCGGCCCGTTCGCGATCAAAGGGATCATGACGAGCGAGGACGCAAAGCGGGCGGCCGACATCGGCGCGACCGCAGTAATGGTGTCGAACCACGGCGGCCGACAGCTCGACTTCTCGCCGGCGCCGTTCGACGTGCTCGAGGAGATCGTCTCGGCAGTCGGTGACCGTCTCGAAGTGATTCTCGACGGCGGCGTGCGCCGCGGCACGCACATCTTGAAGGCGCTCGCGCTCGGCGCACGAGCCTGCTCGGCCGGACGCCCACATCTCTACGGGCTAGGCGCAGGCGGAGAGCACGGCGTCGCGAAAGCGCTCACCATACTGAAGACCGAGCTAGCGCGGGGCATGGCGCTCGCCGGCGCGGCGACCTTGCGCGACATTGATTCCAGTTTGATCCGGCGCGTCGGAGGCCCGAGATGAGCGTGGATCCGGAAGGCGCTCGCAAGCATAGCGTGCGACAGGTGGAGATTCGGCGCGTCGTCGATGCCGCCGAAGCTTCCTCGACCGCGGACGTCGTCGCGGCCGAGGAACCGCTCGGTATCCGTCTCGGTTACTCGAGGCCCGACGGCAGCCGCGCCGAGGAGGACGTGTCGATCACGATGCGCACTCCAGGTTACGACGCCGATCTCGCCGTCGGTTTCCTGTTCACCGAGGGCATCATCCACTCGCACTCGGAAGTTCAAGGCGTCGTGCCTCGTGGCCAACCCGACTTGAACGGATTGATCAATTCGGTGCGCGTCGACCTCGTGCCCGGCGTCGAAGTCGACTTCAAGCGGCTCGAGCGGCATTTCTATACCTCGTCGAGCTGCGGGGTCTGCGGGAAGGCATCACTCGACTTGGTCGCCGTTCAAGGCCGTTTCGATTTGCATGGCGCGACGTTCAAGATCGCGGCCGAAACGCTCGGCAAGCTGCCGGCATTGCTCGCATCGCGGCAAGCCGTCTTCGAGCAAACGGGCGGACTACACGCGTCTGGATTGTTCGATTCGAATGGCGACATAGTTGCGACGCGTGAGGACGTCGGCCGGCACAACGCGCTCGACAAGCTCATCGGCGACGCGCTGCTGCACGATCGTGTGCCGCTGACCGACTACGGCATCGTTCTCAGCGGCCGGGCGAGCTTCGAGCTGATGCAAAAAGCAAAGATGGCAGGCTGCGCGCTCGTCGCGGCGGTCGGCGCACCGTCCTCGCTCGCGGTCGAGCTCGCCGTGCAGTTCGGCATCACGCTCGTCGGGTTCTTGAAGGCGCGACGATTCAACGTCTACAGCCGGCCCGATCGCATTCTCTAAGCAATGCGCCGCGCGTCAGCCCTCGTTTTCTGCCGCGCTGTGCGGCGGCAGCGGAGCTTGGCAGCGCACGAGCGTCCCGCCGCTGGGGCAGGCGACGACGCTGAGATCGCCGCCGATCGCGCGCGCGCGATAGTTCATGATGTGCAAGCCGAGGCCATCGCTCTCCATGGCGTCGGCCGGGATGCCCGTGCCATCGTCCGCGACCGTGAGCTCGAGGAACCCTTCCGCGATCGCGCACCTAATGTCGATTCGCGTCGCCTTGCCGTGCTTGACCGCGTTCGTGATCGCCTCTTGCGCGATTCGATACAGGTGAGTCGCGGTCGTTTCGCTGAGAAACGGCTGCGTGCCTGCGCATTGACAGTCCACCTCGCAGCGCGCGCCGAGCAGCTTCTCGGACTCCTTCCCGAGTTGACGCAACGCATCGCTCAGCCGGCCGCGCTTCGGGATCGGGCTCAAACCGTGCGCGAGCTCCGACGTGTGCTTGATCGCCCGGCTCACGAGGTCGACGGCGCGATCGGCGTCGTCATGGTGCGGCGATCCTGACAGTGCCAGCTTGTCGCGCAATGCGGACAGCAACAGCCGCACGCCGATCAAGAGCTGGGCGAGACCGTCATGGAGGTCTTGCCCGATTCGCGTCCGCTCGCGCTCGCCGCTCGCGATGACCTCGCGCTCGAGCTCGATTCGTTCGGTGAAATCCCGCACCGTCACGACCACCTCGTCGTCGCCGCTCTTCACGAAACGCGCCTCGATGTGGCGCGGGCTGCCGCGCGGGTCTTTGCGCACGTACTCCCAGCGCTGCATTTGGCCCGTCGCGAGCGCCAGGTTTCGGTACCGCGAGTGCTCGCGCGCGAACTCCGGCTCGAACAGCTCCGCGACGTTGCGCCCGATGAAGTCGTGCATCGTGAGGGGCAGGTGAAAGTTCACGCGGGGGTCCGTCGTGTGCACGTCGAGATAGGTACCGTCGCGAGTGAGCCGCACGATGAGGTCGGGATTCGCGTCGAGCAGCGCGCGCATTCGCGTCTCGGAATCGCGCAGCGCTTGCTCGGCGCGCCTGCGCTCCGTGATGTCGACGATCATGTAGATGAGACCCGTTAGCTTGCCGGTCTGGTCGCGAACCTGCGACACGGCGGCGCTGACCCAGACCTCGCGGCCGGATCGGTGGCGCAAGCAGAAGTCGCCTCGGGAGCCCTCGCCGCGCCGAAAGGCGTCCCGCATGGCAACCGCTTCCTTGAGCCGGCCCGGGTCGCAGAAGTCGAGCGAGCTGCGGCCGACCATCTCGTCCATCGAGTAACCTACGATCTCCGCCGAGCGGCGATTCGCGTAGGTGATCACGCTGTCGAGATTCGAGGCGATGATCCCTTCGTGAGCCGTGTCGACGATCGTGCGGTACTTCTTCTCGCTGTCGCGGAGCACTTGCTCGTTCTGCCGGCGCTCCGTGATGTCTTCCGTGTGCAGGACCACGATGTCGTCGCTTAGCGGGACGATGGTGATCTCGAGGTTGCGTTGCAGGCCCGTTGCGATGTATCGGAACTCGGCCTCGCGCTTCAGGATCACGCGCTTCCGCGCGCAGTGCTCGAGGTCGGCGAAAAGGTCGTGCGCCGCCGCGGCCTGTAAGTCGCTTGCCGTCTTGCCCAACAGCGAAGCGACGTCGCTATAGGGCACGTCACCGGCGGCGCGGTTATACGCGACGAGTTGGAAGTCGCTGCCGTCGCGGCGCCAGATGTAGGCGGGGCGGGGCAGATTTTCGAAGTGCACCCGAAAGAGATCTTGGTCGTCCAGCGCGGCGAAGCCGCCCGGCGATCGGCCAGTCTCGATAGTCTCGAACATTCGACGGTCCCCTTGCGGCGTCCCCTCACCCCGCGCCGAATCGTAGCAGCATCGGGGTCGACGTACTCGTTTCGCGGCGCGTGCCGCGCACGTGTCCGCATAGTGGCCTTGTGTGATACTTGGCCTCGCTCCGGGAGACCTCCGATTGCGCAGTAAGCTCTATTACGTTCTGAGCGAGCTCAAACGACGCAAGGTTCTTCGCGTCCTCGGCGCCTACGCCGTCCTCTGCTTCGGCGTAGAGCAACTCGTCCCGAACATCGTCGACTCGATGGATTGGCCTAGGGCCATAAAGTTTTGGGCGATCGTGGCCCTTATTGTGGGCGGTCCGATCGTTGTCGCGTTGAGCTGGATCTACGATATCACGCCGCTCGGCGTGCGATTCACAGCAGCGTTCCGAGGGGACCCGGCGAAGGCCGTCGAGCCGACGCGCCCACGCGTCGATTCCGCGGTCGCGGCCGTCGTCGTGCTGCCGTTCGAGAACCTCACGCCGAACACGCCGCATGGCTATCTCGCCGATGCGATCCCGATCGAGCTTCAGTCGCTGCTTTCGCGCGTGCACGATCTGCGGGTCGTGTCGCGCCAGTCGGCCGTCGCGGGCTCCGCGGCACATACCGATTTGCCGACTATCGCACGCAACTTGATGGTGCAGTACGTGATCTCGGGCAGCGTCGCCGATCTCGGCGAGCGGCTGCAAATCAACATCCAGCTCGACGACGCGGTCGACGACACGCTGCTCTGGTCCGAGCGCTACGACGTCGCCGCTAAGGACGTCGAACGCTTGCAGCGCGAGATCAGCGAGAAGGTCGTCGCGACCTTCGGCGGCGAGCGGATGCGTGTCGACATTCGGCGTGCCAACGAGTCGGCTACGGCGGATGCGACCGCCTGGCAGCTCGTGCAGAAGGCGCGCTCGTACCTGCTCGACTACACGCCGGCCTCGATCGCCGCGTCGCTACAAATGCTCCAGCGTGCGGTCGAGGTGGACCCGAAGTACGCGGTTGCCTACGCGACACTCGGCATGCTCACGGCCGAAAAGACGTTGAACGCGCTCAGCACCGACGTCGCCGCCGATCGCCGCGCGGCGATCGACACCGTCGCGCGCGCCGAGCAGCTCGCGCCACGCGACCCGGTCGTGCTGCGCGCCGCCGGTTGCGCGTATGCCTACACCGGCTCATACCGGCGCTCGATCGAGCTGCTGCGTCGCGCTGTGAAGCTCGCGCCTTACGACCTCGGCACCTGGGGTTACCTCGGCTGGCCGCTCGTCGCGACCGGCGACCCGAACGACCTCAAGGAGCTGCATGGGATCGTCGACCGCCTGCTCGCGAGCTCCTCGGCGCAGCATCCCGGCCGCTCCTACTGGCTGTTCCACAAGTCGGTCGCGTTCACCTGCGCGGGCGAGTGCGAGCAGGCGATCGCGCCGGCCGAGGAGTGCACGAGCGAGATGCCGCGGTTCTCGATCGGGTGGATGCACTATGCGAACGTTCTCGGTCGGCTCGGGCGCAAGGACGCCGCCCGCCAGGTGCTCGAGCAATCCTTGAGTCGCAACCCGCTGATGCGGCCCGCGTACTATGTGGATCTCATGGGCGTGCTGACGGACCAGCCAGCCGTCGTGCAGAGCCGTACCGCGGGTCTCCATGCGGCCGGACTGCTCGAAACCGCCCGCAGCGCTTGAAGTCTTGCCCTAGGGGGATCGGCCATGACTGAGCAAACGACGGCAGAGATCGTGCCCGCGGAGGTCGTGCCCATCGAGACGCCCGCGGTCCCGGCGGCGGTCGTCGCGCCGGACAAGCCCAAGGAGAAGGATAAGAAGAAAAAGAAGAAGGAACGGAGCCGCGGCATCGAGACGATGTTCCGCGTCACGTATTCGAATCACATCGCGCTGAGCCGGCTCGCGGACAACAAGATCAGCATGCTGATCGCCGCCAACAGCGGCATCATTTCCGTCGTGATCACGCTCGCGATCAAAACGGCGACGGTTTCGTGGCATTTCGCGCCCGTGCTCGTGCTACTTGCCGGGTGCCTCGTCTCCTTGGTATTCGCGGTGATGGCCGCGCGGCCGCGCGTACGTCGCTCTCGTGTCGACGTCGACGACATACGCAACAACACCGGCAATCTGCTGTTCTTCGCGCAGTTCACGAGTATGTCGCTGCAGCAGTTTCAAGAATCGGTGCACGTCTTGATGAAAGAGCCGGACTTGCTCTACGACCACCTCGCGCGGCAGCTCTATCACATGGGCGAGTCGCTGAACCGGAAATACCGCTATCTCCAGATCGCCTATTCGGCTTTTTTGACCGGCATGGGTCTCGCGACCGTGTTGTTCGCGTTCGTGTATCTGAGCGGGGGGCTCGACGCGCCCACGCAGTAAGCAATCGAGGGGAAAGACGCTAAAAGCGCGAAGGGGTCAACGATGTTCGTATCGTCGCGACGTGATTTTCTGAAGCGCAGCTCCCTGCTCACGTTGGCGAGCGGCTTGTTAGCGGGCGGAGCCCTGCGGCGAGCGATGTCGCAACCGCGTTTCGTCGAAGCCGAGACGGCATTCGGTCGCGTGCGCGGCACGGACGTCGACGGCGTGAAGACCTTCAAAGGGATTCCGTACGGCGCGAGCACCGCGGGTGCGAATCGCTTCATGCCGCCCGCCGATCCCGCTCGTTGGAGCGGAGTGCGCGACGCGCTCGAATATGGCGCGAGCGCTCCACAGCGCGATCCTGGCGCCACGCCGGCCGCCGGTTCCGGTCTTTCGGTCGCGAGCGCCGGCTTGCCGCCCGAAAACGAGGACTGCCTCGTTCTGAACGTCTGGACACCGGGTCTCGACGCTGCGAAGCGGCCAGTAATGCTCTGGTGCCACGGCGGCGGGTTCGCGTCGGGCTCGGGCTCTTCACCGGTAACCGACGGCGCGCATCTCGCGCTGCGCGGCGACGTCGTCGTGGTGTCGATCAACCACCGCCTCAACGTGCTCGGCTTTACCTATCTCGGCGATCTGGTCGGGTCCGATGTTGCGCAGTCGGGAGACGCCGGCATGCTCGACATCGTGCACGCGCTGCGCTGGGTGCGCGCGAACATCTCGCGCTTCGGCGGCGATCCCGGACGGGTGACGGTGTTCGGTCAATCCGGAGGAGGGCGGAAGGTTGCGACGCTGCTCGCGATGCCGTCCGCGAAGGGTCTCTTCCACCGCGCGGTGATCGAAAGCGGCGCGACGATCAAGCTCGTCGAGCGCGAGCAGGCGGCGCGCGTAGCGCGCGAGCTCGCGACGAGGCTCGAGCTCCCGAAACCGTCGCTGCGCGACCTCCAGGCCGTGCCGATCGACCGCATGATGCGCGCGTACTTCGCGACCGTGCGCGACATGAACGTCGACCAGATGACGATGGGATTTTCGCCGACCGTCGACGGCACGGCCGTGCCGCGCCACCCGTTCCATCCGACGGCGTCGGAGGTCTCCGCCGACGTGCCGCTCTTGATCGGCTCGACGCGCACGGAGCTCACGCTGCAGACCGACGCGGCCGCGTTCTCGCTCGACGACGTCGCGCTGCGCGGACGAGTGCGCGAGCTCGTCGGGGCGGCGACCGATGGCATCATCGAGATCTATCGCAAAGCGAACCCTAGCGCGAAGCCGTCCGAGCTGTACTTCCTGATCGCGAGCGACCATCGCTACGGCGCGCCGGCGATGAAGATCGCGGAGCGGCGCGCGGCGCTCGGCAAGGGGCCGGTGCATCTCTATTACTTCCGTTGGGAGACGCCGCTCGACGGCGGCCGCCTGAAGTCGCCGCACACGATCGAGATTCCGTTCGTGTTCGACAACGTGGAGGCGTCGCGTCTCACTGCCGGCGCGACCGGCGCGCAGGCGCTCGCCGACAAGGTCAGCGACGCGTGGCTCGCGTTCGCGCGCAGCGGCGATCCCAATACGCCGAAGCTGCCGCAGTGGCCCGCGTTCGAAGCCAAGCAGCGCGCGACGATGATGTTCGACAACGCGAGCGTGGTGCAGAACGATCCGCTACGCGAGCAGAGGCTCGCGATGTTCGCGGCGCTGGATCTCGCGACCTGATTCGCGTCTCGCTAGACGCCGCACGATTTCAGGCGCGCATGAACTCCTGGATCGCTGCGACGGCCGCGGGCGACTCGTCGAGCACGAGATGACCGCCGTCGAAGAGCTTCACTTGCGCCTTCGGCAGCAGCTTCGCCCAGTGCTGATGCTGCGCCGTCGGCGTTAGCTTGTCGTGCTTGCCCCAGACCAGCATGGTCGGCATCGTGATCCGGTGTAGCCAGCGCGGCAGCTTCGCGTCGTAGCTGGCCGCGCCGAGCAGGCGCGTCGCGGCGACGGTCTCTTTCACGCGCTCCGCGATGAAAGCTTCGCTCGGTGGTCCTGTCGGCAGATGCTTGATCACGGTCTGCGGATCCACGGCGAGCACGGCCGGTAGCTGCTCGGGCGGCAGCTTCAGGAAATCGGTCGTCGCGACGCCGGGCGTGGGGATCCCGATCGGGCAAACGAGCGCGAGCTTGTCGACGAGATGGCCGTGCTCGCACGCGACTTTCGCGGCGATGTAGCCGCCCATCGACTGGCCGACGAGGCGCACGCGCGTGAGGCCGAGCGTCGCGAAGAGATCGAGGTAATGCAGCACGAAGTCGTGAATCTCGGTGACGCCCGGATCGTCCGCCGACTCGCCGAAGCCGGGGTGAAACGGCACGATCAACTTGAACTGATGAGTCCACGGCTCGGCGAAGTCGAAGCGCGTGACTGTGCCCGCGCCATGCAGGTACACGAGCGGCGTGCCGCGCCCCGCCGTCAGCACGACGGTGTCGATACCGTTGATGGAGAGAGTGCGGCGCTCGAAGTCGATCATGTCGCTGCCTCCTTTTTGCTCGTTCGTTCTCGGCTTCTTTTCCTTGCGGAGCGACCGTACACTCGTTCGCGATGACACTCCAGTCCCAGCGCACGCGTTCGCGTCTCGGCGGCTGACCGTGAGCCCCCCGCGCGTCACGGAGCTCGAATATTCCGACGACGTCGCGCGCCGGTTTCGCGCGCTCGCGGATTTGCCGTGGCCGGTTTGGCTCGACAGCGCGGCGCGCGGCGGTCCGAGCGGGCGCTACGACATCGTGGCGGCGGATCCGTACGTCACGTTGCGCACGCGCGGTCAGAGCACCGAGATCGCGACGCGCGGCGGCGCGACCGTGCACTCGCCGAGCTCGCCGTTCGCGCTGCTCAGGGCGCAGCTCGGCGAGCGCTGTGCGCCGATAGACGACTTGCCGTTTTGCGGCGGGGCGATCGGCTATTTCGGGTATGACCTCGGCCGTCGCCTCGAGCGCCTGCCGAGCATCGCAGTCGCCGACGTCGACATGCCCGAGCTCGCGATCGGCATCTACGACTGGGCCGTGGTCGTCGATCATGAGAAGCGCAGCGCGCGGCTCGTCGGTGTCGGCCGGGACCCACGCACGTTCGAGCGATGGTCGAGCCTGCTCGAACGGCTCACGGGGCAACGCGCCGCGATGGCCGGCGCGCCGTTTCGCGTTCTCGCGCGCGCGCGCTCGACCGTTAGCCGCGACGAATACGCCGGCGCGTTTCGCCGCGTGCAAGAGCACATTCGGGTGGGCGACTGCTACCAGGTCAACCTCACGCAGCGCTTCGAGGCGCGCGCCGACGGCGATCCGTGGGCGGCGTACTTGCGGCTCCGCGAGATCAATCCGGCGCCGTTCGCGGCGTATCTCGATTTTCCGGACGGCCGCGTGCTGTGCTCGTCGCCGGAGCTGTTCTTGCGCGTCGCGGGCGACCGCGTCGAGACCAAGCCGATCAAGGGCACCCGCCCGCGTGACACGGACCGCGCTCGCGACCGCGCGCTCGCCGAGGCGCTGCGCACGAGCGCGAAGGATCGCGCCGAGAACGTCATGATCGTCGATCTCTTGCGCAACGACCTCGGCAAGACGTGCCTGCCCGGCTCGGTGCGCGCGACGAAGCTCTTCGACGTCGAGAGCTTCGCGAGCGTCCATCAGCTCGTGAGCACGGTCGAGGGACGCCTCGCGCCCGGCAAGGACGCGCTCAATCTGCTCGAGGGCTGCTTCCCGGGCGGCTCGATCACCGGGGCGCCGAAGGTGCGCGCGATGCAGATCATCGAGGAGCTCGAGCCGCAGCGCCGCGGTGTCTATTGCGGTGCGATCGGTTACGTCGGTTATGACGGCGATTTGTCGCTGAACATCGCGATACGCACGCTCGTGCAGCACGGCGACTCGATCTACGCGTGGGCCGGCGGCGGCGTCGTGGCGGATTCCGACGTCGACGCGGAATATCAAGAGAGCCTCGACAAGGCGGCCGCGCTGCTCGCGGTGCTGAACGAAGGCGCCAGCAACGTCGCGCAGTGAGTGGAGAGAAGAAGATGATCTTCGAGCAAATAGCAACCGGCGGTTGCCAGTCGTATCTCGTCGGCTGCCCAGACGCCTGCGTCGCGGCACTGATCGATCCCGAGATCCGGCAGATGGACCGCTATCTCGGCACGCTGCAGCGCGATGGAGTCCGTTTGCGCTACGTAATCGACACGCACACGCACGCGGACCACTTCTCGGCGGCGCACGAGATAGCCAAGCGTCTCGGTGTGCCGGTCGTCACGCATCGCGACAGCCCTGCGCCGTACGCCGATCTGCGCCTGCAAGACGGCGACATGCTCGTGATCGGTTCGATCAAGTTGCAGGCGATCCACACGCCGGGTCACACGCGCGACTCGATGTGCTTGCTCGGCAGCGACCGGCTGTTCACCGGCGACACGCTGCTGATCGGTGCGACGGGCCGCACCGACCTCCCGACCGGCGACCCCGAGGCGCTCTACGACAGCCTGTTCGACGGAATCTTGAAGCTCGATCCGGCGCTCAAGGTCTTTCCGGCGCACGACTACAAGCAGCGCCAGTCGAGCACGATCGCCGACGAGCTCGCAAGCAACCCGCGCCTCCAGAAGCGCGACCGCGCGGAATTCGTCGAGATGATGCGCCATTTGAATCTCACGGCGCCGACTCATCTCACCGAGGCGTTGCGCACGAACATGACGGGCGGCAAGACGGTGGCGCAGCTCCTCGGGGAAGCTGCAGCGAAGACGCCGTTCATGTCGCTCGCCGAGCTCGCCGCGCGTGTCGCGCGCGGCCGCGACATCGTTGTGCTCGACGTGCGCGAGCGCGACGCGTACGTCGCGGGCCACGTGCCGGGCGCGCGCCATTTGCCGCGCGGCCAGCTCGAGCTGCGTGTCAACGACGAGCTGCCGGACCCGACCTCGCGGATCGTCACCGTCTGCGAGTTCGGCAAGATCTCGACGCTCGCCGCGGCGACGCTGCGCGACCTCGGCTTCCTGCGCGCGGCCGCGCTCGACGGCGGGATGAAGGCGTGGCGAGAGAGCGGGCTGCCCGTCGAGACGACCGGAGCGGCATAGCCGCCGCGCGCTCGGCTTCGTACGGCAAGTACGTATAAGTTCTAACTCGCCGCGGGACGGTCTTCGGCGCAAAGTCCTGGTGCACCGGACGGTTCTAGTCCAGCAAGGGGTGCCCGATCCCTATAACCGGCGCCAGGTGGCGACCTCACACAGGCGTGAGATCGGCACTCACCACCCCTTGTTCCAAGTTGAGGTACCGATATGAAACCGACACGCGTCGCGCTCGTTGCGCTTTTCAGCATCATTCCGGCGATGGCGTTCGCGCAAGGCGCGCAGCGTTCTGCCATCGCGAGCTCGGACGTGCTGAGCCAGATCTCGATGTTCAGCTACCAGGCTGGGAAGGGGTCGGATCTCCTGTTCCGTGGTACGCCGATTGCCGCGACGGCCGAGGGCAAGGCGAGCGTCGAGTTCGACGACGGTAATGCGCGGATCGCCGTCAAAGTGAAGGACTTGCCGCGGCCGGCGTCCCTTGGGCCGTACACGACGTACGTGCTCTGGGCTTTGACCCCTGACGGGCGCGCCGCGAGTCAGGGCGTGATCGCAGGAGCGGAAGGCGGCAAAGGCGACCTCAAGACCCAGTACGGGGCTTCGCAGTTCGCGTTGATCATCACGGCGGAGCCGCATTTCGCGGTGACGGCGCCGAGCGACATGATCGTGCTCTATAACGTTGCCGATAAGGTCAAAGGGCAGGAAACGAAAGTCACGACGCTCACGGAGCGATCCGACTACTCGAAGCTCGCGCCGATCAAGGTCGACGAGAAGACCAACCCCGCGGCGCTCGTCCAGGCTCGCTATGCAGTGGAGATCGCGGCCGCTGCGGGCGCGGAACAGTATGCGGCGCAGCCCTATGGCGCGGCGCAGCAGAAGCTGAAGGCGGCCGAGACCGCTCTGACCGCGAAGAGCAGCTCGCAGCGCAAGACGATGCCGAGCCTCGCGCGCGAGGCCGTGACTGCCGGCGAGGATGCGCGCCGCGCGGCCATGGTCGGCAAGGCAGCCGCGGATGAGACGGCGAAAAGCCAAGCTGCCGCTGCGGCCGCCGGTGCCGCAGCCGCGAAGGCTGCCACCGCGGAACAGGCGGCCAAGAGCGCTGCTGCGGCCCGCGCCGATCTGGTGAGGCGACTCAACAGCGTGTTGCCGACGCGCGAGACGGATCGCGGGCTCGTGTCCGAGATCGGCGGCGTGCAATTCGCGACCGGTACGGCCGATCTCGGCGCGCCGGCGCGCGAGAGCCTCGCGCGGTTCTCGGGGATCGTCGCGTCCTATCCCGATCTGAAGTTCAAGATCGAAGGGCACACCGACAGCACGGGCACTGACGCCACGAACAATGAGCTGTCGCTGAAGCGTTCGATCACCGTTCGCGATTACCTCATCGGGCAGCACATCGCCGCGTCGGCCATCGACGCGCAGGGGCTCGGCTCGGCGCAACCGGTTGCCGACAACGAGACGGCAGACGGCCGGGCGAGGAATCGCCGCGTGGAGATCGTGATCTCGGGCGGGTTGCTGGCCGCGAACTGACGCGCGTAAGAGCGACCGCTCACGCAATACTGTTGGTCACGGAGGGGCGCGTCGCGCGCCCCTCCGCTCTCATTTCAGGTGCGCCCAGCCGCGGTACGCCGCGGCATGCGCGGCGACGTCGTGCACCCGCAGGATCTCGACGCTGCGTGCGCAGAGCTCGAGCGATGCGCCGATCGTGAATAGATCGCGTGCGGCCCCGTCGCCCGCGAGACCGTGCATGAACGACTTGCGCGAATGGCCGACGAGAATGCGCAGCCCGTAACGCTCGAAGCGCTCGATTCCGCGCAGCAACCGAAGAGATTGCAGCGGATTCTTGCCGAAGCCGATCCCCGGGTCGAACAGAATCCGGCCGAGATCGAGGCCTGCGCGCTGCCACTCGTCGAGCCGCTGCTCGAGCCAACGTCCGACCTCGACAACTGGATCGCGATCGACGGGTAGCGTGCTCGTGCGATCGGCGGGGAGTCCGAGGTTGTGCATCGCGATCCAATCGCGGTCGCTCGTCGCAGCGAGCTCGAGCATCTCGGGCGACGTGAGGCCGCCCACGTCGTTGATCACGTCGATGCCCAACGCGAGCGCGCGCCGCGCGGTCGAGGCGTGATAGGTGTCGAGACTGAAGCGCGGACGCAGCCGCGCCGACGCGTGCTTATCGATCAGCGGGCCGAGCACACCCTCGAGCCGCTCCCACTCTTGCTCGGCGTCGAGCGGCGTCGCTCCGGGCCGCGTCGACTCGGCGCCGACATCGATGAACGATGCCCCTGCCGCGACGAGCGCGTCGACATGCGCGTCGATGGCGGGCCAGCTCTCGAGCTTGCCGCCGTCGGAGAACGAATCCGGTGTCACGTTGACGATCCCCATCCACAGCGGGATGTGACGACCCGGTATGCGCGACCACTCGAGCACGGTCTTCGTTCCGCGGCCTGGAATCGTCGCGAGCGGGATCAGCGCGGCGAGCGGCGTGAGCACGAACGCGCGCTCCGTGATGCCGGGGTGCGGCACGGTCAGCCGTTCTGTCGCGATTCGTTCGTTGCCCCACAGCAGGATGTCGAGATCGATCGTGCGCGGCGCCCAGCGTGCGTGCTCGCCGCGGCCGAGCTCGAGCTCGATCTGCTTGAGCCGCGCGAGCAACTCTTCCGGCGAGCCCTGCGCGTCGCACTCGGCGACCAAGTTCAGGAACGGCCGGTTCCAGTCGGCCGGCGCGTCGTCGGGCAGCATCGCGGGCGACTCAACGACGGGCGAGATGCGCGAGATCCGAATTTGGTCGCGCGCGAGCGCGTCGAGCGCATGCGAAAGATTCGCGCGACGGTCGCCGAGGTTCGAGCCGAGTCCGAGATAGACGTTCATGCATCTATTCGCAAGCTGAGCGAGTGCCTACAATCATGCCCAACCCTCGACTGCGTTGCACCGCCGTGCGGAGAGTGCCCTCATGTTTCGACACTATCTCGCCGTTGCGCTGAGGAACGTCCGCAGCTCGCCGTTCGCCTCCGGGGTCAACGTAGTCACACTCGCCGTCGGACTCGTCTGCTTCGTGACGGCGTACGCGGCCAGCACGTTCTGGAGCACGGCCGAGCAGCAATTCCGCAACGCCGACGACATCTACGTGCTTACGGTCAGCGTTCGGAATCGCCAGAACGGGTCGGGCATGCAGAACATCACTGCGTCCCCGGACGTCGCCGCCGAGGCGTTGAAAACTGACTACCCGGCCATCGCCAAGATCGCGCGTGCGGTCGTGATAGACCGCAAGACGATGGTGGCGAACGGCGCCCAGGCCGTGCGGTTGTTCGGCATGGCGGTGGACCCCGAGTTCCTCGACATCTTCAATTTGCCGTTCGTCGCCGGCGACGAACGCTCGGCGCTGTCGTTGCCGCGCAGCGCGGTGCTCACGCGCGAGGCGGCGGGCAGGCTATTCGGCGACGGCGATCCAGTTGGCAAGACCGTCGTGATCGGGAACTCGATCGACACCACGATCACCGGCGTGATCGACGCGATCCCGGAGCCGTCCCAGTTCGGCCGCTCCGCGAGCGCGCAGTTGCCGTTCGACATGCTCGCGTCGCGAGACGTGTACGACGCGCTGCGAGCGAACGGCGGAGGCCCGGGGTTCCCCGGAGGGGCTCTCCCGCCCGGGGCCGGCTGGTTCATGTTCGGGCCGACGACATACGTCTACTTGCCGCGCGAGGGCGGTCTCAGCGCCGCAGCGCTCCGCCCGCAGCTCGCCGACTTCATCACACGCCACGTTCCCGAGCAGATGCGGAGCTTCAGTGACATGACGCTCGGCCTCGCCCCCGTGCGCGACGTGCTAGGCGGCACGCAGAGCTTCTTCGACACGGGCTTGTCGTTCGCATCCGTGCTGCTCCTGCTGGGCGGTCTCGTGCTCGGCGTCGCCTGCATTAACTACGCGAATCTCGCGACGGCCCGTGCCGCGAGACGGGTCCGCGAGATCGGCGTACGCAAGGCGCTCGGTGCGTCGCCCGGGCAGGTCGCGGTGCAGAGCTTTTTCGAGGCTGGGCTGCTCACGCTCGCGGCGCTCCTCGTCGCTCTCGCGGTGTTCACGGCGGCGCAGCCGCTCGTGAAGGACCTGCTCGGCGCGGAGCTCGGCTCGACGTTCTTCGCGAGCCTACGCGCGTGGCCGGCGCTGCTCGCACTCGTGATCGTCGTGACGTTCGCGGCGGGCGCGTATCCAGCGCTCGTGCTCTCCCGCGTTCGTCCCGTCAGCGCACTCGCCGTGGCGCAAGCACGGCTCGGTTCGGCGATGTTTTCGACGCTGCTCGTCGGCACGCAATTCGCCGTGGCGAGCTTCCTGTTGATCGCGCTCACGGTGATCTCGTTCCAAAACACGGCGATGCGTCGCAACGCATTCAGCTCGATCGAAGATCCGCTCGTGCTGATCGAAAATCCCACGAGCATGACGAAGGTCGGCGTCGATACGCTGCGCGAGCGCCTTTCGGCCGTGCCGCAAGTGCGCGCGGTCACCGAGGTGATGATGACGCCGTGGGAGGGGCTGTTCATCACGGTGGTGAAAGACTCCCCCGACCCGCAGGCCGCGCAGCGCACCGCCGTGACGAGGCAGGTGGGCTACGACTTCTTCAAGGTGTTCAACGTGCCGCTGCTCGCGGGACGCGTGTTCGACCGCGCGCACTCCGAGGACGTGCCGGCGCAGCCGCCGCGGCCTGGGTTGCAGGTTGGCGGGGCGGGCGTCGGCAATTCTGCCGGCGGAGCGTCGTCCGGTGCGCAGAGCTCCGGCGACCCGCCGCCTCCCCAGAACATCGTCGCCGACCGATCGTTCATTGCGGCGCTTGGATTCGCGACGCCCGAAGACGCGGTCGACAAGCTCGTCTACGCGCCGACGCCGCAGTTCCCCCCGGGCGCCCAGCCACGGCCGCCGATGCGGATCATCGGCGTCGTCGAGGACCGATCGTTCAGCTTCTTCAAGCTGCCGGACAACACGATCGGCGCGATGTACGCGCTGCAGGCCGATCTCGGGATCACGGTCGCGCGCGTGGCGGCCTCGGACCTCGAGGCGGGGCTCACGAACATCGACGCCGCTTGGAAGGAGCTCGCGCCGAACGTGGCCGTGAGCCGCCGGTTCCTCGACGAGATCTTCGAGCGCGCCTACGCGACCTACGTGCGCGTCAACCACCTGTTCGGAACACTCTCCGTCATGGCGTTCGCGATCTGCGTGGCCGGACTGTTCGGCATGGCGGTGTTCGTCGCGGGCCGACGCCGGCGCGAGATCGGCGTGCGCAAAACGCTCGGCGGTAGCACGAGACAGATGATCGTGCTGCTGCTCACGGGGTTCTCCTGGCCCGTGCTGATCGCGAATCTCGTCGCGTGGCCGGCCGGCTACGTCGCGGCACGCCTCTATCTGAAGCAATTCTCGGAGTCGGTCTCGATTACACCGCTGCCGTTCATGTTGTCGGCCGTGATCACGCTCGTGATCGCGTGCGTCGCCGTGCTCGGGCAGGCGGTGCGCGCCGCGCGCACGACGCCGGCGGAAGTGCTGCGGAACGAGTGAGCGGCGCCGGAGTCGGCGCCTCGAGCACCCGCTCTCGCTTTGCGGCCTATTCCGCGGTCGCGCGAGACCCTACAATCGACCGCCAAACAAGCACTCATTTGCTCCAAAGGAGAGCGCAACAATGAAAACAAGAGCCGCCGTCGCGTGGGAAGCCGGCAAACCGCTCAGCATCGAAGAAGTCGACCTCGCGGGCCCGAAGAAGGGCGAGGTTCTCATCCGCAACGTCGCGACCGGCGTGTGCCACACCGACGCGTACACGCTGTCGGGTGCCGACCCCGAGGGCGCGTTCCCGTCGATCATGGGCCACGAGGGCGGCGCGATCGTCGAGGAAGTGGGTCCCGAGGTGAAGAGCGTGAAGCCCGGCGATCACGTGATCCCGCTCTACACGCCCGAGTGCAAGAAGTGCCTGTTCTGCAAGTCCGGCAGGACGAACCTCTGCGTCGCGATTCGTGCGACTCAGGGCAAGGGCCTGATGCCCGACGGCACGAGCCGCTTCTCGAAGGGCAAGAGGCAGATTCTACATTTCATGGGCACGTCCACGTTCTCCGAATACACGGTGCTCCCTGAGATCGCGCTCGCGAAGATCGCGAAGAAGGCGCCGCTCGAGAAGGTCTGCCTGCTCGGCTGCGGCATCACGACCGGCATCGGCGCGGTGCTCAACACCGCTAAGGTGCGGCCGGGCTCGACGGTGGCCGTGTTCGGCCTCGGCGGCGTCGGCTTGAGCGTGATCCAAGGCGCCGTGATGGCGAAGGCCGAGCGGATCTTCGCGGTCGACATCAACCCAGGCAAGGAAGAGATGGCACGAGCGCTCGGTGCGACCGATTTCCTGAATCCGAAAAAGTACGACAAGCCGATCCAGCAGGTGATCGTCGAGCTCACCGGCTGGGGCGTCGACTACTCGTTCGAGTGCGTCGGCAACACGCAGCTCATGCGCTCGGCGCTCGAGTGCTGCCATCGCGGCTGGGGCGAATCGATCATCATCGGCGTCGCTGCGTCGGGCCAGGAGATCGGCACGCGGCCGTTCCAGCTCGTCACGGGCCGCGTCTGGAAAGGCAGCGCGTTCGGCGGCGTGAAGGGCCGTACGCAGCTGCCCGGCATGGTCAAGCAGTACATGGACGGCGAGATCAAGATCGACGAGAT
>Ga0068863_100000396_pt1 | contig 44275 bp, 41 predicted proteins | sample KBSSwiS62_FD_66596 | JGI IMG/M metagenome (GOLD analysis project Ga0068863, IMG submission 66596) | Switchgrass rhizosphere microbial communities from Kellogg Biological Station, Michigan, USA - KBS Switchgrass S6-2 | ecosystem: Host-associated > Plants > Roots > Rhizosphere > Soil ... | reverse complement strand
CACCTCCCCGGACTGGAACGGGCGGCGGTCGGTGTGCCGCTCGGTGATCGCGGCGGCGAGCCTGGTCTCGTCCTCGGTCGGTGGGCGGTAGCCGGAGACCCGCAGTGTGGCGAGTCGGCCGGCGCCGATGTCCGGACCGTCGGGCAGCTCGCTGACCTCGACGTCGAAGCCGGCGGCCCGCAGCGACAGCCAGCAGTTGAGCAGCGCGGCGCCGCAGCTGACGAGCAGCTGGCGGTGGTCCGGGTCAATCACGGGCAGCGCCCGGTTGAGGTCGGCCGACAGCTCCAGCGTGTCGCCGATCGAGCGCCAGGTCCACGGCTGGCTGTTATGGACGGACGGCGCGAGGCCCGCGGCCTCGACAGCCGCGTGGACCTGCGCCGCGGAGATCGTGGTGCCCTCGATGGTCATGGTCCGTCCCCTCGCTCGCACGGGCCAGCTCCGCGGCACCCGCCACCGCGCCCGGCGGTGGCGCAGCCGGTGGCCGAGGTCATCGTCGAGCCTCTTCCATCGTCGCACCGGCCTCAGCCCGGCCGGCCGTGGTCTCGGTGAGCGGGAGAAGACTCGTTGCTGACATACTTCCCCGCCGCGCGCGGTTGTCCCGAACAGGAGCTGAACTTCGGCCCGCGCAGGGCCGTCCCGCCCTTCAAGCGGGGAGGCGCGTCAACAGGCCGGGGCCGGGGAACCGCTCGTACCGCTGTAGACGTAGGAGTTCTGGATCCACCCGCCGGAGACCAGCTGGTCCCAGACGGTGTTGTTCCCGTCCGCCTGCTGGCAGCGCAGCACGACGAAGGTGCCGCCGCGCAGCTGGCCGACCGGGTCCACGCTCAGTAGCGCGTTCGTCGTCGTTCCGACGACGCCACCGGCCAGCTGGAGGACCGAGACGGTCTGCGTGAGCGGGAACGGCCCGGTGTCCGGCCGGGGTGGCCCCGAACCGAGCTTGGGGCTGCTGACCGTGCCAAGGCAACTCGGTGCGTCGCTTGACGCCGAACTACCCGAATTGACGTAGCCAGCCGGCACCCAGCCCGAACTGGTGTACACCCACAGCCGCGTGGTGCTGTCGCCGACCGTGACCTGCTGCGTGTAGACCCCGCAGTACACCTGGACGGCCGTGCCGCTGGGCACAGTGCCGCGCGCCCCGCCGAACAGGCCGAGCGTCGTCGGGCCGAAGTAGGTCGTCACCGGGGCGCCATCCGTGCTGACCGCGATCGTGCGGGCCGGCGGGGCGGCGTCGATGGGCCGTCCGGTGGCGGTCGGCAGCACCTGGGCGGCGGTCTCGGCCCCGCCGGGGGAGAGCGTCGCGCCGGGGGAGAGCGTTGCGCCGGGCGCGACGGCGCCGCCGGATGGGCCGGGGCCGGCGCTCGTCCCAGAGCTGGCACTGGGGCCGGCGGCGAGAACCGACGCCGCGCCGACGGAGCCAATGGTGCCGTCCGGGCCGGCGGTCAGCGGCCCGGACGAGAAGACAGTGCCGGGCGCGCTCCCGCTCCCACCGCGGCCGCCGTCGAACAGCGGGCTGGCGATCACCGTGGCGGCCAGCAGCACGATGACCAGCAGAGCGAGCCGTAACAGCCGCCTGCGCCGCCGCGACGGCCTCCCGGCCGAGCCAGGGACCCGCGCCGCGCCAGCCCCGGCGGCCGAGGATGCCGCGGCGGGGCCGCGACCAGTGAGCGAGTCGTCCACGCCCGCCAGCTCGACGTCACCCGTCGCCGGCCCGGTCGAGCCAATCCTGCCGGCCAAGCCAGCGCCGCCGGCCAAGGAAGCCCCGCCAGTCAAGGGCCCGCTGCCAGCGGAACCGGACTCGCCGCCGAAGCTGAAAGGGTCGTGCTGGCCGGTTCCGTCCACGGAGCTGGACCCGCCGGCCGAACCGTTTCTCCCGCCCAAGCCGACCGAGCCATCCGATCCGACCGAGCCATCCGATCCGATCGAGCCACCGATCTCCGGTTCGGGTGACGACGGCACCCGGTCGGCGAGCAGCCGGCCGGTGGCGAGGCCGCCGTCGAGCGGGCTGGCGATTCGCTGGCCGGTGAGCCGTTCGACCAGCTCGACGGCGTCGGGACGGACGGCCGGGTCGCGGTGCAACGCGGCGGCGACCGCGGGCCGCAGCGCGTCCGGGACGCCGTCCAGCGCCGGCTCGGTGGACAGGATGCGCATCGCGGTCGCGGCCGCCGTCTGTGCCTCGAACGGATGCCGCCCGCGCGCCGCATAGGCGACGCACATGCCCCACGCGAACACGTCGGCGGCCGGCGTCGCGGACTCGCCGTTGAGCCGCTCGGGAGCCATCCAGGCGACCGTGCCGATCACGTTGCCGGTACTGGTGTTACTGGAGAGGTCCTCGGCCCTGGCCAGGCCGAAGTCGATGATTTTGGGCCCTTCCCAGGAGAGCAGGATGTTCGACGGCTTCAGGTCGCGGTGCACCACGTTGACCGCGTGCACGGCCGCCACGCCCTCGGCGAGCCCGACGGCCAGCGTCAACAGGTTCGCGCCGTCCAGCCGGCCGCCGCGGTTGACCGCGGTCGTCAGGGTGACGCCCTCGACGTACTCGGTCGCCATCCACGGCTCGTCCGCGTCCGGGTCGGCGTCCAGGACCCGCGCGACACAATCACCGCGGACCCGCGCGGCGGCCGCCGCCTCGACCCGGAACCGGGTGCGGAACTCCGGGCAGTCCAGTAGCTCCGATCGGATGACCTTCACCGCGACTGGTTGGTCGTCCGGGCCGACCCCCAGGTAGACGGTGCCCATGCCGCCGGAGCCGAGCCGTCCGCGCAGCCGGTAGCGGCCGACGACGCGCCGGTCAGTCGGGGCCAGCGGCGTCAGCATGCCCGTGCCAGTGGACGCTCGGGGGGCCGTTCCAGGGGCGGGCGCCGAAAGGTGCCCAGCTCTGGGAGTCCCCGCGGGACCCCGTGCAGGAACAAGAACGCGCCTTCCCAACCGGTAGCCCCAGGCGGGGCCACGACCGGACCTGAGACCTTCGTCGGTCACCGTAGGGCACATCGTCCCGAGAGATCCTCGCAGAGTGGTACAGGTGCGCCCGCGGGGGCCTGCCGTAGTCCGCCTGCTGAGTGGCTCGCCGTGTGCGTGGGTAACCCGTGGGAATGGCTGCAGCCGATTCGAGCGCCGTCGTGGCCGAGTTGTTGTCTCGGCACGGCCGTACGTTCGCCGAGGACCTCGCGGCCGACGTCCCTGCCGACACCGCCGAGGCGATGTTCCGGCTGCTCGTGTTCGCGACGCTCGCGAGCGCCCGGATCCGGTCCTCGGCGGCGCTGGAGGCGTCGAACGCGCTGTTCGAGCAGGGCTGGACGAGCCCGCGCGCGTTGGTCGAGACCACCTGGGAGCAGCGGGTCCAGGTGCTCAACCAGCACGGCTACGCGCGTTACGACGAAAGTACCGCCCGCATTCTCGGCGAGTCGTGCCACTACCTGCTCGACACCTACGACGGCGACGTTCGCGGCCTGCGCGACGCCGCCGACCACCAGCCCGAGCGCGAGCATGCCCTGCTGATGCAGATCAAGGGCATCGGGCCGGTCGGCGCCGACATCTTCCTCCGCGAGGCGCAGGCCGGCTGGGACGAGCTGGTCCCCTACGTCGACGCCCGCACCCGCCAGACCGCCCGGGACCTCGGCCTGCCCGGGGACCCCCGCCGCCTGCTCGCCCTCGTCGAGCGCGAGGAGTTCCCCGTCCTGGTGGCCGCCCTCGTCCGCAGCCGCCTGGAGCACGACACCGACGACGTCCTGGACGCCGCGACCCACCGCTGAGATCGACGCGGGACCGGGCCGCCCGCCGGGGCCGGGAAGATTGCCGGTGGGCTGGCTGTTAAGTTGCTGGCTTCGTGCCTGGCGGCCACGTGCTGCCAGGAACCAGCAGTCCAGTCAGTCGAGCCCATCGGCATGTCGTCTTCGCCCGCCGCGCAGGGTGGGCTCCACCGTCGCGGAGGAGCGCCGTGTCCCCGACCCGTGACCCGCGGCTCGCCCGTGAGCAGGCCTACCTGGACCTTCTGTACGGCCGCCTCGACGAGGTCAGCGAGCTCACGCGCCGCCAGCTGCGGCAGGTGCTGCTCGACGTGGGCACCGGAACCCCGCAGTCGGTGGTCGAGCGGGACGTCTTCGCGGCCGCCCACGCGGAACGGCTGGCAAGGCTGGAGGCTGCCGAGGGCCGGCTGTGTTTCGGGGCGATGGACCGCCTCGACGGGTCGCGGACCTACATCGGCCGTATCGGGCTGTCCGACGCCGAGCAGGAGCCGATCCTCGTCGACTGGCGGGCACCCGTCGCCACCGCCTTCTACCAGGCGACGCTGGCGGACCCGCGGGGCCTAACCCGCCGCCGCCACCTGCGCACCAAGGGCCGCGAGGTCACCGGCGTCGCCGACGACCTGCTCTGGGTCGGCCCGCGGGAGACCACCGGCCAGCCAGCCGCGCGGACGGCCGACGGCGCCGGCGGCGACGCGATGCTCCTCGAGGCGCTGTCGGCGCCGCGCACCGGGCGGATGGGTGACATCATCGCGACCCTGCAGGCCGAGCAGGACCGGATCATCCGGGCCGACGCCCGGTCGGTGCTCGTCGTCGACGGCGGGCCCGGCACGGGCAAGACGGCGGTGGCTCTGCACCGGGCCGCCTACCTGCTCTACACCGAGCGGGCCCGGCTGGAGCGCTCCGGCGTCCTCATCGTCGGCCCGAGCCCGGTGTTCCTGCGCTACATCGACCAGGTGCTGCCCTCCCTCGGCGAGACCGGCGTGGTGTTCGCGACCCCCGGCCGGCTGTACCCGGGTGTCACGGTGACCGCCGAGGACCCTGTGCCGCTGGCGACCCTCAAGGGCGACGGGCGGATGGCGGAGGTCCTCGCCGCCGCGGTGCGCGACCACCAGCGGCTGCCGCGCCGGACCATCGAGATCGTCCACGACGACGACCGGACCCTGCGCCTGGACCGGGACACCGTGGCCCGCGCACGTACCCGGGCCCGCCGCAGCCGCCGCCCGCACAACGGCGCGCGGCTGGTGTTCCTGCGCGAGCTGCTCGACGTGCTGACCGGCCAGGTCGTGAAGCAGATCGCCGGCGGCCTGCTCGACGACGACGAACGCGCCGACGTCCGCGACGGCCTGTGGTCCGACCCGGCGGTGCGCCGCGAGCTCGACGCGCTGTGGCCCCGGCTCACCCCGGCCCAGCTGCTCGACCGGCTTTTCACCGATGCGGGCCTGCTCGCCCGCGTCGCCGGCCGGGTGCTCACCCCGGCCGAGCAGTCGCTGCTGTGCCAGGGTGGCGGCTCCCAGGTGCCCCAACCGGGTGGTGAGGACCTGTTCAGCGCGGTGGAGGCCGCGGCGAGCCCGTCCCGACAGGGGCCTGCCACCCGGTCCTGGACGACCGCGGACGTGCCGCTGCTCGACGAGGCCGCCGAGCTGCTGGGCGACCCGGACGAGGGCAGCCGGGCCGCCGCCGAGGCGCGGGCCGCGCGGGAGCGCGCCGCCGAGCAACGCTACGCAGAGGACGTTCTGGAAATGCTTGGCCTGGCTGGGCAGCTCGACGCCCAGACCGTCGCCGAGCGCTGGCGCGGGCCCCGGCGGCGGGCGAGCGCCGCCGAGCACGGCGCGACCGACCGTGAGTGGGCGTTCGGACATCTGATCGTCGACGAGGCCCAGGAGGTCTCGCCGATGCTGTGGCGCCTGCTGTGGCGGCGCTGCCCCGCGCGCAGCGCCACGCTCGTTGGCGACCTGGCGCAGGCCGCGCGCCCCGGCGCGCCCGGAAGCTGGGCGGAGATCCTCACACCCCACGTAGGCGACCGGTTCCGCGTCGAGCGGCTGACCGTCAACTACCGCACCCCGCGAGAGATCATGGACGTCGCGGCCGGGGTGCTGGCGGCCGCCGCGCCCGGCGTCTCGGCGCCCGAGTCGGTGCGTTCGGTCGGCGAGCAACCACTGGTGGTGCAGGCCGACGGGGACAGGATCGTCGACGCGGTCGTGGCCGAGACGATCCGGACGGCGGGGATGATCGGCGAGGGGCGGATCGCGGTGATCGGCGCGCCTGGCGACCTGCCCGCGCTGCGCGCGCAGCTGACCCGGGTCGCGCCGGAGCTGCTCGGCATCACCGGGCAGCCGGGCCTGACCGGCCAGGCGGACGCCACCGGGCCGGACGCCGGCCGGGTGACCGCGCCGCCGGCGGGCGACGCGAAGTCCGCGGGGCCGGACGTGCTGGACGCGCGGGTCGCGGTGCTGACCGTCGCCGAGAGCAAGGGCCTCGAGTTCGACGCTGTGCTGCTCGTCGAGCCCGCCGCGCTGCTCGCCGCGCAGACCCGCGGCCTGGCCGACCTCTACGTCGCACTCACCCGAGCGACCCGACAGCTGACGGTGATTCACAGCAAGGACCTGCCGGTTGTCCTGCGTCGCCTCGCGGCCGTTCGATAACAGGGTGAAACTGTCGTACCCCCGGGCTACGGTTCCCCTGTCGTCAGACGGACCTAGCACGGGGGTGGTGGTTCCATGGCGGAATCCCCGGATCGATCACGGCCAGGGCTGTCGGAGCAGACAGGCCTGACACAGCGGGCAGCGGGTGTGGGCGGGCCGCCGGAGGCGCCCGGCGCGCCACGGGTGCCACCCGTCCCGCGGGCGACGGCGTGGCTGCTCGGGCGGCTCACCGGCAGCGAGACGGCGCGGCGCAGTGTGCGGTTCTTCGACGACGCGGGGCCGCGGCTGGTCTCGATCATCGCATTGGACCTGGCCGGCGCGCTGTCCTTCGCCGCCGCGCCGTTCATCCTGCGCCATCTCATCGACAGTGGGCTCGAGGAGCCGCACGGCCGCTCCGCGCTGATCGCCTCGGTGGCCGCGCTGCTGGTCGTCGCGTTGCTGCAGGCGACCGCGAACGCCGTCTCGGCGGTGCTCAGCTCCGGGCTCGGCGAACTGGTCGGCCAGCGCGCCGGGCAGGCCGTGCACGACCATCTGCTGCGGGTGCCGTTCGCGTTCTTCCCTGGCCAGCGCCAGGGCGACCTGTTCACCCTGTTCGGCCGGGACGCGGACGAGATCGAGACCGCGGTCGCGGTGATGCTGCCGCGCGCCGTGACGACCGCGATCAGCGCGGTCGTCGGCGTCCTGACGGTTGCCGTCCTCGACTGGCGGCTGGCTGCCGTCTCCCTGGTCCTCGCGCCCGGGGTGTTCGCCCTGCTGGCCCTCGGGCGACGAGAGGGCCGCGCCCTGAGCGTCGAACTCATCAAGCTGCGGGTGAAGCATTTCGCGCAGCTCGGGGACACGGCCGGGGTCTCCGGCGCGCTGCACATCCGGCTGTTCGGGCGCACGGAGTACGAGTCGCTGCGGTACGCCGAGATCGCCGAGGGCATCCGGCGGACCGCGCAGCGGCGCTCCCGGGTGAACGCCCGTGCCGGCCTCATGTCGTCGGCCGGCTCCGCGGTCGCCGTCGTCATCGTGGTCGGCTTCGGCTCCTGGCTGGTCAGCTCGGGGCGGGCGACGATCGGGACGCTGCTCGCCTTCGCGAGCGCGCTCGTCTATGCCTACCGCCCGGTCACCGGGCTCGCGGAGAGCCGTTCGGACCTGCTGGACGCAGGCGTCGCCTTCGAGCGCGTGTTCGGCCTTCTCGACGTCGACGTGGACGTGCGCGACCTGCCCGTCGCGAAGCCCGGCGCGCGAGCCCTGACCCTGCCGCGGCAGCCGGCCCCCGAGACACGGGACGCGGCGGGTGCCGGCCGCGCGTGGCGGGCGGCGCCGGAGATCCGGGTCGAGGGCCTCTGGTTCCGTTACGAACGCGATCCCAAATCCGACTGGGCCGCGGCGGGCCGCGAGCTCGGCCGGCGGTGGTGGGACGTCCAGGGGAAGGAGGACGCGGAACGCCGGCAGGAGGAAGAGGAGCTCGCCGCGGCCGGAAAGGCTCTGGCTGACGCCGAGGAGGAATGGGCCCTGCGGGATCTGAACCTCGTCGCCGCCGCCGGCGCGAAGACGGCGGTCGTCGGGGCGAGCGGCGCGGGCAAGAGCACGCTGGGCGGCCTGCTCGCCGGCCTCTACCTGCCGACCCGCGGGCTGATCCGCTGCGATGGCGAGGACCTCGCGACGATGGACTGGCAGCGCCTGCGGGCCACCGTTGGCGTCGTCCCGCAGGACCCTTACATGTTCCATGACACGATCGCCGCGAACATCCGCTACGGCAGGATTGACGCCGCGGACGCCGAGGTGGAGGCCGCCGCGCTCGACGCCGGGCTCGCCTCGCTGCTCGACAAGCTGCCGAAACGGCTGGAGACGGTCGTCGGTGCCCGCGGCTATCAGCTGTCCGGGGGCGAACGCCAACGGGTGGCGCTGGCCCGGGTGCTACTCGGCGACCCGCCGATGCTCGTCCTCGACGAGGCGACGTCCCAGCTCGACTCGGTCACCGAGCAGATCGTGCAGGAGGCGCTCGCCCGGCTGGGCGCCGGCCGGACCAGGGTCGTCATCGCCCATCGGCTGTCCACGGTGGTGGACGCCGACGTCATCCACGTGATGGCCGCCGGGCAGGTCGTCGAGTCCGGCAGCCACGAGGAACTGCTCGCCCGCGGCGGGGCATACGCCCACCTCTACGCCCGTCAGCTGGGCGAGCAGGTCCTTGAGTGAGTTCATAGTGATCAAAAGATGGGGGATGGCTTTACAGTAGCGCGTAATTTGCGGCGAACTGACGCGATTTGATTCAACCAACAACCAGGCCGGATGCGTCCATAAGGGAAAGGAGCACTCTCGCCGGCTCAAGGAGCGCCATGCCCGCCGCGCAGTTCGAGCGATCACCTTGCATTGTCCGGCCACGACCTGCCGACTCCCTCGCCGGGCCCGACTCCGACGGGGCCATCCCGTGGGACCCGGCTGGCGACGTCCGCGCTCGCGGCGCGACTGGCTCAGGTGGCGGCCCCGGCAGGCGGTTGCCCCGTCACCGCGGGTGGCCCGGCGCCGAGGCGTTTCGGTGGCCGCCGCGGACCATCGCGCTACTGACCGTGGTTCTCGGCCTGCTCGGCACCGCGGTGATCTTCAGGAGCTGTCTGCCCGAGAACCCGCGGGTGCTGGTGTTCGGGGACTCGCTGATGGTCGAGTCCCAGGCGTCGATGCGCGCGGCGGCCCGGGACGCCGGCGTGCGCGCGCTCGACCTGCGGGTGTGGAGCGGCACCGCTCCCTGCGACTGGCTGGCCGACGTGCCCACCGAGATCCGCGACTTCCGCCCGAGCGTCGCCCTGATCGGCTTCTCCGGCAATCCGGCGCCCTGCCTGGCCGGCCGAGACCTGGACGCCGGCTACCGGCAGGATGTCACCACCATGGTCGATAAGTTGGTGTCGGCGGGTGTCCAGGTCAGGCTGATCCAGGAACCGGCGCGCCGGAACGACCAGGTCGACGCGCTCGGGCGGACCGCGCTCGGGCGGATCTGGGCCGACATCGCCAGCAGCACGCCGAACACCCGTGTCGTGCGGGCCGATCTCGCGGTGACCGACCGGGGCCGGTTCGTCTGGACGCTGCCGTGTGACCCGGGCGAACCGTGCCCGGCGGACGGCCGGATCGTGGTCAGGGCACCCGACGGCGTGCACTTCTGCCCGCACCCGAACGTCGTCGCCGGCACCTGCGAGGTGTACTCCAGCGGCGCGCGTCGCTACGGCCAGGCGGTCGCCCGCGGCGCGCTCGACTGACGTGGCGGTGGCCGGCCCGGCGGGCCCAGCGGTGGCCGACCGGCGCGCCGGACCGCGGGCAGATGTCCGTGATGTTTCGTCCTCATGTCGGCACCATCTCTGATGCGATGAGGTCGTTGACATTCTTCACTGGCTTAGTGAACATTGCGGTATGCCATCCGTGAGCGTCCAGCCGGTGTCCGGCCACGCGTCGGCGGCCCGCGCGAGGTCGCGCTGCTGTCCACCTTGCTCGGCCTGTCCCGGCTCCTGACCGGCGCCCACCGCGTCTCCACTCCCAGCGGCGCGGGCCCGCAGCTCTCCTGATCTCCCGGCTGGGCGCCCGCGTGGCTCGCCGACCGGGCGAGCCGGCCGCGGCGCGACCGGCCGGCGTGCGCCCACTTTTGGGCTGGTGCCCGTCTCTTTGTCCGGTGTTCGCCCCGACGCCACTCCGTCGTGGCGAACGCAAGACCTGCGCGGCGCAGCGTCCCAGGTGTGCCCCCGTGTCGTGCGTCCCGGATCGTCGCGGTACCGTCGCGCGTCGCCTTGTGTGTCCTGGACCACTCAGGTGTCCTGAACTACCCAGGCAGGTGTCCCTGACTGACGGGTCGCCTGGATCAGCCCGTGCGTTGAACGACTGGGTGCTTGAACGTCTGGGTGCCCTGGACCGCCGGCGTTGCCGGCACCGCGTCACAACGGCCGGCGGCTGCCGGCCAGAAACCAGGAGTGTTCGATGACCCCAACGCTCGTCCCGGCCGTGCCCACCGCCCGGTCGCCCCAGGAGACGACGTACCCGCCGGCCGCCGCCAGTCCCTCGCTGGCGCGTGGCCAGGCCGAACGCCGGCGGGTCTGGCGCAGCACCGAGCCGGGTGGCGAGCCGCGCGGCTCGGTCATCGTGCTGCCGGGCCGAGGCGAGTCGGCCGAGCTGTTCGAGCAGCTCGCGTTCCGCCTCGCGCTGGACGGCTACGAGGTCACCTACCTCGGCCCCGGCGAGGACAGCACACTCGCGCTCGGTGAGTGCCGGATCCCCGGCCGACCGTTCGCGCTGGTCGGCTCCGATACCGGGGCGCTGCGCGCGCTCACCGCCGCCGGCTCGCCGGCGCTGCGCACCGACGCGCTCGTGCTGCTCGGCCTGCCGCTGCTCTACCGTCCCGTCGCCGGCGAGACGCCGTCCGAGCCGCCGCCCCGCGCGCTGCCCGACCTGCCGATCCTGCTGGTCCACGGCGCCGACGACGAGGTCAGCCCGCTGACGGTCGTGCGGATGACGACCCGAACCGCGCCGCGTGCCCAGCTGGTCGCGGTTCCCGGTGGCCACCAGGTGCTCGCGAACCCGAGCTGGCGTGCCGTCGTAGCCCACACGATCGCCTTCCTGGAGAACCTGGCGGCCACCGCCGCCGTGTAGTCCGCCCCCTGGCCGCGCCCGGTTGGGTGCCAGACGCCGGGTAGGTGACACGGGTGACAGCGCGCACCAGCCATGGCGGTACCGTCGCGGCATGTCCACGTCCGGTGCCGCCGAGGCGGTTGTCTTCGACGCGGTCCGCACGCCCTGCGGCCGCGGCCGTGCCGGCGGGGCGCTGCACGGCGTCAAGCCGGTGTCGCTCGTCGCCGGGCTGATCGACGAGATACGCAAACGCAACCCGACGCTGGACGTCGACCGGCTGGCCGACCTCGTCCTCGGCGTCGCCACCCCGCTCGGTGACCAGGGCGGCGACCTCGCCCGCGCGGCCGCGCTGGTCGCCGGGCTGCCCGACGACGTCGGCGGCCTCGTCGTCAACCGGGTCGGCGCGTCCGCGCTGGAGGCGGTCAACCTGGCCGCCTGGCGGGTGCGCGCGACCGGCGACGAGCTGGTGCTCGCGGGCGGCGTCGAGTCGATGTCCAGGCTGCCCGCGGGTGTCGACGGCGGCCCGTGGGCCAACGACCCGGCGACGAACTACCTGACGCGCTACATCCCGCCCGGAGTCGCCGCCGACCTGCTGGCGACCGTCAGGGGACTGGGCCGGGATGATCTCGACGGCTACGCCGCCCGGTCCAGGCAGCGAGCCGCCGAGGCGTGGGCGGACGGCCGGTTCGACCAGTCGGTCGTCGCGGTGCACGATCACGGCCTGCCGGTGCTTGACCACGACGAGCGGGTCGGACCGGTTCCGCGCGGCGAGCGGCTGGAACCCGCCTGGCTCGACGCCGCCGCCAGCTTCCTCGCCCGGCTCGCCCCGGCGTTCACCCAGGCCGGCGAGCAGACCGGCTTCGACGCGGTCGCCGTGGCGCGCTATCACTGGCTCGAGCGGGTCGAGCACGCCCACACGGCGGGCAGCACGGCCGGCACGGCCGACGGCGCGGCCCTCGTTCTCGTCGGCGACGAACGGGCCGGACGGGAGCTTGGCCTGCGCCCGCTCGCCCGCATCGGCGCGGCCGCGACGGCCGGGTCGGACCCGACGCTCGCGCACGCCGGCGCCGCCGCCGCGACCCGCAAGCTGCTTGCCCGCGCCGGCTTGGGCGTCGGTGACGTCGACCTGTTCGAGGTCGACGAGTCCTACGCCGCGGCCGCCCTCGCCTTCCAGCGCGATCTGGGCGTGCCCGACGAGCGGCTCAACGTCAACGGGGGCGGGATCGCGATCGGCCACCCGCTCGGCGCGACCGGCGCGATGCTGGTCGCGACCGCCGTGGCCGAGCTGTCCCGCCGCGGTGGCCGCCGGGCTGTCGTCGCGCTGTCCGCGGCCGCGGGCATGGGCGTCGCGACGCTGCTCGAGCGGATCTGACTCAGCACGCACCCGTCGACCCCAACCCCCTCGCGACCACAACCTGCGCGATCTGGAGACGTGACGATGCCCGAGCCGACCTCAGTGCCCGCGCGCCCAACCCTCCAGCCGCCGGCGAGCCAGTCCGCGCCCGGCGGCGACCAGCTGGGCGTGATCGGCTGGAGGCGTGCCGAGGACGGGATCGTCGTGCTGACGTTCGACGACCCGGCCCACACGGCGAACACGACGAACGCGGCGTTCCGCGCGTCGATGGGCGCGGCCGTCGACCGGCTGGAACGGGAGCGGGACACCATCACGGGCGTGGTTCTGACGTCCGCGAAGCCCACCTTCGTCACGGGTGCCGACCTGCGCGAGCTGGTCACGCTGGGGCCCGCCGACCGGCTGGCCGCGTTCGAGGCAGCCAGCACGGTGACCGACCAGCTGCGCCGGCTGGAGACGCTCGGCCGTCCCGTCGTCGCGGCCATCGGGGGCGCCGCGCTCGGGAGCGGGCTGGAGATCGCGCTCGCCTGCCATCACCGGATCGCCGCGGACGTGCCCGGCTCGCAGCTCGGCCTGCCGGAGGTGACGCTCGGGCTTTCGCCCTCGGGCGGCGGCATCGTCCGGTCGGTGCGGCTGCTCGGGCTGCGCAGCGCGCTGGTCAACCTGCTGCTGCGCGGCCAGCGTTACAGCCCGGCGCAGGCCAAGGCGCTCGGGCTCGTCGACGAACTGGTCGGCTCGGTGGACGCGCTGCTGCCGGCCGCCCGGGCGTGGATCGCGGCGAACCCGAAGGCGGCCGCCCGGTGGGACCAGCCGGGCTACCAGATCCCCGGCGGCGGCCCGGCGCTCGCCGCCGCGCTGCCGGCGCTGCCGGCGGGGCTGCGCCGCCAGACCGGCGGGGTGGACGCGCCCGCCGGCCCCGCGATCCTGGCCGCCGCCGTGGAGGGGACTCAGGTCGACCTCGCCACGGCGTCGGTCGTCGAGTCGCGTTACTTCGCCGAGCTGGTCACCGGCCCGGTCGCGAAGAATCAGATCCAGGCCTTCTACTTCGACCTCGGCCAGATCGGGGCGGCGACCAGGCCGGCCGGCCAGCCGGCGTTCACCGCCCGGACGGTCGGCGTGCTCGGCACGGGCCCGACCGGCGCCGCGCTCGCGTACGCCTTCGCGAAGGCCGGCGTCGACGTCGTCCTGACCGGCGCGACAGCGCAGGCCGCCGAGCGCGCCAAGGGCTACGCCCAGCGGATAGTCGGCGACGCGGTCCGGCGCGGCAGTACCAGGCCCGCGGCCGGTGACGCCCTGCTCGCCCGGATCACCGCGACAGCCGACACCACGGCGCTGGCCGGCGCGGACGCCGTCGTCGAGGCGACCGAGCCGGCGGGTGACGGTGCCTCCGGTCCGGCTGGTGGCGCAGCCGCCGCACCCGAGCTGCCGGTCGACCTTGCCGCGGCCTGGCAGGCCGCGCCCGGGGCCCTGCGGTGCGTGGCCTCCAGCGCGCCCCTCGCCGCTGGCCCGCTCGTCGGGGCGGCCGCGGCGCGGCGCGGCGAGCCCGCCCCGGTCGTCGGCCTTCGGCTGTCCGGGCCGGCCGACCGGACCTCCCTGATCGAGGTCGTCGTCGGCGCGGACACCGGCGACGACGCGACCGCCCAGGCCATCGACCTGGTCACCCGGCTTCGCAAGACCCCGATCGTCGTCCACGAGACCGGGCCGGGGGAGACCGGCGTAGGAAAGGACAGCGCGGACGAGGCGGGCGCTGGTGCGCCAACCCCCGGGGCCTTCGTCGGAAGGCTGCTCGCGAGCCTGCTCGGCGAGGCGGCGGCGATGCTCGGCGAAGGGGTGCCCGCCCCGTCGGTCGAGCAGGCCGGCGTCCAGGCGGGCTTCCCGCCGTCGCCGCTGCGGCTGCTCGACGAGCTGACCCTGCCCGCGGCGCGCGCCGCCCTGGGCGCCGGCGGAGGCGGCGCGGCGGTGGTCCTCGACCGGCTGATCGGGCTTGGCCGGACGGGACGCCCGGCCGGCGCCGGTTTCTACGACTACGTCGACGGCCGGCCCGTCAGCCTGTGGCCAGGGCTGCGCGACGAGTTCGGCGGGTCGCGCGACCCGGCCGAGATCCCGTTCGCCGAGCTGACCGAGCGGCTGCTGGTCGCGGTGGCGCTGGCCGCGGTCCGCTGCCTGGAGCAGGACGTGGTCCGCACCGCGGCGGAGGCCAACATCGGCTCGCTCACCGGCGCCGGCTTCCCGGCCTGGACCGGCGGTGTCCTCGGCTACATCAACGGCTTCCCCGGCGGCCCCGCGGGTTTCGTGGCGCGCGTCCGTGACCTCGCCGCCCGGCACGGCGAGCGGTTCGAGCCCCCGCCGTCCCTCGTCGCGCGGGCCGCCACCGCAGAGCGGTACGTCTGAGGCCGGGCGTGTCAGGCACGGTCTGTTCGGGCCGGGCGTATTCAGGCAGAGTGCCACAGGCCGCGGCGGCGCAGCACGGTGCGCAGGACCTCGGGCCGGTCGGTGATCAGGCCGTCGACTCCGAGTTCCAGCAGGGTGTCCATCGCCGCCTCGTCGTTCACCGTCCAGACGTGGACCGGTAGCCCGATCTGCCGCATGTAGCGGACGAACCGGGCGTCGCAGACTCGCAGGGACCGGAAGGAGACCGGGACCTGCACCACGTCGCGCCCGACCAGGCCACGCGGCCGGCGCACGCCGCGCCGCCCAGGGCCCCGGCCCGGGTCCGGCCTGGGGACCCGCGCTCCCGGCGAGGGCAGGAAGCTGCGCAGCCGGGCGGCGGCGATCGCCGACATGCCGGCGCCCAGGCACAGCCCCGGGCCGGCGAGGCGGCGCGCCTCCCGGGCGAGGGCGTCATCGAACGAGGTGACGCAGACCCGGTCCAGCGCGTTCGTCCGGCGCAGCGCCGCGAGCGTCGGCTCCAGGGCTGCCGCCTCCTTGACGTCGAGGTTGAACCGCGCCTCGGGCCACCGGTCCAGCAGTTCGTCGAGGCGCGGGATCGGCTCGCCGCCGCCCGTGCCCGCGGGATCCGGGCTCGCGGACCCGCCGGCCGGCGCCGGTTCGCGGGCCTGCTCCGGTTCGGAAGGCGGGGCTGGCGCGCGGGACGAGGCCGGCCCACTGGTCGCGGCCGGGACGGCCGCCGGACGGAGGCGGACGCGGCGGGCCTCGGCCAGGGTCAGGTCGGACAGGCGGCCGGTGTGGTCCGAGACCCGATCCAGGGTCGGGTCGTGCAGGATCATCGCCGTGCCGTCGCGGGTGACCCGGACGTCGGTCTCCAGATAGCGGTAGCCCAGCGCCACCGCCTGCGTGAACGCCGGCCACGAGTTCTCCGGCCACGGCCCGGCCCCGCCGCGGTGCGCGAACGCGATCGGGCCTGGATGGTCGAGAAACGTGTGCCACGGCATGGTTGTCGCGGGTCCCCTCGCCGGTCGACGGTCGATGACCCTATTGTCGGCCCTGGCTGCGAGTACTCGGGCTCACCGCTCGCTCTGCCATGACTGGATGCGGTGGAAATCCGGCAGGAACCCATGGGCGACGCCCCACAGCACCGCCTGAGAGCGGCTGGTGACTCCGATCTTGCGGTAAAGCCCGCGGACGTACGACTTCACGGTATTCGGGCCGAGATGACAGATCGCGGCGATGTCGGCGTTCCCACGGCCCTGCGTGATGAGCGCCAGCACCTCGGCCTCCCGCTCGGTCAGGCCCTCGGCGCGGCCCGGCCAGTCGAGGCCGGCCACCACCCGGGACCGCGGCGGCGGGCTCACCACGACCTCGCGACTGTTCGGCGAGACCGCGACCCCGGCCCGCCTGCGCCGCGCCACCAGCCTCGCGCAGGCCGCTCCCTGGCAGCCGGCGCCCGCTACATCCTGCTCGACCTCGACCTCGACCTGGCCGACGGCGACGGCGTGTCCGCGCTGGAGGCCGTGCGTACGCTCGCCCCGGCCGGCGTCCCCGAGCCCGACCGGTTGGCCTGCCTCCAGGAGGTGCTGGTCAGCGAACGGACCAACGTCGAGCTGTTCGCGACCGTGTGCACGCTCGTCCTGGCCCCAGACCTCGGCTGGCTCGGGATGCGGCTGGCCGGCCACCCTCCGCCCGCGCTGATCCACCCGGTCCGCGCGGCCCTGTCCGACCTCCAGGTCGGACCGGCCCTCGGCGTGCTTGACGCCGTGACCATCGAACAGGCAGGCGTCCCGCTGCCGCCGGGCTGGGAGCTGCTGCTGGCCACCGACGGCCTGCTGGAGGGGCGCGACGGCCCTGACGGCGAGCGACTCGGCTGGGACGGCGTCCTCGCCGAGATCGCCGCCATCGGGCCGCGACCCGGCGACGACTCCCTGCCCGACGTTCTCATCGACCGGATCGAGCGCCGGCACGGCGGTCCCCTGACCGACGACGTCGCGCTCCTGCTGCTGCGCGGCCCCGCGGCCTGACCCATCGCTGGCCGCTCGGACTGTCCGGCCTCGGCGGGTTCAGCGGAACGACCGGTCCTCGGTGGTCGTCACGTGGCGGCGGACCCGCCCCGCCGGCGGGACGTTGTTGGCCGGGATGTTGTCGTAGACCTCGACGTCAGGCTGCCGCTGGTAGACGTAGCGCTGCCGGCGGCGCGGCGCGAACAGGAAGAGCTCGAGGACGAGCTCGACCAGGCCGGCCACCATCAGCACAACCCCGATCACCGCGATGTCGAGACCAGAGATCGTGACATTGACGGCGAACGTGAGGATCGCGCCGATCGCCATGAGGAAGATTCCGACACCGATATTCATGTTGTGCTCCCTCCAGGCCTGCCTCCGGTTGGAGACGGTCGCGCCTCGGCCTACCCGAAGAGATCCGTCGTATTCGAGTGATGTCCTGCGAGTGGGAACTTTCGGCTATCGGGGAATTTCGACGGATCCGGGTGATTCGGGCTCCATGGGCGGTGCGGTGCCGCCGGGGCGGGCGGCGAACCGGGCCGCCGCCGAGGCGATGGCGATCGTGACCAGCGCGCCGAGGATCAGCGCGGCCGGTTCGCCGCTGGCGAGCAGCTGGGCCTGGGTGCCGAGGGTGGCGGCGGCGACGGGGACGCCGAGCTGGGCGCAGGCGAGCTCGCCGAGGGCGGCCGGCTGCCCCGTCGCGCGGGTGGCGAGGTGGGCCAGCGCGGCGCCGACGCCGAGGGCGGCACCGAGCCCAATCAGCGAAGGCCGGCGGCCGAGAGCGGCGAGGTCGAGTGACGTGCCGAGCCAGACGAAGAAGACCGGACCGAGGAAGCCCTCGGTGAGCCCGAACAACTGGCGGGCGAGCCGGCGCGGCTCGCCGACGGCCGCGACAGCGAGACCGCAGCAGAACCCGGCGAGCATGATCGAGATCCCGCTGGTCTGGGCGAGCGCGGCGAGCCCGAACAACAGCGCGAGGCTGAGCCGCAGCTCCAGCGCGAAGTCGCGCCGTTCGGACAATGTGTGCATCCGCCGCCGCCAGCCGCGCCGTTCGACCTCGCGCAGGCCCGCCAACAGGACGCCGGAGCAGGCGATGACGGCGAGCGCTCCGAGCGCGGATCAGGCGCAGCGAGTCGACGATCGGCAGGATCAGCGCGGCGGACGACGAGGACATCAGCACCGCGTAGAGCGCGGTGTGGCCGGTGCCGAACCCCCGGGCGATGGCGTACGCGATCGGGATCGCCACCGCGCCGACGAGAAGGGCCCGACAAAGGCCCACGGTCAGTGCCCTGCCCAGCGCCGGGTCACGGATCGGGACGTGCGAACCGGCGACGAACATGACCAGCGCGAACCCCACATTGGCCAGGAAGGCGAAGGTCGGGTTCTCGGCGTGCAGCACGCCGAGCCCCGCCGGCCCGAGCAGGACCCCGGCCAGCAGCTCCCCGACGACGACGGGCAGCCCCCACCGCCGGGACAGCGCCAGCAGCGGGCCCGCGAGCCCAACGGCGGAGATCAGTGCCAGCAGGGCGAGGCTCACCCGCGGGCCGTCAGCCCGGCCGCCGGGGCCACGTCCGGCGGGCCCTCGTCGAGGGCGGCCAGGCGGCAGGGGATGGCGGTGTTCTCGTCAGTGAGGTAGCTGGCGCACACCCGGTGGTAGCCGTCGGCGATCTGCAGCGGCAGCCCGGCGACGAGGTCACCGCGCACGAGCAGGATCGGCGACAGCCGCTTCCCGTCGCGGATCTTGCGCAGGTCGGCGGCGACGTGCGGGTTGCTCGCCGGCAGCAGCGGCAGTGCGGCCGCGCGCAGGAGGTCCTTCGCCTTCCAGTGCCGGCCCGGCGCGGCTCGCAGTGCCACGAGCAGCGCGTCGACCCGCGGCGGCGCCGCCAGCAGGGCGAGGTACTCGGCGGCGGCCGGGTAGTCGTGCTCCTGCGGAGCATCCTTCCAGCGGATGTCTGGCATGACGCCAGCTTCCAACCCGGTCGGCTCCGGAGGCGAGGGGTGGGCCGGGCCGGTCAGGTGTCGTCGCTCGCATCAAGCCCAAGGGTGCCGCCGTCCACGCGCAGGTCAGTGGCGGGGCGGCAACGCGGGCTCGGGAACCTCGGGACCGTCGGCAGCGGAGTCGTCGCCCTGCCGGGGGAGTGACGCGAAAAGCCCGGCGGGCACGACCAGCCGGGACGCGACGTACGCCGCCTCGGTCGTCGGTGCGGGCCGCCGGCCGAGGACGGTCCGCAGGCAGATCCGGGCCGCGTCGACGAGCACCACGAGGACCAGCAGCGCGAAGACCAGCACGAGAACCCCGTCGACGGTCGAGTTCCGCACCACGGTGTGCATGTCGCCGAGCGACTTCGCCGGCGCGAGGGTCCTGCCGTCGGCGAGGGCGTCGGCGTAACGGTCGCGCTGGGCGAAGAAACCAAGCCTGGGGTCCGAGGAGAAGACCTTCTGCCAGCTCGCGGTGAACGTGACGGCGACGTCCCAGGCCAGCGGAATACCCGTGACCCAGGCCCACCGCGCGCGGCCGCCCTTGACGAGCAGCGTCGTCGTCACGGCCAGGGCCACGGCGGCGAGCAGTTGGTTGGCCATGCCGTACAGCGGGAAAAGCTGGTTGATCCCGCCCAGCGGGTCGGTCACGCCGGCCCAGAGGAAATAGCCCCAGGCGGCGACGACCACCGCGCTGCACAGCCAGGCGCCGGGCCACCAGCTCACCCGCCGCAACGGTTTCCAGACGTTGCCGAGCGTGTCCTGCAACATGAACCGGCCGACCCGGGTGCCCGCGTCGACGGTCGTCAGGATGAACAACGCCTCGAACATGATCGCGAAGTGGTACCAGAACGCGGTGAACCCGCTGCCGAAGGCGCCGGACAGCAGGTGGGACATGCCGACGGCGAGCGTCGGGGCGCCGCCGGTGCGGGCGAGCAGCGTCGACTCGCCGACGGCCCGCGCCGCCGAGTCGAGCGCGTCCGGAGTGATCGTGAATCCGAGGTGGGCGACCGCCGTCGACGCGGACGCCGCCGTCGTTCCGACGACCCCGGCCGGGGAGTTCATCGCGAAGTAGAGGCCCGGGCTCAGGACCGTCGCGGCGATCATCGCCATCAGTGCGACGAAGGACTCGGTGAGCATCGCTCCGTACCCGATCAGCCGGACCTGGGATTCCTTCTGGATCAGCTTCGGCGTCGTGCCGGACGCCACGAGCGAGTGGAATCCGGAAACGGCCCCGCAGGCAACGGTGATGAACAGGAACGGGAACAGGCTGCCGGCGAACACCGGCCCCTTGCCGCTGGTCGCGAACGGACTGATCGCGTCGGCCCGCAGCGTCGGCAGCTCGACGACGACCGCGACGGCGAGCAGGCCGATCGTGCCGACCTTCATGAAGGTGGACAGGTAGTCGCGCGGCGCGAGCAGCAGCCACACCGGCAGTACCGAGGCGACGAAGCCGTAGCCGATCAGGCAGGCGACCAGCGCCGTAGGGCGCAGCGTGAACGCGGACGCGAGTGAGGACTCCTGGACCCAGCGGCCGGCGGCGATCGCCACGAGCATCGCCGTGACGCCCAGCGCGGTCGCCTCGCCGACCCGCCCCGGCCGCAGCACCCGCAGGTAGAGGCCCATCGCCAGCGCGATCGGAATCGTCATCGCGATCGAGAACGTGCCCCACGGCGAGTGCGCGAGCGCGTTGACGACAATGAGCGCGAGCACCGCCAGCATGATGATCACGATCGCGAACACCGCCAGCAGCGCCGCCGACCCGCCCACCGGGCCGATCTCGTCACGGGCCAGCTGACCGAGACTTCTGCCGTCGCGCCGCATGGAGAAGAACAGCGTGACCATGTCCGAGACGGCGCCCCCGAAGATCACGCCGGCGACGATCCAGATCGTGCCGGGCAGGTAGCCCATCTGTGCCGCGAGCACCGGGCCGACGAGCGGTCCGGCTCCGGCGATCGCGGCGAAATGGTGGCCGAACAGAACCCGCCGGTCGGTGGGCTGGAAGTCGACCCCGTTGTCGAGGCGCTCCGCGGGTGTCGCCCGGCTGTCGTCCACCCGCAGCACCCTGGTCGTCAGAAACCGTGCGTAGAACCGGTACGCGATCGCGAAGGAGCCCAGGCCCGCGACGAGCATCCACGCGGCCGACACGGACTCGTGGCGGGACAGCGCGAGCACGGCCCAGCCGACCGCGCCGGCCACCGACACCGTCGTCCAGCCGACAACCCGCCCGATTCGTCGCGCCGGAACACCAGGAGGCGTCATGCTCTGCCTCCCGCCGGCAAGCCGTGGCCGCGACGCCCAGCCAGCCCGGTCGGCCCGGCGAGGCCGAAATCGTCGGGCGCGTCGCAGCTGAAGTGCCGAAGACCCAGCCGGGTCCGGCAGTCCACGACCACCTCCCGGCCCGCGAGGCTGACCGCGGCGAGCGGATGGGCCAGCACGCTGCCGGCCGGATCCGCCGGAAGTTGGCGAAAACCGCGCCGCCGCGCCGCGAGGTGCCGACGCGCCGGGCGCAGCCAGGCCTCCCCGGCGCAGCCGCAGCACAGGCCGACCGCGGCCCAGTCGGCCACGATCACCTCGTCCTCGCGCAGCGCCGCGCGCGCCCGTTCGGTGAGTCGGATCACCGGGCTCCTCCCCGTGCCACACAGGTCCCTGATCGTCAGGTGGCCTGTATACAGCCGGGTGGGCCTGTGATCGGCGGGCCGCGGATCACGCCGATCGCCCGGGTGACGTGACTGGGAGGCTTGCCCCGCTTGTGCGCGACGCGGCGCGCGGCGGAGTCAGTCCGTGGCGGCGCGGCCCTGGCGGGCGTTGTAGACGATGACGTCGTCGCGGCGGCCGTAGTCGGCGAAGACCGCGAGGGCCTCGTCGCGCAGGATGTCGGTCCGGACGGTGATGCCGCGGCGGGCGAACTGCTCGGCCCAGTCGTCGCGCATCGGGCCCTCGTCGAAGCCGGTGAGCGCTTCGATCTCGTCGCCGGCGCCGGCGATGGTGAGCAGCTGGACGCCGGACCACATGGTCGCCCCGTAGCACATGACGCAGGGGCGCCAGTTGACGACGAGCTCGACCGGGGTGCCGAGGGCGCTGAGGTCCCACCGGCCGAGACGAGCCTGGGCGAAGGACAGGGCCACGACCTCGGCGTGCATCGCGGAAAGACCGGTGGCGAGGACGAGGTTGACGCCGGCGGCGTAGATCTCGCCGGTGTCGGGGCTGGCGACGACCGCGGCGAACGGTCCGCCGCAGCCCTCCTGGTGGTTGCGCGCCGCGAGCCGGTGCACGAGGCTCATCCGCGCCTCGACCTCGGGCAGCACACCACCGGCGGCGCGGACCTCCTCGTCGACCCAGGCGGGCAGTGCGACGTCGAGCGCGGTCACCGGGCCGGTGGAGCGGGGGTTCATCCGACGGGCCTCCTTCCGTCCACGGAGCGTTCCGAGTCTCCGTCGCGGCCGTTACGGCCCAGTGCGGTCCGTCGAACAACTACGTATCGGCGGCGACGGACATCGGGCGAGGTCGAGCGGGTCAGACCGCGGGGACGACCCGTCTCCCGCGAGCGGCCGGGTTGGCGTCGGCATCCCTGGGAAGGGGCGCAGCTACGTGGGCATAGCCATCCGGCACAGCCTTCCTTGGTAGAGGAGCCGATTCGATGCCGAACCCGGACCGTGATCTCGACTTTCGCACCGACGATGCGTTCGCCGAGGCCGAGGAGAGCCGGCGCAGGGACGAATCCATCGGCACAGCTGACGGCGGGCCGGCCGACGAGGACGCGATGCGCGCCGCGGACGGCCTGACGACCACCCCGGACGTGGACGCCGCCTACCGCGAGCACGTCGAGCGTGGCGCCCGGCAGCAGGGTGAGGGTGCGCCCGCGGTGTGAGACGCGGCCGCCCGCGGCCCCGCCTGGCCAGGACGGCCGGCGCGGGGCCATCCCTTTCTGGTGGCAGAACGGCGGCTGGCGATCCGCTCCGAGGGCGGTTGTCGCGTCCTGGAACATTGCGGTGCGTGTCCTGGAACATGGCGGCGTTACCGTGCGGGCGATGAGCGCACCGACCAGCCGTCGCCGGCCAGCCGCCACCTGGATACGCAGGTTGGCCACGGATCGCGCCGGCACGGTGCACGAGCGGATTCTTGACGCGCTGCGCACGGTGATCCTCGCCGGGCACGCGCCGCCCGGCGCGCCGATCGCGGTCGACGACGTCGCCGAGCAGTTCACCGTCAGCCGCATCCCGGTCCGCGAGGCGCTCAAGACGCTGATCGGGGAGGGGCTCGTCGACCATGAGCCGCGCGCCGGCTACAGCGTCGCGCGGCTGACCAGGGCCGAGCTCGCCGAGCTGTACGTGGTCCGGGAGGCGCTGGAGTCGGCGGCGCTCGCCGCGGCGGCCCGCTCGGCCACGACGGCCGACGACGACGAGGTCGTGGCGGCGTACGAGGCGCTGTCCGCCGCGATCCACGGCAACGACGCACAGGGCCACCACCGGGAGAGCAGGCGGTTCCACCTGGCGCTCACCGGCCCGTGCCGGATGCAGCGGCTGCTGCGGATGTTCGAGTCGGCCTGGAACCTCACCGAGCCGCAGCAGCCGATGTCATACGTCTCCCGGGAGATGACCGAGCTGCTGCACATCGACCACCAGCTGATGGTCGACGCCTTCCGTGCCCGGGACGCCGAGTCGCTGGTCGAGATCTCCGACCGGCACTACCGGCGCCTGCAGGAGGTGGTCGCGGGGCTGCCCGACACCCGCATGCGGGCCTGACCGCGCCGCCCCCGAGCCTTCCACTGTTTCCGGCATGATTCCGGCCGGATATATCTCCCTGGCCGCCTGGATATATCTTTGCCGCCATCGGCTGGAAACACTGCGTTCCTACCGTTGTCGGCATCGGACTAGTCGAGGCGGACCTGCCCCCGTTCCTCGGCACAGATCTGCAAGGAGCCATGGAGATGCCCGACGCGACGGAGAGTACGGGGTCGGTTCCCGGCGCGGCAGCCGCCGGATATGCCGATGTCGTGGAGGCCGCCGGCTACCCGCCGGGCCAGGGCGGGGTCAAGCGCGAATACGACCCACGCCTGACGAACGAGGATCTGGCGCCACTGAAGAAGCAGCCCTGGGGCGCCTACAACATTTTTGCCTTCTGGATGTCCGACGTGCACAGCGTCGGCGGCTACGTGACGGCGGGCAGCCTGTTCGCGCTTGGCCTGACCAGTTGGCAGGTCTTCATCTGCCTCATCGTCGGCATTGTCATCGTCCAGTTCTTCTGTAACCTGGTGGCGAAGCCCAGCCAGCAGGCCGGCGTACCCTACCCGGTGGCGAGCCGGGCGTCGTTCGGCGTGATAGGCGCGAACATCCCCGCTATCATCCGCGGACTGATCGCCGTCGCCTGGTACGGCGTGCAGACGTTCCTGGCGGCCGAGTCGCTGAACATCGTGTTCCTCAAGCTGTGGCCGGGGCTCGCGCCCTGGGCCGACGTCCACAGGCACGGCCTGCTCGGCCTGTCCTACATCGGCTACCTGAGCTACGCGATTCTCTGGGTGCTGCAGGCCGCGCTGTTCTGGCGGGGAATGGAGACAATCCGGCGGTTCATCGACCTCGCCGGCCCGGCCGTCTACGTCGTCATGGTGGTGCTCTGTATCTACATGCTGAACCGGGCACACTGGGACGTGAACCTGAACCTTTCCAGCGTGCACCTGTCTGGCTGGAAGCTGGTCTCGACACTGCTCGGCGCGACGGCCACCGTCGTCGCCTACTTCTCCGGCCCGATGCTCAACTTCGGCGACTTCTCCCGCTATGCAGGCAAGATGTCGTCGGTGAAGCGGGGCAACTTCCTCGGCCTGCCGGTCAACTTCATCATGTTCTCGCTGCTGACGGTCCTCACCGCGGCCGCCACGGTGCCGGTGTACGGCAAGCTCATCACCGACCCGATCGAGACCGTGCAGCGGATCGACAACACCTTCGTCATCATCATCGGCGGCATCACGTTCGTGACCGCGACCGTCGGCATCAACATCGTGGCGAACTTCATCTCGCCGGCCTTCGACTTCTCGCACGTCAGCCCGCAGAAGATCAGCTGGCGGATGGGCGGAATGATCGCGGCCGTCGGCTCCGTCCTCATCACGCCGTGGAACTGGTACAACAACGCCAACGCCATCTTCTGGACGCTGAGCCTGCTCGGCGCGCTGATCGGCCCGCTGTTCGGCATCCTGATCGCCGACTTCTACCTGATCCGCAAGCAGAAGATCGTCGTCGACGACCTGTTCACGCTCGCCCCGGACGGTGAGTACCACTACTCCAAGGGCTACAACCCGGCCGCGGTCAAGTCGGTCGTCATCTCGGGTGTCATCTCGCTGGCGTCCATCATCGTGCCGAAGGTCGCCGGCATCCTGCACTGGCTGCCGCAGTACGGCTGGTTCGTGGGCTGCGGCGTCGGATTCGTGTCCTACTACTTCATCGCGCTGAAGGCGAACGTGGCCGGCTCCGCGGACCGCAGGGCCGCGGCCGCCGCCGCGCCCACGCCGGTCATGGCGACGGCAACCGAGTAGCGGTGCGCATCAAGGTCATCAACCCGAACACGACCGAGTCGATGACCCGCCTGATCGAGGTCAGTGCCCGGGCGGCTGTCAGCCCGGGCACTGACCTGGTCGCGGTGCATCCGACGATGGGGCCCGCCTCCATCGAATCCGCGTACGACGAGGCACTCAGCGTCCCCGGTCTGCTGACCGAGATCGTCCAGGGCGAGCCGGCGGACGGATATGTGATCGCCTGCTTCGGCGATCCCGGCCTGGACGCCGCCAGGGAGGTCGCGCCCGGCCCGGTCGTCGGCATCGCCGAGGCCGCGATGCGGACGGCCAGCTACCTCGGCCACTCGTTCACGATCGTGACCACGCTCGCCAGGACCATCGGGCGGGCCGCCGAACTGGTCGACCGGTACGGCGTCGACGGCTACTGCCGCAACATCCGCGCCTGCGAGATCCCGGTGCTCGAACTGGAGACCGACCCCAAGGCCCGCGAGAGGATCCTCGCCGAGTGCGAGGCCGCGATCGCCGCCGACGGAGCGGAGGTGATCGTGCTCGGCTGCGCCGGCATGGCCGACCTCTGCGCCGACCTGACGGCCAGGCTCGGCGCGCCGGTGATCGACGGCGTCGCCGCGGGCGTCACCGTCGTCGAGGGACTCGTCCGCCTGAACCTGTCGACGAGCCGGACCGGCACCTACGCCCGCCCACCAGCCAAGTCCTACACCGGCGCACTCTCGGCATTCGGCCTGCCTTAGCTGCCCGAGCGGCGCTGGACCACGCGCTGGCGCCGGCGGGCCAGCAGGACGTCCGCCAGCGCGTCCGCGCGCTCCATGTCGTCGAGCGTGGCATGGGCACGGCCGTCGACCTCCAGGAGTGCCGCCAGGAGCTCCGCGGAAAGCCGAGTCCGTGCCGCCAACCGCGCCACGCTCGGTGGCAGGCTGGCGGGCGCCGGCGCGGGCCGCGGCTGTGCTTCGGTGTCGATCCGCGGCGGGAGCCGCTGGTCCGGTACGGCCCGACCGCCCGGAACCGTGCCGTCGCCGCGACCAGCACCGCCATGGATCGTGTGGGCGCGTGACCGATTGCCAGCGGAGCGGGTCCCGAGTAGATCGAACATACATTCGATCCTGTCGGTGCTGGATCACCGTGTCAAGGGGACCCGTGCCGGCCTCCGGTCACGGGTAACGTCCGTGGGCCTGGCCCGCCGGTCCGGTCAGCGGGCGTAGTTGAGACGTAGACCCGGCCCGCTCCTGCTCGCGGCATGGCGTACGGCGTGGCTCCGGCGCTCCTGACCCGAGCCGTCGCAGGTTACAGCCGGAGGGCCATATGGGAGACCATCTGCTGGACGCCTGGCGCACGGTCATGCCATCGCGCGGCGACCCGTTCGGGCCGCTGCCGCCGGTGCTGGTCGTGCTCACGGTCGTCAGCGGGTTCGTGGACGCGTTCAGCTACCTGGAGCTGCGCCACACCTTCGTCGCGAACATGACCGGCAACGTCGTCTTCCTGGCGTTCTCCCTCGGCGGCTCGCGCGAGTTCGTCTGGTGGGCGTCGCTGCTCGCCGTCGCGGCCTTCGTGGTGGGCGCGCTGGCCGGTGGCCGGATCGCGCACGTGTTCGGCGCCCACCGGGGCCGTCACCTGTGCCTCGCCGCGGGCCTGCAGACGGTCCTCGTCCTGGCGGCGTGCGTGCTCGGCGCCTCCCTGGACCAGCCCTACCGGGACCCCGCCGCCGCGAGCATGATCTTTGTGCTGGCCGTTGGGATGGGCCTGCAGAACGCTACCGTCCTCGCGCTCGCCGTCCCAGGCCTGACCACGACCGTGCTGACGCGGACGATCGCCGGCCTGATGGCGGACAGCGCCGCGGGCAGGGGCCAGATCGGCCGGCGGATCGTCTCGGTCGTCAGCCTGTTCGTCGGAGCGCTGATGGGCGCGCTGCTGATCGAGCACGGGTATGGCCGGTGGGAGCTGCTGGTCGCCGTCGCCCTGCTGCTCGTCGTCGTCGGCGCGATGGCCCGCACCCGCGCGTCCACCGCGCAGTGGACCCGCAAGACGTCCTGACCTTGGCACCCGCCGGGCCGGTCGCGGCCGGCCAACCGGCACCCACGTCGAGCGCGGTCGAGGCGGGATGCTCTGATAGCCCGATGACAACAGGTGGGCGGGGGCCGGCGGCGTGCCGGGCGGGCGGCGAGGTGGCGGGCGCGTGAAGACGAGCCGGCTGGAGGCCTTCAGCGACGGCGTGCTCGCCATCATCATCACGATCATGGTCCTGGAGCTGAAGATGCCCGAGGGCCACACCTTCGCGGACCTGCGGAACACCGCCGGAAAGGCGCTGCTCAGCTACGTGCTCAGCTTCGTGTACGTCGGCATCTACTGGAACAACCATCACCACATGTTCCAGCTCGCCCGCCGGGTCACGGGTGGCATTCTCTGGGCAAACCTCGGCCTACTGTTCTGCCTGTCGCTCTTCCCGTTCATTACGGCCTGGACCGACGAGACGGACTACGCCCGCACGCCGGTCGTCATCTATGGTGTGAACCTGCTGATGGCTGGGTGCGCCTACTACATTCTGCAATGGGTCATCATCCGCGACCAGGGATCCGATTCACCGCTCAGGCAGGCGATCGGCCGGGACCTCAAGGGAAAACTCTCGCCGATCTTCTACCTCGCCGGCATCCTGTGCGCGCGGTTCGTCGGCGGCGCGAACCACGTCGGCGTCACCATCGGCATCGCCTGGTACGTACTGGTCGCGCTGATCTGGATCGTCCCCGACCGCCGCATCGACCGTGCCGTCCGAGAACTCGGTGCTCCGGACTGACCGTTCCAAGCCGTGGGGTGCGCGCACGCCGGGCAGTCCCCCCAGATACGCACCCAGTCAGGATCGGTATCGTCGACGCTCCACTGCTCGATCTTCGCCACCCGGTCCGGCGGCCCGGAGTGGGCTAGTTTTCGGCTTTCAGTAGCTGGCGGACGCCTGCCTCGTCCGGGAGAACGTGTCGTAGCCGTGGAACGGTGGCGAACCCGGCGTCCGCTGACACGAGCGCCTCGGCGCCGACGACGTGCGCCGCGGCGGCCAACACTGAGTCGAAGGCGCCGATCCCGCTGCTTTCCTCGAACAGCCGAAGTCCCTCGCGCAGATCCGCTTCCTCCACGACGAGTAGCGGCCCGAGCAGTTCGACGTAATCCCGGGCGAGCGCCGCGGCGTCTTTTCTGTCCCGGCGGCGAGCGCGGACGTGTGTGAACTCCTGGATGACCTCCACCGTGGTGGTGGCGTTGATCTCTCCGTCGGCGACGGCCTGGACGAGTCGTCGGCAAGGCGCCTTGAACGGATGGTCCACCCCGACCGCGTAAAGCAGGACGGTCGTATCGAGAATGATCACGCGTGGCGCCCGCGCAGGTCGTCGAGCTCGGTCAGCACGTCCCCGATCTCCATCGGCTCCGCGGCGAGGATCCGCCGGGCGGCAGCCGAACGTCGCTGCTGCGCCGAGGGCAGGCCACGGTCGATCGCTTCGCGAATCACCGTCGCGACGGAGGTACCGCGCTGCCGGGCGAGTGCCTGCACCCGCTCATAGCGCTCCTCGTCGATGAGGATCTGCAACCGGCGACTCAACATACACATACGTTAGCATGCTCAGGTCGATGGGCCTGGGCGGGTCCATAACCTGAGAGGCGCCCATCAACGTCGAGACGTGGGAGGAACTGGGACGGTGCGACGGGAGGTGCCGTTGGAGCTGCTGCCGCGTCTGCGCCGGGTGCGTGACCACATCGACCGGCACTACCGGGAGCCGCTGGACCTCGACGAGCTGGCCCGCGTCGCGGCCGTGTCCAAGTTCCATCTCGTCCGGTGCTTTGAGGCGACCTATGACGAGACGCCGATCCGGTACCTGACGCGGCGGCGGATCGAACGGGCCCAGGACCTGCTGCGCAACGCCAACCTGACAGTCACCGAGATCTGCATGATGGTCGGGTTCGCGAGCCTTGGCTCGTTCTCCGCCCGATTCTCCCAGCTCGTCGGCGAGACACCGACGGCCTACCGCGACCGCTGGGCCGCCCGCGGCGCTCCGCACGTCCCTGGCTGTTTCCTCTTCATGCGCGGCTCGATGGACTTGCGCGGGACGGCCGGTGACGGCTCCGCGGGCAGCCGCGGTGCCGCCGACGACGGTGGCACCGTCAGCGGCAACGGCACCGGGGGTGGAATCGCGGCGCAATCTCGGAGAAGCCCAGCCCAGGCCGCGTCGCCTAGGCTGGGTTCATGATCACAAACATCTCACTGGTAACCGTGTACTGCCTCGACCAGGACAAGGCGCGGGACTTCTACGTCGACGTGCTGGGCTTCGAGGTCCGGACCGACGTGACCATGGGCGAGGGCTTCCGCTGGCTGGAGGTCGGTCATCCCAGCCAGCCCGAGCTGACCATCACCCTGATGGTCCCCGGCCCGCCGCTCGACGCTGAGGCGGCCGAGTTCTACCGTCGCCAGCTCGGCAAGGGCCAGCTCGGCGCCCTCGGCCTCAGGGTGGACGACTGCCGCAAGACCTACCAGGAGCTGAGCGCCAAGGGTGTCGAGTTCGTCCAGGAGCCGTCCGACCGGCCTTACGGCGTCGAGGCCGTGATGCGGGATGTCTCTGGCAACTGGCTGGTCCTCGTCGAGCCGAAGGAGTTCAGCCCGGCCGACTTCGGCTGAGCCGGCGGGACGGCCCGGGCCTCCCCGGACCGCACGGTGACGACGCCAACGAGCACCAGCAGGCCGCCGGCGAGCTGGACCGGCTTCGGCAGCTCCCCCAGCAGCAGCCAGGCGAACGCCAGCGCGGAGACCACCTCGAACAGCGAGACGAACGACGCCAGCCGTGGCCCGAGGCGGCGGCTGGCGGCGATCCCGACGCTGTAGGCCAGTGCACAGGTGATCAGGCCAAGTAGCGAGACCGGCAGCCACCACGGCATCGCCACGTCCCGGTAGGTCACCGGCGCCGTGGAGACCGCCATCGGCACGGCGCCGGCCGCCCCGGCCGCCAGCAGCCCGACCGCGCCGATGACCAGCCCGCCGGCGGCCAGCACGATCGGCGGCAGCCCGGTGTCGTCGGCGGCCGACAGCACGAAGTAGATCGCCGCGCCGACCATCGCGCCCAGTGCCCAGAGCACCCCGACGAGGCTCACCTGCGCGCCGGCGACCAGGTCGAGCACCCCGACCAGCCCGAGTGCGCACAGTGCCGCCCCACCGACGGTGCGGGGACCAGGCCGCTGCCCGTGCCGCGCCCACAGCCACAGGACGACGGCGACCGGCGACGTGTACTCCAGCAGCAGCGCGGACGACACCTCCATGTGCGCGACCGCGTTGAAGTAGCACAGCTGGCAGCCGGCGACGGCGACCAGCCCGTAGCCGACGATCAGCCATGCGTTGCGCCGCAGCAGCCACCACCGGCCGCGCAGCGCGACGAGCGCCGGGCCCAGCAGCACCACCGCCGCCATCGCCACCCGGGCCGTCACGGCCGCTCCGGCGGTCCACCCGCTGCCCAGCAGGCCGCGCGCGAGCGCCCCGGACATCCCGAACGACCCCGCCGACACCAGCGCCAGCGTGATGCCGGCGGCTGCTGCGTGCTTCGAGGCCGCCACTGCCCCACCTTCATGTCATGTGTGAAGACCACTATGACTCGTGACGCTATGGGTTGCCGATGTAATATGTCAACATGCTGTTTGCCCATGACACTGAGGCGTCGCTGCTTGCCGCGGTGTGGTTGGTGAACTCGGCCGAGCCGCCCGACACCCTGGAGACCGTCGAACAGCTGGTCGACTTCTTCGACGAGTTCCACTACACGGGCCGCCGCGACGACGACGCGGCCGAGCTGGCCGCCATCCGCGCGCTGCGCGCCGACCTGCGGCGACTGCTCACCAGCGACCGCGACGAAGCGGCCGAGCTGGTCAACCGGCTGCTCGCCGAGGCGGACGCCGTCCCGCGGCTCGTCCGCCACGGCGGCTTCGACTGGCACATCCACGCGATCTCCGCGGACGCCCCGTTCGTCGAGCGGATCACGGTCGAGACCGCGATGGCGATGGTGGACGTGATCCGCTCCGACGAGCTCTCCCGCCTCGCCGTCTGCGCGGCCGATGGCTGCGACGGCCTGGTCATCGACCTGTCCCGCAACCGGTCGCGCCGCTTCTGCTCCACCAGCTGCGGCAACCGCGAGGCCGTGGCCGCCTACCGCGCCCGCCGCTCAGGCAGGACCGCGGCCGACCTCTGAGAGGGTGTGTCCCGATGTCCAGGCGAGGCTGGGTGCTGTTCGCCGCGATGAGCGTGATCTGGGGGATCCCTTACCTTCTGATCAAGGTCGCGGTCGCGGAGGTGTCCGGGCCGGTGATCGTGCTGGCGCGGACAGCCGTCGGCGCGCTGGTGCTGTTGCCCGTGGCGATGCGCGACCGGGCCGGGCTGGCCCGGGTGCGACGGCACTGGAAGCCGATCGTCGCGTTCGCGACCATCGAGATCACTGGGCCGTGGATCCTGCTCTCGGACGCGGAACGACGGCTGTCCAGCTCGCTGACCGGGCTGCTGATCGCGGCCACCCCCGTCATCGCCGTCGTGTTGAACCGGGTCGCCGGCGGCAGCGAGCGGGTCACGCCGGTTCGCGGGCTGGGCTTGGCGATCGGCACGGGCGGGGTCGCGATGCTCGCCGTCCCCGGGATCACCGGCGTCGGCGCCTGGCCGGTGGCCGAGGTGCTGATCTGCGCGGTCTGCTACACGATCGCCCCGATGATCGCCGCCCGGAAGCTCGGCGACGTGCCCCCACTGCCCATGACCGCCGCCTGCATCTCCCTCGCGGCGCTCGTCTACGTCGGCCCGGCGATCGCCACCCGGCCCGACTCGGTGCCCAGCGTCAGAGTGCTCGGCGCGCTCGCCGGCCTCGGCCTGGTCTGCACGGCGATGGCCTTCGTCCTGTTCTTCGCGCTCATCCGCGAGGTCGGCAGCGCCCGCTCGGTCGTCATCACCTACGTCAACCCGGCCGTCGCCGTCGCCGCGGGCGCGCTCGTCCTCGGCGAGCCCCTGACCTGGCCAATCGCCGTCGGGTTCGCCCTCGTCCTGGCTGGTTCGGTACTGGCCACCTCGACCCGTCGGCCGGCGGCGACCACCGAGCCGGCCGCGGTGGCGTCGGCGCTGACGGCGACGGGCGGCGCCGGCGCGCCCGGCTGAGGGAGCAGCGCGCCGATCACCTCTGTCGGACACCTCGATCGCACGTGGGACCGCCGGAAGTCCCCGGGCTCAGTGACCGAGGCGGGCGCGGACCTCCGGGCGGCGCAGCGGCGGGACGGTCGTCGGCGGCTGCCGGCGGGCGGGCAGCGCGTCCAGCAGGCGGTGGACCGAAGCGGCCACCTCCGTCACGGCGGCCTCGAACGCATCGGCGGCCCCCGGTGGCGGCTGGCGCAGCCCGCTGACCTTGCGGACGAACTGCAGCGCCGCCGCCGCGATCTCCTCGTCGGTCGCCGGCGGCTCCAGCCCCCGCAGCTCGGTGATGTTCCTGCACATACGCCCACGGTAGGTCCCCCCTCCGACATGGGGCGTACGCCGGTCCTGCCCGGCCAGGGCTGGGAAGGCGTCGAGGAAGGTTCCGCCGGGCGCGGCGGATGGGTCGTTGAAGTACTCGCGCCCGCCGATCAGCGCGAAGAGCGGGACGGGCAGGCGCACGGCCAGCCGGCGCAGCCGCGCGGGCGCGGAGCGGCCGGTGAGCTGGGTCCTGTGGGCGGCGAGCGCGTCGCGCTTCGCCCGGGCGTGCCGGCGGACGTCGACCCGGTAGGCGATCTCGCGGCGCGGCGTGAACATCGGCGGGTTCGGCGTGAACGCCGGGTCCGGTTCGCTGCCCGGCGGATCGGCCGGCGTACCCGCGGCCGCCCGGCCGCGGCGCCTGGCCGGGCGGAAGACGACACCGAGCCCGCTTAGCCGGACCAGCCGGTCGATGGGCTCGCGAGGCAGCGTGGCCTCCAGGACCCGCGTCCCGCCGGCCAGCTCGGCGGCCCGGGCGCCGACCTCGTGGACCCGGAGGTGGTCGCGGTGCCCATAGCCGCCCCGGGCGTCGTAGCTGATCAGGACTGCCGCGTGCTCCTCGCGCAGCAGGTCGGCCAGTCGCCCGGCCGCCTCGTCGAGGCCGGCGCGGGCGAACCGCCGCCGGCCCACCGGATCCGGGTACAGCAGCGGCCCGTGCCCGCTGTCGGCGTAGCCGAGGCATTCGACGCGGGCGACCCCCAGCACGGCCGCGGCGGCGGCGACCTCGCGCAGCCGGACCCCAGCCGTCGCCTCGGTGCCGTCACCCACCTGCCCGTCGGTGGCGACGACGAGGACGACCCGGTGCCCCGCCGCGGCCAGCAGGGCCAGGGTTCCCCCGGTCCACAACGCCTCGTCGTCCGGATGCGCGTGAAACGCGACGACCGTCGCCATGCCGCCGATCCTGCCAGGCTGTGAGCGCGCTCTGGCGCCCGCCCGCTGTTCGCGGGCGGTCAGCCAGCGCGGGTGGGATCCTCGCCGGCGAGTCTGACCAGCCCCTTCGTGTCACCGATTGCGCAGACGACGTAGAGGGCGAAGGTGCGGGCGCCCGCGGTGCGCCTGGCCCATCCGAGGACGTCGGCGACGTCGGTGTCGGAGATCTCGAACTCGGTAGCGGTGGGGGCGGCGTTCGAGTGCGCCGCCCGAGTCCAGAAGTAGACCCGGTAGGACGGCTGGTCGAGCTCCCAACTGGTGTCCCTGGGGTCGACGCGGCGCACTCGCACGATGCGCAGGCTAACGGCGAATGCCGGCGGATCCGCCCATCAACGCGGTGTCGGGCAGAACGAGCCCCACCGGCGGGCGGACGCAGAGCAGCGTCCAGGCGGCGAGCGTGTTGACGTCCTGGATGGCGCCGGACGCCAGCAGGTCGGCCCACTCGTCGAACCGGACGTGCCGGGAGACCAGGTCCTGTTCCTCGACGAGGAGGTCGCGCGGGCCCTCGACCAGGTCGGAGGCGACCCAGACCTGGCAGCTCTGGTTCGAGTACCCGTAGGCGGCGAACAGCCGCCCGAGGTGGTCGAGGCGCCCGGCGCGCAACCCGGTCTCCTCGCGCAGCTCGGCCGCGGCCAGCTCCGCCGGGTCGACGTCCGGCCGGTCCTCCCAAGACCCCTGGGGGAACTCCCAGTACCGCCCGCCCACGGGGTAGCGGTACTGCTCGACGAGCCACAGCCCGTCCGCGTCGACGGGGACGATCAGGGCGAAGGCGGGCTTCTCTACCACGCCGTAGATCCCCGCGCTGCCGTCCGCCCGGACGATCGCGTCCTCCCGCACCCGCATCCAGCGGTTCTCATACACAACCCGGCTGCCCCGTACCTCGATCGTCACTCCACCGCCCCTGCCCGCCCGTCTCCGTCTGCCCCGACGTCCGGGGGCATCGTGTCAGCCGGCGGACGTCGAAACCGGCGATTCGGGCCAATACCTGCCGGATGGCAACAATCGCCGGTAGCCCGCGGCGGGTGGCCCGGCGGCGGGTGGCCGGTGTCCTCCGAAGCGGGTCAGCCGGGCGCCTGGCGTCTTTTGGAAATCGTTGGCCACAGCCGCCTCCAGTACACGTACCGGTATCACGAAAAGGATTTCTGGAGCCGCCTGGGACGCCGTTCGGACATTCGTCGCATCGCGTTCCAACACCCGGCGGCCGGGTAACCGCTCGCTTAGGGTGACCGAACTAGAGGTGACGCGCGCTCCCTGTCGACTATGTGGCAGGGGGCCAACGGCAAAGGGGCCCAGATGAGCATTCCTCGGCGTCAGGCAGTCAAGATCGGCGCCTATATTCTCAAGCAGAAGCTGGCCGGCCGTGACAAGTTCCCGATCACCCTGGAACTCGAGCCCCTCTTCGCCTGCAACCTCGCCTGCGTCGGTTGCGGGAAGATTCAGCACCCCGCCGACGTGCTCAAGCGGCGGATGCCCGTCGAGCAGGCGCTCGCCGCGGTCGACGAGTGCGGCGCCCCGGTCGTGTGCCTGGCCGGCGGGGAACCGCTGATGCACCCGCAGGTAGAGGACATCGTCGCCGGCCTGGTCCAGCGCAAGAAGTTCGTCTACCTGTGCACGAACGCGCTGCTGCTCCCCAGAAAGATCGACAAGTTGCGGCCGTCGCCCTACCTGTCGCTTGCCGTGCACATCGACGGTCTGGCGGAGCGGCACGACGAGTCGGTCGCCAGACAGGGCGTCTTCGCCCAGGCGGTCGACGCGATCAGGGACGCCCAGCGCCGCGGCTTCCGGGTGACCACGAACACCACGTTCTTCAACACCGACACCCCGCAGACCGTCATCGAGGTGCTGAACTACCTGAACAACGATCTCAAGGTCGACGGAATGATGCTTTCCCCCGCCTACGCTTACGAGAAGGCTCCCGGCCAGGACAAGTTCCTCGGGGTCGAGGAGACCCGGCAACTTTTCCGGAAGGCGTTCGCCGAGGGCCGGCGCGACCGCTGGCGGCTGAATCACTCGCCGCTTTTCCTGGACTTTCTCGAAGGCAAGGCCGACTTCCCGTGCACGGCCTGGGGAATTCCGTCGTACTCGCTGTTCGGCTGGCAGCGGCCCTGCTACCTGATGGGCGACAGCTACGCCGCCTCCTACCGGGAGCTGCTGGAGACGACCGACTGGGACGCCTACGGCCGCGGCCGGGACCCGCGCTGCGACAACTGCATGGCGCACTGCGGCTACGAGCCCACCGCCCTCGCCGCGACCCTCGGCTCGCTGCGTCAGTCGCTGCGAGCCGCCACCAGCTCCGCCGCCCCGGCCCTGTTCGCCGGCAGCGGCACGCTCGGCGGCGCCGCTGTGGCTCGGGGCTCTCAGCCAGGACTGGCGTCTGTGGTTAACGGGCGCTAACCTGGCGGGCATGTTAGCGACCACTAACCTGTCGCACCCGTTCGGGCCGGCGGCCGGGACGGTGCTCTCTAGCAGGGTCGACGCCGACTCGGCTGAGGGCAAGGCAAACGCGGCGCGGCACGCGGAGCTGGTCGCCCAGCTGCGGGCCAGGCTGGCCGGGGCGCGCACCGGGCCTGAGACGGCCGTGCGCCGGCATGTCGAGCGGGGCAAGCTGCTGCCGCGTGACCGGGTCGACGGGCTGCTCGACCGGGGCAGCCCGTTCCTGGAGCTGTCCCCGCTCGCCGCCGACGGGATGTACGACGGCGACGCGCCGGGCGCCGGGATCATCACCGGGATCGGCCGGGTCGCCGGCCGCGAGTGCGTGATCGTCGCGAACGATGCCACGGTCAAAGGCGGCACGTACTACCCGATGACGGTCAAGAAGCACCTGCGCGCGCAGGAGGTGGCGCTGCACAACCGGCTGCCGTGCGTCTACCTGGTCGACTCGGGCGGCGCGTTCCTGCCGCTGCAGGACGACGTCTTCCCGGACCGGGAGCACTTCGGCCGGATCTTCTACAACCAGGCGACGATGTCCCGCCTCGGCATCCCGCAGATCGCGGCCGTGCTCGGCTCGTGCACGGCAGGCGGCGCCTACGTGCCGGCGATGAGCGACGAGGCCGTGATCGTGCGCGACCAGGGCACGATCTTCCTCGGTGGCCCGCCGTTGGTGAAGGCCGCGACCGGCGAGGTCGTCTCGGCCGAGGAACTGGGCGGCGGCCTGTTGCACTCGCGGACCTCCGGAGTCACCGACCATCTGGCGCAGGACGATGCCGACGCGCTGCGGATCGTCCGGCAGATCGTCGGCGGGCTCGGCCCGCGCGCGCCGCGGCCGTGGGACGTCGTCCCGACCGAGGAGCCGGCCGTCGAGGAGTCGACGCTGTACGCGGCGGTGCCGGCGGACCCGAAGGTCCCGTACGACGTGCGCGAGGTGATCGCCCGGCTCGTCGACGGCAGCCGGTTCGCCGAGTTCAAGAAGGAGTACGGCTCGACGCTGGTCTGCGGGACGGCCCACATCCACGGCCACCCCGTCGGGATCATCGCGAACAACGGCGTGCTGTTCTCCGAGTCGGCACTCAAGGGCGCGCACTTCATCGAGCTGTGCGACGCGCGGTCGATCCCGCTGCTGTTCCTGCAGAACATCACCGGCTTCATGGTCGGCCGGGAGTACGAGGCCGGCGGGATCGCCAAGCACGGGGCGAAGATGGTGATGGCGGTCGCCTGCGCCCGGGTCCCGAAGTTCACGGTGGTGATCGGCGGGTCGTTCGGCGCGGGGAACTACTCGATGTGCGGCCGGGCCTACTCGCCCCGGTTCCTGTGGATGTGGCCGAACGCGCGGATCTCGGTGATGGGCGGCGACCAGGCGGCGGCCGTGCTAGCGACGATCCGCCGTGACCAGGCGGAGGCCAGGGGCGAGGACTGGCCGGCCGCGGCCGAGGAGGAGTTCCGCCGGCCGATCCGGGACCGGTACGAGGCCCAGGGCAGCCCCTACCATTCGACCGCCCGGCTTTGGGACGACGGCGTCATCGACCCGGCGGACACCCGGACCGTCGTCGGCCTCGCGCTGTCGGTCGCGGCGAACGCGCCGCTCGACGACCGTGGCTACGGCGTCTTCCGCATGTGAGTCGCAGCGCCGTGAGGGAAGAAGGCAGCATGTTCGAAACCGTCCTCGTCGCGAACCGCGGGGAGATCGCCGTCCGGGTCCTGCGGACGCTGCGGGCGCTCGGGATCCGGTCGGTCGCGGTCTACTCGGACGCGGACGCCGGCGCGCGGCACGTGCGGGAGGCCGACGTCGCGGTCCGGATCGGCCCGGCGCCGGCCCGGGAGTCGTATCTGAACACCTCCGCCGTGCTCGCCGCGGCCCGGGCGACCGGTGCGCAGTCGATCCATCCCGGGTACGGGTTCCTGTCGGAGAACGCGGCGTTCGCGGCGGCCTGCGCCGAGCAGGGAATCGTGTTCGTCGGGCCGCCGGTGCACGCCGTCGAGGTGATGGGCGACAAGATCGCGGCCAAGAAGGCGATGGTCGCGGCGGGCGTCCCGGTCGTGCCGGGACGGGCCGAGCCGGGGATGGACGCCGCCGCGCTCGCCGAAGCGGCCGCCCAGATCGGGTTCCCGGTGCTGCTCAAGCCGTCCGCCGGGGGCGGCGGCAAGGGCATGCGGATCGTGCGCGCGGCGGCCGAGCTGGCGGACGCGATCGCGTCGGCCCGCCGGGAGGCGGCGGGCGCGTTCGGCGACGACACCCTGTTCCTGGAGCGGTACGTCGACGCGCCGCGGCACATCGAGGTCCAGGTGCTCGCCGACGCGCATGGCAACGTGATCCACCTCGGCGAGCGGGAGTGCAGCCTGCAGCGGCGGCACCAGAAGATCATTGAGGAGGCGCCGTCGGCGTTGCTGTCCGCGCACCCGAACGGCGCGGCGACGCGGGCGCGGATCGGCGAGGCGGCGGTGACCGCGGCGGCGGCCGTCGGGTATGTCGGTGCGGGAACGGTCGAGTTCATCGTGTCGGACGCCGAGCCGGAGACCTTCTACTTCCTGGAGATGAACACCCGGCTGCAGGTCGAGCACCCGGTGACCGAGCTCGTCACCGGCGTCGACCTGGTCGCCGAGCAGCTGCGGGTCGCGGCCGGGGAGCCGCTGCGGCTGCGCCAGGACGAGGTGACGCTGAGGGGGCACGCTTGCGAGGCCCGCGTCTACGCCGAGGACCCGGGCCGCGGGTTCCTGCCGACCGGCGGCGAGATCCTCGTGCTGGACGAGCCGACGGGCGAGGGCGTCCGGGTCGACTCCGGCATCGCGGCCGGCACGGTGGTCGGCTCGGACTACGACCCGATGCTGTCGAAGGTGATCGCCTGGGCACCGGACCGGGCGGGCGCGCTGCGCCGCCTCGACACGGCGCTGGCGGACAGCGTCCTGCTCGGGGTCACGACCAACGTCGGCTTCCTGCGGACCCTGCTGGCCAACCCGGACGTGCGGGCCGGCCGGCTCGACACGGGCCTGGTCGAGCGGCACCTCGCCGGCCTGGCCGCCGCGTCGTCCGCGGGTGGCTCGCCGGCGGACGACGCGCTGGCGGTCTACGCGCTCGCCCAGCTGGAGCGGCTGCGGCCGGCCGGCCCCGTCGTCGACCCGTGGGACGTGCCGTCGGGCTGGCGAGTCGGCGAGGACGCGTGGCTGTCGTGGACGCTCGACACCGGCGGCGGCGCCCGGCTCAAGGTCGACGTGCGCGGCACGCCGAGCACGGCCGCGGTGCGGATCGACGGCCGGCCGCCGATCGCCGCGGCCGTCAGCGGCGCCGGTTTCGGGGTCGGCGAGCTGCTGGTCACGCTCGATGGCGTCACGTCCCGGTGGCGACTCGCCCAGGGGGCGGCCGGCGTGCTGTGGGTCGGGACCAGCGGCGCGGCCTGGCCGCTCGCCGAGTGGGTCCGCGAGCCTGGGACGGCGGCGGCCGCGGCCGGCGACGGGCAGGCCCGCAGCCCGATGCCAGGGACGGTGGTCGCCGTCGACGTCGCGGCCGGGGACACCGTGGCCGCCGGCCAGCGGCTCGCGGTCGTCGAGGCGATGAAGATGGAGCACGCGGTCACGGCGCCGGTCGCCGGCCTGGTGAAGGACGTGCTGGTCACCGCCGGCGCCCGCGTGGCGCTCGACGCGCTGCTCGCCGTCGTCGAACCGAAGGAGGAAGCGGATGCCTGACACGAGGCTCAGCGACGAGCAGGAGGCCCTGCGCCGGACGGTCGAGGAGTTCGCCCGCGAGGTCGTCGCGCCGGTCGCCGCCCACCACGACGAGACGAAGACGTTTCCCTACGCGGTCGTCGACCAGATGGCCGACCTCGGCCTGTTCGGGCTGCCCTTCCCCGAGGAGTGGGGCGGCCAGGGCGGCGACTACTTCCTGCTGTGCCTGGCGATCGAGGAACTGGCCCGGGTCGACTCGTCGGTGGCGATCACGCTGGAGGCCGGGGTCGGGCTTGGCGCGATGCCGATCTTCCGGTTCGGCACCGAGACGCAGAAGAAGGAGTGGTTGCCGCTGCTGGCCAGCGGCAAGGCGCTCGGCGCCTTCGGGCTGACCGAGCCGGGCGCCGGTTCCGACGCCGGCGGGACCAGGACCACGGCGCGGCTCGACGGCGACGAATGGGTCATCAACGGCTCGAAGGCGTTCATCACGAACTCGGGCACCGACATCACGGCGCTTGTCACGGTCACCGCGGTCACCGGCCGCTCGGCTGATGGCAAACCGGAGATCTCGGCGATCATCGTCCCGGCGTCGACGCCCGGCTTCACCGCCGAACCGGCCTACTCGAAGGTCGGCTGGCACGCCTCGGACACCCATCCGCTGACGTTCGCCGACGCGCGGGTGCCGGCGGCGAACCTGCTCGGCGAGCGGGGCCGTGGCTACGCGAACTTCCTGCGCACCCTGGACGAGGGCCGGATCGCGATCTCGGCGCTGTCGGTCGGGCTCGCGCAGGCGTGTGTCGACGAGTCGGTGCGGTACGCCAAGCAGCGGGAGGCGTTCGGCGGGCCGATCGGCCGCTACCAGGCGATCCAGTTCAAGATCGCCGAAATGGAGGCGCGGGCGCACGTCGCCCGCACGGCTTACTACGACGCGGCGTCCCGGATGCTCGCCGGCCTGCCGTTCAAGAAGGAGGCCGCGATCGCGAAGCTGTTCTCCTCCGACGCGGCGGTGACGAACGCCCGCGAGGCGACGCAGATCTTCGGCGGCTACGGCTTCATGAACGAGTACCCGGTGGCCCGCCACTGGCGCGACGCGAAGATCCTGGAGATCGGCGAGGGCACCTCCGAGGTCCAGAAGCTACTGATCGCCCGCCACCTGGGCCTGTAGCCGCGTCGCGGGAACGGTCAGCTGCCGGCCGGCGAATACGCGAGCACCTCGCAGCGCGGCCCGGTGGCGCGTCCGAGGCGGGCGTCGAGCGTGACCAGCGGCGCCCGCAGCGTCTCCGCCAGGGCGACGTACGCCGCGTCGTAGGCGGTGAGATTGGCCCGCAACCCCCAGACCCGGTCGGCAACGGCCGGGTACGGGAAACGCCGCACCGGGAGCGCCGCGAGATCCGTGTGCGCGAGCGCGGCCTCGCTGGGGTCGAGAAGCCCTGCGAGCGTGTGGCGGCGCAGGATGTTCGCCGCTTCGAACGGCATCAGCTCCGGGGCGAACAACGCGGCGCCAGCCACGATCTTCGCCACCCAGGCGCCGGCGGGCCCGTCGTCGGCCAGCAGCGCCACAGTAGCGGAGGCGTCGAGTACGACGGCGGGCGGCGAAGGTGAACTCACCGGCGATCCGCGTCCCGATCGGTGAGGATCCGCTCGGGGTCGAGCCGGGTGCCGGTCGCCCGGACCCTCAGCCGGGCGCGGGCGATGACATCCTCCGCCGTGGGCTGGGAGGCGAAGTCGATGAGCTGGCGCAGCACATACTCCTGCAGCGATCGGCCACTCCTCGCGGCCCGCGCGGCCAGCTCGTCCCGGATCTCCTCTGGAACATTCCGAATGGTAAGCGCGACGACCATGACTGCATTCTGTCATCACCGCCAGCAGATTGCCACCCACCCGGCCTCCGATCGTTGCTTGACTCACTTCACCTACGCGCCCGACTCATCCGCCGACGTGACGGCTCAAACAGTGCCGGCTAAGACACTGATGGTTCAGTCGCCAGAGTAGATCACCGGACGGGGTCGGGCAAATCGGCCGACGCGACGCCCCCACCGGGACGTCGTGGCCACGTCGTCGCCTAATAGCCGCCGGGTCCGGGGGTCCGTTAGCTCGCCGGCCGGCCTTGTTCGGCCGGTCCCGCCTACTGGGTGGCGGTGCCGGGTGCGGGCGTCGGCTGGCAGGTGAACGCCAAGCCGTCGCCATCACCTCGTAACAAGAGGCGGCTTCGGGGAGCGTCAGCGCGAACGACGACGCGGCGAAATGGTCATCTGCGGTCCGAGTCGCGGTCAATGAGGATCTGGTCCGGGTCGAGCTCCGACCCCCCGTGGGCCCGCAAGGAAGGCAAGAAGTCGGGTGCTGACGTCGTCACCGTGCTGGAAGCCTGGCCCGTGGCCGACGCCGGGCAGGATCTCGGCATGGCCGTGCGGCATGAGCGCGATCCGGGCCTGAGCGCGGGCGGGATGGAGCAGGGGGCTGCGCTGCCCGATCAGGACAAGGGTCGGCGTTTCGATGGCGCGGAGATCCTCGTCCGACAGCGGCTCGGGGCGGGCCGGCGAGTGCGGAACGCCCACGCGCCGGCGAGCAGAACCTTCCGGAGTTCGGGGACGAGCAGGACCCGGTTGTCCAGCCAGACCGCCAGTCGCCGGCGCAGAGGCGGCGGGGTGAGGCCGGCCAGCCCGTTGAGGTACATCAGCCAGATGAACCGGGCACTGACCTTCTCCAGCCCTCCAGGGTCGAGCGCGGTCACACTCACCAACCGGTCCGGCGGCCCAGCCCTACGGCGACGACCCCGCCGCCCTCGAGACGTGGCTGATCGAACAGCTACGCGCCTGCCAGGCCGACGGGCGACGCCCCCCGGACCAGGACCTCGCCGACGAGGCGTTCGCCATCCTCGCCCTGACCGTCGGGCTGGGCAACGCCGTCCTCGCCGGCCGACGATCAGCAGACGACGCGCGTCGCGTTCTCGCGCAACACCTTGACAATCGACTCGGTCCACCGCCGGAAGGCGGCGGGCGCGGGTCATGATCTGGGGAGTGTCAAGTTTTACAGTCCCTCCGGTCGTGGTCGGGTGTTTCCCAGGCGCCGGTGTAGAGGTGGTCGAGGTTCCGGTGGAGGGGGTTTCGGCGAGGACGGCGCTGGGGGTCGACGGAATACGGTGGGATGAAGGTCGGACGCCCGTCGGGTCCCATTCGTATCGTCCATCGTTCGCGGTGGATGACTCGGTGGTGGAAGGGGCATAGGAGGGTGAGGTTTTCGAGGTTGGTGGTTCCGCCGTCGGACCAGTGCTTGATGTGGTGGGCGTCGGCCCATTCGGCTGGTTTCGGGCAGTTGGGGAAAGTACAGCCTCCGTCGCGGGCGGTGAGTGCGCGGCGGAGCCAGGGCGGGACGAGACGGCGAGTTCGGCCGAGTTCGAGGGGCATGCCCTCGTCGGTGAGCAGCACGTGAGTGACGTTGGCGTCGCAGCAGATCCGTCGCAGGGTCGCGTGGGACAGCGGCTGGCCGTAGCCGGTGTGCGCGGCCGGCCCGCCGCGCTGGCCGAGCAGCGTGTCGAGGGTGGTGGTGATGGTGACGTGTGGCCGGGTACCACGGGTGGACGGCAGAGTGCCGGTCGCCAGGACCCGTTCAGTGAGCTCTATGAGAGCGTCGGCGCGTAGCTGAGGGATGGTGCGGTGGTCCTCGGGGTTCTCGCCGAGCGGCTTCGGCTTGGAGAGCGGACCGAGCGCGGCGCGCAGCGCGGCGGCGCCTTCGGGGTCGAGGGTGGCGGTGAGGCGGGTGGTGCCGTCGGGCTGGTCGGTGAGGTGCAGCTCGCGGCGGCGGCCCTGGTCTCCGTCGTCGTGGCGGTCCGTGCCGGGTGGGTGCAGCTGGTCCTGGAGCCGGGCGCGGATCGTCTTGCCGAGGGTGGCGAGGTCTCCCGCGTCGAGGGTCCTGGCCTGCGCGAGCAGGAACCGCTGCGCCCAGTCGCGCTGCTCCGTCGGAGTGTCCGCGGGCAGAGAGCGCAGCGCGGCGGTGATCGCGTCGGCCTGGGCGTAGCTGATCTCGGCGGCAGTGAGTGCCTGACCGGTGAGCTGGTAAACGGTGTCGAGGTCGTGGGCCAGGTCGACGGCGCGCCGCGCGTCGCGGGGGCGGGTCTTCAGCTGCCAACGCAGGAGCTCCACGACCGAAGGCAGGTCCTCCTCACCGAAGACGCTTCGCAGATCGCGGCCGGTCAGGTCCCGGATCGCCGCGACCCGGATCGCGGCCAGCAGCCGGAAGGCCCGTTCGGACGCGTCGAGGAACTCCAGCGCCTCGACGGTCGACAATGCCCACAGGTTCGCGTCGGTCAGCTCGGCCAGCCTCGTGACCACATCGTCCAGCGCGTCCAAGCGGTGATGCCGCGTGCGAGCCTCCTCTGCCTCGCCCTCCTCCGGTCCTTTACCCTGAGCGCGGGTCACGTCAGGCCACGTCCGGCGGCGTGGTGTACGGAGAGTGACGACGCGTGATCCTGGTTGTAGGTTATGCGGCGAGGGCGTCGGTGGTCACGCTGATCTCGGGTGTGTCGGCCGGGTTTTCGGTG
>Ga0068863_100000395_pt1 | contig 44339 bp, 70 predicted proteins | sample KBSSwiS62_FD_66596 | JGI IMG/M metagenome (GOLD analysis project Ga0068863, IMG submission 66596) | Switchgrass rhizosphere microbial communities from Kellogg Biological Station, Michigan, USA - KBS Switchgrass S6-2 | ecosystem: Host-associated > Plants > Roots > Rhizosphere > Soil ... | reverse complement strand
TCGCGTGAAGGTCAAGCAGCACGACCAGAGCGAGAGCAGCGATTACGAATGACTCTTCGCGCCGTCGGAGGACGTGTGGCCAACCACGACAAGAGAAACGGACGCGACGAGCGCGCGCGCCTCGAGCCGAAGTACATCGAGGGCATCGTCGCGCCGCACGATCTCGATGCGGAGGCCGCCGTGCTTTCGGCGGTGATGCTCGACAGCACGCGCGTCGCCGATCTGATGTGGCTGCGCCCTCGGCACTTCTACTCCGAAGCTCACAACCGCGTGTGGGAAGCGATCCTCGATCTTCACGTGCGCGGCACGAGCACCGACGTCGTCATGGTCGGCAATTGGCTCAAGGACGCAAAGGACGACAAGGGCATCTCGCGCATCGCTCAAGTTGGCGGGATGGAATACCTGCAGGCGCTCTTGAACGCCGCGCCCGCCGTCGCGAACGTCGACAAGTACGCCAGCATCGTGCGCGAGAAGGCGCGCGTGCGAAATGCGATCGCGCGGGCGCAAACGATCGCCGATCAGGGCTACGTAACGGACGATCCGCGCGCGTTCCTCGCGGCCGCTGAGGAGTCGATCCTCGAGGTGTCGCGCGACGTCACGAGCTCGCTCCGTTACAAGTCGCTCGAGGAGTTCTTCGAGCCGATCCCCGCCGAGCTCCCGTGGCTCATCGAGCAGCTCCGCATCATCCGCGGCCGCGCCAACATGTTCGCCGGCTTCCCGTTCTCCGGAAAGACGCTCATCGCGCAAGAGATCGCCGTCTGCACGGCTACCGGTCGCGATGTCTTCGGTTTGTGGCGCCCGCGCATCGTCGGCAACGTCGCGCACTTGAACTACGACCAGCCGTGGCTCGACACACGCATCCGCTACGCGCGCATGCTCTGGGCGAAGAAGATCTCTCGGAAGGAGTTCGCCGACGAAAAAGGCGAGCCCAAGATCCGCTGCTACCAATATCCGGAGGCGTACCTCGATCGCGACGAGCACATCGCCGAGATCCGCGCCGTCATGCGCAAGAACGTGCTCGTCATCATCGACGCGCTCACCGGCTCGGTCGAAGACACCGAAGAGAACTCGCCCGCGATGGGCAAGCTCATCTACCGCTTGAACAAGCTCTCCGAGGAGACCGGCTGCACGGTCCTCATCATTCACCACGCGAAGAAGGGCAACGGACAGCGCCCCAACTCGAAGGACGAGGCCGGCAAGATCCAGGACCTCATGAACATGATCCGCGGATCATCGGCCATCTTCGGCGCGCTCGGCTCTGCGTACGTGCTCGAGCCCACCGGCAAACGCAAGCCTGTGCTCCTGCATCACGTGAAGTCGCCCGCGCTCTCGGCCGACACGCTCGACACGTTCGGCGTGCGCTTCGTCGACATCGACGACGATCACGAGGACATGCTCACGGGCGAACGCACCTTCATCGCGAAGGCCGGCGTCAAGGTCGAACACCTCGATCCCGAGCAGCTGGCGGAGCTCCGCAAGGCCGACAAGAAGAAGAACGCGCCTGACGAGGCCGCGGCGTTCGAGCAGAAGTGCGAGCGCGTCCTCGAGGTCGTGAAGAAGGAGCCGGGTCTCAGTGGCAACGAGATCAAGGCGCGCCTCGCCAAGGTGTCCAAAGACACCGTCTACGCCGCGCTCAACGCGCTCGCCAAGCGCAACCCGCCGGCCGTCGCCGCCGAGAAGGGTCCGAAGAACTCGACCCTCTGGAGGGCGGTGTGACAGCCAGTTTCCTTCAGTGTCCTTTTGTTTCCTTCTCATCGCCGAGAGAGATGGTGAGCGGGGTCTCGAGGCCAGCGTCCGGACTTTCCTTCTTGGCGTCTTTCCCCCGAAGGGGGAAGACGCAAGGAAGGACGTTGGCCGACCCCGCAGGACGTGTTGAAGATGGGTGGTCTGTTGGCGTCAGTTTCCTTCCTTTGAGTTTCCCCGGAAGGACACTCGAGAAGGAAACTAGGGCTCAGTCCCTTGCTGGCTCTGAGGTGACCCGAGATGGGCGTCTGCAGGCGCCTCGAAACCTGAAAGAGAGCGCGATCGAGACGCGAATTTTTCAAGGGGGAGGGGGAGGGTCTCTCCACGGTGCGCCCCGCGCGCGTGTAATCGCTTCGCATCACATTCCAACCGTGACGGATCGCCTCACGACCGCCTCAACGCCGTAACGCCACTACCAACCGAGACGCATGGCCGCTGACACGAAGATCACGCCGGCACGATTGAAGCGACTCGTCGCGCTGCTCGAGGCGGGCGAGAGCATCCGCGCGATTGCGTCGTCGCTCGACGTGAGCCACTCGACGGTGCTCGCGTGGATGAAGACGCGCGGCCTGGAGGCGAAGGGCAAGCCCGGCGCGCCGCGCAAGGCCGAGAAGGTCACCCGAAACAACCCCGCGCCGCCCTCCCTCACGCCCGCAGAGCTCGCCGCGGAGGTCACCCGGGCAGAAGCGTCGCTCGGCGAGCGCGGCGCGTCCAGGGAGCTTCTGCGCAAGGAGCTCGCAGCGATCACGGTGCAGCTCGCGCAGACGCGCGAGGCCATGGTGCGCGGAGATTCGTCCGGCGCGGTGTACGAGAGGCTCTCGAAGCTGCAGCGCGACTACGCCCGCGAGCTCGCGGGGCTCGAGCCGCCGGCCGAGCAGAATCCCGAGCTCGACCCAACAAACCTCGAGGCCGCGGATCGCACGCTCACGAAGTTTCGTAACCTGGTGACGCGCGCGGAGGCCGAGACGCGCTGTCAGCATTGCGGCAAGGCGCCGTTTTGAGCACGGACGCTCGCGAGGACTACCGGATCGCGATGGCGCACGCGGCGGCGCTGTCCGAAACGCTCGTCGGGCCCGGCTTGATCGAGCGATGGGCACGCCTACCGCGCGAGCAGCGCGACGACATCCTTCGAGAACTCTCTCGGTCCGATCTCGCGCGGCTCGCGTACGACTGGCGCGCGTGGGCGCGTCCGAAACAGGACCCGACGCTCCGAGCCGACGTCGTTCACCTCATCGCGGGCTTTCGATGCCTTCTCTTCATCGGCGGCCGCGGCTCGGGGAAGTCGGAGACGGCGATCCAACGCATTCGACGTCGCGTCTACGCCGGCGCGCGCCGCCTCGCGCTCATCGGCCCGACGATCGGCGACATCGAGCGCTACATGATCGGAGTCGACGACGAAGAGAACGGGCTCTTGCAGGCGTTTCACCCGCGACACCGCCCGGTGTACGTCAGTCGGCCGAATCCGCGCGTCACGTTCCACACGGGCGCGTTCGCGTACGTCGAGAGCGCCGAGACGCCCGAGTTCCGCGGCGCGAACCTGGACACCGCGTGGGCCGACGAGCCGATCAAGTGGAAGAAGCTGAAGACGCTGTTTTCGAACATCGAAGACGCGACGCGCTCGGCGACCTTTCCGAACGAGATCATCGTGACGACGACGGTGAAGAAGACGGCCGCGGGAAGCTTCCTCCGCGAGCTCATCGCCGACCCCGACACGGTCACGATCCTCGGAGCAAGCGAGGAGAACAAGTACAACGACAAGAAGTGGCTCGAGAACCGCAAGCGCAAGTACGCCGGTACGCGCTCGGAGCGCGAGGAGCTCACGCCCGACGAGCACGTGCTCGACGACGACGAGAACGCGCTCTTTCACGAGGCGTGGATCGATGACAATCGCCGCGACGCACCTCCGCGCGAGCTGCGCGTCGTGGTCGGCGTCGATCCGGCGATCACGCAATCGGAGAGGAGCGACCTCACGGGAATCGTCGTCGTCGGCGAAGGGCCCGACGAAGATTTGTACGTGCTCGAGGATCGCACGGCGCGACACTCCGCGGCCGCGTGGGGCCGTATCGTCATCGACCTCTACGACAAGTACCAAGCGGACGCGATCGTCGCGGAGAAGAACCGCGGCGGCAATTTGGTCGACGAGGTCCTCCGTAGCGCGATGGCGAAGAAGCGTGGCGATCGCGCGGCCGACGCGATGATCGTCAAGCTCGTGACCGCGAGCAAGGGCAAGGCGATCCGCGCCGAGCCCGTCGCCGCGCTCTACGAACAGAAGCGCGTGCACCACGTACCGCGCGAGGAGCTCGCCGAGCTCGAGCGCGAGATGACGGAGTGGGAGCCAGCATCGGGCGATCCGTCGCCGAACCGACTCGACGCGCTCGTCTGGGCGATCCACTTCCTTGCGAAGCTCGAGGATCAAGACGTCGACTACCGCGAGACGACGAAGGGCCTCGGCGCGATCACCGCCGCGGCGAACAAAGCAGCCGCGCGGATCCCCCCTCGGCCGCTCGCGGCGCCGGCGGGCTACGTCGCACGCCCGGCGTTCGTCCCGAAGCGAACGATCTAGGCTGCGCGCGAGAGCGGGCGCACGGTGCGCCACGACATCGGGACGACCTTCGCCGCCGTGGGCATCGGCGCCGCGGCCGCCTGCGCGTCGCGCGGCTTGAGCCCCTTCACGTTGTCGATCTGCGGCGGGTCGACGCCGTAGGTCTTCGCCAGAGCGTTCACGGTCTCTTGCGTCACGAGGTAGCCCTGCAGGAGCATCGAGTCGACGTGACGGAAGAAGAGCTCTTGATGCTCGCCGATCGACGTGCGGCGCGCATCCTCGTCCGCGTCCGGCATCTGCCAGCAACGCGCGGGCGCGAGCCTCGAATCGCCGAAGTTGATCGCGGCCCACGGCTCGATCGTGCCCGTGAGGATCGCTTCGGCGAAAACCATGATGTCCGACTCGACGAGATCGTTTCGCACGCCGAAGAGGCGCTCACTCTTGATGTAGTTGCCTCCGGAGTTCTGCGTCGTGCCGTCCTGGCCGAGGTAGATGCGGTCGGAGTCGGCGTTATTCGCCTTGATGATCTCGGTCCAGATCTGCCAGGCCTGCGATTGCGAGACCATCAGCTCCGTCTTCGAGCCTGCAGGGCGAAGACCGAAGGGCAGCTCGCCGACGAAGAGCATCTGAAGGAGCTCGAGCATCTGCTCCGCTTCGGGCGTCGGCACGAGTACTCCGTCGCCGTTGTCCTTCTGCAGCGCGACGCCCGCGGGCATCTCGCCGATCAATTTCGGCGAGCCGTGCGCGCGCGACGCGTTCGATCGGTCGCGCACGGCGAAAGCGCGGTCCGCCCAGAGCATCGATCCCGCGACGATCGCGCCCTCGGTCCACGGCGAGAGGTTTTCTTGCTGAAAGACCACCCACCGACCGTCACCGTGCTCGATCGGGACCTCCCCGCCGTTCAACGTGAGCGCGTAGTAGCGTTTATCGGCCTCGCGCCACCGCACGAACTCTTGCGGCCAACATCGGAGCTCGAAATCGACGCGCGAGCCGTCGTCACGCACCGTCGGGACGTTGTAACCGAACGAAACGCCGTGATCGACGTAGCGACGGTGGAGTGAGACCATGTGATCGCGCTGCAAGGCGACGCCCTTGCGTCCAAAGAGCGATTCGCCTTCCTCCGCGGTGCGTAGGGCGCGCGCGGTCTGGTTTGCGGGCTCGAGAACGACGGGAAGACCGCGCATCGGTGCGAGACGATTCAATCGCGAGGCGAAGAGACCGGGATCGGTGCCGATCGCGTCCGCGAGACGAGCGGCGATGCGAAAATCGCCGCGAAGCTGCGCGTCGCGCGCGTTCCTGATCGCATCGATGTCCCAAGCGATGTTCCCGATCGGGCGATACGGCGCTTCGGGCCTCTTCGCGAGCTGCGAGAGATCGAATTGCGCGCGCGTGCGGATGCGCTGCGCTCGTTTCGTCGTCGCACCGAGGCGCTCGAGCGTCTTCGTGCTCAGGCTCGAGAGGAAGCGAGTGAGGACGTTGGCCATGCGCGGACGATGCCACGGCCTCGCGTGGTTCGAATGAGATTCGACAATCGCAGCAATCAAACGCGCTGTTTCGGCTCGAATCTCAAAAGCAGCAAACAAACGAACCACATGGTCCGAATGAAATCGTAGACGTCACCGGCCGGAATCGTTCATACGCTTGGTGTGCGCGAACGAGCAAAACGAGCAGGACTTCGTTTCACGTTCGTGGCGTGTTCGATTGCTGCAGGCCTCGGAGCTCTGGCGCTTGGCGCCGCCGGCGAGCTTCCGACAGAAATTCGTCTCTTCACCGCCGGCGTGAACCAAACGGAGAAGGGGCCGTACCTCTTCGACGCCGAAGCCGCTCGTCTCGTGATGGCGCACTACGTTGCGCGCGGCGTCGACGTCATGATCGACCTCGAGCACCTCTCGACGGACGACACGGCGCCGAACTACGACCCGGACGCGCGCGGCTGGGCGAAGCTCGAGCTCCGCAACGGCGAGCTCTGGGCCGTGGGCCTTTCGTGGAATGAAGATGGCGCCGCACGCGTGAAGGGCAAGACGCAGCGGTACGTCTCGCCGTACTTCGGTTGGGAAGAGACCGAGGATGGGCAACGCCGCATCGTCGAGCTCGTGAACTTCGCGATCTGCGCGAATCCGGCGACCCACAACACGCCGGCGCTCATCGCGGCCAGCAAACGCGCGCGCGCAGCAACCCGCAGACCTGCGCGCGCCTCGAAACAGATCCCCGTGACCTCGGTGCTGCATCTCCCGCCGCACCTCGCACACCGTTTTTGAAGGAGAGAGCGAATGAGCCCTGAGATGATTCAAGCGATCGCCGAAGCTTTCGGCCTTCCGCCCGATTCGACCTTCGAAGACGTCGTCGCGGCCGTTTCAGCGTGGCTGAAGCAAGTCCAAGACGCCGCGAACGGCAACGCGCCTCCGCCGTCCACCGACGACGCCGGCGGCGATGCGGCCGACGCGCCGGGCGATCCCGCGGCGATGAACATCGTCAAACGCATCGGCCAGGTCTACGCGCTCGCGCTCCACAAGCGCGGCTCCGACAAGGAGCTCGGCGCGTTCCGGTCGGAGGTCCTCCGCCGCACGAACGTGGCGACGGCGACCGAGGCTTTCGGCGTGATGGCGCGCTGGGAAGCGTCGCACCTCTCCCTCGTCGAGAAGGAGAAGGAGATCGAGGCGAAGAACAAGCTGATCGAGGACCGCGACCGCCTCACGCTCGTCCGCGAGCTCGTCGCGTGCGGCGCCGAGACGCCTGCAACGGCCTGGGCCAAGGACAAAGACGGCATCCCCGACGCCACGAAGCCGGCGCCGATGTTCGCGCGCATGAGCGTTTCCGAGCTGCGCGATCACGTCGCGGCGAAGAAGGCCGCGAAGGGCGCGAGCGGCGGCAGCGGCGGGCACGAGCCGCCGAAGAGCCCGCCGGCGACGGGCGAGCTCGCGATCGTCGTCGACGGACAGAGCGTGACGCTCAACGCGCACGATCAGAAGTTCTGCAAGGACAACAACATCACGCACGAGGCTCGCGCCCGCGCAAAGCTGCGCCTCGCGCGCTGAGGAGACGACCATGACCAACGCAGCCGCAAACCGCCAGCCGACGTCGGTTGGCAAAGAAGGGCGAAAGCTCAACATCGGCGTCGACGCCGGAACGCACATCTACGAAGGCACGCTGATCTCGCAGCTGACGGCGACGGGCATGGCCGTGCCGTACTCGACGGCGTCGTCCGGACCCGTCGTCGGCGTGTCGATGCACGAAGCCGACAACTCGGCCTCCGGCGCGGCCGACGGCGACAAGGAAGTTCAGGTCGAGTGGGATGCCGAGTTCGTCTTCGCGAACGGCACCTCCACCGACGAAGTCCTCGTCTCCACGCCGCTCGGCACGGTGCTCTTCGGGACCGACGATCACACGATCGCGCTCACCGACGGAGGCACCGGTCGCCAGCCGGTCGGCTTCTTCTGCGGCCTCGAGCCGGACGGCCGCGTTCGCGTCTTCGTCAGTCCGCGCGCTGCCGCGGCGGTCGCCGCCGACGTCGGCGCTCTCACGTTCACCGCGGTCGCGGGCACGGCGAACACGACGCTCGAAGCGCTGCCCAACCCGACGGACACGCCGGCGTCGGCCGACGCGCTTCGCGACGACATCGTCGCGAACCTCCTGCCGCCGCTGCGAAACAACTTCGCGGACCTCGCGACGCAGGTCAACGCGATCCGAACCGCGCTCCGCAACGCCGGGCTGATGGGCTGAAAGGACGACGATCATGAAGAAGGGTCTCCGAAATCTCCTCCTCGCCCTCGACAAGCTCGACGACAGAGACCTCGAGCAGCTCGGTCTCTCGGGCCGCTCGAAGCTCTCGCTCCCCGAGATCGACGAGCTCCCGACGACGTCGCAGGCCGCGATTCGCGTCTTCCAAGATCGGTATCTCGACGGCACGCAATTGCCGCCCGATCCGACGTGGGCGAGCGAGCTCGGCGAGATCGATCCGAGCTTGCCGTCGCCGTACATCACGTACCCGATGTCGCTCGTCTCCTTGAAGTTCAAGGAGTCGAAGGGCGAGAACCGGTTCGAAGGTCCGGGCGAGCAGAGCTTCGACCTGAAGCCGGTCGAGTTCGACGAAGGCATCCGCATGCCGCTCGCGCAGATCAAGACGAGCACGTTCGCGCAGCGCAAGTGGGTGCGCGGCCCGGAGCTCCTCCGCGCTGCTGAAGCCCGGCACGTCGCGCAGAACATCGCCGACGCGGTCATCAACGGCAACCCGAAGTGCGGATGGGACAAGCTCGCGCTCTTCCACGACGCGCACCTGGTCAACCCGCGCAAGCCGGAGCTAGGGACGTTCGACAACCTGCAGGCGACGCCGACGGACATGACCGTGGTCGCCAACATCACCACCGAGATCACGGCGATGATGGGCCAGGTCAAGGACGAGAACGGCTCGAAGCTCATCACCGATCCCCGCTGGGCGATCGTCGCGAGCTCGGGCAACTACCAGGCGATCGCGAACCTGATGAAGCAGGACAAGATCGTGAAGGCGATCTTGAACCTCGCGGCGACGGACGTCGCTGCAGCAGGGACGGAGACCAACCCGTATCAGGGGATGATCGACGTCATCTACGCGCCGCAGTGGACGGGCGGCAGCAGCGGCAAGGACGTTCTCATCATCGACCGCAACCTCGTCGAGCAGATGATGCCGCCGTGGCTCGCCGGCAAGTGGGCACCGGGAGGCTCGCTCGAGCTCCGCATCTTCGACGAGGCGAGCGACTTCTTCAAGAACACGGGCGACATCGCGATTTCCAACCACATCTGGTGGGGCTTCGGCGCCGTCTTCCCGCACGCCATCCGCTACGTCACGGGCGTGTGAGGTGGCTCGATGGGCGTCTCCTATGCGACTCGATCTGACGTGATGGGAACGGGCGTGCCTCGCGGCGCGCTCGTCCGCCCGTCACGAGAGATCGCTCGCGCAGACGCCACGTCGAACGCGCTCGAGCTCGAGGGCCACGGCCTGGCCGACGACGATCCGGTGACCTTCCAGGTCGACGCGGACGGCGTTCTCCCGGCGCCGCTGTCCTTGGGCGTGACGTACTTTGCGAAGGTCGTCGACGAAGACCGCTTTCAGGTCTCGACGACCGAGGGCGGCCCCGCGATCGACCTCACGACCGTCGGGACCGCGCCGTTCTCGCTCGTCGTGCCCATCGGTCCGATGATCGACAAGTACAACGAGATCTATTCGCGTTGGGCCGATCGTAAGTGCATCGCGCACGTCGTCCCGTTCACGGCGCCGTTCCCCACGGAGATCGTGAACATCGTCGCGCTCCGCACCGCGCTCAAGGTCGTCGCCGTGCTCGGTCGTTCGATGCCGAACCTCGAGAAGCAGAAGGACGACGAGATGGCGGACTTCCTCTCGTTCGCGACGACGCCGCTGCGCGACGCCCGCGCGACGGCGCCGGCGAACACCGCGATCGCGCGCTCAGCTGCAGATGCCGCCGGCCGCGGGAGGGGAACCATCCCGTGACGACCATCCGCAACACAGCCGAGCTCCGCGCGCTCCGGAAGCGCCTGATCGAGCTGCGCCAAGTCGGACGGGCGATCGCGCCCCGCGTCGCTGAGAAGTTCTCCGCGATCGCGAAGCGCGACTTCGACGCGAAGCGCTCGCCGAGCGGCGCCGCGTGGAAGCCGAACAAGCGCACGGGCCGCGTCCCGACGCTCCACAAGAGCGGCGCGCTCGAGCAGGCCGCCACGGCGTTCCGCGCGATCGGCACGCTCATCCGCGCGTCGGTGCTCGGCGTCCGGTACGCCCGCTACCAGCAGCCGCGTCGCTTCGTGCCCTCGAGCAAGAAGCTCTCGCCGGAGCGCGCCGCGGTCATTCGCGACGTCGCCGAGCAGGAGATCTCTCGCGCGCTCGGAGGTGGCTCGTGACCTACTTCCTCAAGAGCTTCACGGTCGCTCTCGCGGCCGCGCTCACTGCGCAGACGAAAGCCCAGGTCGTCTACGGCGACGAAGGCTTCGCCCGTAGCCACGAGAGCGGCCCGCACGTGCAGGTGCTCGAAGACCCGAGCGGCGACGTCTACGCGAAGGCTCCGACGACCCAAGGCGGCGCGCAGCCCTCGCGCTACCGCAAGCAGGTCGGCATACTCATCAAGATCAAGGGCGCGAGCTCGAAGTCAGGCGCGAACCTGCACGATCATCGCGGCGTCGTCGACGCGCTCGCCGATCTGATCGTCATCGCCGTCGAGGAGATTTCGCATCAGCACAAGCAGCAGATCGGCGACATCGCGGGCACGACGATCGACGACTTGAGCGACGAGGCCGGCGCGAATCCCGCGTTCGCCTACTACCAGCTGAAGTTCAAGTGGGTGCGCGGCGTCAACAAGGCGAAGGCGCTCGAGGCGCTCGCCGCGAGCTTCGACACCGGCATCATCGCGCATCGCATGGTGATCCCGACGACGCCGGGCGCAGCGATCACCGACAAGACGGACGACACGATCACCGTGAGCGGCCTCGCGGGCATCGACGCGAGCTTCGTCGGCAAGACGCTCACGCTCGACGGCGGCGCGTCCGTGGGCAACCGCGGCGACTTCCCGATCGTGACAGTCATCGACGACACGAGCGTCACGATCACCAACGCAAACGCGTCGATCGACACGGGCCTCACGTGGGCCGTGAGCGACGACGAGCCCGCGCAACTGAGCTGAAGGAGACGTCATGGCGCAACGGATGAAGGCGAACACGGAAGCGACCGAGGGCAGCTCGCAGAGCGGGCCGAGCAGCTATCTGCTCGGCGTCCTTTCGTGCATGCAGAAGGGCGACACCTCGAAGTTCAAGCTCTACGACAGCGCCGACCAGGTGAAGACGGACAAGGGCGTGGGCGAAGGCCTCGAGTTCGCCGCGCAGTACTTCGAGCTCGCGAACGGACAGCTCCTCTTCGCGGGCCTCGAGGTCGCCACGGCCGGAACGATCTCCCACGTCGACAACACGGGGATGAAGGGCTCGAGCACGGCGGCCTTCAGCGGCTCGCCGCTCGACGACGCGCAGTTCGCCGTCAGGGTCGCCGACGATGGCAACGACGGCGACGGAACGCTCGTCGGCACGGCGGGCATCTCGATCCAGTGGTCGGACGACGGCGGCGTCACCTGGAGCCGCGCGCTTCGACTCGGCACCGCGAACAGCTACACGCTCGCCGCGCTCGGCGTCACCGTGACGTTCGGAACCGGCACGCTCAAGACGGGCGACGTCGCGCGGTGCGATGTCCGTTCGCCGAAGTGGGACAACGACGCCATCACTGCGGCGATCGATGCTCTCCTCGCGCGCAACGACAAGCCGCGCGCGATCTTGATCTGCGGCGATTGCCCGGATCGCTCGACGCTGCAGCAGCTCATCGCGCGCGCCGCCCAGCTCCGCGCGGCGAACCGCTTCACGCAGCTCTTCTTCAATCTGCGCGACAACCTCGCGAAGGCCGTCTTCCAAGGCTCGCGCACGTTCGCCGCGACGCTCGAGGCGGACATCGTCACCACGAACGCGTCCGGCAAGACGTACACGCGCAGCGCGGGGAGCTTCCTCACCGACGGATTCGCGGTCGGCGACACGGTCAACTGGACCGGCTTCGTCAACTCGGCAAATAACGGCGAGCACGTGATCACGACGCTCACGGCGACCGTGATGACGTGCTCCGCGTCGACGCTCGTCGACGAGACGAACGTCGCCAACACGGCGTGCACGACGCTCGGAGAATCGCTCACGGCGACCGCGTCGACGAAGAAGTACACGCGCACCGTCGGGAGCTGGATCACCGAGGGCTTCGCCGTCGGCCAGACGGCGGAGTTCACCGGCTTCGTCAACGACGAGAACAACGGGCCGCACGAGATCACCGCGGTGACGGCGCTCGAGCTCACGGTCGCCGAGACGCTCGTCGACGAGACGCCGGCGGTCTTCGGCATCACGGCATCGGCGACGGAGCTCGATGCGACGTGGACCGCTGCGCTCGGCGAGGTCGTCGGCGATGACCTCTCGTCGGAGCTCGTCGATCAAGGCGTCTCGCCGTACGGCGGGCGCTATCTTCTCGCGTCGCCCACGAGCGGGAGCATCAAGCGCCGCCCGGCCTCGTGGATCGCGCTCATCCGCTGGATGCAGCACGATCCCGCCGTCGCGCCGTATCGCGTGTCGGACGGCCCGCTCGCCGGCGGCGCCGTGACGATCAAGGACGAGAACGGCGATCCGCAGGAGCACGACGAGCGCCTCATGGGCGGTTTGCTCGAGCACCGCATCTCGTGCCTCGAGACGAAGGACGATCGCACCGGCGTCTTCGTGTCGCTCGCGCTCACGCTCGACAACGACAACGCGGTTCTCTCGCGCGTCCAGAACAAGGGCGTGAGCGACATCATCAGCGACATCGTCCAGACGAAGACGAGCTCGCTCCTCGGCAGCAGCCCGGAGACGAACAAGGACGGCACGCTGACGGAGGCCGCGGCGCGCACGATCGAGGACGACATCCGAAACGAGCTCAAGCAGAAGGTCATGACGAAGGGCCCGCTCGATGACGCGCCGCAGGCGTCGTCGATCGACTCCGTCACGATCTCGCGCACGGTGAACGTCATTCAACCGGGCAACCTCGTCCCGACGAAGACGAAGTGGACGCCGCTCGGCGTGCTCGAGCAGATCACCAACGAAGTCAACGCCAACAGCGGGAGCTGATTCATGAGCCTCGACGATTTTCAGAGCATCGACGGCACGTACGCCTCGTGGGCGGAGATCAACCTCGTCTGCAAGGTGCCGAACGTTCCGGAGTTCAAGACGAAGGACTTCAACGCCGTCTCGTTCGGCGTCGAGCGGACGCCGAAGAAGGTCATGGGCGCAGGGCGTCGTCCGCGCGGTCGCACCGCCGGAACGGTCAAGGCGAAGGACGGGAGCATCACGTTCTTGCAGGACGCCTATTACGCGTTCCTCGGGCACTTGAAGCTCGCCGCGGCCGCCGCTGCGCTTCCGGAGGACGACTGGGATCTCCTCTCGTGGAAGATCGCGATCGACTGGACGCCGCTCGTCGGCCCGCAGCTCGTGAACAGCGTCGGGCTTCTCGGCGTGCGCGTCCTCGGCGACGAGGAAGACCACAAGCAGAGCGACGACGAAAACATGGTCGTCGTTCCGATCTCGATCATGACGGTCGAGCGTCGCAATTCCAAGGGCGCGATCATCCGCTGAAGGAGGACGAATGTCGGACGAGCAACCGAAGAGCGCAGAGGAGATCGTCGCGGAGGTTCGCGCGCGGCGAGAAGCCGCCGAAGAGGCCCTCGCGAAAGCGATCGCCAAGAAGCGCGCGGAGGACTTCACCGCGGCCGCGGAGCTCCTCGCGGACCCCGCAAACTCGTTCATCGAGCCCGACGTGACGAGCCCGACGCTTCCGACGCTCGTCGTCTTCCGACGGCCGTCGAAGCCGGAGGCCTCGCGCTATCGCACGATGAGCAACCAAGACAAGGCCGATGCCCGCTTGAACGCGCGCATCGATCTCGCGCGCCAGATCTTGATGTGGCCCGACGCCGCGGCGTACGAGCTGCTCGTCGCCGAGCACGCCTTCGTTCCGGACAAGATCGCCGTCGCCGCGATCAAGCTGGCGGAGGGAGAAGCGAAGCGCGAGGTAAAAACCTAGCGGATCGCATTCGGAAGCAGCGGCTCCCGGCCCACGTCGGGATCGCCGCCGATAGCATCCTCGCGCTCTTCCCGTGGGCCGCAGATAGCCCGGAGGCCTTCGCGGGCGCGTACCGCATCGCCGAAGCGATCCACGTGCTGATCAACAGGAAGTGAACCGTGAGTGACCTGGACTTCGAACTCGACATCGACGCACGCACGGCCGGCCTCGCCGACGCCGTGACGGAGCTCGACGAGCTCGAGAAGACGTTCAAGTCGTCGAAGGACGAATTGACCGTGCTCGAGAAGTCCTTCGCGGACACGGACAAGTCGCTCGAGAAGCTCTCCGAGCAGCTCGCGGACACCCGCATCGAGATGCAACGCGCGATGCAAGCGGGCGACGAAAAGAAATTCTGGAAGCTCGCGCAGTCGACCGACGACCTCACGAAAAAAGAGGAGGCGCTGCGAAAAAAGAGCGCCGAGCTGAAGACGTCGATCGACGCGCAAAAGAAATCGACGCAGGCCGCGGCCGACGCAGTGGGCCACGCTCGCGACGCCGAGAAAGACCACAAGGACGCCGGCGAGGCGAACGACAAGCGCACGAAGGCCGCCACCGCACTCCTCGACCGCTACGGCGGCAAGCTCGGCGGCGTCGCGAAGAACACGATGTCAGCGGTCGACGAGCTCGGAAGCCTCACGCAAGGCCTGAGCGCCGCGGACGCCGTCGCAGTCGGCGCGGTCGCAGGATTCGCGCTCCTCGCAGTGGGTTTGCTCGCCGTTGGCGCCGCGTTCGTCGCGGCCGCGGCGTCCGTCTACAAGTACGCCGTCGAGCAGGCGAACGCGAAGCGAAACACGGAGCAGACGCTCCGCGCGCTCACGCAAAGCAACGACGTCGCGAACGCCACGGCGGCCGCGTTCGAACGCATCGGGCACGACACGGGACAGAGCAACGATCAGCTCCTGCAGTACTCGCGCGGCCTCACGGAGACGCGGCGGCAGATGGGCCTCGCCCAGGTCTCGAGCAAAGACCTCGACACGGTCCTCCGTGCGGCCGCGTCGACGGCGACCGCGCTCGACGACGCCGGCGCCGGGCAAAGCATCATCGACCAATTCAACGCCGGCCTGATGACGGCGGACCAGCTCGCCGATCGCGTCGACAAGAAATACGGCGACGTCGTCAAACAGAAGATGCTCGGGCTCGATCAGCAGATGACGAGGCTCGAGCGGAACCTCTCGGCCATCACATCACACTTCGACGTGAAACCCGTGCTCGAGGGTCTCTCGCGCATGGTCGATCTCACGGACAAGGAGACCGCGAGCGGCAAGTTCCTGCAGGACATCTTCGACACCGTTTTCGGCAAGACGTCCGGAAGCCTCGTCGAGGACTTCTTCGTCGGCCTCGAGCGCTACATCATCAAGAGCGAGATCGTCCTCACCGACTCGGAGATCTACTTCTACAAATTCAAGAACGCCGTCGAGGCGATGACGGACGTCGATCTCGGCCCGCTCGGGAACCTGCACGATCGCATCAACGACATCGTCGATGTCGTCTCGAAGGGCGGGACGGAGGCGATGAAGCTCACGGACACCGTCTCGGGGATCGGCGTCGCGATGTCCTTCGTCGCGAAGACGACGAGCACGGCGGCCGACGGCTTCGACAAGCTGAAGACGAAGCTCGATCCGCAGGAGTGGTCGAAGCTCGCGACGGACTTCATCGACGGCTTCGTGAACGGTCTTGATAAGGGCATCACGCGCGTCGAAGACAAGGTGAAGCAGATCGGCGGCACCGCGATCAAGACGATGAAGTCGGTACTCGACTCGCACTCGCCTTCGCGCGTCTTCGAAGACATCGGCCTCACGATCCCCCAAGGCCTCGAGCTCGGCGTCGACTCGGGCGCGCAGAGCCTTGGACAGTCGATCGACGCGCTCGTGCAGCCGCCGCAGCTGCCGCAATCGACGAGCGCGCAAGGCGCGAACGCGAACGCCGGCGGTCCGCGGTTCGTGATCGAGCACCTCGAGATCAATGGGGTGAAGGGCGCCGAAGACATCGGCGACAAGCTCGACGAGGCCCTGACGGCATGGTGGGAGCGTCGCGCGCTGCAGATGGGCATCGACGCCGAAACGGAGCCGACGTGAGCAACCCCGTCGACGACTTCGAGGACTACGACTCGTTCAAGCTCGCGGGCGTGAAGTCGCCGGGCGTGTGCACCTTTCCGCAAGCGCCCGAGCGCATCGAAGGATGGGAGCAGCAGATCCCCAACGGCAACGGCGGCTTCACGATCCACAAGCGCACGCCGCCGATCGAATGGGACATGGAGCTTTATGTCTGGGTCGGCGAAGACGAGTTCGGCAACCCGGTCAACGGCTTCGAGGACTACAGAAAGTTCAAGAAAATCTACAAAACGCTCATCAAGAAAAACGATCCGAAGGCGCTCTCATTCTCGCATCCGTTGACGGACGATCTCGACCCGCCGGTCACAAGCGTCGTGATCAGCAAGTGGGGCAACCCGAAACCCGACGGTGTCGGTGGCGGCACCGCGCGCCTTCACGTGCTCGAGTATCGGCCCTTCATTCCCAAGCCCGTGACGAAGCTCGACGGTACCTTCGTCGAGAAGAAGGACAAGAACGCCGACGTCAAAGCGATCCTCAACGCGAAGCTTCAAACGCTCGACGCCGTGCGAGGGCCGCGCACATGAGCAGCGTCCTTCTCAACGCGAAGACTGCGCTCGCCGCGGTGCTCGTGCTTCCGGGCGCGGGCGTGTGGCATGCGGACGTCGAAGTCGGCAACGGCGAAGCGCTCGCAGACGCGATCGGCAAGCCGGGCAAGGCGTCGCTCGTCTTCGCCGACGTCACATTGAAAGGCACGATCCTCCCGCACGGTGGTGACGTCTTCGGGCGCGGATGGTTCCGCGTCATCGGCGGTTACAACGGCTGGGGGAAGCCCGTCGATCCGAAGCCGTATCGCTCCGCCGCCGGCGTGAAGGCGTCGACCGTGCTCGGCGACGTCGCGCGTGATGCAGGCGAGCAGCTCGCGTCCTTCACGGACTTCCGCGTCGGCGGTTGGTACACGCGCCCGAGCTCGACGGCGCGCGACACGCTCGAGGACATCGCCAAGGGCGCTTGGTACGTCGACGAAGACGGCATCACGCACCTCGGCACGCGTGAGAAGAAGGCGTGGAAGACGTCGCACCGTCTCATCGACGCGCGGCCCGATCGCAACTGGGTCAGCATCGCCGCCGACTCGTTGAAGGACCTCGTGCCCGGCGCGCAAGTCGAAGGGCTCACCGCGGCGACCGTGCGTCACGAGCTCGCCGGCGAGCACCTCCACACGACCGTCTTCGGCACAGACGGCACGACGCCTGGCGATCGATTCCTCCAGCGCTTCATCGCCATGGTGCGCGCGGTCATGCGGCCGACGTTCTTCCACGGCCTCTACGAGTTCCGCGTGCGTGGCGGATCCGGTGGGTACCTCGATCTCGACCCGGCGAAGAAGTCGCTCGGGCTTCCGTCGATGAACAACGTCCCGGTGCGCGTCGGCGTCTACGGCGGGCGCGGCACGCCGGCGAACGGCACGAGCGTCCTCGTCGGTTTCATCAACGGAGACGCGTCACTCCCGTTCGTGAATTCGTTCGCCGGCGAATGGGAAGGCGGGACGAGCGTCCCGAGCGAGAGCCACATCTTCGCGGGCAACGTGAAGCTCGGTGACTCGAGCGCCCAGGCCATCGCGTTCGCGACGGGCGTGTCCGATCTGCAAAACGATCTGAACACGTGGTCGCCGAGCTCGGCCGACGGCGCCGCGGTGAAGGCGCTGATGACGACGTGGCTCGCGAACATTTACGCCACCACGAAAGCGGAGGCGTCCTGATGGCGACGCCGCTGAAAGCGCCGCCGTTCGGGCGTGATACCTCGGCGACCGACCAAGTCCGCTACGGCGTCGTCGTGAGCGGTGCGAAGCTCGTCGTCGAGAGCATCCTTCGATTGCTCCGCACACCGAAGGGCACGCTGCTCGACGATCGATTCTGGGGCTACGCCCTGGCCGAACGGCTCGGCGCGGAGTTCTCTCAGCGCGACACGGACGTCGTCGCCGTCGAGCTCGAGGCCGAGATCGCAAAGGACGATCGCGTCGACGGCGTGACAGTGACCGCGATCTTCTCGAAGGTGGGCACGTCTGCGCGGCTGAAGATCGTGATCGACGTCGACCTCGTCGCCGGCGGTTCCTTCTCGATGGTCCTCGCGTATCAGGACCTCACCATCGAGGTCCTCGACATCGACTTCGGAGGTGCGTCTTGACGTTGCCGACTCCGCTCTCCGAATTGCTGCGCCAGCGATCGCAAGAGGAGATCTTCACCGACTCGATCGCGCAGATGCAGAGTCAGAGCGTCGCGACCGAGACGTGGAAGTCCGGCGACCCGACGCGCGCGCTGCTCTTCACGATGAGCTTTCAGCTCGGCGGCCTCGAGGATCCCAAGGTCGGCTACCCGGCCATCATCGCCGGCGGCTTCCTCGGGTACGCGTTCGATGATTGGCTCGATGCGCTCGCGACGTGCAACTTCAACTCGCCGCGCAACAAGGCGACGTACGCGAACTGCAGCGTTCAGCTCACGAACACGACCGCGCAGGACTTCGGGACGCTCGATCCGAATGACGTCACGGCGGAGAACACGTCGACGCACGCGACGTACCACAACACCGCGGCGATCGTCTTGGGCCCGACCGGCACGGCGACTGCGACGGCGACCGTCACCTTCGAGGCCGACGTCGCCGGAAGCGACGGCAACGCCGAGATCGGCGACATCGACGAGCTCGTGAACCTCCCCGGCGTGACGGTGACGAACCTCACGGCGGCGACCGGCATCGATCGCGAGGACGACAACGCGTACACGCTTCGCGCCCAGCAGAAGTTCATCTCGCTTTCGCCGAACGGTCCCGTCGAGGCGTATACGTACGTCGTCACGACGGCGAGCCTGCAGGCGGACGGAAGCGGCGTCACGAACGTCACCCGCGTGCGTCCGGTCGGTGATTCGGACTACGGCGAGGTCATCTTCTTCATCGCGGGATCGTCCGGAGCTCTCAGCGGGCCCGACGCGACGCGCGCGCAAGCGACCGTGGAAAAGTGGGCCGAGCCGCTTGCCGTCGACTCGCTCGCGGTGCTCGCCGACGAGGTGAGCTTCGACGTCACGTACGAGCTCTGGGTCTACGACTCGATCAACCTCACCGAGGCGGCGATCAAGACGCTCGTCGAGACGTTCCTCCGTGCGGAAGCGAACAAGCGGCGCATCGGCGGAGACAACGAGACCGGCGACGACGCGCCGGGCTTCATCTACCTCGAGTGGATCCGTGCGCAGATCACGGAGGCCGTCTCTCCGAACGCGTTCAAGTGCAATCTCTCGTCGCCGGCGTCGGACGTCGCGCTCGACCTCACGGTGAATCCGCTCACCAACGTGCACACCGCGGACGTCGGCGTGATCGGCACGGTCACCGGGACGGTTCACATCATTCCGAGGGGCGCGACGTGACGACGCTCCTCGATCAGATCCCCGAGCTCGGCCCGACGTGGCTCACGCGCGATCGCGTCGTCGTCGACGGCGTGACGGTCGAAGTGCCCTCGCGCTACCTCACGACGCAGGCGACGCAGATCCAGAAGTACTACGACCGCCTCAACGACGGCGTCTCGGCGCGCTTCCTCCGCGTGCAGTCGCCTGCAGACGCTCTCTCGCAGCAGGGCCAGCGGATGGGCATCCTGCAGGGCCCGGACGAATCGCTCGAGTCGTACGTCACGCGCCTGCAATCGGGCATCGACGATCAACGTCTCGCCGGCGGCGCGTGGAGCATGCTCACGCAGATCCGCGGCTATTGCGCGCCGCACCCGGTCCGCGCGCGCATCATCAACAACCACGGCAACGCGTACACGATCGATCGCGACGGCACGAGGAGCACGTACCGACACGGCGCGTTCGATTGGGACCGCGCGAAGTGGCTCGCGCTGAAGAAGAAGACGATGCGCACGCGCGTGACCGGGCACGTCGGGCCCGCGATCCCTTGGTCGCGCTACTGGGTCATCATCTACCCGACGACGGACGCGGTCCCTCAGCCGTGGCAACTTCGCGGCTCATTCGGCAACGGCGGCGGCTACGGGACCGATGCAGCGACGGCCGGCTCGACGGCGACGCCGGGCGACGTCTTCGCGATTCGGCGCATCGTCCGCACGTGGCGCATGGGCGGCTCGCGGTGCGTGTCGATCATCATCTGCTTCGACGACACCGCCTTCGATCCCTCCGCGTCTTCGCCGCCGCTTCCTGATGGCACGTGGAAGTGGGCGAGCAAGTACGACCGCGCGACACCGGGCCGCCGCGTGCCCGCGCGCAACACGAACGCACTGTATTGGGCCGGTACGACCGAAGGAGCAGCGCTTTGAGCACCTACACGCCGACGAAGGCGGAGCAGCAGACGTACACGCAACCGGTGGACGGCGACGATCCGGAGACGCTCCTCGAGCGCATCCTCTCGTTCCTCCAAGGGCTCGCCGACGGCGCCGCCGCGGCCGCGCGCATCGCGTTCGACTGGCAACCCGTCGTGTCGACCACCTTCGCCGCCGTCGAGGGTTGCTTCGACGCATCGAAGGACCTCGCCTGGTGGATCGTTGGGAGCTCCGCGACGGACAAGCTGAAAGGCAGCTGGGACCGCGGCCGCTCGTGGAACTCCGCGACGATCTCGGCCGGCAAAACGCTCGTCACCGTCGCGACGGACACGAGCGGAAACGGCCTCGCGCTCGACACCGCCGGCGGCGGCTACTTCGGAGCGCGCTCGGCGTTCGCGACGGTGACGTGGACGCATCACACGGGCGTCCTCTCGACCTTGAACGTTGTCGCGGGCAAGGCCGGACTTTGCTTCGATCCGGTGCACGGCAATTGGATCATCGTGTGGGCCGCGTCGACGCCGGCGATCCACGCCAACTATCTGAACTCGGGTTTCGTCGCGACGAACGCCACGATCCCGAGCTCGTGGACCTCGGCGGCCGGCTGGGCCGACGTGCACGTGCAGGCGAACGAGCTCGGCGACGCGATCGCCGCGATGCTCGTCACGGGCAACTTCATCATCGGCCGCTCGACCGATGGCGGCGCGACGTGGGTCGACCCCACGACGATCCCGACGCTCAGCGCCCCATTCCTCGCGGCGCTCGGCGGCATCTCGCGCCCGACATACGACCCCGTCTACGACGAGTGGTACGTCACGCTCGCGTCCTTCAGCGGTGCGTACACGACGCACGTGCTTCGCAGCACGGACGCCGGCGACACGTGGGCCGACACCGGATGCGTGACGACGGACATGGCGCTCGTCGACTGCGAGGCGATCAACGGTGTGCTCGTCGGCCTCGACGCCGGCGGCCGCATCTTCCGCTCCGTCGATCGCGGCGTGACGTGGTCGTACGTCACCGCGAACGCGATGGGCAACTCGGCGTCCGCCGGGAACCTGAAGCTTCGCGCCGGAGACGGGCAGCTGCTCGAGATCAGTCGTGATGATGCACACGTGTGCGCAAGCGCCGTCGTTGGCGCATCAGGAGGGACCGCCCAATGACACAGCAAGATGTGCTCGTACCGATCAAGTTGATCTACGTCCAAGGGACGAAACAAGAAGCGATCGCGAACCTCTCTTTCGAGGGCTTCGAGGCGTGGACGACGGACGACGATCCGAGCGTCGGCGAGAGAACGCTTCACCTCGTTCTTCCGAATCCGCCGCCCGAAACGACGGTCGTTTCGGTGCCGTCGGGAGCAGGCTTCGCGAGTGCGTCGGGCGCGTTCTCCTCCGAAGGTCCTGGAACGGTGCGCGTTCGATTCCAGATGCTCAACCCGCCGAGCACGGGCTTCCACTGGATCGCGGGCTTCACCGCGGCCGCGTCGCAAGGCTGGCTCGTCGCAACGCAAGAGACCGGCATCGGCTCAGCGTTCGGCCAGCTCGTCGTATACGCGGGCCTCGACGGCACGCTTACGCGTATCGGTCGCAAGTTCCTTCTCGCCGCGCAGATCGGCGAGATCGTCACCGTTCACATCGTCTTCGACGGAACTCACGCGCACGTCTACGTCGACGGTTACGAGATCGGCGTTGGCAACGTGACCACGGGGATGCCGACGGCGTACACGGCCTACAACAAGGCAACGAGCACCGCTCTCGGCGTGGGCAACGACGCGACGCATGCCTTCGTCGGCGAGCAGGGGATCATCGAGGTCGCAACATCGTCGCTCGCGATGAGCGCGGCACAGGTGCTCGCGGATGCGCAGAAGGCCGTCGGTGTGGCGATGGCGAACGAGACTCACCGCTATACGGCGAGTGCGGGCCTCGGTTCGACGTGGGACGACGCCGATGGCGCCGTCTCGCTCACCAAAACCGGTAACGTCTCGGTGTCGACATCTCTGCTCGCGGTCCCATCGCGCGCGCGCACGTTCAACGCCCGCGGCGACTCGATCACCGCCGGCTATCAGGCGGGCAACACGAGCGGCGACGGTTGGCGTCGCGGCGTGCAGGTCGCGTGTCATCGCGCGGGCGTGCGTCTCGCCTTCCAAGGCGAGAACGTTCCGAACGGAGCAACGGCGCTCGATTACGACTACTGGAACGACGGCAATCCGGGCGAGCAGCTCCAAGATCGCCTCCCGACTTTCGCGACCGATCTCGCGAACACCGGGACCGCGACGACGGGCGTCATCCTCGCCTACGGCATCAACGACCTCATCGCCGGCGATCGGACAAGCGCGGAACTCGTCGCCGACATTGCGACCGCATGCGCCGACATCCGCAGCGCGCGGCCGGGTGCACCCATCGTGATCGTGAACATCTTCGACGTCGCGTCCGGTGCAGCCACGAGCGGCCAGCATGCGGAGATCGCGACGTACATCGCGCAGTTCGGTGCGATGGTCACCGCGCTCAAGGGCGCCGGGTACAACGTCGCCGGCGCCGACGTGTCGGGCGTGACGGGAGGCGACCCGGACAGCACCGCGGTCCTCTGGGACGGCGTTCACCCCACGCCGCCCACCTACGCCGCGATGGCCACGATCATCGCCGACGCACTCATGACGCTCGTGTGAGCGAGCACGAAAGGAAATCGACATGAAGTTTCAACCCACCTGGCCCGTCGTCGCGCTCGTCGCGATCGTCGCTCTCTTCCTCGGCGCTCTCGCGTGGAAGGGCATCATCCCCGGTTCGGCCATCGTCGCCTTCATCGGCGGCTCGATGTTTCCGACGTTCAACGTCTTCCGCGGCAACAGCACGCTTCCCACGGATCCGTCCGAAAAGGAGTCACCGAAATGACCACGCTTTTGTGCATCGGCGCGTTCGTCGGATGCGGGCTCGTGCTCGCGTCTGCCGCAACCAAGATCCCGGTGTGGATCGGGACGTTCGTCCTCGGTCTCGTCGTCCTCATCCCGCTCGCCATGCAGGTGTTCAAGTGAGGCGCGCCGTCGTGCTCGCGCTCGCTATCGCGTGCGGCAACAGCCAGGGCGCGCAATCGCCCGATCCCGAAGCGGCGAAGTGCGTCTCGCATCGCACCGCCAAACAGCTCGAGTGCGTCGATCTCTTCCAGACGAAGCTCGAGATCGACGCGTGCCGCGACAAGGTGAAGTCCGAAATCCAGTGCGTCGACGCCGGCGCGGAAGGTGGTGCGAAATGATCGAATGGGAAGGTCTCGCCAAGTCCGCGCTCGACGTCGCCGAGGGCGTCGTCTCGAGCGTCAACCCGCTCGCCGGCATCGTCGTGAAGTGGGCGGCCGACACCACGTTCGCGATCATCGACCAGCAACGCGCGCTCGAAAAGCCTGACCCGGTCGCGGCCTCGCAGCTCGCGGGCGACAAGCTCGCGGACCTCGTCGAGAAGCTGAAGCTCGGCACGCCATGACCGAGGAGCGCGACACCGATCCCGGCGCGCCCACCATCGAGGAGCGCGTCGAACTCGCGACGGTGAACGCGCCGGGTGGCGTCGCCCTGATCTTCGCCGCAGTCGCGGGAGCCATCCTCGCCGCGGTCTTTTGGATCACCGGGACGCCGCGCCGATGGATCGCGCTCCTCATCGCCGGCGCGCTCGGGGTCGCGGTCTTTTTCATGCTCAAGAAGTGAAACTCACCATGGCAGACGAAGTCGAAACCGAAAGCCCGCAGATCCCCCCGCCGCCGCCGACCATGCGCGCGACGCCGCTCGCGAAACAGATCGCGAGCGAGATCGACCCGAGCATTGAACGCTTCGCCATCAAAGTGCTCGCGCAGATGAATTCGATGGCGACGGATCTGCTCGCGCGCATCGATCACGACGGTCTGAAGACGGAGTCGCGCATCGAGAGCCTCCGCGGCGAGGTGGGCGTGCATCACAAGATGATCGTCGGCTACCTCACGACGCTGCAGGCGAGCATCGTCGAGATCTCCGAGAAGCAGACCAAGCAGGGCGCGATGTTGCGAGCGCACGCCGGCCGCATTCGCGCGATCGAGGTGCGGGTCAAGCGGATCGAAACGAAGCTTGCGAAGAAACCGAAGGAGAAGCGCCGTGCCGGGAAAAGGTGAAGTCGCCCAGCTTCGTCGCGAGGTGCGCGCGCTGCGATCGCTCGTCACACGGCTCGCACGCGCGCTCTACACGCACACGCGAACGGACATCGCGCCCGATGCCGCACTTCCGGCCATGAAGCGCATCGTCGACGAGCTCCGCCGGAGGCATCGTGCCGCTCGATAAGGACGAGCGTGCGGAACTCGCGGCGCACAAGAGCAACGTCGTCGCCGAAGTGAAGGGCATCACGGACGCGGCGATCGCGCACGTCGAGAAGGTCGTCGCGCCGTTCGCGCCGCTCGCCCAGAAGGTCGATGCGACCGCGGTGAAGGTGGACGCGCTCGAGAAGGAGACCAAAGACCAGACGCCGATCCTGAAGGACCTCGCGACCGAGGCGAAGCGGGCGAAGAAGGCTCGCATCGCCGCGCGTAACGAACGCATCTCGCGATCCGCGCTCGACAAGGAGAAACGCGAGCGGGACGCCGCGTGGGTGAAGTGGCGCAAGCGCGTCGCCGGCGCCGCTGCAATCCTCGTCGTGCTCGGCGAAGCGTATCGGCTCTTCTTCGGCGACGCTCCCGAGCCGAAGAAGAAGCACAAGCACGCGATCGAAGAGGCCCCGTGAGCTCGCAGCAGTTCGCTGGCGTCGACTGTCCGCTCTGCTCGCACCCGGAGCTCTGGAAGGACTTCGCGCGGTGCCCCGGATGCCTCGGCGGCAAACGGATCTCCCACTTCAAGCGCTCCGAGCTGTTCCTGAAGTTCCCCGAGCTCGCGCGCTACGACACCGAACGAGAGATGCCGGCGGTCCGGCCCGAAGAGGAATCATGAACACGCTCACGATGCAGCGGCACCTTCATCGCCTTGGCTTCGACCCCGGAGAGCTCGACGGTCTCGACGGACCGAAGACGCAGGCCGCGCTCGCGCACTTCCTCGAGGGTCGAAACACCGACGACGTCGAGGCGGAGCTGCTCGACGCATCGATGAACATCGTCGACGGTCTCGATACGTCGTACTTCCAAGCGACGCAGGACTGGTCGAAGCTCGATCAACCGCTCGAGCGAAACGACATCTTCGCGCCCTTCGGTTTCCAGTTCTCGATCATTCGCGCGAGCTACGGCGCGTCGTCGAAGGATTCGACGTTCATTGAGAAGGCGCACGCGTCGCTCGACGCCGGCGTCACGACGTTCGCCTACCACTTCGTGTCACCGCTGGCGCTGCCCGGTCCGCAGATCGACACGCTCGCGGAGCAGTGCCGGCGCGCGGGCTTGCGCTCGAGGACCGTCGCGCTCGATCTCGAGTGGACACCGAAAGACCTGACGGGTGCCAAGCTCGTCGAATGGTTCGTCGCGAACGGGCCGAAGATCCTCGACAACCTCCGCGCGGCCGTCGCGATCTGTACGTCGACGTTCGGCGCGAAGCCGATCATCTACTTCTACCCGTCGTACTGGCCCGAGCTCGGGCACGGGGCGCTGAGCGCGGAGTGGACGGCGTGCCCGCTGTGGCTCTCGGCGCCCACGAAGAAGGGCGGCATCCACAAGCCGGTCGCGCCCTGGCCGGCCGTGAGCTTCCACCAGTGGACCGATGACGCGAACGTCGTCGTCCCGGTCGACGGCTACGGCGGTCCGCACATCCTCGCGGACCGCTTCAACGGAACGATCGACGAGCTCCGGTCTCTCACGTGAGTCTCGTCGAGGGCACGGTCACCGCGACGGCCGATTCACTCGGCAACGTCACGCTCGGCGGGAGCGACTTTGCCCTCGCGATCGCGCAAGCCCTTGATCCCGGAATCGCGCCGTCACAAATCCTCGCGTACAAGGCCGCGCTCAACAACCCGACGGCGTTCGCGGACCTCGTCACGAAGCTCTACGCGTCGACGGCGACGAAGATCGCGTCGCTCACGACGTACCTCAACGCGAACATCTCGGGCGGCGGGAGCTTCACCGCCGGCGGCGATCTCTCCGGGAGCTCGAGCTCGCAGACCGTCATCGCGTGGCTCGGCGAAGCGCTCGACCCGACGACCATGGGATTGCCGACCGACGGGCAAATCCCGGTGTACGTGAACGGCTCGACGGCGTGGAAGGCGCGTTCGATCTCCGGCGACATCAGCATGTCGAACGCCGGCGCCGTCGCCGTTGGGAAGATCAACGGCGCGTCGGTGCCGGCCGCCGGCTCGCTCACCACGGGCAACGTCCTGCAGGTGAGCGGCGTGAGCGCGCTCTCCTATGGTCCGCTGAATCTCGCCGGCGGCGCGAACTACGTGACGGGTCTTCTTCCGAAGGGCAACCAAGCATCGCAGGACGTCGGCGGCGACCTCATTGGCACGACCGCGGCCGCCACCGTCGCGAAGGTGAACGGGACGAGCGTGCCAGCGACGCCCGCGGCGAATTCTCTCCTTCAGGCGACGAGCACAACGGCGGCGCAGTGGACGGATCCGACGTCCGGCACGCCGACGCTTCCGTTCGCGAACCTCCAAAACCATCACATCTTCTACTGGTGCGGCCTCAACACGACATCGAACGGCACGTTTGCGATCGGCTTCAAGCAGCTATCGCAGTCCGGAACGCAGGCGGAGGCAACGCCGTCGAGTGGGTCGAAGCTGAACGGAACGCGCCGGACGAAGTACACGGTTACGTCTGCAACGTCGCAGCTCGGGATCTTCGAAGCGTTCAACGGTGCAGGCAGTCGCTACGCGTGGCGAGGCGACGCAGCGGGACGCGGCGGCTTCAAGTGCGTGTTCCGCTTCGCCGTGGTCTCGTCGGGCAATAACTCCGTGTGGGTGCACCACTATGGCCTCGACGACCAAAACGGCCCTGGATCCGTGAACTATCTGACGAACACCACGGCGAAGCGCGTGATGCTCGTTCAGGCGTACACCGCGACGGCTGGCGGCGCCGTGCCGGCGGCGACGAATTGGAAGATCTCCGAGTGCGACGGCACGACGAACACGCTCACCGACACGGGGATCGCCGTCACGCACGGCAACCTCATCGAATTGATCCTCTACTGCACCCCGAACGGCACGATTCAGTGGACCGTGAACGACATCACCGCGGGGACGACGGCCAGCGGCTCGTGCACGACGACGCCGCCGGCGACGACGGTCTTCATGGCGCCCGCAATCCACGCATCGATCACCACGGGCGGAACGGGAACGTGCGAGATCGACGGAGCGCTGATGTACGGCGAGCTGTTCGACTGATTACTCGCAGACGCCTTCGACGAAAGTTCCGTTCATCTCGACCTCGCACGCGTCGCCGTGCATGCAAGGCGTGGTGCGGCACTGCGAGCCCGTCCACGTCGGATGTCCGCCGTCGTCGCTCGAGAGCGTGAACGTGAAGAAGTTCTGCTCGTCGCACGTGACGACGCGGCTCGGCGTCGCGCACGCGTTCGGCGACTGCGTTTGCCCGCCACACGCGACGAGGAGAAGCGCGAACGAGATCGATCTCATCACCGGACAGGTTCGCCGGCTGCGAACGACGGGCACAACGCAACTTTGGTTGCAGGGTCGAAGCGTCATGACGTCGCACCTTTCTTCTCGAAGTACTCGAAGACACAATCGGCGATGAGCAGCTCCGCCTCGGCCGCCGGCATCCAGCTCGCGTTGTCGTGATCGCCGAACATCGCGAAGACGCCCTCGTTGAAGCCCATCGCTGCGCCGACGGCCTCGTCCTTCGTCTCGCCGACGCCGAACTTCCAACCCTCGTGTCTCGCGCGAAAGTAGAAGATGCGGCCGTCGCCGAGCACGCCCTCGTATTGCACGGGGCACGCTTCGAGCGTCTGCGTGATCGACCTGATGCCGAGCTCGAGCATCACGCGCCTCGCTTCGCAGGCCGCTTCCAGCCGTCTACAACGACGTCGACGACGCGTGCTTCGTCAACGGCCTCGAGAAGGGCGCCGGCGAGCTGCACGACGCGCCTCGAGACGTCCTTCCGCGTCGCCGCGCGCTCGAGGAGCGCTAGCGCGAACGCGCGCACGTCGACGAGCATCTCGTTCGTTCCACCGCGGAGCCACGCGCTAGAGATAAGTGCGCGCACCGACTCAGAAACGTCCGAAATTCGTAAACCGTAGGTCTCGAGTTCAAATCTCGAAGGCGGCTCAAAGTTTCGCGCAGTTACGTTTTCGGCTGCGTGGCGTGTGGCTTCGGTGTGGCTTCGTTCGTCACCTACTCCGCTTCCACCAGCAAGTCTCTGAACGAAGAGATCTGGATCGAGCGTTCCTCGCCTGGCTTGAGGAGTCCGCAGTCCTTGATCGTGTGAAGGCCGTACGTGATTCTCACGCGCAGGTTTCGGCCGCCCTTCTTCTCGTCGTTCTTCACGCGAACTCTCATCATTGCCTCCGTGATCCTTCGCCGCACGCATCGCGAGCACGTTCAGGTCGCGGGCGTACCTTTCCGTGACGCTCAAGCTCGAATGACCGAGCAAGTCCTTCAGCTCCTCGAGCGACCACGCACGACCGAGCGCGCCGGTAAGAAGGAGCGTCGCGCCCGTGTGACGGAGATCATGCCATCGCACCTTGCGATCGATGCCGGCCGCGGCGAGCCATGCGAGCCAGCGTTTGCGCGGAACCATCGCGCCCTTGGGACGAGGCGAGCCGACGAACTTCGACACGCGCGTCTGATTGTGCCAGCCGCTCAAGCGAGGCTTCGACGTCGCGAAGTGGAGCCCGCGCTCGTTCGGCGTCGGCTTCCACGAGCGCATCGCCTCGAGCGCAAAGCCGAAGAGCGGGACGTTGCGCGAGCGCTCGCTCTTCGTCGTCTCCGAGCTCGGGCCGCTCCGGTTGATCTCGATGTACGGCGCGCGCGCATCGAGGTGCACTTCGCTCGTGAGGATCGCGCGGTGCTCGCCCTGGCGGATGCACGTCCCGACGGCGATCGCGACGAGGTGCTTCCCTTCGTCGTCGGCGTTCCAGAAGAGCGCTGCGAGCTGGTCGAGCGTGAGCGGGCGCATCTTCGCCGCGCTCTTGCCCTTCACGTGCACGTCGGCCGCGGGGTTGTATTCGAGCTTGCCGGCGTCGACGGCGGCCGCGAAGACGAGGCGGAGCGTCGAGAGCGCGTTCTTCCGTGTCGAGCGCGAGAGGCCGAGGGTCGCGAGGGCGTCGCGCCATTCGACGACGTCCTTCTTCTTGATCGCCTCGAGCGGCCAGTCCGCGCACGCCCAGCGCTTTCGCCCGAGCTTCTCGTGCCCGGTGACGTAGCGCCACCGCTCGCGCTCCGTGCCGACGGACTTGTTGCCCTCGAGCTCGCGTTGGTCGAAGACGGTCTCGGCGTACGCGTCGAGCGTGTTCGACGTCTTGAGGCGGCCGACGGCGAGCTCGTAGACCGCTGCGTCGAGGATCTTCGCGGCCCACTCGCGCGACTCGAAGGTGCCGAGCGGCGTGCGCCTCTTGTCGGGGAGGCGCGGCATGAAGCGGATCGATCCGTCGCGCTGTTTGCGCTCCTCGATCGTGCCAGTGCCTTGGCGACGTCGCGTCATCGCGGATTCTTTGCGATCACGGCGGCGATAAGGGGCTCACTGCAACGTAGCGACGCCGCGACGCGGTCGAGGACGTTGCTCGGGAAGTCCTTTTCCTGCTCGTTGTAGATCTGGTTCGCGACGCGCCCGAGTTCCAGTCCAATCTTGTAGCGCTCGTCGCGTCTGATGTTGGCGATCACACCTTCGAGCGCAGACACGGCGACGTCGTCCCGGTGAGCATTCCCGTTTCCGTAGACGAACGCCGACGCAATCTCGTGGTCCGTCGGGTCCGTGCGTTCGCGCTCTTTCCGTTCACTCATCGCTTCAGCCTCTTTCTCTCCAGGATTCGCTTTGCCTCGGCGGCCGCCACTTCGTCAATGGGCGCCGTCGGGAAGGGAAGGACTCGGCCGCGCTTCGCAGGCTTCTCGTCCTCCGTCTCGAGCTCCACGGCGAGTTCGACGAAGAGCTCCGCGACGCGGCGGTAGAGGATGGCGGTGCGCGCGCGGTTCATGCTCCTCGACGCTCCGCCATCGCTTGCGCGTGCCGCTCGTACGCGCCCGAGAGTGCGAGGAGCGCCTCGAGGAGGAGGGCGCGTTCCGTCGGCGTCATGCTCCGCGAGCCTCCGCCGCGAGCTCGTCACGCCATGCCAGGTGAAGCTCGTGGATCACCTCCGAAAGCGCGAGCCGATCTGATGCGTCGAGCCCGCGCACCTCGGCGAGCCGTTGCGCCCAGCGATCGAGTCGCTCCGAGCGCAGACGCGGAGGCGCGCGCATGTCCGTCACGGCACGCTGCTCCGTCCCGTCGCGACGTCGACGAGGCCGCCGTTCTTTTGATCGTACGCGCGACGATGCGCGCTCCGCGGACGCCCGCATCCACAGCAGCGCTTGAAGCCGTCGGCCTCGACCTGCTCGCGACCTCGCACGGGGAACCAAGCGTGACGCTTCGGGTCGTCGATGGCGATCACTGCGGGCCTCCGAGATCGCGGTGCAGCGTCGCGAGACCTTGCGCGCGCGTGAGAAGCTTTCTCGAGGACAATTCCGAGAGGTAATCGCTCACGGTTCGATGGGCGAAGCCCGTAGCGCTCGCGAGCCCCTCGGTTGTCTCCTCACCGCCGGCGGCGAAAAGGGCCTGCAGTACTTCGGCCTGGCCACTATTGAGCGACGAGAGGCACTTCGCTCGAAGCTGCTCCAGCGTCGGTTTCGCCGGCCAGTTCTGATATTGCGTGACGAGCGTCGCACGACCGGCGCTCCGCTTTACGAGGCCAGCGCTGGAGAGCTCGGAGAGGTAGTCGCTCACCGTGCGCGGCGCATATGCGGTCGCGATGACGAGCTGCGCCGTGTCCGCCGCTCCGCTCCACTGCGCGATCGCGTGGAGAACCTCGCGCGCGCCAGCGCTGATGTCGTTGATCGCGTCGTCACCCCGCGAGGGGGCCGCGCTTGCCGGAACCTCGGCGCGGCTCGAGGGTGCCGGGGCGGGCTCGAGCAGTTGCGTGATCGGCCTCGTCCCTTCCGTCTTCGTGCGGCCCGCGAGGAGCGCCGCGCGTAAATTGCGAAGCGCGTGCAAACCGACTTCGTGCGCCTTGATCAGCGCATCGAACGCGGCGAGTACTCCGTCGCCATCGACCGTGACGGTGTGCGTCGTCTTCGTGGTGCCGTTCATCTTCTTCGCCTTGACCTTCCTCACGCAGTCGCACGCGCCGGCGACGCTCGGCGCGTGACCCTTCCACTCGCGACCGACCATGCATTGCCCCGTCGCGGGGTCGTGCCAGTAGCGGATCTCGTGTCCGCACTTGCAGACGCCGGCCTTGTTCGCCACGTCACGCTTGCTCCGCGGAACGCAGTCGAATGAGCTTCCACGTTGCGTACGAGCTCAGCGCCTTGTCGGCCCACTTGGTCGCGATGTTGGCCGTGCGGAACGGCCCATACAAATTGCCGCCGACTTCGACGATCCACATCACGCGTCTTCGCCGGCTGCGTCCGCCGGCGCCTCCTTGTCGAGCAGCTCCGCGTACGCGCGCAGCGACTTCGACGTGCGCGCGAGCATCTCGCGGTCCTCCGCGCTGAGGGGGCGATCGCTATTCGCGATGCCCCACATATACCCGGCGCGGATGAGTACGTTCGAGCGGTCGCGGTCGTCGTCCGTGATCGACGCGTAGAGATTGAGCGGGGTGTCGCTCACGACTTCCCCCCCAGCGCATTGCGGATCGTCTCCGCGAACTTCGACTTGATCACTTCGTCGACCATCGCCGCGAACTTCACACGCGCTGCCTGGGCCTCCTCTTTGAGGTCCTTCTCGACGACGTTCGAGAGGATCTTCCGCATCGTGTGTTCGAGCCACGTCGAACGTCCGCGGCCGTACCCTTCCCAGTCAGCTTGGTGCTCGAGCATCGTCGTGACGCTCTCGGCGAGGGTGACGCGTTTCGTCGTCGAGCCCCAACGCGTGTATTCAGGCCAGCCGTCCTTGATCTCGTTGAGAACGATGCGGCGGACTTCTTCCTCGGTGATCTGCTCGACGAGCTTTCCGAGTTGAGCTGCTACGCTCTTTCGCACCTCTTCGCGCAGATTGTCCGCCGTGCCGTGAATGAGGATGTCGACGGCACGTTCAACGATCTCCTCCTTGTTCACGAGATCGCCGAGCGTCAGGTTCTCCGCCTTCTTGTTCGCCGGCGTGTTCATGACTTCGCTCCCGCGCCGACGGAGGCCTTCGCCTCGGCCTGGAACTTCTTCGGATCGACCTTGTAGAAGTCGCAGAGCATGTCGAACGCGCCGCGCTCCTCCGCGAGCTCCGACCGCGTGCCGTAGTGATCGAACGCCGACTCCTCGGCGACGATGTTGATGAGGATTGCGCGCGCCGTCTTCTCGCTCAGCTTCGACGCGATGCGCACGACGCCCTTTACCTCGAGGTCGTAGGCGTCCTGCGTGTCCTTCACGAGCTTCCGCTCGACGAGGACCTCCGCCTTGAGCTGACTCATCGCCGAGAGCTTCTCGACGAGGAGCGCGCGCCACAGCTCGACGGTCGCGGGCTTGCCTTCGGCCTTCTCGGCGATCGCCGCGATCGCTAGCTCGATGCAGCGGCGCTCGATCGCGTCCTTCGTCTTCTCCTTCTTCTTCGCCTCGCGCTCTTTCTTCTCGCGCTCACGCTCGGCGGGCGAGGCCTTCGCCGCGGTCGACTTCTTCTCGACGTCCGACTTCTTGACGAGTTCGTGGATACCGCCTTCGGGATCGCGCGCGATGGTGATCGGTGGAAGCTTCGTCCCGAGCTTCTTGCGATACGTCGTGTTCTTGCCGTCGATGTAACCTTCGCGGTCGAGGTCGACGTACGCGGAGTTCCACGACAACGAGCCGTCGTGCGTGTTGAATTGCTTCTTCGTTTCGGCGTCGGACAGGACGTCGACACCGTCCGTCTTCGCGCGCGCCACGCGCACCTTCCACGCCGCATCACGCTTCTCGACGAAGCACGAGGGCAGCGTGCAGACGTCGGCGCTCTTCACGTCCGCGAACAGCTCGGTTTGATTGCCTGTGCGATTCGGACAGACCGTGCACGCGCCGGCCTTGAACGATGCGTCCGCGAGATCGAACGGCGCGTCGACGAGTCGCAGCATGAACTTCGACCGGATGAGCGCGAAGGCCTGACGCTCGCTCACGGGCGTGGTGAGCTTCACTGCGCTCTCCACGCCGCCGTCGAAGAAGTCGTCCTCGTCTTGCTGATCGAAACCGTCGATCTCCTTCGCGCGCTTCTCGAGCTCCTTGAGCGCCTCGAGCTGCAGCTTCTCGCTTGGGATGCGAGCGATGTGGAGCGCGACGGCCGCCGAGATCGTGCCGGCGTAGCACGCGTCGCGCGCCGGCTTGCAGAGCGCGCAGAGCTTCATACGCGCGTAGACCGTCGCCGGCGTCTTCGAGACCGTCGCGGCGATCTCCTCGACGGTCATGCCGTGCACCTTGCGGAGCCGCTCGTAGCCCTCGGCCTCCTCGAGCGGGTGGAGGTCGCTCCGCTTCGTGTTCTCCTCGACCATGAGGACTTCGCACGTCTTGTCGTCGAGGTCGCGCACGAGCGCGAGGATCGTCGAAGCCTTCGCCTTCTTCGAAGCGCGGAAGCGGCGCTCGCCGCAGACGATCTCGTAGCGCTTGCCCTTCGGTCGCACGATGATCGGCTCGAGCAGGCCGTGCGCCTTGATGCTGTCCGCGAGCTCGTCGATCGCGGTGAACGTCTTGCGCGGGTTGTTGGGGTGCGCGTCGAGGTCCTCGAGCGCGAGCATCGCGAGGTTCGCCGGCGCTGTCTTCGCGTGGCCGTTCGTTCCGTTCGTCTTCACTTGTTCGGTCTGCATGGTGTTCCTTTCAAAAGTTGGGCTCGGCATCGCCGAGGTCGATCACTTCGAACTTGTCCGTCGGCTCCGGCCAAAAGAGCGGCTTCTTGATCCAGCCGCGCGCGGCGAAGCTTTCGGCAAGCTTCTCGAGCTCCTCTGAGAAGGCGGTGACTTCCTCCTCGAGCGTCTTGATGAACTTCTCGTCGCGCTCGACGCGCACGAGCGCCGTCGGGAGCTCGGGGTGGTAGCTCATGATGTCCACCCACTTGCGGCCGGTGATCCAGAGCTGCCCTTGAAGCTGAGGAAAGTACGTCTTGTCAGCCTTCTTCAGGCGGAGGTAGCCGACGTGCACATGGTCCTTCGGGACTTTGATCTCGACGAGGCCATCGTCGCCAACAAGACGGTCCGGCGACGCGCCGATCGTCTTCGCGTCGTTCGTGATGAAGCCGACGGGCGTCGTCGCCGCGTCGACTTGGAGCTCGTAGTACGCGACGGCCTCGGCCTCCGCTGTCGAGCCGCGCGCCATCCACTCCGAGACGTGCTCGGTGAGCGGTCGCCCAAGCATGCGCTCCGCGAGGAGCGCGTGCAGATAGCGCTCGCGCGACTTCGACTTCGCGCCCGTCGGCGTGACGATGTTGTCGAACGCCGACGCCGTCGGAATTCCCGCGCGGAGCTTGAGCCAGTCCGCGCTGCCCTGCGTGACGGAATGAACGATCACCGCGGCGCCCTCTGCATCTTCTCCTCGAGCGCCTTGCGCGCGGCCTCGTAGTCGCGCGCGGGGATCTGCTCGAGCGTCTCGACGCGGAGCCACTTGAGGAACTTCGCCTTGTCGCTGCTCGTCGACGAGATGAGGTCCTGCAGCTCTGCGACCTGGTCGGCCGTGACGAAGCCCTCTGGCCCGCGCGCCGTTCCGTTGCCGTCGTCGTCCTCGTCGCGTTCGACGATGTTGAGCATCATCTTGAGGAGCGTTCGCCGCGCGTAGCTCATCGTCGACCCGACGGCTTGCGCCGGCGACTTCGCGCCCATCGTGTCCGTGGGGAGCGTGATGGTCTCCTTTTCAGACCATCCGTCGCGGTGCGAGATCGTGAGCGAGACGACGTGGATCTTGCCGTCCGTCGACGTGCTCCCGTACTTGAGCGAGAAGCCCTCGGCCGAGAGGATCGGCTTCACCACCTCGTCGATGTCCTCGAGCTTCGCGTATTTGTTCCGGACCTTGCCGTCGATCTTCACGTGCGTGCTCTTGCCGATCTGCGGCACCTGCTCCTGCACGCGAGCCATCGCCTCCGCGTAGGCGCACTTGCGTTGATCGGTGATGATGCGCTCCTGCATCGCGAGGACGCGTTCGACCTTGTCGATGTCCGCGCCCGGCGTGGTCACGAGCTTCGCGATGAGCTCGAGAAGCGACTGCGACGTCTGCGCTGGTTGCGAGAGATGATGCGGAGCGTGCGTTGCGAGCTCCGTGCTCGGTAGTTTCGTCGTCGTCATGCTGCTTTCTTCCTTTCGAGTTCTTCCTTCGCGACCTTGCCCGCGTTCGCGCGCACCACGAGCTCGAAGAGCGCCGCGTGCGCACCGAGGTACGTGTCGACGTCGGCCGTCGCGCCTTGGCGAAGGCCCTCGGCGACGAGCTCGAAGAGCTCGCCTGTCGCGATGTGCTTCGCGTTCTCCCACGTGACCTTCACGACTTCTTCGCCGCCTTGCGATCGGGCGACTTCTTCTCGACCTTCTTCGCGATCGATCCGAGGAGGTTCGATACCGTGTTCTCGCAGGGCCCGCAGAGGTCCACGAAGGAGTACTCGTGCGCCTTGCCGTTGCTCGTCGTGAGCGTCGCCTTGAACTGCGTCGCGCGCGCCGTCGAGCTCGCGTCCGGCGCGTCGCGCATCTCGATGCGTTTGCACCGATCGCACGTGATGCTGAGTTTGATCTCCGCTGCCATGTTCTCTCCCTTCGAGCTCGTGGGCTCGAGGGCGACGTGGTCGGCGAGGAGCGCGGCGAGCGCTGGCCTAGGAGGGCCGACCGATCACGTCGCCCGCGAACCTACGCGCGCCTCCGTACCCGTTCGCGTGTCTCCTCGAGCGCCTCGGCGATGCGCGGCTTCGCGAGCTTCAACCGATGCTCGCGAAAGCGGTGGCTCGCGATTGCCGCGGCGCGTTCGTTCTCGATGATCGTCGTGAGCTCGGCGACGCAGTCGCACGAGCCGCGCGCGCAGAGGTGCACGCCGTTCGAGAGCAGGAACGCGCGCGCGACGTCGTCCGCCGACTTCATCGCGCGCTCCCGTGTTTGCACGTCGACGCTCGGCGCGCGCGAAGGTTGAACTCGTACGTCTCGGCGCGTCGTCCGCAGACGCACTGGATCTCGATGCGCAGATCGGAGCGGCCTCGGTGACCGCGACCAAGTAGCGCAACGACCTTCCACACGCCATACCGCTCGCCGATCTTCGGCTCGTCGTACTTGCGCGGACGACCGGACGGACCCTTACGCGTCCACAGGTGCCTCGGTTCGGAGCGCCGCGAGATCATCGCGCACCTCGGATCAGCTTCATCAGCGCGAAGCCGATCGCAGTCGGAGAAACCTCGCCGTCCGCGCGCTTCGTCACGATGCTGTGCTTGCGTGCGAAGTCGAGGAGCTCGCGCGGAACGGGTGACTGCGGCGTGAGCGCGAGCAGCTCGCGGGCCGCGCGCACCTGCTCCTCGTCCTCGAGGTTCCAAAAGCCACAGTCCGCGTGCGCTTGCCCGCGCTCCTCTGACCACGTGAAGCGCCACACCTTCGAGCCCTGCTCGATCGGGAGGTGACAGACGCGGCACGTGCCAGCGAACGCCGTGCACAACCGGATGACGTCGGGAGCCCACTTGCGGCGTGTGCGAAACGCCATCATGCGGCGCTCCTCGGCCAGACGTACCCGGCGTCACGCCACACGTTGCAGACAGCGAGACAAGGCCCGCACATGCACATGCGGCGATTCGGGAACTTCGCACGGCCGTGCTCGGCGTGAGCGATCGCGGTCGCCCACGCGTCGACGTCGCTCTTCACGAGTTCGCGCGCGAGCTCGCGCCCTTTCGACGTTGGCTCAACGTCGCGCGTCGACATGCCGAACAGCTGCCCGAAGGCGCGACCGCTATCCAAGATGTCGACGAGGCCACGCTTCGAGAGTGGCAAGTACTCGCGCCATCGCGCCGTCGTCATCCGCGCGCCGCTGCAGACGTCGTAGAGCGCGTAGCGCATCGCTCGCGTGAGCTTCGGCGTTGTGCTCATCGGAGCACCTGAACTTCGTACGGGCCCATGATGGGCGACTCGACGACGACCTTGTCGCCGGCGTACAGCGCGTCGACTTCCTCGTCCGTCATGTCGCGAATGTTCGCGTCGAGGAAGTCGCCGAGCTCGAGCTGGCGAACGCCGCCGCCTTCGAGGTAGCGCACCTGCACGAGGTCATGCTCGTCGGCCTTCACGCCGATCGTCACGCTCGAGGGCGCGACGGCGGCAACGTGGCGAGCAGCGGCGCTCAAGACGGCACCACCTTTGTGGCGACCGTCGAGAGCACAGCTTCGAGACGCCGCCGTACCGCGAGATCATCTTCGTCCGCGATGAGCGCGGCCATGAAGCCCTGGCCAAGGTGAAGATGCTCGTGGCAAAGCGAACCGAGGAAGCGATTGAAGTGCTCCTCGATGCTCGCGCGCATCGACATCACGATGTAGAGGGCGCCAAGGTGCGCGGAGACGTAGGTGTGCTCCGGTCGCGCATGGCAAGCGCCGCCCGGATTGAGCTGCACGCAGATGAGGCAGCTCACGCTCGCCCCCTCGGCAACGGATCGCCGGCGTTGAGAGCGTACCGAATCACACCGTTCGCCAGCGCGACGAGCGCGCTGCAGGGCGCCCACACCGGGACGAGGAACTTTCCCGCGAGCACGGCCGGGCGCGAGGTCGCCGTGAAGATGCTCGGGCGGATCATCGCGGCGCTCCGTTTCGAGGCGCCTGCAAACCTTCGTCGGCCGCGCGCTTCACGTTCGCGACGACCTGGTCGACCGGCGTCTCGGCGACCATCTTCGCGAGGATCGACACGCGCGCCTCGAGACGCGTGAGCTCGAGCTGCTGCTCGCGAATGACGCCCTCGTTCAAGCTGTGCGCCGTGAGCGTGTCGAGGAGCTGTTGCGCGATGCGCGACACCTCCCACGGCGTCGCGACCTCCGGCGTCTCGAGAAACTGCCGCACGCGGTTGAGGGCCACGAGCGGCCCCGTTCCGTACTTGTCTGCCATCGCCGTCACCTCACTTCTTAGGTACGTACGGATCTGTACCTGTCAATTGTAAGGGTTGTCTATTGGAAAGTTGCGGCCGTGGCTAACCAGCTGGATTCTCGACGAATGAAACGAATCCTCGTCACCGTCGCCCTCGTCGCCTGCTCGCGCGAAAGCGCCCCATCGCCCGTTGCGTCCGCCTCGGTAGCGCCTGCGGTCTCGAGCGCGGCGCCGGCGTGGCATCCGCACAAGCTTTCAAGGCTCGCCGCGTCGACCTTCTGCGCAGAGCTAGTTGAGGGTGGAATCGCGCCTATGTGCGTCGGGGGTCCCGGCGGCGATCGCGTCGACGTCTTTACGATTCCTGGGCGTGAACGGACCGAGGCGAGCGGCAACGTCGTTTGCTTTGCCGATGGCAAGGGCTCGTTCGAGCAATGGATCGCGGAGTCGCTCGCGGGCGATGCTGGCGTTGCGCCCGTCTACCACTACAACATCAAGGCGAAGATGCTGGTCTCGTTCAACGGCGACGTACCGGAAGAGACGAAGCTGCGCATCGCCGAAGCGCTCGACGCGCTCTAACGCGTCTTCACGCGTGCGAGGCGACGAGGCTTCGCAGACGCCGGCGGCGGCGCTGGCGTGGGCTCCTTGGTCTCTTCGAGCTGCTTACGTCGCTTTTCAGCGTCGCGCCGGATCTGCGATTGTCCGCGCTTCGCATCGCGAGCGCGCTCCTCTTCGATCTTCTTGCGAACGGTGGCAGCGTTCTTTGCGCTCTCGATGACCCGACGTTCTGCGCCGATCGCCGCCGCCCATTCCCAGCAATGATCCGACGTGAAGCCGGAGTCCGCGAGTCGCTGAGCGGCTTCGCGCACGACGGCTTCGTTGACCATGAGCGTCGGGTATTCGCGCGACTCTTCGAGCTCGGCGATCTTGATGCCCGCGCTCTGCGCCGTCGGCGCTCCGTCCGGCGGCCACTTCGGTTCCTCTCCGAAGAAGAGCCATTGCCAACGCACGCCGAGCACGTGCGGCAAACCGTACGTCCACTCCGGCCCCATCGAGAAGCTGCGCGTGTCGCCGCGGATCGGTTTCTTGCGAAGAACGCGCGCCATGTAGGCGTCAGAGATGTGGAGGATCTGAGCGAGCCTCCACGTCGTCATCCCCAGATCCTCACATGCCTCCTGTATCCGCTTCCCGAAGTCGGAGAGCGGGCCCAGGGGCGTTTTCGCCTTCGGAGCTCCCACCGGTTGTGATGGTAGAGGCTGTTTTCTGCGGCCGTAAGCCTTCCAGTTGACGACCTTTCCTCGTGTAAGGTAACTCTGGTCTTCGTGAGCTTGCGAAGCGACGTGCTCGGCGACAACGTCTCCCTTGGGTGCGAGCGCCTCTTTGGCTGGCTGCAGCGCACGGGAACAAGCCAGTACGCGCTCGCGAAGCTCGTCGGCGTTCAGGACGGCCTGATCAGCAAGTGGCTCCGTGGGCACCAGCGCCCGAGCCTGCCGTTCGCGATCAAGCTGCACGTCATCTGCGGCATCGCGCTCGATGCCTGGGCGAAGCCGCCGACGAAGTTGTTTCGAACTCGATTCGCCAAGGCCGTCAAGAGAGCCGCGTAGCATGCGTCTCTACCGTGCACGCTGCGCGGCCACGTCGCCGCTGAACAGGCCCTCGGCCTGCAGTACTGCACGTGCGTTGCGCGTGGCGATCGGGTTGTCAATCGCACCTGCACGCGCGAGCGGATCTGAACGGAGTGATCGGATTCTAAATTCTTCGGAGGCGTCGTGACCGCGCTCTGCGGCGCTCGCGTCTCTGTCGACGTCCCGCGCTGCAACGCGCCTGCGTCGCCCGCGAGCGATCCTGACGTGCCGCTCTGCGAGCGCCATCTTCGGATGCGCGATGACGTCGAGCGCCGATGGGGTCACAAGCCGAGCTCGCGAGCCTACTACCCGACGCCGGCGGAGATCGCGGCGGTGCTCAACGACGGAGGGCGTCGCACGTGAACGCCGCGACGAACATCGCGCACACGCGTCTCGTCTCGGTGCGTCGTCCGCCGACGATGCTTCCGTATGCGTTCAAGCAGGCGCTCGAGGATCTCGAGGCCGTCGGCGCCGTGAGCATCGCGCACGTCAGCGGCGACATCAGCATGGTCGAGCAGCTCGTCGACGTGCACGCGCTCGAGGAGCCGCTGGGGCGGTACTTCGTCGCAGAGCTGGAGGTGCCGCATGGCGCCAGGCGCGAGGAAAGTCGCGCGGTCGCTTCGAGCGATCAGGCCTCAATCGACGTGGCCACACCTGTGGCCGAGAAGACTTCGGAGTCGCAGGCAGACGGCTTCTCCCCTTTCGGGGGCCCGCTCTTCGGAGCATCGGCGGGCGGCGATGGGATGTCAGCAGATGTCGACTGCGGGAATCCAACCCGCGCATCCGTTAGCGCGTGCACGCGCGTGTGCAAGCGCGCAAAGAACGACCGCGTCAGACTGGGCGCGGACACGCAAGCGGGCGCGCCGTTTCCATGTTTGCCGGCGGGCAAGGTTCGGAGTCCCGGACCTCGGACGCGCAAGCGTCGTGTCGTGATGCGGGCACCCCGCGAGGGGTCGAAAACGAAACGGGGGGGGGCAACGAGCATGCCCGCTCGAAAGGAGCGTGTCGTGAAGCGTGATTGTCCGTTCGTCGCCGCGATCGTTGGCGGCATCTTGAAAGGGCTCGGGCGATGATTGGTCGCGCCGCGCTTCTCGCTTGGTTTGCGCTCTTGCCGCGCGTGCCCGACTCCGAAGGTCGCGGCATCCGTCGCCCGCACGACGCCATCGATGCGATCGTCACCGTCGCCCTCGAGGTCGCCGAGCGCGAGCCGTTCATCGATCCGCGCATCATCGCCGCCGAACTCGACGTCATCGGCGCTCGCGAGTCGGGCTACTCGACGCATCCGCGCGGCCTGAATGATCACGGCCGCTCGAAAGGCTTCGGGCAGACGCCGCGCGCGGAGACGCCGGACGATCTCCTCGGCCAGGTGCGCGTCGCTGCGAAGTGGCTCGTCGCGTCGATCAAGCGCTGCCCGGATCATCCGCTCTCGCCGTACGGCACGGGCGGCCTTTGCGCGTCGGTGCGCGTGACCGACGAGTACTTCGCGATCGTGCGCTCGGAGCTCGCGATCGCCGTTCCGGAGGCCCCATGACATTGCAGCTCAAGATGCGTTGCGCGAACGGGCACGAGCAGACGCTCACGTACGGCGCGAGCTTCAACGAAGACATGGTGCACGACCACGGCGTGCTCATGTGTGGCGGAGTTCTGCGATCGCTCGGGTTCGTGATGCCTGGCTACCCGTGTCAGCATCAGGCCGACGGGCTCGGTCGTGATCCGTTGCCGGGGATCGTGATGCCCACGTGCGGCGCGAAGGTCTCGTTCACCGTCGACGTGCAGACCCCACCGCCCGCACCGTCTCCGCCCCCCGTCGATCGTTCCCAGCAGACGACGCTACACGGCACACCGATCGACGAGCTTCGCGAGAAGCAAGCCGCGCAGCCGACGGGCATGCACGACGACTACATCGTGCTCACCGCGGCGGAGCGCGCGAAGGGCTTCGTGCGTCCGGTGCGGCACTCGTATCGACACACGAAGTGCGGATCGATCACGACGATGGGACGCGAGCTCGCAGAGACGTACGCGCGTGATCCGTCGTTCTACAGCGCCACGTACTGCGTGAAGTGCGGCGCGCACTACCCGGTCGGGGCCGACGGCGAGTTCGAATGGATCAACGCCGACGGCTCCGACACGGGCATGCACACGCATCTCCGAAAGGTCGGCACGTGATCATCGCGCGCAACGCTCTCATCTTCTTCGCGCTCTCGACGACGCTGCTCGTGTCGCTCGCGCTGCTCGGAGGTCCTCGATGAACGCGCCGCTCGTCTTTGACGTGCCCGCCCAGGCCCCACGCGTGTTGTGTCGTGCGTGCGGTCATCCGATCGTCTTCGTCCTCACTTCGAAGAACAAGCGCATGCCGGTCGACGCTGAGGGTGAGAAGCGCGGGCAGAGCCACTTCGCGACGTGCACGGACCCGAAGCGCTTCCGTAAGCGCGATCGCGTGAAAGGGCCAGGCTGATGTTCGAGCAGCCGAAGACCGACGAGATCGTGTCGAGCGCGCGCAAGGGCACATGCGCGACCTGCGGCGCACAGGACGTCGTCGTCACGTCTTCGCTGCTCCCGCGCTGCGTCGACATGAATGCGTGCGATCGCCAGCGCGCGGCGAACCGCGTCGCGCGCTTGCATGGCGGCGTGCTGATCGGCGCGAAGCGATGACGCACACGCCCGACACGTGGGTCGACGCGGCCGAGTTCGCCGTGTTCATGTTTTCGATCACCGCGATCGTGGTCGCGCTGATCATCAAGAGGCGTTCGTGAGCGCGGCGCAGCAGCTCGACCTCGACGAGGTCTTCGGAGGCCTCCCGCTCAAGCCGAAGAAGCGCAAGGCGAACCCGCGCGAGGAGATGTGCAGGTGCGGCTGCGAGCTCCGCGGCCATGCCGGGAAGAAGCACGGCGGCGCGTGCTCGCGATGCGGGCAGTGCAAACGCGGCCGTCCGATGAAGAGGCGCCCGGTCGAGATCCCCGCGCACCTGTGTCCGCCGAACGGCGCGATCATCCTCGAGCGCGAGACCGAGAAGCAGAAACTCGTGCGCACGTTTGGGTGGGCGCTGCTCGAGCCGCACATCTGCAACGGCCGGTGCGCGTACGACGCGAGCTATTGCGCGCCGACGAAGCTCACCATCTACCTCTCGCAGCTCCGCACGAAGTCGCCGAACGACTTCCAGGCGCCGCAACGCAACACGCGGTGGCGAAACATGGCGATCGATGCGGACTACAAGGAGACGTGCAGCGGCCGCGCGATGATGGCGATCGCGGATGCCGGCGTCGCGTCGTTCGGCCGGCCGTCTTCGATCAAGCTCACGCGCATCTCCACCGGCAAGATCGACCGACACGACAACGTGCGCGGCGCGCTGAAGTACGTCGTCGACGGCATCGCCGAGGCGCTTGGTTTCAACGACGCCGAGCTCGCAGACAGTCCGTCGCGCGCCGGAACGATTCCGATCACGTACGAACGCGAGTCGCCGCACCGCCGCGGCGTCCGCGGCGTCCGGATCGAGCTCACCTGGAAAGGGACCCCATGACAGAGCACATCGAGCAGTTCTTCACGTACTCGCATCTGCCGCCGCATCTTCAGGATGTGTCGAGGCCGTTCGCGGATCTCGCATCGCTCATCATCGCGACGTTGCCGCGCAATCCCGAGCGCACCGTCGCTCTTCGCAAGCTGCTCGAGGCGAAGGACGCGGCCGTTCGCGCGAAGCTCGCGCGGGACGTGACGCCGTGACGCCGGGGAGCGCCGTTCGTCTTCATGGCCTGTCGCCGGTCCTGACCGTCGAACAGCATGAAGGCGGGCAGGTCGTCGTGATCTGGTTCGATCGTCAGGTTGATAAGTTCGGTTCGCAAAAATGGACGTTGCAACGCACCAAGGTTTCACCGGCTGCGCTCGTTCTCATGAAGGACGAATCATGAAGAAGCCCGAGCAGAAGATCGACCGCGCGAAGCTGAAGATACGCGGTTCGTCGCGCGTGCTCGACGCCGCGGACAAGGTCGTCGACAAGAAGACGGGTGAAGTGCTGAAGGACCGCACGGCCGCGACGGCGCCCGTGCAGCAGTACTTGCCCGGCAAAGGCATGGTCGAGAAGCTCGACCCCGAGCTCGACGATCTCGCCGGCAAGGTCACGCTCGCCGAGGAGAAGGCGAAGAGCGCGACCAACTACGTGAAGGAGCGCAAGGACGTCCTCATCCAGAAGATGAAGGCGAAGAAGCGGACCACGTACGTGAACCGCGGGCTCGGCATCGAGATCAACCTCGAGGCCGTCGATCGCGTGAAGGTCAAGCAGCACGACCAGAGCGAGAGCAGCGATTACGAATGACTCTTCGCGCCGTCGGAGGACGTGTGGCCAACCACGACAAGAGAAACG